>WNFW01003688.1_pt1 | contig 10655 bp, 9 predicted proteins | sample 5400131 | NCBI WGS metagenome assembly WNFW01 (sample SAMN13153362, study PRJNA577476) | soil metagenome | isolation source: 20 cm soil or saprolite under grassland replicate 1 | place: USA:California | collected 2016-06-15
CCCCTCAGGCAAGATGCTTGTGCTAAGACGCTCGGCTTGCCATTCACTGCAAAGAGGCTTAGAAAAGCCATCCGTGATTGATTACATCCAGAAGGGCGGGTTGCTGATGTGGCCGATTCTGATCTGCAGCATTATTTCCATCGCCGTTTTTGCGGAGCGGCTGTTTTATTTGCATCGGGCGACAATTCATGTGGGCGAATTTTTAAAGGGGCTTTCGAATCTCATCTTGCGACGCAATTTCGCTGAGGCGTTGCATGAATCGGCGGGAACGCCGGGGCCGGTGGCGCGAGTGATTCACTCCGCGATCATCCGGCACGAAGCGCCGCGGGCGGAATTGCGGGACGTGGTGCAGGAAGCCGGGCAACTGGAAGTGCCGAAGCTGGAACGGTTCCTCGGCGTGCTGGCGACGATTGCGTTTCTGGCGCCGTTGCTTGGGTTGCTCGGAACTGTCGCGGGAATGATCGACGCGTTCGGGACGATTTCATCGAGCGGCGGTTACGTGACGGTGACAGAACTTTCGCGCGGCATTTACAAGAGTTTGTTGACGACTGCGGCCGGACTGGTCGTAGCTACTCCAACGTTCGTGGCCTACAGCTACCTCTCTTCACGCGTGAACACGATGATGCACGACATGGAGCGTGCAGGAATCGAGATCGTTCACTTGTTGACTGAAAGCAGACCGGTCGGTGGAATCATTAGCTTCAAGCAACCCAGCGAGGCGGAGGCACGCGAGCGGGACGCCCAGCAAGATCTTTAGATCGACAATTCGTTAGATCGACAACCCCTCAGCGCGCGCATGAAGCTCAGCCGGACGAAGGAATACAACTTCGGGTGGCTCGTGATGATTCCGTTACTCGATGTTATTTTCATCCTGGTCTTCTTTCTCCTGATCAGCCCACATTTCATGTTGCAGCCAGGCATTTCCATTTCGATGCCGTTCTCTCGCTTTACCCTTGGGCCGCAGATCAATCAGCAAATCATTAGCATCACCGGCGGCGCGGCTTCCGCGATTTATTTTCGTGATCAGAAAGTGACGCTGGAGCAACTCGGCCCAATGCTCGACGCAGCCAAGCGCGACAGCCAATCGATTATTATAAAAGCTGATCGCTTCACTCCCTACGAAATGGTGGTCGCAGTAACCAACGCCGCACTCGAACACGGGATTACATCTGTCGCTCTGGCGACGACTCCGCCGCAATGATGAATGCCTCCCTTTCGACGCCGCTTCTCTTTCATTGGGAACCGCCGCGGAGGCGAAGAGGGGCAATCACGGTTTTTCTGATCGTATCGTTAGTCGCACACGCGCTTTGCTTTTATGTTTTTCAAATTGTTTATCCACCGACAGTGGCCCTTCTGCCGCCGCCGGCCAGAGTTGGCTTAATAACGTCTGAGTCTGAAGAGGGCCGGACGCTGCTGCGCTGGATCGAGGCGGAAGATCCCGCGCTTACCTTTGCCACGAATCGCCCGCCGGAGGCGAGGTTGCGGGCGCTTCCAAAAATCGCACATGTCCCCTCTTATCTCGCGAGCAAGCCCATCCTGAAACAAGCGCCACCCTTGATTGTCGATCTTCGCATGCCGAGCTCGCAGCCGCCCGGCGCGGTTCCGGTTGTTCGTCGACCAGTCGCACCTTCCGCAGGCGGAATACCGACAACAGTTTCGTTCTCGGAGGAACTCAGTGCTCTGGGCACTCCGAATCTTCCGGCACCAGAGTTCGCAAGTTCTAATAATGAGTCACCCGAAAATATGCGTTTCCGTGTCGGAGTCGGCGCTGCTGGAGAAATCCGCTATTGTTTTCCGATTAATTCATCGGGCGATTCGGCCTTGGATGAGCAGGCACGCAATTATTTGATGATTTGTCGGTTCGCACCAATCGGCAATCAGCAATCAGCAATCAGCAATTCTTTGGTTTGGGGGGTGGCGACGATCGAATGGGGCAATGATATCGCGCATGCGCCGGCAACATCGACAGGCACTTCTCCGTGATTCGGGTCAGTCTCACTGCGCTGGTCACGATTTATTTGCTGCTTTTTCTTGCAGCCGTTTTCGTCTTCTGGATATTGGGAGAATGGAATCGCCGCCGGCGCGAGCGGCGCGCTTTACGCTATCGGCTGCGCTGCGTGATTTGCGCGTTCGAGTTCGAAGATCGAACCGACGCATTGCTTCCGCGGTGCCCGCGCTGCGGAAGTTTAAACGAGCGATTCAAACTGGAGCGAATTTAACATGGGAATGTGGATAGGCCGTAATCGCAAAGCACGGGTGACCTATGGCTTTGACGAAATCGCGCTCGTGCCCGGGCGCGTGACGTTAAATCCAAACGAAGTGGACACGACGTTGCGCTTACCGCGCAAAAATGCAGAGCCGATCGAATTGAAAATCCCGATCCTGGCCAGCGCGATGGATGGCGTTGTCGATGTTCAGTTCGCCATTGCCATGAGCAAACTCGGCGGCCTGGCGGTGCTGAATTTGGAAGGCGTCCAAACCCGTTACAAGAGTCCGCAGGAAGTTCTGCAAAAAATTGTTGAGGCGGACAAATCGGAAGTCACGGCGCTGCTCCAAAAAATTTATCAGGAACCGGTCCAAGAAAATCTAATCGGGGCGCGCATCCGGCAAATCAAAGACAGTGGCGCGCTGGCCGCGGTCAGTTCGATTCCACAACGCGCCGCCGAGTTCGGCAAGATCGCACAGGAAGCGGGCGCCGATGTATTCGTTGTCCAAAGTACGGTCTCCACCGTCCGGCACATTTCGTCGGAATATGAATCGCTCGATCTGGAGAAGTTTTGCCGCGAGATGCGCATTCCGGTCATTGTCGGCAACACGGTTGGCTACGATGTGACGTTAGAGATCATGGAGTGCGGACCAGCGGCGGTGTTGATCGGGGTTGGGCCGGGAGCCGCTTGCACCTCGCGCGGCGTGCTCGGGCTCGGTGTCCCGCAAGTCACTGCCACGGTCGATTGCGCCGCAGCGCGCGACGCCTACTTCAAGAAAACTGCGCGTTACGTACCGATTATTACCGACGGCGGAATGAGCAAAGGCGGCGATGTTTGCAAAGCGCTCGCCTGCGGCGCCGACGCGGTCATGGTGGGAAGCGCGTTCGCCAAGGCGGAAGAAGCGCCGGGCCGCGGTTATCATTGGGGCATGGCAACTCCGCATCAAAATCTTCCGCGCGGCACTCGCATCAGAGTCGGCACGACTGGTTCGTTGAAACAGATTCTTTTTGGGCCGGCAGAAGTTGATGATGGCAGCCAAAATCTCGTAGGCGCGATCACAACTTGTATGGGAAACGTTGGTGCGCCGACGATCGCCGAATTTCAGCAAACTGAAATCATCATCGCGCCGTCGATCCGAACTGAAGGCAAGCTGTTCCAGACGGTGCAAAGCGTCGGGATGGGAACGAGCTGAGAATGAACTACGATCGTAGAGTCGTCATCACCGGCATGGGCGTAGTCACGCCGGTTGGCCAAGACCTGGAAACATTTTGGTCGCGCCTGAAAAACGGCGTCAGCGGAATTCACAAAATCGCATCGTTCGATACAAGTAGGTTCGATTGCCAGATTGCCGGCGAAGTCCGCGACTTCGATCCGAAGCTCTTTTTCAAAAATCCAAAGGATGTCCGGCGCGCCGACCGCTTTACGCATCTGGCCATGGCGGCAGCAAAAATGGCGATCAAGGACAGCTGCCTCGATCTGGAAAAAACGCAGCGCGATCGATTCGGCGTCATTGTCAGCAGCGGCATCGGCGGACTCCAGACGCTCGAACAGCAGCACGCGGTTTTGCTGGCGAAGGGTCCGTCGCGAAATTCGCCATTCACGATTCCGATGTTGATCAGCAACATGGCCAGCGGAATCATTTCCATGGAATACGGCTTGCAAGGCCCGAATATGAGCATCGTGACTGCCTGCGCCACTTCAGCCAATGCTATTGGCGAATCCTGGCGCATGATTAAGTTCGGGGACGCGGATATTTTTCTCGCCGGCGGGTCCGAGGCCGCTATCTGCCCGATGGGCCTGGCTGGATTTTCCGCCATGAAGGCGCTGAGCAGGCGCAACGATGAGCCAGAGCGCGCTTCACGCCCGTTCGACCGCGACAGGGACGGCTTTGTCATGGGCGAAGGCGCGGGCGTCGTCGTAGTTGAGGAACTGCAACACGCCAAAGCACGCGGCGCGAGAATTTACTGCGAGATCGCCGGCTACGGACTTTCCGCGGACGCATATCACATGACCGCGCCGCCGCCCGATGGTGAAGGCGCCGCCCGCGCCATGCAGATGGCGTTAAACCACGCCCGCATTTCACCTGAACAGGTCGATTACATCAACGCGCACGCGACTTCGACAGACATCGGCGACATTTGCGAGACGCGTGCGATCAAGAAAGTATTTGGCGATCATGCTTACAAGGTCGCGATCAGCGCCACCAAATCGATGACTGGGCACTTGTTAGGCGGGGCCGGTGCCGTGGAGATGGCGGCCTGCGCTCTGAGCATTCGCGATTCAGTGATTCCGCCAACGATCAATCTGGAACATCCCGATGAGGCCTGCGACCTCAACTACACGCCGAATGTGGCGCAGGAGAAGAAAGTGCGCGTGGCCTTAAACAATGCGTTCGGTTTCGGCGGACATAATGCCACACTGGTAGCGACGAAGTTTGAGAGCTGAGCGAACAGCACGCCCTCGCCACGGCGAGCAGGCTGTGGTTGCGCGCTACCGATCGGAAAACACCGGCGCGTCGGAAATGTCTGCCGCGGTAATTTTGAGACCGTGTCCGTTTCGCTGGAGAGTTTTCAGAAAACCCGCGAGGCTCTCCGCGGCTTGGGCGGAGTAGAATCGGACCAGACCGACGGTCGTGCGTCGCCCAAAGAGCGTAATCATGATCCGGTCATCATCGACCGAATTCATGAATATGTGACTTCCATTGCCTTGGTGATATAGCGCGTTGAATTCGACTTCTCCGATACGACGCGCGAGTTCACGGGTGGCCGCGAAAGAGCCGGCAGCAAGCGCGGCAATGACGGTGACATCCATCGCGCTCATATCGCCAAAGTGTGAAATCACGTTGCCACCGCGATCGACCACGACCGTCACATCCGCTTCGGCTTTTTTCAAGAAATCGCCCAGCACACCATCGAGCGTTGCGACATCTTCAATCGTCAGCGCCGGAATAGGATTCATGCCGGAGCGCTCTCCTTCTCTGGCGTTATCGGCTCAACTGGAATCGCCACGGGGAGAGGTGGGGTCTGCGGCGCATTGCTTTGCTTGCTGAACTTGTGGAGCAACATTTGTGAAACCGCATTAAGGGCCGCAAAAACATTTTCGCCCGTGTTGGAAATGACTTCGAAACTTTGGAGTCGCTTCTTCCGATTGTTCAGGGCGAACTCTATGTAATTGATCGGCGCGATGTTCGGCAGATCGCGCTTGTTGTACTCAAGCACCAGCGGGACCTCGTCCATCGAGATATTCTGAAGCGCGAGGTTTTCCTCCAGGTTCTTGAAACTCTCGACGTTCTCCTCCATTTTTTCCCATTGGGAATCGGCCACGAACACGACTCCATCGGTGCTGCGTAAGACGAGCTGACGAGTAGCATTGTAAATGACCTGACCGGGAACGGTGTAGAGCTGAAATTTCGTCACGAAACCTTTAATCACGACAGCGTTGAGCGGAAGAAAATCGAAGAACAACGTGCGGTCCGACGCGGTCGCTAATGAGACGAGGTCGCCGCGATGGTTCGGACTGATCCGTTGATGGATGTAGGCGAGATTGGTGGTCTTTCCACACAACGCCGGCCCATAATAAACAATCTTAAACTGGATCTCGCGGCTGGCGTAATTAATGATCGACATGAGGAAGCTCCGGTTGCGAGTAAACCCGCGAAAGTTCCCGAACCATGACTGCGAGCTGATCGCGCGTCTCAGCCGCGAGTTCTTGGCCCTCGGAATGCAAAGCAGTCAGGCAGATATTGTCGTGCAGGAAAAATGTGAGAGCCGCTTTCTCACAATGGACTGTCATCGCTCGAAGCGCGCCGAGCTTCGCATCGAGAAGATGATTGTCGATCTTGTGCAAAAACGGTGGCGCCATTGCGCAGACGCCTTCGGTGACAAGCTCCGCCGGAAGATTGCCGGCCAGACTCAGTCCATCGGCGAAAGTGATCGCGCAAGCTTTCACTCCCGACAGCGCGCAAGCGCTCGCAATGACTACCTTGGGACCGTACGGTTCTGCTTCAATTGAATGAGGAGTGATAGACGTTGAACTTTGAACGTCCTCTTTTATGGACTCCTCTTTCGCCGGCTCGGCGGAAACTTTCAACGCCGCCGCAGCCATGGCCTCGAAATGCTTGGCATCTTCCTCGGCTTGAAGCGAGAACGGCGTCGTGAACTTTTCCTCGATCACCGCTTCCTCCTGGTCGTCGCGCATCCGCAGCGCAGTTGGGGGGAGACGCTCCAAGATATCCTGCAATGGTAATGACACCGGTGTCTCGTTAGGATCGATTACGAATAACTCGCGATGCATTTGGGGAATCGCCCCCTGGAACGCTTTCGCCGGAATGACCACTCGCCCGCTCGCTAACTGCGGTTCGATGAGCGACAACGGAAACTCCGCGCGCACATCTTCACCCACGGTCATCGGGCTTCCGTTCAACTGGAAAGCAGGCAAAGCTTGTAAAAGCGGTTGCAACGGAAGCGCGATCTTGGTCCCGCTTGGTTGTTGCCGTGATCGGCGATCGCGGCTGCCGGATTCGCCGGTTTGGGCTACAGTCGCGCTTGGCTCAGCCGGCGCCGGTTTCGGTTCGACGCCAGGCACCAACGTGAATTTCGGACGAAGCTCCTCAGATGGATTCGTTAACGGAATTCGCCTGGGCGTCGCCGGCATCGGAACGGTTGGAACGGGCGGCCCGCTTGAGGCTGGAACTTTCTCAGAGGCGGACGCGCCCGTCCCGTTCGGTGGAAGATGAAATGGGATTTTCCGCGGTGCGGCCACAGTGGGGTCGCTCTCACGCTTTTCGTGGCTGGATTCGACAACTGGAACGGATGTCGATCTTGCCGTTTCGCGAACGGCCGGTTCCGGCTCCGCGGCCGCGATGGTCTTGGCAGTCGCCGGTTCTATTTTCACCGGCGGATGGGGCGAGGTTTGCAGCGGTTTAATAGCTGTTCCAAAGCGCTCCGTATCCTCGAGCGTGATCTTTAGGAAAGGAGTCTCTAGCTGCGGAACATCGGGATCACTCACTTGGTCCGAACGCACTTGCAATCTCTCAAACTGCTCGAGGACTTTATTAAAAGGCAGAGGAACAAGGGTACAATCATCCGGCGGCACAGGGTGGAGAAAAATCTCGGGCGCTTGATGATAGATGCTAGCCAGCGAAACACTCGGTTTGCCGCTTGCCATTCCCTTCTCGATCTCGGATCCCTTTAGCACAATGGCGCGGGCCGCATCGAAATCATCGTGCGGCTTAATCTGCTCGCTCGGCAGTTGATCGAGAATGTCGGAAATCTGAAGCGAGATTACGCGTTCCAAATACGGCTGCGGCGCTTGCGCTGCTGTGTTCCGCAATTCGGGGGAGCCTGCCCATTTTAGCACCGGATTGAACGAGATCGCAGGTGGCGCGGGACTCGCCGGAGCTTTTTCGGTCGATCCCGAACCGGCTGCGCCTTGGCGAGTCTCGACCGCTGTTGTTGCCCGCGTTGCATTCGCCTTTGGCAGCACAGTTTTTCTCAGCCGCTCGCCTTTGCCTTTTTCTGCACGAACCGGACTGGCGGACACAGGCTTGCTTGGTTCGGCGGCGGGGAACAGCCGCGCCTTCACGCTTTTAACAAGATCGACAAAGGGAATCGTCATGTGCCTAATGGTCCTCCGATGTTACGCGCCAGATTTCTTCCAGCGTCGTGATGCCTTCCATGGCTTTTTCAACACCAACCATGCGTAACGTTTTCATTCCTTCGTTAATGGCCTGGTTCTTAATGATCGCGGCCGACGCGCGTTTGATGACCAGGCGCCGGATTGCCTCGCTTATCGGCAACGCTTCGATCACGGCGACCCGGCCGATATAGCCGCGTCCTTTGCAGCGATCGCACCCACTGCCGTGGTGAAAAACTGTTCCGCTTTTGTCCTGAAGGCCGAGTTTCTCGAGCATCTCCGGCTCAGGCACGAATTCTTCCTGACAATTGCTGCAGATGCGCCTAACGAGACGTTGCGCGCAGCTCATCAGAATCGAGCTTGAAATCAAAAACGGCTCGATACCCATGTCGTCCAGACGCGTGATGGCGCCAGCAGCGTCGTTCGTGTGCAGCGTGCTCAAAACCTGGTGGCCGGTGAGCGCCGCCTTCACCGCGATATCCGCCGTTTCGTTGTCGCGAATTTCGCCCACCATCACGATGTCCGGGTCTTGCCGCAGGATCGAGCGTAGAGCAGAAGCGAAATCCAGTCCGATATCGTTGCGGACCGCCACCTGATTCACGCCCATGAGCTCGTACTCGATCGGGTCTTCCACCGTGACGATGTTGTATTCGGGATTGTTCATCTCATGCAGGACGGAGTAGAGCGTCGTGGTTTTTCCCGAGCCGGTCGGCCCGGTCACGAGGATCATTCCGTGCGGCGCATCAATCGCTTTGCGGAATTTGTTCAGCGTGTCATGGTCCATGCCTAACTGATCGATTCCGCCGCTCAGCGCAGATTTGTCGAGAATACGGATGACAATTTTTTCGCCGTGGGCCGTGGGCAGAATCGAGATACGTAAGTCCACGTCCTTGCCCATTACCCGGATGCGAAATCGCCCGTCCTGCGGCAGCCGGCGCTCGGCGATGTTGAGTCCGGCTAAGATTTTGATGCGCGAAGTGATGGCCAATTGTAGTGCTTTGGGCGGCGACTCGGCGGCCATAAGTTCGCCATCGATGCGATAACGTAGTTTGAGCGCAGTGTGAAACGGTTCGACGTGAATGTCCGACGCCTTTTCCTTCACCGCCTGGGCCAGAATCAAATTTACAATCTTGATGACCGGCGCGTCCTCGCTGTCGGTAGCCAGCCGGTCGATGTCGATCTCTTCGCGCTTGGCCGCCTGCACTTGGACATCGGAGGCTTGCACGGCTTCTTCGGCCACTTTCTTGAGCACCTGACTCATGTTCGCGGTGCCGTGAGATCCGCTTAACACTTCGGCCACTGCTTTGTCGGTGGCGATCATCGGCACGATTTCGAGCTGGACACGCCGCTTTAGATCGTCCACCGCGAGCACATTCGTGGGGTCGGCCATGGCCACGAAAAGCTTCCCATCCAGACGCGCAATCGGCACCAACTTGTTAGCCTTGGCCATGTCTCGCGGCACCAGCGACATAATCTCATCTGGCACCCGCACCTTCGTCAGATTGATAGGCGGCGTGTTTAAACAACGCCCCATGCTAAAGGCCATGTCCTGCTCGGTGACAAACTGCCGCTCGGTCAAAATCTTCAGCAGCCGGCCACCTTCGGTCTTCTGGATGTCAACCGCGTCCCGCAGTTGGTTAGGTAACAGCAGCCCGTCCTCGATCAAGACATCGGCGATGCGTTCCCCGAAAGATTTGCTTTTCATGAACGCCTTAGCCCCGGGAATCGAGTCGATAGATCGACTGCAAGCTTTTCACGATCGCGCCCGGCCGTGCCAGGTACCACGCCACCGTGTAATCGACCGATTGTTGTACCGCTTCGCGCCCGGCCGAATCAAATGGGTTGCAGCAAGCCACCATCATCGTACGGCTCACCAGATCGAACGGCACAAAGAGCCGTCCCAATGTCAGGTGCTCCGGCAGCATCGGCGCGATCTGCCGGTCCACGTCATAATATTCCAGCGGCACATATGCAAATTTGGTCCGATCGATCAGCGCAGAGATCACTTTCTCGAGCTTCTCGGTGTTGTCTTTGCAAAGATTGTCCAGTAGCGAAGCGCCTAGCGAGTGCCCGCTCAAATCCCTGTTGAGCTGATCCACCGTCGCCAGCACCGGCTTCACTTCTTCTTCCGGGAAGAGCTGCTGCACGATCAGAAATTTCGCCAATTGATCGGTGCCACGCTCGTGCAAGTTGCTGATCTTACCGACGCTCGCGCCGCCCCGGATGTCGATCAAAGCGCCATCGGTTTCGCCAGTTCCGTCGCTGGCCCCGGTCTTTGCGATTACCTCGCCGGAAGCTTGCAAGCGCGTTTCGATCTCGCCCAGCATCGCAAGAATGTCCGGCGCGTTTGGTTCCTTCAACAGAAGCACTTCACACTCCTGCAGCGCGAGTGTGTATGAACCGGCGTTGAAATACGCTTCCGCCAGTCGTCGGGACACCCGCAACGAATCCTCGTGCCTTCCTACCTTTTGGTAGGCCTCCTTCAGGATTTCCAGCGATTGATAGTCGTCGGGTTGTGTTTGAGTAATAGCCTCAAACATCTCGATCGTCTGGACGATCTGGCTATGTTCTTGCTCAGACAGAGGGTGTTCCAGCACACCGCCATGTAAAAGCTAGAAATATGCCCCTACTCGCAGGTGCCCCTCGAAATTCGCTCTTCTAAACGCGAATTTCTCAGCTCGCGCCGCATGAATGATTCAAAGCATCAAGAGCTTTCCCTGAAGGCGACACCCAGCGGAACCGCTCTTGGATGGACAAAGTGACAAATTTTTTCGCCCGACTGATCGCATCCTCAAGGGTGAGTCCGGCCGCGAG
>WNFW01015297.1_pt1 | contig 10654 bp, 11 predicted proteins | sample 5400131 | NCBI WGS metagenome assembly WNFW01 (sample SAMN13153362, study PRJNA577476) | soil metagenome | isolation source: 20 cm soil or saprolite under grassland replicate 1 | place: USA:California | collected 2016-06-15
TATTGCAATGTCTAAATGGAAGGCTAAAGGAGGCCTCGCATGCAATAAAATCTTTATGGAACAGATGAGAGAAAGAATAGCAAGCGGAGAAAAAAAAATAAAGATCCCTGACTCTGGTGAGCACTTTAGCTACATCAGGAAATTTTTTAGTGCGAAAATTTGCGCAAATTTATGCACCATAATATTTCGTAAGTTTCCAGACCCGCCGCAAGCCTACGTAACGTAATACTCCGTAACGTTTCGTAAAGTTTCGCAATTTTACGATGCGTAAGTATTCCGTAATTTCACGATACGCAATTTTACGTAAATGTAATCCTCCGTAACCTTTCGAAATATTTCGCAATTTTACGATGCGTAAGTATTCCGATACGCAATTTTACGTAAATGTAATCTTCCGTAACTTTTCGTAATATTTCGCAATTTTACGATGCGTAAGTGTTCCGTATTTTCGTATGTAGTATTCGTAACTTTTTATAAAATTTCGCAATTTTATGATGCATAACATTCCGTAACCAGTTTTACCATTAGTAGCTGAAAAGTCTTCTTCCTGCAATTTTACGATCGAATACAATCGTAGTATAATCGTTAACAATTTTACATTCATTTTATAATTTTGGTATTAGATATAATTTGAATTATTCAGGATAATTTTATTAAATCTTTTATAAAAAATGGATACAAATAAAGATCGTAAAAGATACATAAAAAGTAAAAAAAGTATATAGTTAAGAATATAAAAGAAATAGTATTGTTAGTAAGTGGTTAGTAAAGGTAGTATGCGTTAGTATTAGGAAGTAAAAAAAAAGATATAGTTAGAATGTAAAAAGATGTAAAAAGAAGTAAAAAGAAATAGTAAGTGATTAGAAGAGTTAGTATTGTTAATATTAGGGTACAGGTAAAAGAAACAGTCAGTTGCGTTAATATTGGTAGTAATATTTTAAAAAAATAAAAATAAAATATTTCCATACCTCCTAAACAGTAATAACTAAAATGTAAAAAAAAATGCAGTTAGTATTGGTATTAAAAAGTAGGGGTAGATAAAACAAAAAGAAAGACAAAGCGTTAATAATTGAACATTAAAGATAAAAAATACCTCCATACCTCTTAAACGGCGATACTAAAATGTAAAAGAAACAGTTTTTAGTAACTAGTGTTAGTATAATAGGTAACTTAATATTAAAAATCTACTAACAATACAAAACTCTTCATACTTGCATGAATAAAAAGTGGATAACAAAAGAAAGTCAAAATGTTGACAATTTACGAAAGTACGAAAATATAATATTTTAAAAAAATAAACAAACGTGGTTAAAACGCGTATTGTTAAATCACATGCAAGGATCAGCGTAATTTGATTGGTCAGAGGAATTGTATTTTAAGGTATATATAAAATACATATACAACCGGTAAATTTTTGATAAATCCGGTAAAATTTTATGGTCCCGGAATTTTTATACTTTGCTGAAATTTTTACTGAATTGGACATTTGTACTAAAATAACTTTTCACACAAATTTATGTGTAGATCTACAAAACATTTTATTGTTATATTTATAATTTATTCACTAATAAATTCTAGAAAAAAAAATTAATTTTCAAATTTATTGTAGATCTCAATTAACAAATAAAGTCGCATAAACAAAATAAACAAAAAAAAATTTAAATTTATGAAAAGTCGCATAAAAAAAAAATATTTAAAATTTATGAAAGTAGTATTATACTTCTTAGTGTACTTATTTGAAGGATAATATTGACTTCTATTGACAATGTCCCAGGTCCGATTTGGGATATCCTAAAATAAAAATAAATAAATAAATAAATAAATAAATACGTAAAGATTCACAAATTAAAAGAAAATAAATTTCTGTACAAGTTCTCACTTTATTCTTCACCACTTTCATCTTCGTCGTCATCATCGTCGCCAGTTAACGTTAATTTCTTATTGATCCTATTCTTTTAAATTAAGAAGACCAGTGTTAATCAATAAAAAAATATTTATTTGAGCATTACAAAAACAAACCTACCAGATAGTATTCCACTTTACTTTTAAGTATTGTTTCTTTCATTTGGAGAGCATCATGCTTTGGATTAAGCATAGTTTTGCATATTGCAATAGCATAAGCAAATTCTGGGTTGGAATATTCCTTTCCCAGAAAGGCCCTTTCGACAATACGTGTAATTACTAGTGGTGAATCCTCATTATCATCCATATTCTTAAATAAACTCTCAAAGCATTTGAAAACCTCTGGCCTCTTTTTCCATTTAGTTATCTCCGAAGGACTAGCATTTGAATTTATTAAAGGTAAGTTTACCTCTCCGAATGTCGCGAATATTGCTTCTCTTATTTTTGTAGCCAATGAACCTCGTAAGGAACGAACTTGCTTTAATAACTTTAGATAGAATGTTAATATTTTTATCTATATATAAATTCAAAAGGAAAAGAACTTACGTTCTTATGAATATTATCATTGTAATAAGATGTCCAGTGTATTTCAGAGAATTCATTGAAAAATTCTGTATGATTTTCCTTTAGATATGCTTCCGTTGTCCCGCGCAATTCTTCTTTTGATGGATAAATTGACATCTTCATTGTTAGCTTCGCGATATCTTTTACTGTGTCCTAAATAATAAAATTAGAATTTAAAGTAATTAAAATATAAATAACAAGACAAAAAAGATTCAAAATATGCTAACCATTGGAAATAATTGATCAGGTTGTTGAGCTTCCTTTAATTTCTTTAATTCTTTTAATTCTTCTCTCATTTCCCCGATGACCTGTGTTATATTATCGATTTTTTTTTCAAGATTCGTCAATTGTCCTATTATAATAATTTAGTTATTAAGTTATTTAAGTTAATTTTATTAGCTTCTAAATATTTGCGAATACCTTCGACTCTAGTACCAACGGGATTCCACCTCTGGACACGAATGTTATTCATATTGTGTTCGTCATTTTTGGCGTTATCATTGATGCCGCTACTGCTGTCGTTAATATCGCTAGAGGCGACAACGTCATTGCTGTCATTAATGCTGCAATCCATAACAGAGGTGGTGTCATTACTAATGTTGGTGTTATAATTATCGATATTGTTGCTGTTAGCAGAGCTCTCTCGCGAACATTTTTGGCTTCCCCCAATCATTTCTTCGATCCTTTTACGGTAATCGTCCTTTTTATTGCGCTTATACATTTTTTACGACTTGAAATAAATGAAAAGCTTTTTGTGTTGTGAGCAGACTAGTAGATTGAGTAAATGTAATAAATTGAAATTAATGTAATAAAAAATAATTTTTCTTTACTTATTAAGTCGAAAATTTTCGAATACTTACTCGTTATTAAAGGATTTTTTTTAATTTTTCAAAAATGTCAAGCGTTGGAAGTACCTCCTTTTATAATTAAATTTTCTTCATCATATCTACATGGAAAAAATTCGAATACTTACTCATTGTTAAAAAAATTTTTTTAGAACGATCAAAGAGACACGTCAGCATAAAAATTTTTTCTTTATTATGCAAAATTTTGAATACTTACCCATTATTAAAAAGAAATTTTTTAGAACGACAAGTCATCATATCTACATGGGAACAATAGACACGTCAGCATAAAAAATTTTTTCTTTATTATGCAAAATTTCGAATACTTACTCATTATTAAAAGAAATTTTTAGAAAAGTTTCGATCAGTCATTGCGACATGAACTTTATTATGAATAAAAAATTTGAATGTTCATTACTCATTATATAATTGATGATCTATTCAACAGAAGGCGATTTTAACCAAATATATAATAATACATATGAAATCATGTGAAATGAACCAATAAAAACTGGTTGTTCTGACAGACGTTTCACCAACAATCATTTGAGCGTTTAAGAAAATAATTTAACACAAAAATTTTGATTATAATATTCGAAAACTTACGAAATCGTAAATCTTTGAAGCATTTCGCTGTAATATTTCTTTGATATTGCTTGCATGACATAAAAATACTAAAAAATATATTTATTTACGAAATATTCATTTTTTTTATCAAAACGGGGTACTATATGCACAACACCTTCTATCGACTCTATAGTTACAAAATTGTACAATTCTACCAACTTTAAATGAGGACATCCGTATAAATACGGATGTTTTTTAGACTTGAAATCGTACCATTGAACTAATGCGAGATTTAGCGGGGGGTCTGTTAATACTTCTGCTAACAATAAAGCCTACAAAATATAAATACTTATTATTGTCTTTGTAAATACATTATTATTATTACATAAATTAATGAATTACCTGTCCATAACAAAGTCCTTGATCTGATATATAATCATTTGACTCTTCAGAATCCATTGAAATGGCTATGTTGCTGAACCATGCTTTATCATGATAACTGCTAGTAGCACGCATTATGGCACCATTTTCTAATGTAACCGATCCATATATGTTTATTTGGGTTTCGTCAGCTAGAACAATTGCAGAATCATCCAACAAATCCATATATGAATCCAGACAATGCAAAAATTTATTGAAACCAGTTTGCATTTTATCATCTACATCACCTTTATTTTCATTAAAAAACTCATCTGCATCACATAAATAAAATAATTCAAACTGCTTTGCAGAAAATTTACAAGCGCGAGGTGTTTTTGCTGAATCTGCTGATTGTTGAGAGATTCTAATAGATATTGCTTGGCGTTTTATCTATCATATTAATTTCATTTCAATCTTAGTAATCTAAAATAAATTAATAAATTTGCAAATGACTAAAATGACAGAATACTTACAGTTTGTAAAAGTTGGGGTTCGATATTTTTTTTATTGCTAATTCGATAGGGTATTTTAACAAAATATTTGTGGAGACTTTCGTAAGTTTCCGTGGTATAGCCATTTACTGCTCCATAATATCGTATTGAATCGATAATATGGTACACCCATGAATGCAATTTAGGCAACTTCAGATTGGAAGGAGAAATAAATTTGAAAGCTTTAACAAACTTTCTGGCCCATCTGTGCATCGAATCCTAAAATTTTAATAAAGTAATTTTAATGTTTACTTTCAATTTTATTCTAATTCTATTTACTTACGTTAAATTTTTCCAAGTCATTTTCACTAAATTCTTCAGATCTACTTAAAATATACATTTCATTCCAACTTTCATACAATTTCGTAAGATCATCATTAGTTACGAAATTTTCTACCGCATCATTGTCCCCATCATATAAATTATCAACAACAAATATCATAACTTTCATTAGACTACGATACTCATTAGCAGTTAACCTCGCGATCGATTGCAATCCATTGGAAAAAATTTTAAGGTCAGGGAAACGCTGTAAAGGTAATTTGGTAAACAAATAGACCCAAATCTAAATGGTGCATTCTGTCGGGTACCGTAGCCGAGTAGATATTTATGTTCCTTAATGTATAAAATATAAATTTAATATTATATTCTATATAAATATAAATATAATTTTTGTTTGTGCATACTTACGGCAACTCCCAAAAAAAATTAGGTACAGATTCAATGCAAACAGATGTTTGTGTATGACTTTCAAGATGTTTGCACATTTCATCGTGAGTTCTTAGTATTATATCGTCGGATGATAAATCTGTATTTGCAAGATCATTTTTTTTAACCAAACAAAAGTGACACGGGAGGTTGGAATTGGAGGATTTATAAACTAGACAAAAACTTGCTGCTTCTGGCCAGTCTGCAATAATAGTTGAAACTCTGGGATAAAACCAGAAATTCTCATTGTTTACTAAAAGGTCTACACCATCTTTTAACGAAATAATCGGTTCTAGTAAATGACGTAGAGACTTGTGAAAGACTTCACGAACCAGATCTTTCTTTGCAGCTGTTAAAATTGGCAAATATCCCAAAAGCTGCTTTGCATCTAATTTATTACGACGCCATATTGGGATATTACCTAATGTTACATATATTGGATGCAATTGACCTTTTCCTAATGTATCTGTGGTTGTGGCGTCCGAATATAAAATAATTGATAATAATTTAGCACCAGTGGGTAAAGATTTTTGCGTAGTCTTCCACCAGATTCCAGTGTTTTGTTCTTTGTAAATACTTTCTCCATTACGCTATAGATAAATATAGATATATTAAAATAAAATATTATTGGATGAATTAGTTTAACTAACATTTACCTCATAGTTTTCGTAAGATAGCGCAAAATCTTGTGTTATGCAAGGAACGGATAAGATATTTTTAATACATTGTATTAAATTTTGATGATAAAGATAATAATCTTTTCCCCCATGATTTATTATATGAACTTTACAAAATTCTAAATTAGAAAATTTCATATTATTCATGAGTGCTCGTCCCTTTTCGATATTTTTTGGTAATGGCGATTTTGTAAGGTTCGCATATTTATTAAAGAAGCGTATAATGTCATTTCCGGCCTTGTTGTTTAGTTTATGTCTCGTTACTAACAACATTAGATCCTTATATGCTTCATTAGGAAATTCTGAGCAAGTTTCGGATTCAGGTTTTTCAAACCCTTCAAAAATTTCAGGCTCTTCGGATGATTCTAATATATCTTCAAAGTCATCTTCAAGGCTCATTGCTGATATTTCGGATATTAAATTACTTTGCGAACTTTCGATGCTTTGCATGCTTCCTATACTGTCAAATGACATATTTTGTACTTCATTCTCACCTTCCACCTAAAGTCATACAATTGGTACATAGTAAGTAATTACTAGCCAAGTGAGCTAGCATTGCTGAACTTTTTTTGGGCTTAAGAGCCTTATAAGAAATAACTTGAAATAGCATAATTACCTCAACATCGTTATTTTCATCATCACTATATTTATCACTTTTGGTATCCATTTCAACTACATCTTCATTTTCTACATCTGCCTTTTTTATGCATTTTTGAACATGTTGGCTGTATGAAGAACGCTGACTGAATGTTTTTGTACAAATAGGGCATTTAAAACTCATGTTGTTAATTAACGCGTCAAATTTGATGGAAGAATATGTCGCTTTACCATTTAATTTATATTAAAGTCTGACATCTTGTGCAATTGTAGTAATTGCGGCAGGGCGTAATTACATCCCAGAATTGATTACACTTCCGCAATGCCGAATTGGCGTTCCGAATTTGTGTAATTCTAATTGAATCAATGTTGAATTCTCGTAGACCTACAGAATCTAATCCGAATCTTAGAATTTTTTTTAAAAAAATGAATTTATTAATAAAAACGTATAGAAACCTCGATTGGTAGTATAGTTTAACAGATTTATTTTTGATCTATTAAATAATCCCGCGATCGAGGATCTAAATGTTTTTAAAAAAAAATTCTAAGATTCGGATTAGATTCCGTAGGTCTACCACCGAATTGCCGCAATGCGTAATGCCGCAATCATATTTTGCAAGCAGGATAGTTTTGCCGATCAAAGTTTCTATATACGATTTTTATTAATAAATTCATTTTTTTCTTGCTTACAAAATATGATCGATCAATTCGCAATTTGGCAGTGTAATTTAATACGGACAGCTACGCCGATAATTGACTTCAACGGCTAGATTTTTACAATTGGCTGTGATTGAACGCAGTGGCCGACGGCTTGACCAAATAAGTATAAAATCTACAAAGCTTTGCATTGTGATATGCATTGTTTGTTTGTTTGTTATAAATTACTTCGTAGATTTGCGAAAAAAAAAATGTTTTTACGTTTACAGTCAATTCGCACCCTCTATATATATACATTTTCTCTTTTTTACTCAATCTTAATTTTATACGACTTTTAATTACTTACTCTCTATAAATGCATACCTTATTGGTCCAACTCCCAAGGGGTGCATTTATAGAGATGTATTTTACATCTTTTATTTGAAATTTCCGCATTGAATGCACCGCAGTATCTGGTATATATTTTTTTAGTTGCTCTCCGTTCATAATTAATTACCCCTATTTTATTTGAAAATTTGGCAATGTTGCAACATTACGATACAAGTTTTCATGCGTTTCTTCTTCCTTTTTTAGAATGATTGCAAGTTTTTCTTCTTTTTTAGTATAGAAATAATGCCTATGACGTGAGAAGTTCAAGTAGTGTCGAATTGTGTAAATTTTCATTTTTTTCGAAGTTTTCTTTAAATGAGAGAAGAGCTGCCTAACGAGAGACGAGAAATGGCCTCAAAACGAAATAAAAATAGAGAAGAGTTGCCTAACGAGAGACGAGAAATGACCTCAAAACAAAATAAAGATAGAGAAGAGCTGCCTAACGAGAGACGAGAAATGGCCCAAAAACGAAATAAAGATAGAGAAGAGCTGCTTGAAGAGAGACGAGAAATGTCCAAACGAGTAAGGATAACAGCTCCAAATGATAATGTTGAAGGTACAGTATATACAGTATTATATTCTTTTATAAAAACTTATGTACAGTACAATATGACGCTAAATTTTATGTTACCGTTACAAAGCACACAAAAAAGCGATTGAAAAAATTTTAAGAAATAATACGCAAATAATATCAAAACTTGATACGCTCATCGCTGGTCAGAAGGATATCGAAAGTCGTTTATCGAACCTGGAAAAAAAACTTGATCAAAATAATAACGATATGATTGATTCCGATGGTATAAAGGTAATAGAGATGTATATTATTAATTAAGCGTATTTATAAGCATCAATGCTTTTGTACATATATATACTAATTAATTAACTTTATTTAATTAGGAGATTATCAAAAAAATCGCTAAAATTATATTCGAAACCTCTATTTATCCCTCGCAAGAAGAATTTAGGGAGGCGGCCGAAAGATTTTTTAAGAATGAACGTCAGGACTTTTACAAAAAATTTAAAAAAAGCCAGTGGATCGTTTATTATGAGAAAAATATTTATCAATCGGTAAGTTAAACAAATTTGTAATTATTTATTTAAAAGTTTCATATTAATATATATATATATATATTTTTTTAATAGCTAATAGCACAGCACAGAAGTATCCGTGGAACTTTTACTTCAAAAGTAAAAGACGCAATACACTCCGTATTTGGAGGAAACGAATTACCATCCATTAATACCCAAGCCTCCCCAGAACACATCCAGGAGTGGAAACGTAATCCCGCCGTTGGAAGGTGTTATTCGAAACTTTTTAAAAAAATAAGACTGGAACAGCCAGCTACCCATATGTCAAAAATCATCGAAAGGTTACGTCGTGAGAAGAATGTACCGTCTAAAATGCAAATCGCTTACGCGATAAGTATATCTGAAATTTATCTATGCCCGAATAACCAATCAATTCAAATAAACGAAGGAAATGTAAAACAAAAGATTATTAAAAATCTAGTAAGTTTTAATTTCAACTTTACATAAATGCTAAAATGTTTCAATTAAATCGAACTTTATCTTTTTTTTTAGCATAAATTTGTCAATAAAGACAAATATTCGTGTTCCGATGATGATGCATCTGCATCTACTTCATCTACTTCATCTACTTCCATTCCTCCTCGTCTTTCCCCTCCCTCTCGTCTTTCCTCCCCTTCTCCTAATTACCGTAAAGATGATGATGTTGTTGACGTTGATGGTGATGATGATGTTGCTGATGGTGATGGTGATTATGGTGATGATGTTGTATACGATTCAGAAGAAGAACGACGGGGCTTTAATAGTTTAATGGTAAATTATGAGTTAGTAAGAAAGGAAATATAAATAATTAATATTTTCTTACATTTTCTTATATTTCATCTTAGTTTCATTGCATTATAATACGAAATTAATATGTATAGTTTATACTGTAAATAAAGTTGAAAGATCGTATTTTCTTCATGAAAAGAATTTTTGCACAAATATTCTAAATTATTAAGTTAATTATTTATATTTCGCACTTTTTCGTAAATATTAGTACTTTCGGTCCAGTTCGAAAAAAATGAATAAAGATTAAAATTTTGCATATTATGACCATATTTACCAAAGACAAATAAATAGTAATCAATTCAATTTCAAAGAACTTCTTAACGAAATACTTGAAAAATGTCACCAATAAAATGCATATTGTACAACTAAGAACTCAACTAAAAAAAATTATACAATAGATTTATTTGCGTATCAATCGTAAAGATTTCGTCGCGTAAGTCTTACTGATCGTAAACCTACGAAAGATTTTGACCGTAATATCGCGTAAGTCTTACTGATCGTAAACCTACGAACGATTTCGACCGTAATATCGCGTAAGTCTTACTGATCGTAAACCTACGAAAGATTTCGACCGTAATATCGCGTAAGTCTTACGGGTCGTATACCTACGAAAGATTTCAACCATAATATCGCGTAAGTCTTACGGATCCGTAAATATACGAAAGATTTCGCCGTAATATTGCGTAAATCTTACGAAACCGTCAGCTTACGAAATATTTTGACCGTAATACCGCGCAAACCTTACGAGTTCGTAAACTTACGAAGGATTTCGAAGATTTTCGAAAGATTATGCCGTAAACTTTCGAAAATTTACAAAATCGTAAATTTACGCAAATTTTCGCGGTAAAAAATTTCCTGATGAAGGTCGTTACAACGTATAAAATTTTCATATTTTTATTAATTATATGTATTATTGTTTTTTATTGTATAGTTAGTTATATATACATTTCAATAAAATTTTAAATTGTAAATTGTAAATTTGTTTATATTTTTAATATTT
>WNFW01003690.1_pt1 | contig 10652 bp, 10 predicted proteins | sample 5400131 | NCBI WGS metagenome assembly WNFW01 (sample SAMN13153362, study PRJNA577476) | soil metagenome | isolation source: 20 cm soil or saprolite under grassland replicate 1 | place: USA:California | collected 2016-06-15
GCTAACAGATAGTCCGAGAGCGACATGCCTGCCATGGCAGCGCGAGCTTTCAAGCCGCGGTGCAGGGCATCGGGTACATTGCGAAGCTGAATCATTTTTGACATGCTACAAGCATACTTTCATGTCGGGCACATGTCAACGCCATGCTCTTCAAAGAACTGACATTTCTTGGTGGGTTACTAGACTAATAATGACCGCAATACCGATAAGGGCGAGGTCGGTGGTTCAAGTCCACCCAGGCCACCATTCAAATCACCAGTAAATACCAGGCTATTCTCACTTTTCCCCTTTCCAAAGGTCTTCCTCAAAAAATCGTTTTGTCAACCATTTGTCAACTTTGCGATTGGCCGAGTGGCACTACAACTCAGGGCGTTAAGACCATTCGGGTGAAGGCCGAACGGTTGAAATCGATTAAGCTATGTCGAGAAGCTGTCCTGTGACCCGAAGGGCCTGGCAAGCCCCCCAGAAGGACGGATAGGATGTGGAAGTCGTCGGATAGTCGATTTGGTGCGTAGCTCAGTTGATTAGAACGCCGCCTTGGGCGCAGGAGGTCCCGAGTTCAAATCTCGGCGCCCCGACCAATCTATTTTGGCCTCCTCAGCAAAATCTGTGGGCTGATTCCGGTTCCGGGAGTCTCCCGAGCGTGTGATATAAGGCCATTTCCATCGCATCAAACGTACGAAAGCCAAACGATCGTCTGGTCACCACTCGAATTTTGTTGTTGAGACCCTCAACGGCGCCACTGGAGATCTCCCCTTTGGCACGGAACCAGTTCAGCAACAGGTCGTCATGGGTGCGCAACATCCGGGCCACTTTCTTCATGGGCTCCAGCCGGCTGCGCATGGCTCGCTCGGTCCAGTAGTCGAGAAAGGCTTCGGCCCAGAGGACGGACTTGTAGGTCCAGAAGTGAAAGAAAGTTTCCTTCAACTCCCAGGCGCGTGCCGTGGCCATCTTGCTGACCAGCAGGGCCACCAGTTTTTGCCGAGCCTTGCCGCGGACACGACTGCCTTTGCGCAACAAAGGCCAGCGCAAATGCTTGAGCCGCTCGGCCTTGGCCTTCCCCGCCGCCCGCAAACGAGAGCTCTCCGATCGGCGCACCTGATCCACGGCCTGATTCAAATGCGTAGTGATGTGGAATCGATCGAGCACGTGCAACGCTTGTCCGGCTTGGGCGGCGATGACCTTCAGATAAGGCTTCCACATGTCGGTGCAGACAAAACGCAACCTTTTCACCACCTCCGGCCCCAGCGCCTTCAGCCCTCTTCGCAGCGTCGCCTCCGAACGACGTTTGCCGACCCACAACAGGCGCCGGCAGTGCGCGTCGATCTGGTAGATGACTGTCAGGAAATTGTCGGCGCGCAAACCATGGCCCCAATGAATCTCGTCCACGCCAATCGACTCGACTCCGCGCAGCTTGCGATGGGCCAGGCCCCACTCGACAAACCATTCGACGGAGCGATACACCGCTTCCCAACTGGTTCGAAAGACCTGTGCGGTCTCTCGCCAGCTCAGCCGTCGCGCCCAGCGCGCCAGAAATCCCATCATGGCGCACGTCACCGGGCGCTTGCCGTCGCTCCAGGGGATGTGCTCGACCACCACTCCATGCTCGGCGCACTCCACTCGCCGTGGGGCATAGAGGAAATACGTCGCGATCCCCCACAAGGGTACAAACAGCCAACGCCGCGGGGGCAAGCGATCATAGCCTGGTGCTGATCGCTGGCACTGCGAACAGCGTCCTCGGATGCCGTCATGCGATTCCACGGTGATCTGGATCGAAAGCGCCCGGCCTTTGTGGCCATGCAGGCGCACCCCTTGGTAGACGAAGCCCACGAAATGTTGCACTCGGTTCAGGATGGTCTTAACCTTGAGTTGAATAGCTGATCTCCTCGGTCGATGAGTCTTTGTTTGACAACTGCAGACTAATCGAGCCCGCTGGAGTTCAGCTATTCTTTTTTTGCCGGGTCGAATTCAGAAAATCAGAAAATCAATAGTTGCGGCTGGGGCGGTGGGAAAAGTGGGAATCCCGGCCTTTGCGGGATTTCCAAGCGGAGTGGGAAAGTCCCGCCTTTGGACTTTTCCACGCAGCGTCTTTTTCCACGGCCCTTTTACCCATAGATTCTGCTACAGAGCCCTATTTTGCTTGTTCTCCATTGCTTAGAGAGCCATATATTTTTGTTACAGCTCTTGTGGATTTCTCGCAGGCTGGATCTCTCTTGGCCGGGCCGTTCCAGAGATACCAACGATCGAATCAGCCCTATCAGGATGCGATCGGTGGTTCACTCACGCACCAGGCCGGAGATTTGAGGCGCACTCAAGTGAAAGTCCGCAGAGGCAGCTACCTTTCCCATCACCACTCTCGTATCGTCCTGGGTTGGGCAAAGCGCGAGCGAATCGATTGTCTTGAGGTAAAATGGCCGCTGCGGGTGGTAAAAGTCAGCGCTTCAAAGATATTCCAATCGACGGCTACATTGCGATTGCCAAAGGCGAGGGAAAGTGAAAGTAGCAGGACGTTCTGTCACGAGTTTCACGATTCTGCTTGTGTTTGTACTGGGTTCCGCAGGCGGCGCGCGCGCACAGGAACCGAACAATCCTCCTCCGACGTTTACTAAGGACGTAGCGCCGATTTTGCAGAAGCACTGCCAAACCTGCCACCGGCCTGGCGAGGCAGCACCTTTCTCCATGCTCACTTATGAGGAAACGCGGCCGTGGGCTCCCACGATCAAAATGGTGGTCACACAAAGAATTATGCCGCCTTGGTTTGCCGACCCCCAATACGGACATTTTGCAAACGAACGATCGTTGTCCGCGGATGAAATTCGGACCCTGGTGGCATGGGTGAACGGAGGCGCGCAAAAGGGCGCCGCGGAAAATATGCCACCTCCGACGAAGAGTTTTGTGGAAGGTTGGGGCATCCCCGCGCCAGACACTGTGTTTCAGCTGCCTAAGCCTTTTTCGGTGCCTGCTACAGGAGTGATGGACTACCAGTATGTGATCGTCCCTACCGGTTTCAAGGAAGACAAATGGGTGCAGATGCTCGAAGTTCGCCCAACCGACCGTGCCGTGGTTCATCACATCATTGCCTACCTTCGCGAGCCGGAATCGAATTACTTCAAGGACCAGAAGCCCGGAGTTTTCTTTGTCGCGCCCCCTCCGAAGGTTGACGAGAAGACGGACAGGAGTGCACTGCCGAGCGACTTTCTTGTCGGCTACGCGCCAGGGCAGCCTGCCGAGATTCTGCATCCCGGCGAGGGAAAGCTGATCAAAGCCGGGTCCGACATCGTCTTCGAAGTTCATTACACTCCGAACGGAAAACCCACAACGGACCAGACCAAGCTCGGACTTGTTTTTACGAAGACGCCCCCGAAAGAGCGTGTGCTGACGCTCTCGGCTTCCAACGGCACGTTCAAGATTCCCCCGCGTGTTCCGGATTACAAGGTGGACGCCACGTTTGAAGTGCGCAAGGACGTGAAGCTCGTGGGTTTGCATCCGCACATGCACTCGCGCGGGAAAGCGTTTGAGTACAGGTTGGTATTTCCCGACGGCAAGAAGGAGACCATCCTCAGCGTGCCGGTATACAACTGGCATTGGCAGCTGTGGTACAACCTCGCGGAACCCATTGATCTTCCCCAAGGCACGAAAATTGAATGCACCGCTCATTTCGATAATTCGCCAAACAATCCCGAGAACCCGGACCCCACCAAATCTGTGATCTGGGGGCAACAGAGCTGGGATGAAATGATGGTTGGATTCTTCAACTTGAAATTTGACGCGACGATGTCCGCGAAAGAGTTATCCGCGCCGGAAGGAGCTATTCACATCCACTGATATGTCCAGGGCCTTGCGAAAGTCGCCTGCCAAAATTTGGATGCTCGTCCTGCTGCCCACGTTTGCAGCGCTGTTTCTGAATAACATGGTTGCCGTGCAAGGCAAAGCCCCGAGCTTTCGTGTGATTGCATTGACGGAACACGGTGGTATTCACAAGCCATTTGTGGACGCGGCTAAGATCTGGCTTGGGAAATTAGCCAGCGTGAATAATTTCACTGTGGATTACATTGAGGACACGGAGAAAATCGACGACGCATTTCTCGCAAGATATGATCTGTTTATCCAGTTGAAGTATCCTCCATACAATTGGACGGACGCGGCCAAGGCCTCCTTCATCAAATACGTCGAACAAGGCAAAGGGGGCTGGATCGGATTTCATCACGCCACGCTGCTGGGTGAATTCGATGACTTCCAGATGTGGCCGTGGTTCCACCAGTTCATGGGAGGAATTCGATTCAAGAATTACATCCCTACGTTTGTTACTGGAGAGGTTACGATCGAGGACAAGAACCACCCGGTGATGAAAGGTATCACTTCGCCGTTCGTGATCCAAGACGAAGAGTGGTACACCTACGACACCTCACCGCGGCCGAACGTCCACGTGCTGGCAAGCGTAGATGAGAAAACCTATACGCCAGCCACGGATCTTAAGATGGGAGACCATCGGTGATCTGGACCAATGAGCACGTAAAGGCCAGGAACATCTACATTTTCATGGGCCACCGTCCGGAGCATTTCGACAACAAATCCTTCACCCAGATTTTTACCAGCTCCATTTTCTGGGCCGCTGGCCAGCAGGAGAATCGCGCAAAATGACGCATGACACAGTTCCTGGAAAAATGAAGATGAAACGGATGGTATTGCTCATTCTCATTGTGGCATTCAGTAGCCGCTGCGGGGCGCAGACGACCGCTCAGCCGAAGAAGCATCTTTTGGTCCTCGGAGAAGAAAAAGGCTACCGGCACGAGGCCGTTTCCCACGCCATCGCTACCATCGAGCGCCTCGGCCGGGAAACGGAATTGTGGACCACGACAATCCGGACGGATACCGAAGTGCTGACGAAGAAGAAACTCGAGTACAACGCCAAAAATCTGAACGATTTTGACGCTGTGCTCTTCTATACCGGTGGCAAACTGGAAATGAACCCGGAACAGAAAGCTGCGCTCCTATCGTTTGTCCATGACGACGGAAAAGGCTTTGTCGGCGTACACAGCGCCACCATCACCTTCACGTCCTGGCCGGAGTACGGCGATATGATTGGCGGATACTTCGACGAACATCCCTGGGACACCTTTGACGCACCCATTCTCATCGAGGACTCAAACTTCCCAGGCATGCAGCAGTGGCCAAAGTCGTTTGTGTTAAAGGACGAGATCTATCAGATGAAAGACTATTCGCGAGACAATGTCCGCGTCCTGATGCGGCTCGATGCCTCCAAGCTGGATCTGAACAATCCTCGCGTTCACCGCAAGGATCTCGATTTTGCTGTCACCTGGGCCAAAATGTACGGAAAGGGACGCGTTTATTACTCAACTCTGGGCCACGCGGAACAAAATTGGGACGATCCCAGGATGCAGAAAATGTATGTGGAAGCCATCAAGTGGGCCATGGGTCTCACCAATGCCGATGTAACGCCGCGACCAGTTACAGTCAAATCCGGCAATACCCACTAAGACAGAATCAGTGATGGCACCGCGTCAACATAAAGGCTGCTCTTTCGCGAACATCGGGAGGGAGGTTGAAAACGGATGTGGCGATTGATTTTCTCGTTGCTGCTAGCTTTCGCGGCTTGGGGGCAAACGACCCATCCGATTCTGGCAGTAGGTTCACCTGCGCCTGATTTCTCCTTGCCCGGCGTGGATGGAAGAGTCCATCGTCTTGCCGATTACGCGGCCAGTCCGGTCCTGGTCGTCGTATTCACCTGCACCAGTTGCGCCCAAATACTCTCATTTGCAGCCTATAATTCAGCAAAAGTTCAGCAAACTCGAAGATGAGTAGGCTGTCGCCCTCCAAGTCCAGCACGGTGGGACGAGGGAACAACTGCTTGGCGTGGCGGATGTAGCGATGGCCTGATGCTTCAGGATGAAGGGAGGCCGAAAGCGAAGATGGTAACGGTTCCCGGAACAGATCATCTAAAGTGGTGCACGGGACGACGACTCCGAAGCGATGGCTACTCTTTACCGATACTTTAAGGATTTCTGGAAGCTTGCTGTCGTCGCCTTCATCCTGGCGGCGATCAATCAAGTATTTTCGCTGCTGGACCCGCTCATTTTCCGGCACATCATCGACTCCTATGCGACTCGCTACCGCGAGTATTCGAGCCCGCAATTCATCCGCGGCGTGAGCCTTTTGCTGGGTGCAGCAGTCGGCGTGGCGCTCGTGTCACGCATCGCCAAGAATTTTCAAGATTATTTCGTCAATGTAATTACGCAGAAGGTCGGGGCGCGCATTTACACCGATGGTGTCCGTCATTCTTTGGATCTTCCGTACACGTTGTTTGAAGACCAGCGCAGCGGCGAAACCCTGGGAAAGTTGCAGCGGGTACGAACCGACGTTGAGAAATTCATCGCGCTACTCGTGAACATGGTGTTCACGACTCTGATCGGTCTCGTGTTCGTGACGATTTATGCCGCCAAAGTTCACTGGTCGATTGCTCCCGCCTATTTGCTGACCGTTCCTCTGCTCGGCAGCCTGAGCTCTCTCCTGAGTCGCAGAATCAAGGTCGTCCAAAAAAGAATCGTGACGGAGACGACGGCGTTGGCTGGCGCGACGACGGAATCTCTGCGGAACATCGAACTGGTGAAAAGTCTGGGTCTCGCTCAACAGGAGATTGATCGTCTCAATTCGACTACCGACAAGATCGTCAAACTGGAACTCGAAAAGGTCCGCTATCTTCGCAGTCTAAGTTTCGTTCAAGGAAGCTTCGTCAATCTTCTCCGGACCTCGATTCTGTTTTTGATGCTCTACCTGATCTATACGCAGCGAATCACGGTCGGCCAATTCTTTTCTCTCTTCATCTATTCGTTTTTCATTTTCGGCCCGCTGCAGGAACTGGGTAATGTTGTCAACGCGTACCGCGAGACGGAGGCGTCGCTCGACAATTTCGAAGAGATTCTGAAAATGCCCGTGCAGCCGAAACCCGAACATCCCGTGGCGCTCTCGTCCCTCGAAACGTTGGAGTTTGACCAAGTTAGTTTTCAGCACCAATCGGCATCATCGCCGGCGTTGAACCGGATTTCCTTCCGGGTTGCGCGTGGCGAGACCATCGCCTTTGTGGGCCCGTCTGGCGCGGGCAAGACGTCTTTAGTGAAACTGCTCGTCGGTCTTTACCGTCCCGAGAGCGGCCATATTTTCTACAACGGAACTCCGGAAGACCAAGTGGCGATAGAAGACCTGCGCGAAAGAATCGGATTCGTGACGCAGGACACGCAACTGTTCTCCGGATCGATCCGCGAGAATCTGCAATTTGTGCGGCCGGACGCGACAGATGAGGAGTGTCTGGAAGTCCTGCGCCAGGCTGCGGTCGAAGGTCTGCTTCTGCGAGCCAATCGCGGACTGGACTCGAAGATTGGTGAAGGTGGTGTAAAGGTCTCTGGAGGAGAAAAGCAGCGGCTCTCGATCGCGCGCGCACTCCTGCGCCGACCGCAATTGCTCGTGTTCGACGAAGCGACATCGTCGCTCGACTCTTTAACGGAGGAAGAGATCAGCGAGACGATTCGAGATGTCGCCGTGAGCCGGGACGCCATCACGATATTGATCGCGCACCGCCTCTCCACCATCCTGCACGCGGATTGCATTTACGTTTTGGAACGAGGACAAATCGTCGAAAGCGGTCGTCACGAGAACTTGTTGGAAAAGAACGGCCTCTACAGCGCGATGTGGAGGCAGCAGGTAGGCGAGGGCCGGGAAAAAGTAGTTAGCCCTTAATAGACATGCACGTGGCAAAGGCATTTTTCAGCTAGGGCTCGGACTGTTGTGTCAACCGTTTCATTACTTCCCGACTATCGGAAGCGACGCACGCATGCGAATTGTTAGTCAAACGATTGCAAGATTTAGACTCCAAACGGTTTTCCAAATCGCCGCCGCTGCGCCCAATTGTTTTTACAGCAAGCGTCAACGTGAGACATGCACACGCATTCCAAGCCACGGTCTTCCAAGACTGTTGTAGCGAATTGCGGATCTCGAACAGTGCTTCGGAAGCAGGCGTCGTCGGACACGATCGGGCAAAACCCCTGATAAGGGCGAGGTCGGTGGTTCAAGTCCACCCAGGCCCACCATTCAAATCAGGTCCGGCCGGGTCACTCACATACGATCTCACCGAACTCACACGAGCCCGGGTATGGTCATTGCGTGAGGCGAGATTCCTAAGAATTACCAAAGGACCTTGAGACCGCGGTACAGGCTGAATTTTTCGTCGCAAGTCATCACCGGGATCTCTTCGCATAAAGCCTGGGCGATAATCTGACGGTCGAAGGGATCCGCGTGCAGGGGCGGTAGATCGAAAAGAAAGAATGCATGGTTCGCTGTGTACGGCAATATGCGAATGTCCAGGTCCTCAAGCGCGTGGCGCGTGTCAGCGGCAGAAAATTTCAACTTGCCGCGGGCTGCTTTGACGGCGATTTCGGAAAGAGAAATCGCGCTCAGTTCCAGGATGTTTTCAGTGTTCTGCAAAATGCCAGTCGCGCGCTTGGTGAGTCGTTCCGGTGACTCAACAGAGAAAATCAGAGCGACCGTGTCCAGGAGCAACCGCACCTAGTCACGCCCTTCGACGAAAGCGTCGGCTTCGTCGTCCGACATAGGTTTCCACCAGTCGATATCGCGAATGTGAATTTTTCCTTTCAGTGTTCCGAGCTTCCGCTTTTTGCGACTCGGCTTTTTTGTCCGGATGATGTCCACGGCAGGGACACCACGCCGGTAGATGGTCACTGTTTCGCCGTTCTCGACAGCCTTGATTAGCTCGGGAAGCTTGTTCTTGGCATCCGCTACGCTAACTTTCATAGCCTCTACGATAGCCATCTAATATAGCTATGTCAATCCCAAAGAATCGGTACCGGCAGGTCCGTGACCAGCGACCTCAACTCTGATAAGGGCGAGGTTGGTGGTTCAAGTCCACCCAGGCCCACCCATCAAATCTGTTACCTATGTGGTAGAGCACTCGCACAGTAAATACGCGGCTATTCGCAACTTTCCCCTTTCCAGTGGTCACCCTCGAAAAACCGTTTTGCCAACTATTTGCCAACTTTGCGGGCAAAGCAAATCCCTGTCCCTATCGAAAATGTTTGCCAGCGCGAATGCCTTTTAAAATCAGCGACATTCAACAAGATGAAACTGAGGTGCGGCTAAACCAGGCAATAGGAATGTGACAATGTTACCTTGGGTTCGAAAATTGCTGGATGAAGTATTCGGTAGGCACATATTCGGTAGGCACAGGTTGACATTTGCTTGATTCGGGCATATATGTCGAGTCTCTAGGTATCACCATGAATGAGAGCAAACAAGAACTCCTCCGCGGCACTCTCGATCTGTTGGTCCTGAAGGTTGTCGCCCTAGGCCCCAGCCACGGCTACGCTATCGCCCAACGCCTTCAGCAAATTTCGAAAGAATTCTTCCAGGTCCATCAAGGCTCCCTCTATCCCGCCCTCCATCGCTTGGAAGACAAAGGCTGGCTGCAAGCCGAATGGAAAGAATCCGAAACCGGCCGCCAAGCCAAGTTCTACTCGCTCACCAAGAGGGGTCGCAGGCAGATGGACACGGAGCTCGTCAATTGGGAGCGCCTCTGCAACGCCGTCGGTCTGGTCCTCCGTGCTCCAGAAAAGGAATCCTGACCATGCATTGGATTCGCCGCCTCTTTGAGAAATCTCGCAGCGAGCAAGCACTCGACCAGGAGCTCCGCTTCCATCTCGATCGTCAGATCGCCGACTATGAAGCCGCAGGAATCAGCCCTGAGGAAGCCAGGCGTCGTGCGAGACTCGAATTTGGGGGCGTTGAACGTGTCAAAGAAGAAGTCCGCGATACACGCTGGGAGACGCACCTCGACAACCTCGTCCGCGATTTTCGCTTCGCCCTCCGTAGCCTTCGCAAAGATCGCCGCTTCGCCCTCATCGCCATCTTTGCCCTCGCTCTCGGCATTGGAGCTTCGACCGTCATCTTCAGCATCATTTACAACGGCTTGCTCAATCCTTTCCCCTACAAAAACGCCAACGGAATAAGCATCTTCCAGATTCACGATCTCGATCAGGCCGGTGTGGGCGGCCGAGGAGCGTTCTCAGTACACGAGTTTCTCGACTACCGTGAGCAAAACCATGTGTTCGAAGATATGGTCGCGACCAGGACCTCGCGTATCCTATACACCCACCATGAAGGCGCAATGCAGCTCAGAGGCGCCAAGGTAACTCCGAATACTTTTGAATTTCTAGGTGTGATGCCGATCCTGGGCCGCTGGATTACAAATGAAGACGGGCGCTCGGGCGCTCCTCCAGTTTTCCTGATGAACTTTAAATTCTGGCAAGAGCAGTTCAACGGAGACCCGAACGTCATAGGTACGACGCTTATCCTCGACAACCAGCCGGCAACACTTGTAGGGATTATGCCGCCGCGGTTTCAATATTTCGGCGCTGATGTTTGGTTACCGCTCACCCTGAGCGGCGCGCCCGTCGGCAACAATAATCCAAGCGGCCAACGGGAGTTCATCGTTGCTGAGGAACGCCGTAAGCCGGGTGTTAGTCTGGAGGCTGCGGCGGCGGACTTAGACGTCATTGCTCACCGTCTCTCCAAGGTTTATCCGAAAGACTATCCAAAGCGCTTCAACGTTTGGACCGACACACTGG
>WNFW01003691.1_pt1 | contig 10652 bp, 9 predicted proteins | sample 5400131 | NCBI WGS metagenome assembly WNFW01 (sample SAMN13153362, study PRJNA577476) | soil metagenome | isolation source: 20 cm soil or saprolite under grassland replicate 1 | place: USA:California | collected 2016-06-15
AAATGGCCGGTGCTGGTGATCATCGTCAGCGTGATGTACTCGCTGCTGTACAAAGCCAGCCCGAACGTCAGGCAGCCCGCTTTCCGGTGGGTCTCGGCTGGCGGCATCCTTGCCGTCGTCATCTGGCTGATCGCCTCCGGGCTGTTCGCCGTCTACGTCAGCTTCGCCGGCTCCTACAACAAGACCTACGGATCGCTCGCCACCGTGATCATTTTCCTGGTCTGGTTGTGGATCTCCAACATCGCGATCCTGCTCGGGGCGGAGTTCAACGCCGAAGCTCAGCGCGAACGCGCCATCCGCGCCGGGCTGCCCGAAGACGCCGAGCCCTTCGCCGAACTACGCGACACCCGCAAACTCGATGACCGGGAGAAACGCCGGGTCGACCAAGCCCGGCGCACCAGGGACCAGAGCACGGACCCGGACCGCTGAAGTGCCTGGCTCCTGTCGAGCTGTCCGCTGACGAGCGCCAGGCCCCTGAAGGCATGGGCAAGGCGGCGGAAGACCGCGCAGGCGCTGGCGCTGTGTTCGCGGATCGTCCTGGCCTGTGCGGACGGGGAGTCGAATCAGTTCGTTACCGATGAGCTGGGCGTTTCTCAGGGCACGGTGTCGAAGTAGCGGTCGCGGTTCCTGACGGCCCGGCTGGAGGGCCTCACGGACGAGCCGCGGCGGGGCCGGCCGCGGACAGTCGGCGACGATTAGGGTAGAGCAGGTGGCCACCAGGGCGCTGGAGCAGCCGCCGCCGGGCGGGGGACACACACTGGTCCACCCGGTCGATGGCTGTTGATCCCGCTGGTTACTATCTTCGGATTACCAACCGCGCCCCAGGATGAGGCCGCAGTGCCGCAACCCAGAAGCCCTCCTCGCGGAATGAGAGTAAGCACGGGGTTCCGTCGTGCGGTGCCAGCGGGTGGCAGGCCGGCAGGCGGCGTCAGGCCCGCCTTGCCGCTGGTTCATAGATCCGGATGTAATCGATCAGCATCGTCTGCGGGAAGGTCACTGACTTACCTGGCGGAACCGAGGCGGTGCCGCCGACGGCGATATTTACCAGCAGGAAGAAATCGTGGTCAAAGACCCAGGGTTCCCCGTTCAGGTCCGCCGGGTTCACGGCGTGATACAGCTCGTCGTTGACATACCAGGCGATCTTGCCGGGGTCCCAGGCGACCGAGTACACGTGAAAGTCGCGGCCGAGCGATGGGCCGACCGCACGCGACGCGCTGATGCCGCCCCGCCCGGAGTATCCCGGCCCGTGGACGGTCCCGTGTACCGTCGCCGGGCCGGTGCCGAAATGCTCCATGACATCGATCTCACCGCAACCGGGCCAGCCGGACCGGCCTATATCCTGGCCGAGCATCCACAACGCGGGCCAGATCCCGCGCGCACGCGGGATCCTTATCCGCGCCTGTATTAGCCCGTACCGCAACGACACCCCGGTCCCTGCTGATCAGCCGCGCGGAGGTATACCCGCAGCCGCTGTACCGCCGGCGGGCCAGTTCCGGGTCAACCCGCCGGACCACGAGGGCCAGATTCCCGGCCCCGTCCAGGGCGGCATTGCCCCGGCTCACCGGTGTAATACTGCAGTTCCTGGTTTCCCCACCCGGATCCGCCGGTCTCGGCCTGCCAGGTCCCCCTGTCCGGCAGGGTTCCCGGTGCGCCATCGAACTCATCAGACCATGTCAGTCTGTACGCGCCTGCGTGAATCCGGTCGCCCATGCGCGCCTCCGATCTATGCGCCGGAACTTGGGCTTCGGCCTGCCGCCAGCCGCTACGCTAGCGGCATTCGCGCCCAAGTCCGCTCACCGTCCGCCTCACTGCGCAGCTGGGGCCTGGATCACCGCGGCTACTAGCAGGAGACCGGCACCGGCGCCCTGGCAAGTCTCGTCGATCATCTCCTGGATGAAGCGCCGTGGCTGGACTGCACGACCCACGAGCAGGCTATGCGCCGGTCACACGACATCTTCGATGCAGTCATCGCCGCGATGACAGCCCGCTCTGCGGCCCTGGGCCAGACGATCCCGCCCGCAGGAGACGACCTGGCCGCAGCCATAGCCGAGGGCTGGATCATCATCCCCGACAAGCCGATCAGCGCACTACCGCAAAGACGCTTAGCGCGCCCAACGCGGCGGGAGAGCGCGTTTCCGCGGAAGCGGCTTGTGAAATTCTGCACAAGGCGTTTCCGCTACCTCGTGGATGCGGCTGCCGACGCCATAGCGATCCGGGCTGACATCCTGTCTGCTGCGTCAGAATCGTTTCGATCACTCCCCTTGGCTGCCGTCAGCATGTAGCACTACGGTGACAATTATCTTACTAACGTGGTCCCGCCAGTATTTATGACACTTGGCTGGCCTCCGTGAAGACGAGACCGTAGGCACTGCCAGCGGTGGGAAACGGAGCTTGCCCTCTATCGCTGAATCTGCCGGAATACGGTCCGGCAGTAACTTACGATCCAGAACACCTGTTCTCGGAGTCGCAACGATATTCCCTGGCAAGAATGAGAGGCCTGACATGCCAGATCTGACCCAACTTGTCGCACTCGGAACCGTGGCCTACACAATCGTTAACTTCATTCGCTTCGCCCTGGTGACTAATTGGTCGAGCGTTTTCAGCCAGATCTTGGCGTGGGCGATTGGCGTTGCTACGACTTTCGCAGTCGCGCACACTGACCTCGCGTCGGCCTTCATGTTCGGCAATAAGAACCTGGGCCAGATTAGCGGCGGAAGCCAATTCCTCGTAGGGCTGGCGGCTGCGTCTTCAATCGGCATAGTCTATCAATTTACGAAGGCTATAGATTCGACGCAAAGCGCCGCAGTTCCCTCGCTGCAGCTCCCAAACAACGCCAAGAGTCCGGCTCAATCGGCGCAGCCGGCAGAGGCGTAAGCAGCGCTTAGGTCCATGCTCTATTCGGCATGAGCAGAAGTGCCTGATCGTCACGCGCCGGACGACCTACTCTGCACGCGGCTGCCTGCACCGGCGAAGGTGCTCTCGTACGGAGCGATGCCTTACGCGCCCGCGATGCTCATCACGGAAGGCAGCCCTGAGCGACCTGCGGAGCCCGGCTCCTGAACTCGCATGGCACTGCCCCACCGGCTGCGGAAGCCGCGCGGACAACGGCGGGAAGAAGACGCCCGCATTTGGCGCCCCGACCATGTACAGGGCCAGGTGGCGGACGAAACACCGAACACGCCGTGGAGTACATGCGTCCATCCGTCCCGGTCGTGTTACTTTTATTGCATGATTTCCCCGATCCGGGGAGATCTCACCGGTTTCCGTGTTCAAGTCCCTCGGACACGTTAAATCCCCATAGCCTGCTGTTTGCGGGTATGCAGGATCGTCACCCGGGCCCGGCCCGCGGCCGGGGGCGGGCGCTTTGGCTGTTGTCTCTTCCTCCTTCCCGTGATGTCGTTCTAGTGGTGTCAGCGGCACTGGCCTACGGCGACCGCCGCGACACTGCTGCCGCCGGCGCGAAGGGTCCGCTTGTCCGGGTCATAGGTAAGAGTGATGCCTGCGGCCCGCAACTGGTCGATCAGAGCCCCCGCCTCACCGGAAGCCACGATCCGCATGGCGCCGTCAGGAGGCGCTTGATCCTCGCCTAGGAGAATGGCTATGGCGGCCAGGTGCGGGAGGATCTGATCCTCCCGGACGTAAGTGTTCTTGGCCCGGCTCGGTTCCGGACGGCTGGCGCTGGTGTAGCCGTGGCGGCATCGGTAGGCGGGCTTGCCGTTGGACCAGGCCGACTCGAGCCGCCGACCGCACCGTCCGCACGAGAGCAGCCCGGCCAGCAGGTACTGGCGGGTTGCCGGGCCTGCCGGGCCACGCGGCGCGGTGGCGTCCTGGGCCGCGATGAAGTCGGCCTCGCTGACCAGCGCCGGATGCGCGGGCTTACGGGAGATGACCCAGCCCTCGGGCAGGTTCCACCGCTGCACCTGCCTTTCCCCGAGCCCGGTATTGGCCGGGTCAACCAGGTCGCGATCGGTGGGCTGCCGGTTCCAGACCTGCCGACCGGTGTACCGCGGGTTGGCTAGGATTGCCGCTGCCGTCCGCAGCGTCCATGCTGATCCCGTTCGATGCGGGTTCCGGGCCGGGTCGGCGGCCGACGGGCATGGGATCCCGGCATCGTTCAGGGCCCTCGTTATCCGCGCGGCGCTGCGGCCGGCCAGTCGCTGGGCGAACATCCACGCCACCACCGGCGCGGTGGCCGGGTCCGGCTCGAGCCGGTGCGCCCGGCGGCCCCACGCCGCGTGGGCCTTGTTCGGGTGCGGCCCGGCGTCGGCCAGCCGGTACCCGTACGGCGGGCGGCCGCCGAGGTACCGGCCTTGTTCGCGGGTCTGGGTGGCCATGGCGGTGCGGACCCGGATCCGGGTCCGGGTGATCTCCCGCTTGGACTGCAGGCCCAGTGCGAGCATCAGCTGCTCGTGATCCTCGCCGTTCCCGACCGGGCCGCCCGCCTCCGGCATCCACAGCTGGATGTCGTAATGACGGAACAGCGGTGCTATTGAGGCGTACTGGCTGCCGTAAAAGGCCCGTTCGTATTCGCCGATCACGACCGCGTCCCATCCCCGGTCCGGATCGGCCAGCGCCGCGACCAGGGCGGCGGCCTGCGGGCGCCGCGCCCACGCCAGCGTCCGGCTCTCCCCCGCGTCGAAGAACTCCGCCACGATCGTCCCGTGCCCGGCTGCCAGCGCGGCCGCCTGGTCCCGCTGCCGCGCCCGCGACGTCACCGGATCCTGCCAGTCCTCGGTCGACACCCGCCCGTAAAACGCAAACCGCAACCGGCCGCGCCCCGGCTCCGCTGCCCGGCGGCGGTTCTGTTCCGCCCAGGCCGCTAGCACATCAATACCGGGACCCGAGCCGGGACCGTCACCCGGACCGGGCGCCGTGATAACCCCGGAGCTCTCCGGCAGCCCTGATTCGGGGGGCGCTGTAATCACGCACTCCAGCTACCACATACACCACAGAGGAAACACCGTGTGCAGCAAGTCCCGCGCTGCCGGGTCGCCGGAGAGCAAAACGGACTCCCTGAGGGACGCGGATCGTAGGGCGAGACGCGGCGGCATGTCACCCTAGCCGCGTGAGCGTCACCATCCTCGAACGCGAGATGTTAGATATTTAAGCTGGAATCCCGGTACCAGGCCGTCATCAGTGAATGGGCTTGCTTAACCATGTCAGGGTGCATTTGAGGAATCTGCGAGGCTGCGACCTTTGCCATGAACGATCCGGGATCTTCCCCGAAAAGATGAGCGTATGCGATGCCACCCCTATGCAGGACGAGCCACGCTAGCAAAGCTGCTGACAGGCTGTGCTTCCGCATAGCGGACAGCGTGTCAGTGACTATTTGCGTAAGCATCTCACGTTGATCGTCATCCACTGATTCTGTACGCAATGCGGATAGTCCGGCTTCGAGTATAAGCCGAAGTGCCGTTTCATCCTGGCCTGCAAGCTCCAAGGCAGCCTTCAGGTACCGGGCCACCGCCGTTGCTGGAAGGCGCGGCGCGTCAAGCTGCAGGAAGCTAAGGACTAGCTTGATCGCGTCGACCTGCATCTGCGCATCCCATAGAGGGCGCGAATCGAATACTATCGAAAACCGATCGTAAGCGTCGGCAAGATCAGTATTGCCGGAGTCTAGTACGCGAGATAGCCACAGGTGCATCAGGTCGTTTGCTATGGAAGAGGCGTGCCCGCTTGGCGATCCGTGGAAGGTCGTGATGCTGGCCCCGATCCAGCGGAATAGCGGCTCGACCGCATGACGTACCGCCGAGTCATTAGTGCCACTAGAGATGTCCATCTTATGGAAGATGTCGGCCCAGTATGGCCGATGCCATTGAGCTTGGGGCCGGTCTAGGTTGAAGGGAGGGTAGCGGTAATGCCAGTACGGCTCAATAGGTTCTGGGTTCCCGCGGGGAGTCGCGGAGAGGCTGATCTCAAGATCGCGGATGCCACCGAGCCAGGTATGCCGGATGGAGAGGGCGAGAGCTAGGTCCGTCCAGTCAGGTTCAGTCATCGCGGAGCGCCAGAGAAGGACCCGTCGATGCCACATGCCCGAAGGCTCGCTATATGCATTGGAGCCGGGAAAGAGTCGGCTGGCAGACACGGTGGGCTCAAGGGCGAGTATGAGGATAACTAGATTAGCGCTATAGACGCCATGCCTAGACGAAGTCGGAAGCGAAGCGGGCCGGTATGCGCTATAGCGATGTTCCGTTCTGTTCTGGCTGGCCTCAAGGACGTTGATGAGAAGTTCGGCGAGCCTTCGACGGTCATTATCGGGTACCTGCCGTTGGCATATGCTCTTCACGAACCGGAGTATTTGCCGGGAGGACAACGGAGCAAAGGACAAAAGCCCATAGAGGAGATCGTCGTCGGCCATGGCTGTGCCAACCATGAGCGAAGAACGACGCCTTAGCAGGTCGGTCGCTAGCTGAACCGTCAGCCGGGCGGCTAGGTACTCTCCGAAGGTGGCATGTAGGAATTCAAACGTCTGCATGCGCGAACCTTCGACGACCGCTTGCGCCCGCTGCACAAAGAAGAACCGGCCGATAGCAATTTCTGCTTGCGTCAGCGGCGTTCTGAAGCCGGAATGCTGTGCGGCGGGGAGCCCGAGCAGCGCGGCTAGGTCCGCGTCCAGTTCTGCCTCGGTAACCCACTGCCGACGGCGGTTAAGGATGCTGAAGGCAATCAGCGATAGTCGCTGAAGCTCTTGCTCCACAAGGGCCGACAGCTCACCGGCCGACGCGCCATCCCGGGACTTCGCGACCTCCCGGGCGGCGAAGGAGGTAAGAAGCTCTTCATAAAGGCGAGTCTCGTCGATGCCTCCTTCCTCAGTTGGGCCGTTCCCCCGTTGCAGCGCGTTAGCATCTGCGTCGTACATCGCCAACATCAGCAGCAGCAACGGCTCTGATGCGAGCGCCTGGTGACGCGACAAGACTTCAGCGGTGAGGGGCCTCAGGCCGCGGGCTGTAATAATTTGCTCGTTGCTGGCATTCCAGGTCTGCAACCAGCTCGCAATCTGGTCATCGCGGAATGGTTCAAGCCGCAACGCGATCGTGCCATCCGGATAGCGGACCCGATCGGAGACGGCAGTCCTGCTCGTAACAAGCACAATCACTGGCCGACTCTGGTCAGCCTCGCGTTGCTGAAACTTGGCGAGCTTACGAAGGTAATCAGACTGATTTACGCCCGTAGCCTGGAGCAATTCGTCGAAGCCATCCAGGAGCACTACCGGGACAGCGGCACCCGCAGCCCGCGCCACGTCCGGCCAATCCACGCGAAGGCCGGTCGCTGCGCGGATCGCATACTCGATCTGGTCTTGGACCTCGCCCTCAGCGGGCACCTCGCGCAGCGCTACTCGTACCGGCATGAAACCGCTCGGCGGCAGCCTGGCCGCCAGCACCTTCGTCAGAACCGATTTCCCCGCTCCTGGCTGGCCCAGAACCACCAAAGGTGCTGTCACTGCCTCCGGCGACGTCAGGAAATCGCCCAGATACTCCGTAAGATCACAGCGAACCGGAATCTCAGCCCACCACTCTTCGCCAGAAGACAATTCCCCTGACCGAACCAAGCTGACGCGGAAATCGGGATCGAGATAAATCTCCTCCAGAGTCGGCAGCCGTACGCCAGTCAGAGTCTGGTCCTCGGCCAAGATCGGCCGCCCCAACACTGCCCGGTACGCGTTCGACAAAGCCAAGACGATATCTGCCGGTTGTCGCCCGGACGACAAAGACAGCAGCGTCTCAATATCGCCAAGCGAGCGGCGAACCGCCATGCGCGGCGCCCACTGATCGACTGGTCCGGACCAGGCCGACGGAAACACCTGATCCGGCAGGCAGATCCAACCGATAGTCGTCGTTTCCTTCACCGCCACCTCGACCCGGCGATACCCGGGTGCGGCACCTCCATGCCGCACCACCTCCTCGAAGAACCATGACGAAACGATGACCGCCAGCACGCCTGAGGAGCTAGCGAGTGCCGTCTTGAGAGGATCTGCCTCCAACAGCCGGAACGCCAAGTTGACCGCCACCGCGGTCACCCCGTGCTGGTCGTAATGGACCTCCCCGGCATGCAGTGCCATCCGCAGCCGGATCTGCTCCGGCCCCGGATGACCACCGTTATGCGCCCGTAGCGCCGTCACCAGCGCCGACGGCAGCGCTTCCGCCAGCAAGGCCTTCGGTACCTCAGCAGGAACCAAAACGAACACTCCGTCACCGCGGTCCTCGTGACTGCAGCTATCCCACGGGATCCCCGCCCGGCCGAACGCGTCCTGCATCGCCTGATACAAGCCATCGCGCACTGCCACCTGGTCCGGATTGGTGCGACGCTGGTCCCCGAACCCCTCGACGTCAACAACAACGATGGCCCGGTGAACGGCCAGCCTCTGGTAATCCATCGTCCTCACCCCGCCCAACAAGGCAGAAACCAAGCTCGAACTATGCCCAGCCTAGCCATGGGTGACGCTGCCACTCTCGCTTGAATCCACCAGCCCACGACGCTGAACTTAGGTGCCAGCGAGCGAGCCACGAACGGGGAAGCCACTTCTCAGCGGCGAGGAATCGGGCGGCCGTGCTGACACTGAATTGCCGAACAGATAAAAGCGGTTACGCGCGCATCCCCGCTACCGGTGCTTCTAACCTAACGTGACGATCGTTTCGGAAAACGAACGGTCAGATCGCCGATTATTTACGTCTGGAACTCGGCTCTGGTTTCATGGCAGCCGCATACATATTGACCGGCTATGTATATCGACGTGACCTGTTCCGGGCCGGCTGGCCGCCATCCCCGGCCAGTTCGCCGCCATCCGCCGCCGCCTGGGCCCGCATCCGGCGCCAGCCCTCCTGATCGCCGGGCTCCCCGGCCAGACCGGACGCACGCTCCGATCCCGGCCGACCTGCCCGCCAGCTCTCCAGTCTTTCCACCCCGGTCACGCGCCCCGGCCAGTGGCGCCGCTCCCGGTACGGCCCGGCCGCCGGCGCCACCTGAGCCACGTCGCGTAGCGGCTGGATCCGCGAGTCCCGGTGTATTCCGCGTCGCCACCATACAGGACCCAGGCGAAGCACAGCATGCCGACGCCGAATGGCGCGGCCTGACGCACGCGCGTCCCGACCTCGGTGACATACTCCGGCCGGCTTATCTCCACCCACGCCGCCCCGGGGTCGTCGTCCCCCGCGCTGTCGTAGGGATGCTGACGATAGTAGTGGCCGCCGGACATCTTCCAGTTGTCGATCTTCACGCACGAGGTCGCGTGCTGCGGGCAGGCCAGCGAGAGGTTCCCGGTGACGGCGAAGCAGAAGGCCAGTCCCGCAGCGGCGAAGAAAGCCAGGTGCATGATCCGGAACCAGCGCATTCCCGACCGGGTGATCACGCCATCGCCGTCAGGAAGCCAGCGATAAAGCCATTCAGCGAACACGAGCGGGACGGCGATCGCGAGCCATCCTGCCAGTGCCACTGGCCCTTCGAGCACGCTGCTCAGCGGGATCCAGTGGCTGGCGATGCTGACGAACAGGTAGCCCAGCATAAGGAGCCCCATTACCGCGCGGGGCAGGAACAGCCGCCACATCACGGCCCCCGTGAACCTTGTCGCCTGCGACCTCCGGTCAGGTCACCGATCCTATAGGGCATTCCGGGAGTTCTGCCGGCAAACCCCCGGCAGCCGGGAGGGCTGGCGCCGCCGGCCCGCTGAGCGGGCCGACTGCGCGATGTTAGTTTCCCGCGGGCAGTGATTGTTCCCAGGGCAGCCGCCGCCAGCTTCTCCCGAACCTCAATGCGCGTCTCCTTCCGAAGCGCCCGGTAGATGAGGGGAACGCCGACGGCAGCCCGCTGTCGCATGGTGACGTTAGGCAAGCCGCCAGGAAGAAAGCCGGAAGAACACCGGAAATGGCACGGTACCCACGCTCGGGAGTTTCGTCACTCGTTCACCAGCCGGGTCTTTCCCACCCCGGCCTCCCACCGATCGCAAACGGCAGACGGACGACCGCGGCCCGCCTCGGCCAGCGCGGTATCGAGCGCGGAAAGCGGCCGGACCAGCCCATGAGAAGCGGACTCGACACCTTGGCTTCCACCTAGCAAGCATCCAGCTTCCCAGGCAAGCCATGTCGCCACCGCGCGGACGGGTGGGCCGGCCGGGTAGGACCAGCAGGTCTTCTTGGCTGGCGCGGGCTGTCTGCCCTCTGGATTCCGGCAATCTCCAGCGATCTGGGCTGCCCGGGGCCGGCCGTTACGCTTGCGATGGCGGGCAGCCCGCCGACAATAACGTGGCCGCACCGTGAACCGAAGGAGGCCCCATGGCCGCGGAGGACAGCTGGGACTGGCCGCCATCGATGGACGCGGTGGTGGCAGCGCCCGAGTCACACCGTGTGCTGCTGGAGAACGAGGATGTGCGCGTGCTTGAGGTGACCATCCCTGCCGGGCATCGCGAGCCGGAGCACACTCACCGCGCCCACAGCGTCATGATCGTCGATGGCCCGGCACAGATCCGCTACTACAAAGGCGACGTGCCAGGTTCGCCCGGCGGCCCGGTCGCGCACTTGGCGCATCCAGCCGCCACAACCCCGGTGACGGCCGTTTCCGGGCTGCGCGAGACGGCACTGGCGTATCGTGCGGGCGTCATGCCGAGACGCCGCCGGAAGTGGCGGTTGAGGTGACTCTGGTCGACGAAACCGACCAGGGCG
>WNFW01003698.1_pt1 | contig 10649 bp, 5 predicted proteins | sample 5400131 | NCBI WGS metagenome assembly WNFW01 (sample SAMN13153362, study PRJNA577476) | soil metagenome | isolation source: 20 cm soil or saprolite under grassland replicate 1 | place: USA:California | collected 2016-06-15
TCGATCTTGCAGAACCGGTTCGAGATTCACTGACGAACCGACGGTTGAAAGCGGCCGGCTCCAGCTGCGCCGCATCGCGTCCGCCACGCCGGTGCGCATCGCTGAAGCTTCTTTCGCCGATTGATTGTCGATCTTGTGCAGAAAATTTTCGAGATCTTTGATCGTCACCCGGCTCCCCGCGCCAGTGCCGGTGATTCCGGCGAGATCAGCGTTGGTCAATTGCAACTCAGCCATCCGCGCTCGCACTCGCGGCGAGACAAAGCTCGCGCCTTTCAACGTTGCCGGAACCGGCAAACCGCCTCGAGACGATCCGCTCGAAGGGGCAAAAGTCTTGATCCCGTCTCCGTCGATTGCGAAGTGCGGTTTCGATTCGTGCACTTCCTCGTCGGCCCGCGCGGGAATCTCTTCAGCAACTTCCTCTTGCGGCGCCGCCGGAGCGTGCTTCTTGAATCTCGCCGCGTCCGCCTCGCTCGCTTCAACGTAGCCGAGCACCGAACCGATCGGATACGTTTCCTTCAATTGCGCCGTGATCTTGTCGATCTTGCCTTTGCATGGCGTAGTCACGCCCATCACCGCTTTGTTCGTTTCGACGTCGATAATTTCCTGATCGGCCACGACTTCGTCGCCGGGTTTCACTTTAATGTCGACGATCGTCGCTTCGGCGATCGACTCGCCCAGCTGCGGCATGATGATTGGAACTTGCGGCATAAAATTATTCTTTGAGCAGTGCTCGCGCTTTTGCAGCGATCATTTTCGCACTCGGCCGATGCGCGCTCCAAAGATTTGGATGATACGGAATCGGCGTGTCTTTCGCGTTAATGCGCACCGGCGCGGCGTCGAGAAGGTGAAACCCTTCGCTGGTTACGCGCGCGATCACCTCTGCGGTTGCACCACCCCAGGGAAACGATTCGCCGACGGCGAGCAAACGTCCGGTCCGTGCAACCGACGCCAGCACGGTGTCGGTATCGAGCGGTTTCACAGTTCGAAGATCGACAACTTCGACTTCAAAGTTCTCGCGCGCGAGCTCTTCGGCGACTGCGAGCGAATCGTGAACCAACGCGCTGTAAGTGACGATTGTTAAGTCACGGCCTTCGCGCGCGATTCGCGCCCGGCCAGTCGGGAAACCTTTGTCCGGCAATTTGTCGGCCTTGAGATGGTAATAAAGATATTTGTGCTCGCAGTAAATGACCGGGTCGTCGATCGCAACCGCGTCGATCAACATTGTGTAAGCGTCTTCCACTGTCGCCGGCGTCATCACGATCAGCCCCGGATAATGCGCGTAAAGCGATTCCATCGATTGGCTGTGAAACGGGCCGCTCCCTTTCGTGCCCCCGGATGGAAGCCGAATGGTGATCGGCACCGGAATGTTCGTCCGCCAATAATGCGTGCCGGCGTGATTGAGAATTTGATTCAGCGCGGTACTGGAGAAATCCGCGAACTGCATCTCAACGATCGGGCGCATTCCTTGCATTGCCGCTCCGATCGCGGTGCCAACAATTGCGTCCTCACTGATCGGCGCGTTCAACACCCGATTAGGAAATTCCTTCGCCAGACCTTTCGTCGCTTTGAACGCGCCTCCGAAAGTTCCTCCGACGTCCTGTCCGTAAATGAAAACGCGCTCGTCATCACGCAACAACTTGGCCTGCGCTTCGCGAATCGCTTCGAGATAGGTGATGCTCATGAAGAAAATGACGAATGACGAATGGCGAATGACGAAGCAATGACGAAATCCGAATGACGAATGACTAAGGAACCACCGTGCCTGGTCGTCGCCTCGGCCCAAGGCAAAGCTTTGGTTCTGACCTCGTGCTTTGTCATTCCTTCGGATTTCGTCATTCGAGCTTCGTCATTAATCCAGTTGCGGGTGATCAAGCAATTCACGCGTTGAAACTGCGCACCAATCTTCTTTCTCGCCTTCGGGCGCCGCTTCTTTTTGCGCGGTCTCGATTGCCTCGTCCACTTGTTTGGCTGCGTCCTCTCGCCACGATTTCAGCGTCGCGGCGTCGGCCAATTCAAGATCGACAATCTTCTTTTCCGCGAGCTTCAAACAATCCTGGGCGAACGGTTGCCGCTTCATTTCATCGGTGACGTAACTCGCGTCGTCGTGTTCGCCGTGACCGGAAAGTCGCAACACCGACGCGACGACCAGCTGCGGCGGACGACCGGCGCGCGCGCGTTTCACCGCACTGCCAATCACATCAAGGCACGTACTCAAATCCGTCCCGTCGATGCTGTAACCTTCGAACCCGTAACCTTTCGCGCGATCAACTAAGTCGGCGCAGGCAAACTCGCGATCGTTCGGTGTGGAGTACGCGTAATGATTGTTCGTGGCGACCATCACTAAAGGAACTTGCTCGACCGCGGCGAGGTTCATCCCTTCATGAAACGAACCAGTCTGCATGCCGCCTTCACCGATGCAGGAAAGGCCGACAAAATTCTTTTCGCCGCGAAAACGTTTCGCCATTAACGCGCCGACCGTCACAGAAACCATTGCGCCGAGATGACTGATCATCGCGAGCTGTCCTTCGGCTGGCTTGCCGCGATGAATATTGCCATCGCGCCCTCGCATCGGCCCTTGTCGCGATCCAAGATATGTGCGCGCAACATCGACAATCGGCTCGCCAAACGCGGAACGTCCCGCTTGATCGCGAATCAGCGGTGCAAAGATGTCGCCTTTTTGCAGAAACAGTCCGCAAGCGACGCTGACCGCTTCCTGGCCTTTGCCGATATAAACGCCGCCGGTGATCTGGCCGCCGCGATAAAGGCTGACCAGTTTCTCCTCGAGCGTGCGCGAGAGCAGCATCCAGCGAAACGCCTCCAGGAATCGCTCATGAACGGCGGCTTTGGGCGCCGCTTTCTTGGATGAGGATTTTTTTCCGCGCTGCGCCGTCTGAAGCATCCAGCGATTTTACGCAAGATCGACAACCGCGCGCAAAATTTTTTTGCGGCTATGACAATGTCCCAATCGCAAAGAAGCAATTGCACGTAGCTACTCGGGGTCATCCCGAACGGAGTGAGGGATCTCACAGTCGAAGCCTAGATCACACAAGTTACTCAGTGTGATCCGCTCTCTTTATGGGAGATTCCTCGCTTGTGCTCGGAATGACGGCGACAGCTACGCCTAACGCCCGGCGCGACTGGCTTTTTGCTCGCCGTGTCCGTTTTCGGCGAGGGAGAATTGCCGTTGTGAGGGGGCCGATTCGCGTTGCGGAGATGTCTGTTCTGCGGCGGGTGGCGCGGTCAACTTCATTCCGACCAATTTGCTCACGCCGCGCTCTTCCATCGTCACGCCGTAAAGAATGTCGGCCTTAGAGATCGTGCGTTTGTTGTGGGTGATGATGACGAATTGGCTTTGCGCGATGAATCGATCAAGCATCCGAACGAAACGGTTGATGTTGCTTTCATCGAGCGGCGCATCGATTTCGTCCAACACGCAAAATGGACTCGGACGCACCATGTAAATGGCAAAGAGAAGCGCGACCGCGGTCATTGCGCGTTCGCCGCCGCTGAGGAGCGAGATGCTTTGCAATTGTTTGCCGGGAGGTTTTGCTGAAATCTCTATCCCGCAGTTGAGCGGATCGTTTTCATCCAGCAACGAAAGATCGGCCCGTCCACCGCCGAAGAGCTCGGCGAACATCTCTTTAAAGTTCGCCCGGACCTGGGCGAATGTTTCGGCAAACAATTTCTTGGTCGTCGAATTGATCCGTGAAATGACTTCAAGCAGTTCGCGTCGCGAATTGGTCAGGTCGGTATTTTGCGTCTCAAGAAACTTGAAGCGCTCCTCGAGCTCGTCGTATTCCTGGACTGCGTCAAGATTGACTGGGCCCATGTTATCGAGCTGGCGGGTAAGATCGACAATCAGGGTTTGTAATTCGGCGTCGGCAAGATCGACATCGGCGCTCGGAGCGACGTCCTTTTCGGAGCGCTTCAATTGCGCCCGCAACGTCTTGCCGAATGCTGCCTCGTCCGGATTAAACGAGCGAAGATCAACCTGATAACGGCGCGAAATGTTTTCCGCCAGGTTTTCGATCTGCATTTGCAATTGTGATTCGCGGACCTGCTGGTGACCGCGCTTTTCTTGCGATTCGCTGAGGGAATTGCGCAAGCCTCGCAATTCGGTCTCTCGCTTCTCCACCGCAGCGACCCGGGCTGCTCGCTGTGACGAAATCTTGGTTGCGGCTGCCTCAGCTTCAGCAACGCGCGCGGTTTGTTCCTTGATCGCAATCTCCGCGTCGCGATTTTCTTTCGCTTGAGCCGCGAGCTTGCTTTCGTAACTGGCGATATCGGCCCGGCGGGCCGCGATCAGTTCCACCAACTCAGTGTCACGCGAGGCCATCGGTTGGCGTTGCGCTTCCAGGCTCTCGTGGCGCTGGCGCGCAGTCGCGATCGCGAGCCGCAATTCATTCAGCGTCTCGAGTGTTTTTTCCTCCTGAGTTCGCGCGCCTTTTTCATCCTTTTCAGCAGCGCTTTGCTCGGCTTCGTGTTCAGCAAGTTCATCGCGCGCTCCATTCAATTCACCTTCGAGCTCGCTGACGCGCTGGCCGGCTGCTTCAATTTGTTGCTCGAGTGTTGTCTTTTCCGACTTGAGATTGTCGATCTTGCGCTCGGCTTCTTTTTCTTCCGCCTGCAGCAGCGAGATCTTGTTGGCTGAAGTCGAATGCGACAGATGCGCTGATTGATGCTGCGCGCGAGCTTCGTCCAGCTGACGCGATGCTGCTTCGACATTCGCTTTCGCCTGATCGCGTTTCTGAACAAGAATCTCACGCTGATTCGTGCCTTCAGTTTCTTCCTTTGCCAACGCCGCCACCCGCGCCTTGCGTTCAAGCAACGAATCCGTTTTCACGGTGCTGCTCCCGCCGAAAACGATTCCTTCGGCGGAAATGAATTCGCCATCCAGCGTCGCCATTGCCAAAGTCGGCTCGTCTTTTTTGCAGGCGAGCGCTTGCTCCAACCCCCCGAAAATCAGGACGCCGCTGAGCAATTGGCGGATCGTCGGCTCCAACGAGCGCGGCGCGACAATTTTATCAACAGCCCAGGCCAGCGCGCCTTTCGGCAAGCTCTTGCGAACGGATTCGTGGGCCGGGCCGCCGAGTTTCGGAACGAACAGAGCCGCTTGGCCGAGTTTCTTTTTCGTCAATCGCGCGAGAATCTCTTCGGCACTTTGTCCGTCCTTCAAAATCACCGCGTGCAGATTTCGCCCAAGCGCCGCTTCGATTGCGGGAATAAATTTTGGATCGACATCGATTTGGGCGACAAGCGAGCCAACGATTGAAGCTCGAAAGCGCTCAGGATCGTCCAGGCCTTTGAGGACTGCTTGCGAACCCTGGGCGAGTCCTTCGCCCTCGGCATTGAGCTGACGCAAAATCTCAAGGCTCGATCGCTTCTCGGCGAGCGTTCGCTCTAGTGCCGTGAGTTCGCTCTCGGCAGTCGCGAGAAGCTCTTGCTGCCGGCGCAAATTCGTTTCCGCCGTTTGCGATTGCGCGAGCAGTTGTTCAATCTTCTTCTGCTCGCTTTCGGTGGCGTTTCGAGCGGTCGCAATTTCCGCCACAATTTTCTCACGCGCCTTGGTCGCTTCTTTTGTTTCAGTTAAAATTTGGCGGATCTGCTCCTGCGTTAATTCGCGCCGCGCCGTGATTCCGGCCAACTCATCTTCGAGCTTGTCGATGCGCACTTCATATTTTGAAAGCGAGGCGCGAGCAGTTTCGCGATCGGTCTGACTCGCTTCCCGTCTGGCACGCAGCTTGTCGAGGAGCTCGGTTACTTTCGCCAGCTCGCCTTGTTTCGATTGGAGGAACTGCTGCGTTTTTTCAATGAGCGCGTCGCTCTCGCGAATCTGGGCCGCGTGCTGTTTACGCTTGCTTTCCGCGGTGGCGATGTCGCCTTGCCCGCGCTCGATCAGGTCGGACAATTCATCTTTGCGTTGCCGATTGAATTCAATCCGGCTTCGATGCGCCGCTACCTCGCTTTGTAATCGTTGCGCTTCGGCGCGGATGTCCGCGACTTCGATGTCGATCTTATCCAGCGCGCGACGTTCTTCAGTAAGTTCGCTTTCGTCGCGGTCGATCTTGCTCCGCGATGTTTGCTCCGCGGTTGCAATCTTTCCGATGTCGGCGCGGCAATTGGCGAGATCGGCGTCGAGCGCGGCAAGTTGTTTTTTCGAATGATGGGTTTCAAGCACGCGCAAATCCGTGTGCAATGCTTGATAGCGTCGCGCTTTGCCGGCCTGACGCTGAAGCGAACCGATCTGCCGCTTCACTTCTTTGATCACGTCGCTGATGCGAAGCAAATTCGCTTCAGTCGCTTCCAGTTTGCGCAACGCCTCGCGCTTTTGCGTTTTGTATTTGGTAATACCGGCCGCTTCTTCGAAAATCGCGCGACGATCTTCCGGACGCGAGCTTAAGATCATGTCGATCTTGCCTTGCTCCATCATCGAATAAGCGGAGCGGCCGACGCCGGTGTCGGCGAAAAGATTTTGGATGTCCTTCAAACGACACGCCGTTTTGTTGAGCAAATATTCTGAATTGCCGTCGCGATAAACACGACGGGTCACGCGCACATCGTGCCAGTCGACATTCAACTCGGACGCGCAATCGGTGAAAGTGAGCGAGACTTCAGCGAAGCTGAGCGGTTTGCGGTTATCGGTGCCGTTGAAAATGACGTCGGCCATTTCGTCGCCACGAAGCGATTTGGCGGACTGTTCGCCAAGCACCCAGCGAATGGCGTCGAGCAAATTGGATTTGCCGCAACCGTTCGGGCCGACGATCGCGGTCACGCCTTCGTGGAAATTGAAAAGCGTTTTGTCGGCGAAAGATTTGAAGCCGAAGAGCTCGAGCGATTGTAAATGCATGCGGCCGGGGCCCAACTGTCAGTCTTAGAGGGGAATATAGTAGCCCAGGCGGGCTGACAAGCAAAATCATACCATCGGTGGGCTCGCGGCCGCCCTCGACCGCAACATTTTGTAGATTCAGTCGTACAATCAGCCTTGATTCGGTTTGTCGATTCGCGCACCATGCCGCCCGTGGCCGCCGACGAAACGATCTCGATCCAACGCGCGGAGAATGTCGATCATCAACTGGTCCGCGGGATCGGAGTTCCGGCGCTGACCGCGAACATTATTAGTTCGACGATCGGTGCGGGGATTTTCGTGATTCCGGCAACGGTAGCGATCGGCCTTGGCCCAGCTGCGCCGCTCGCGTTCGTTTGCTGCGCAATCGCAATGGTGCTGTTCGTCACATGCTTTGCCATCGCTGGAAGTCGCGTCTCTTTGACCGGAGGACTTTATGCCTACGTTGAAGTCGCTTTTGGCCGCTATGTCGGATTTTTAGCAGGCGTGCTTTATTTTCTGACTGCGCTCGGTGCGGTCGCTGGAGTCGTCAACGTGCTGGCAAACTCAGTCGCGCTGGTGGTCCCATTCCTTGGCAGTCCGACAATGCGAGTCGTCGTGATGCTGGCGGTTTACGGCTCGCTCGTGTTGATCAACATCCGAGGCGTGCGCGGAGGCGCGGGCGCGGTGACAGTGGTGACGCTGGCGAAACTTTTGCCGCTGCTCTTATTTATTTGCGCAGGAATCTTTTTCATTCATCCTGCGAATCTTAGCTGGGGAGCATGGCCCAGCAGCAAGGCGTTAGGCGACAGCGTCATTCTCTTAATTTTCGCCTTCGTCGGAATCGAAGTTGCGTTGATCCCGAGCGGTGAAGTGAAAAATCCATCCCGCACAGTTCCGCGCTCCGCGTATCTCGCGCTTGTCGTTACCACCATCATTTACATTTTGATTCAAATTGTGGCGCAGGGAACGCTCGGCTCCGATCTTGCGAATTTCAAAGATGCACCGCTTGCCGAATCGGCCGCGAAGTTTCTTGGCAATATCGGCCGCACCATTTTGCTGGCGGGGGCGACCGTCTCCGCGTTTGGTTTTGTAACCAGCGACATTCTCAGCTCTCCGCGAATGGTCTTCGCTTTCGGGCGCGACGGCGCATTGCCGGCGTTCTTCGCCCATGTCCATCCGCGTTATCGATCGCCGGATGTCGCGATCATCACTTACGCCGTGCTCGCGTTTGCTTTGTCGGTCAGCGGCACGTTTGAGCGACTGGCGGTGCTTTCGAACGTCGCGGTACTATTAATGTATCTGCTTTGCTGCGCGGGCTGCTGGGTTTTGCTGCAACGCAACGTTCGCTCGGATGGCGAGCCGTTTAGTTTTCCCGGGATGAAAGTTGTGCCGGCATTGGCGATCATGGCGATTATTTGGATTCTTGCCCACGCGAGCCTACGGGAATTTGCCGTAACCGGCGCGGTCCTTGCAGTAGCGTCAATTCTCTATCTGATCCGCGGCCAGTTTCGGCGGAAGTCGTAGGCAAACGGCGAAAAACGATTAGGTTTTGAGGATGCGCGACAATTATCTCGAGGAATTTTATTCATTTCTCCGGTTTCCGAGTGTTTCCACGGACGCAAAGTTTGCCGGCAAAGTTCGAGATTGCGCAGATTGGTTGTCCAAAAAATTGGAAACGATCGGATTGGAATCAAAGGCGGTTCCGACCGCAGGCCATCCGGTTGTTTGGGCGCGCAACAAACACAAATCAGGTCGGCCGACAGTCCTGATCTACGGGCATTATGATGTTCAGCCGCCCGATCCGCTTGAGCTGTGGGACTCGCCGCCGTTCGAGCCGGTCTTGAAAGACGGTTACGTTTTTGCGCGCGGCGCAACCGACAACAAAGGCCAGATCTTTTCGCACATCATTGGAATTCAGGAATCGCTCCAAAAGGACGGCGACCTGCCGGTGAATGTCGATCTTGTGATTGAAGGCGAAGAAGAAGTTGGCAGTCAAAACCTCGGAAAATTTTTGGGCGACAATCGCGACGCGTTGAAATGTGACGTTGTTTTGGTTTCCGACACCGGAATGATCGCGCCGCATACGCCGACCTTGAGCTACGGACTCCGCGGAGTGGCCGCGCTTGAAATCAAAGTCACTGGCCCGAAAATCGATCTGCACTCCGGGATTTTCGGCGGGGCAGTGGCCAATCCGGCGGCGGCGCTGGCGAAATTGCTCGCCACGCTGCACGATCAAAATGGCCACATTGCAGTGAAGGGACTCTATGACGACGTGGTGCCGTTACAGGATTGGGAGCGTGACAGTTGGAAAAAATTGCCGCTCGAACCGGATTCGGAAATGTTAAAGGAGACAGGAGCGCCCGCCCTTTTTGGCGAGGCCGGTTTCAGCACGCTTGAACGGATTTGGGCGCGGCCGACGGCCGAAATTAACGGGATCGGCGGCGGTTATCAGGGACCGGGAACCAAAACAGTCCTGCCGAGTCACGCGATGGCGAAGTTGACGTTCCGTTTGGTCCCGAATCAAAACGCCGACGTGGTTGTCGATCTGGTGAAGAAACATTTCCAAAAAAATCTGCCTCCCGGAGTGACCGTGGAAATGACGAGCGGTCATCACGGCCCCTGGTATTTGACCGATCCAAACAGCAAATTCGGCAAAGCCGCGCAGCGCGCATTAAAAAAAGCTTTCAACAAGGATGCGGCTTTGATTCGCGAAGGCGGGAGCATTCCGATCGTCTCCGATTTCCGGAAGATCCTCGGCGTTGAGACGCTATTGATCGGCCTGGCGCTGCAAGATTGCCGGGCGCATTCGCCGAATGAAAATTTTCCGTTGGAGAATTTCGAAGCCGGCATTCGAATGAACCAGGCTGTGCTTCAGGAGTTGGCTGGATGAACCGCTCGCTGGCGTGAAACGAAAACTGCGTTTCGTGTTTGTGATCGCGATGGCGATTGCAATGAGCACTGTCGTGGTGCGCGGAACGGAGGAACAGGAAGAGACGTTCGGCGACAAATTTAAAAAACTTTTCGTCCGTCCAGCGCCAACTCCGAAGCACCGGAAGAAAAAGAGAGGTTCGCCAACGCCGACTATCGCACCGGCACCATCGGCCAGCGAAACGCCGACTTCGTCGCCGAGCGGAACTCCGCTTCCATCGAGCACGCCATCGCCATCAGTGAGCGCAACCGCGACGGCGCAGCCGAGCGAAACGCCCCCACCGGCACCGTCGACAGCTGAAACAAGAACGCCGACTCAAGCTGGGGAAGGGGGTCGCACTCAATATTTTGAAGCGGTGCGCCCGATTAGTCCGCCTCCTCGATCGCGCCGGAGCCCAAGTCCCAAAATAATACTGGCACCGAAAATGACGCCGACGCCGATTCCGACAAGCACCGCGATTCCAACGCCGATTCAAACTCCGGCCACGACACCGACTCCAACGGAAACGCCAGTTTCCCGGCCCGCCCCGAGTCTGCCGCCGATGATCAAACCTTCGCCATCAACGGCCGCCAGGAAAGCAGCAACTCCAGCCGCGACGATTTCCGTCGCAGAAATTTCGGATTCGAAGAGTTATTCGCCGGAAGTTAAGAAAGTAATCGATCTCGGCGTCAACCTCACGACGCAAAACCTCGGCTACAAAATCAACTCAGCTGATCCGGCGGGGCGCGGAATGGACTCCTCCGGTTTTGTTTATTATGTGCTCTCGCAGGGCGGAATTAAGGGCGTGCCACGCGATGCGCGCGACCAATATGTCTGGGTGCGCACAGCTGGGACCTTCGAAGCCGTGCTCGCGCAACGCGACGACAGCTTCGAACTGGATGCGCTCAAGCCGGG
>WNFW01003699.1_pt1 | contig 10648 bp, 9 predicted proteins | sample 5400131 | NCBI WGS metagenome assembly WNFW01 (sample SAMN13153362, study PRJNA577476) | soil metagenome | isolation source: 20 cm soil or saprolite under grassland replicate 1 | place: USA:California | collected 2016-06-15
AAGTCGAGCGTGCGCTGCCCAATGGCACTTCGCGTGACGGGGACGGTATCGATGACGAGGCGATGCAGCGACCGACGATGAAGCTTGTTAGATGTGCTACTATACGCTCGCGAGATTGCCATTTCAGAATTGCGTCACGCTCCATGAAAAAAGCGATTACCCGCCGCCGACTGATGGAGCTTACCGCGGCGTTCGCAGCATCAACCGCAGTCGCTCACAACGTTCAAGCGCAGGCTTATCCGAACCGGACCATTCGGCTGATCGCGCCGTTCCCGGCCGGTGGCGGCACCGACTCCGCAGCCCGCATCATCGCTGCTCGCTTGTCGGAGCTGCTGGGCCAGCAGGTAGTGGTCGACAACCGGCCTGGCGCCGGCAGCAACATCGGCGCCGAGGCCGCCGCGCGCTCGGCGCCTGACGGCTACACCCTGCTGCTCGGTGCGCCGGCGCTTGCGATCAACCGCTTTCTTTATGCTTCAGTCAACTACGATTCCGTCACCGATCTCGCGCCGGTGTCATTGCTCTGCCGCTTTCCGAACATCCTCGCGGTGCCGGTGTCGTCGCCGCTGACTTCGGTCGGCAGCTTCATCGACTACGCCAGGGCCAATCCAGGCAAACTGACTTATTCCTCCCCGGGGATCGGCACCACGCCGCACCTGTCCGGTGAATTGTTTAAGCGCATGGCCGGCATCGAGATCATCCATGTGCCCTATCGCGGCGCCGGAGCCGGCGCCATTACCGACACCATCGCCGGTCGCGTCGATTCGGCGATCAACACGACCGGCTCCCTGCTGCAAACCGTGCGCTCCGGGCAACTGCGCGCGCTCGCCGTCACCACGCTGAAACGTTTCCCGACCGCGCCGGAACTGCCGACCATTGCCGAGTCCGGGGTTCCGGGCTTTGACGTGTCGTCCTGGTATGCGCTGTTCGTGCCGGCTAAGACCCCGCCTGAGATCATCGCCAAGCTGAACGCCGCGACCGTCACGGCATTATCCGAACCCGCGGTGATGGCCCGGTTCGAGCCACTCGGCGTCGTTGTCGAAAGCTCGACGCCTGAAGGGCTCGGAGCGCTGCTTCAGTCTGAAATCGACAAATGGGGTCCGATAATCAAGGCCGCCGGCATCAGCCCAAGCAATTGAGCACGAGTCGGCGATGAGGCTCAAGCTGAGCAGATGATTTCATCAATGAAGCAACGGTGTCGCAACGGCACTTGGGCAGCAGCATCCCGCGTTGCCATGCCGTTCAGGTCGGGGGATCCACGCAAGCAGCCGCCAATGCGGGTTTGCAACTAGCCATGCCCGCCGATTGAACTCTTGAAGTTGCGCTGGTCATGCGCGGGTTCGACTCGCGCATGACCTCGCTTAAGAAGAACGATGCATTGCCGCGTCCAGCACGGCAGACGTCGAGCGGCACGATAGCATCGCCCGGCGGATGCATATATACGAGGGCCAAACGGAGTTGCGCGAATGTCCGATAAGGTCCCCGTCACCGTGCTGACCGGCTATCTCGGCGCCGGCAAGACCACGCTGCTCAACCGCATCCTGTCGGAGCCGCACGGGAAAAAGTACGCCGTCATCGTCAACGAGTTCGGCGAGATCGGCATCGACAACGACCTCATCGTCGGCGCCGACGAAGAAGTATTCGAGATGAACAACGGCTGCGTCTGCTGCACCGTGCGCGGCGATCTCGTGCGTATCATCGACGGACTGATGCGTAGGAAGGGCAAGTTCGACGCCATCATCGTCGAGACCACGGGCCTCGCCGACCCCGCGCCGGTGGCGCAGACTTTCTTCATGGACGACAATGTCGGCCGCAAAGCCAAGCTCGACGCCGTGGTCACGGTCGCCGACGCCAAATGGCTCAAGGACCGGCTGAAGGACGCGCCGGAGGCGAAGAACCAGATCGCGTTCGCTGACGTCATCCTGCTCAACAAGACCGACCTGGTCGCGCCCGACGAACTCGGCGAGGTGGAGGCGCGCATCCGCGGCATCAATCCTTACGCCAAACTGCACAAGACCGAGCGCTGCAAGATTGCGCTGCCGGAGGTGCTCGGGCGCAACGCTTTCGACCTCGATCGCATCCTGGAGATTGAGCCGGAGTTTCTCGGCAGTCAGCATGACCACGATCACGACCATGACCATGATCACGCCCATCACCACCATGACGGCGGCTTGAAGCACTATCACGACGAGGAGATGCAATCGGTGTCGCTCAAGTTCGACAAGCCGCTCGATCCCGACAAGTTCTTCCCCTGGATACAGGACCTCGTGCAGACGGAAGGGCCCAACATTCTGCGCTGCAAAGGCATCCTGTCGTTCAAGGATGACGACGAGCGCTTCGTGTTTCAGGGCGTGCACATGATTCTCGACGGCGATCACCAGCGGCCGTGGCAGCAAGGCGAGAAGCGCGAGAGCCGGATCATCTTCATCGGCCGCAAGCTGCCGGAGGACAAGATCAGGGAAGGCCTCGCGGGCTGCGTGGCGTGAGCGCGGCTTTGGTGTCCCGGCCAAGCGAGTGCGAAGCGCGAGCGAAGAGCCGGGACCCAGGAGCTACACGACATATCATTGTGCCAATCGATGTCGCGTTTGTGATTCTTGCCCTGGGTCCCGGTTCTCGTTCCGCTCGCGCAAGAGCGCTCGCTACACTCGCCCGGGACACGTGAGATGCTGCTGGGATGACCGATACCCGCGCCGACATCCCGTCCGTCGTCGAGCGCATGCGGCCGCTCGACGCAGAGGCCCCCGTGGTGGCCGCGCATTTCCTTGGGCAGACCGCAGTTTTCGTGCTCGGCGAGGAGGCGCTCCTCTTCGTACCCCATGCGGGCGACGCACGCCGCGTCTCGATCCACGGCGGCGCCGTCCTCTCCTCGGCCGCCGACGCAAGCCGCATCGTGACCGGCGGCGACGATGGCAAGGTGATGGCGACCGACGCGGAGGGAAAGAGCATCGCCCTTGCCACCGATGCCAAGCACCGTTGGATCGACCACGTGGCGGTCGGTCCCGCCGGCGCGATCGCCTGGTCGGCAGGCAGAGAGGTGTTCGTGCGGACGGCCAAAGGCGCGGAGCGCACGCTCGCGGTGCCGTCGACCGCCGGCGGCTTGGCTTTCGCGCCGAAGGGTCTGCGGCTTGCCGTGGGCCACTACAACGGCGTCACGCTCTGGTTTCCAAACGTGCAGAGCGCGCCGGACACGCTCGCGTGGAAGGGCTCCCACCTCGCGGCCCTCTTCAGTCCCGACGCGCGTTTCCTCGTCACCTCCATGCAGGAGCCGACCTTGCACGGCTGGCGGCTCGCCGACCGCAAAGATATGCGCATGTCCGGCTACAGCGCGCGCGTGCGCGCGCTCGACTTCAGCGTTGGCGGCAAGTGGCTCGCGACCTCGGGCTCGAACCAACTCATCCTGTGGCCGTTCCAAACCAAGGACGGCCCCATGGGCAAGGCGCCGCGCCTCTTGGCGCCGACCGAGACGCAGGTCGAGGTGGTCGCTTGCCATCCCAAGCAGGAGGCGGTTGCGGTGGGCTACGCCGACGGCCTCGTGCTCTTGGTGCGCATCGACGATGGCGCCGAGATCCTGGCGCGCAAGGGCGCCGGTGCGCCGATCACCGCGCTTGCCTGGAGCGCGACCGGCACGGCGCTTGCCGTCGGCACGGAGGATGGCAGCGCCGGGGTCATCGATCTCGGCTGATCCGCGGCCGACGTGCCAGCGGCTATTTCTTCTGCGGCGCGGTGCCGGTGCGCGACGCCGGGCGCGCATCCTGGGCGCTGAGTGCGTTATCGGGCAGCCGGTTCCATACCTGGCTGCGGCCGAACAGGGAAATGCCGAGATAGCCGCGCATCTCGAGCTTCTTACCGTCCGGGGTGAGGCGCATCAGCGCGCGATAGACCGACCCATCGCGCGGGTCCATGATCGTCCCGTTCTCGTAGGATAAGCCGTTCCGCTGCATGCCTTTGATCAGCGTCAGGCCGAGCACCGGCCGGCCCTTCTCCGCGCCTTGGCATTTGTCGCAGACCCAATTGGGGTCCTCGCCGGGCTTGTAGAAGATTTTGACGAGCGCGCCTTCATAGACCCCATTGCGTTCCGTGATCTTGAACCAGCTTTCCGGCTTGCCGGTGTTTTCGTCCACTTGTTCCCATAAGCCCGTGGCTGTGGGCTCGGCGGCGCGAACGGGTGAGGCCGCGGCGACGATGAGAAGGACAGCAGCCGCGACCATCGATCTAGGTAACGACGCGCGCATCACACGGTCCATGACTCGATGATCCCATCCGGATTGCTCGTCGATGGGGCGAGACTGTGGTCATTTCGCGGAGAATTCAACGGGGGTGGAAGCCCGTCATTTGATGCATGAACGCAACGCATGAGTTCATTTGCCGTCGTCCCCGCGAGGGGCACCCCGCGACGCTCGCGCGGGGACGACGACAGCCGTGTCAGCTAGTTCACCAGGACGTTGCTGAACTGCCAGGGATCGCTGGTGTCGAGCGTCTCCGGAAACAGCTCGCTGCGGCCGTCGAGCGGCGTCCAATCGGTATAGCAGCCGATCACGGGCCCTAGATAAGGCCGCTGCAAGTCGAGACAGCGACGGAAGTCCATTTCATCGACCTCGACGATGCCGCGGTCGGGGTTCTCCAGCATCCACACGATGCCGGCGAGCACCGCCGAGGTCACCTGCAGGCCGGTCGCATTCTGGTAAGGCGCAAGCCGCCGCGTTTCCTCGATCGAGAGTTGCGAACCGTACCAGTAGGCGTTCTTGGCATGGCCGTAGAGCAGCACGCCGAGTTCGTCGATGCCGTCGACGATGTCGTCCTCGGATAGGATGTGCCAGGTCTGCTGCGGCTTCCACTGCGCGCCGGCGAGCTCGTGCAGCGACAGCACCGCGTCGTCGCAGGGGTGATAGGCGTAGTGGCAGGTCGGCCGGTAGACCACCTTGCCGCCCTCCCGGAGCGTGAAGTAGTCGGCGATCGAAATCGACTCGTTGTGGGTGATCATGAAGCCGTGCTGGGCTTGCGCGGTGGGCGTCCACGAGCGCACCCGCGTGCTGGCGCCCGGCCGCGTGAGGTAGATCGCTGCATCGCAGCCGAAGCTATGCCGTGCCGCACCCGGCGGCAGCGTCTTTTCGTGCGTGCCCCAGCCGAGTTCCGACGGCTGTAGGCCCTCCGAAAGAAAGCCTTCGACCGACCAGGTATTGACGAATTTGCCGCGCGGCTTGGGATCGCGGGCGCGCTGGGTATCGCGTTCGGCGATGTGGATCCCCTTGACGCCGACGCGTTGCATCAGGCGTCCCCAGTCCTCGCGCGTTTGCGGCTCGACGAAGTCGAGCTTGAGCTCGCCGGCGATGTCGATCAGCGCCTGCTTCACCATCCAGGAGACCATGCCGGGATTGGCGCCGCAGCAGCTCACGGCGGTGATGCCGCCGGGACGCCGCCGGCGCAAATCGAGCACGCTCTCCCGCAGCGCGTAGTTCGAGCGCTGCGAGATCGAGCGATTGCGGTCGGTGTAGAGGCCCGGCCACGGCTCGACCACGGTGTCGATATAGAAGGCGTCGAGGTCCTTGCAGAACTCCATCAGGTCGACCGAGGAGGTGTCGACCGACAGGTTGACGACCATGCCCCGGCCCGGCCCTGTGGTGAGCAGCGGCGTGAGGATGTCGCGATAGTTCTGCTTCGTCAGCGCCCGGTGAATGAACCGGATTTGCCGCTCGTCGAGCAGGCGGCGATCGCTGTCGTCCGGCGCGATGACGACGAACTTCGCGCGGTCGAAGGCGATGTGCCGTTCGATCAGCGGCAAGGTGCCCTTGCCGATGGAGCCGAAGCCGATCATCACGATCGGCCCGTCGAAACGGGCGTGGAGCGGCCCGCTTTCGGTCGAGGGGATGGTAGCGTTCACTTCGATTACTCCTGAGCAAGAGGTGACAGGGTCACGCCGCGTGCGACGCGAGGCTATTGTCGCTGCGGGCGAGGCCCGCAACCAGGGTCGCAAGATCGGGCCGGCGCTCGAGCGGACTTCGAGCGCTGATCAGCCCGCGGGCGCCGTCGAGCGCGCCCGGCTTGAGCTCGTGCCCAAGCAGCCGGTGGCGCTCGTAAGGCCCGGGCAGCCACAGCGCGCCGGTCTTCTCGCTGGAGAACCCGAACCGCGCATAATAGGACGCGTCGCCGACCAGCAGCAGGGCGTCATGGCGGCGACGTTCGGCCTCGCGCAGCGCGTGGTGCACCAGCGTCGAGCCGATGCCGCGCTTGCGGCGGTCGGGCGCGACCGCGAGCGGGCCGAGCAGAAGCGCCGGCCGGTCGGGACCGGCCGACACCTGCCACAGCCGCACCGTACCGACGATGCGGCGGCCCTCGGCGGCCACCAGCGCCAGTTCCGGCAGACGCCCTTCGCGCAGCCGCTCGGACGCCTTGGTGAACCGGGTCGCTCCGTAGGCGAGGTCGAGCAACGCCTCACGCGCCGCAGCCTCGGCCGGCCGTTCCTTGCGGACGGTAACCATCTCGGATCTCCGTCCGCCCGCTAGATGTGATACGTCTTCAGCGGCGCGAAGCCGTTGAAGGCCACCGACGAGTAGGTCGCGGTGTAGGCGCCGGTGCCCTCGATCAGCACCTTGTCGCCGATCTCGAGACTGATCGGCAAGACGTAGGGCTCCCGCTCGTACATCACGTCGGCCGAGTCGCAGGTCGGCCCCGCGAGCACGCAAGGCGAAAGCTCGTCGCCGTCGCGGGGGGTGCGGATCGGATAGCGGATCGATTCGTCCATCGTCTCGGCGAGGCCGCCGAACCTGCCGATGTCGAGATAGACCCAGCGCACGTCGTCGCTCTCGCTCTTCTTGGAGACGAGCACGACCTCCGCCTCGATGACGCCGGCGTTGCCGACCATGCCGCGGCCCGGCTCGATGATCGTCTCCGGGATACGGTTGCCGAAGTGGCGGCGCAGCGCGCGGAAGATCGCCGAGCCGTAGGTCTTCACCGTCGGCACGTTCTTGAGATACTTGGTCGGGAAGCCGCCGCCCAAGTTGACCATGGTGAGGCTGAGCCCACGCTCGCCGCATTCGCGGAACACGGCCGCCGCGGACGCGAGTGCGCGGTCCCAAGCGTGCGGATTGCGCTGTTGGGAGCCGACATGGAAGGAGACGCCATAGGCTTCGAGGCCGAGCCGGTGTGCATGCTCGAGCACGTCGGCCGCCATGGCCGGTTCGCAGCCGAATTTGCGCGACAGCGGCCATTCCGCCCCGACGCAGTCGGAGAGGATGCGGCAAAACACCCGCGCGCCGGGCGCGGCGCGGGCGATCTTGTCCACCTCGGCGGTGCAGTCGACGGCGAAAAGGCGCACGCCGAGCGCATAGGCGCGCGCCACGTCGCGCTCCTTCTTGATGGTGTTGCCGAAGGAGACGCGGTCCGCCGTCGCGCCGGCGGCGAGCACCATCTCGATCTCGGCGACCGAGGCGGCATCGAAGCTCGAGCCCAGCGCGGCAAGCAGCGCGAGCACCTCGGGCGCCGGATTGGCCTTTACGGCATAGAACACCTTCGTATCCGGCAGCGCTTTGGCAAAGGCCAGATAGTTCTCACGCACGACGTCGAGATCGACGACGAGGCAGGGGCCATCCTCGGCCCGCTTACGAAGAAATTGGCGGATGCGCGCGGTCATGGCGCTCTCCCCACAGGCTGGCAGGCGGCGAACCGCCGGGTGATGCGGGTTGCGAACTCGTCGCCGGTGCGCGATGGGGACGCACCTGCGAACGTGGGGTTCTTCACCCGCTGTGCTGCCTTGGATTGGAATGGAGAGATCCCACTCCGCACGGCCGGCAATGATGAACAAGCCTCTTCGGTAGCCACGCCGGCGGTGGAGGCCGGCAGAGACCAAGGAAGCCCGGTCCGTCGTTGCTTTAAGCCGCGTCCCCCGTTGAGCGCGGGGTATGCCGGTTTCGCCTCCGGCTGCCGGTCAAGTGGATTCGGAGCTCAGACGATCACAGACTCAATGCTGCGATCTTGCTCCGGGCGGCTGTCCGGCCTCTTGTCCGGATGCCCACCGACCGACACACGGCCACAGGCACGTGCGAAATTGGGCAATTGCGCACATAAGCGATGTTGGCGCACTTGACAAGAATTTTTTTCTGCCGCCGGCAGCGGCGGCAGGTCGCCGAGGCGTCGTCCTCGCGAAGTTCGTGGCGACGGCAGCTCAGCTGCGGGTGGTGAAGGGCTCCACGCGCCGGGCGTTGCGGATGAAGGCGACCATCACGGCGATGCCGCAGAGGAAGAAGATGCCTTGCATTATATGCACGCCGTACGGCCCTAAATCCAAGTAGCTGGCGACCGCCCAGCCGCCGGCAAAAGCGGCGCCAAAGACTTCGGCGCCGATCAGAATCGCCGCGCTTATCACGGTCAGCACGTTCTGCCATGCAATCCGGCGATTGCCGGCGGGGCTCGCTGCGCGGTTCATCGTCTTGGTCCTATGGGCGGCGCAATCTGTGCAAAAGGCTGGAGTGAATCAAGTGTCGGCGGGCCTACTCGGTGGCGGAGCCATGAAGCGGAGCAGGCGATCCGGTGCCACAAACGACCATCAACCTGTCGCGACGTTTACGAGACGTTTACGATACCTTGACCCTGCGCCGGACTCAGGCCGCGTCGCGTGCCTTGGCGCGCAGGAGACCAGCCTCCGCTAGCGCTGCGCGGATTCGGTCGACCTCCGCGTCGGAGAGCTTGACCAGCGGCGGCCGCACCACCGCCCGCGGCAGCCGCCCCAGCAGCACCAGCGCCTCCTTCATGCGGTTGTGCATGTCGGCCCAGGGATCGGCGTAGAACGCCCGCGCCAGCGGATAGATGCGGTCGTTGAGACGGCGCGCCTCGGCGAGGTCGTTCGCCTTGACCGCATGGAACAGCTGCGCCTGCAGATCCGCAATCACGCTGCCGCTGCCCGAGAGCAGGCCGTTGCAGCCCAGCACCAGCGAGCTCAACAGCCAGGCGCTGTGGGTGGTGAGCACGTTGACCGGTCGCGGCAGGTTCTGCAGCGTGCGGATATGCATTTCGTGCTGCGCCACATTGCCCGCCCAGTCCTTGATGGCGCGGATGCTCGTCACCTCGTCCACCATCCTGAGCAGCGTATCGATCGGGTAGCCCTGGCCGGTGGCGAGCGGATACTGGAAGACGATGAGAGGCAGGTCGGTCGCATCCGCGATGCGCCTGAAATGGGCGAGCGCCATCGGCGGCGATTGACCCAAAGTGAAGGGCGCGGGCGGGAAGATCAGCAGCGCCGAGGCGCCGCCGTCCGCCGCCATGCGGGCGATCCTGGCCGCTTCGAGGCTGCCGTCCGCCCACACCCCGTTGACCAGCGGCAGCCGGTCCCCGATCTCCTCCTGCGCGATGGCCAGCACGCGCCGCTGCTCCTCGAAGCCCACGGAGGCGACCTCGGTCGAGTGCGCGTTGATGGTGATGGCGGAGATGCCCTTGGTCGCCGCCACATCGCGCAAATGGGCGCGGAAGCCCTTTTCGTCGATGGACAGATCATCGTTGAACGGCAGCAGCACGGCCGGAATGACGCCGTGGGGCACGTAGCGGGCGTGTCGGGGCATGTTCGTCTCCTTGGCCTTCGCCGGCTCGACCTATAGCACGCGAGCGCGACCGAAGTCGCGGGGGTGCCGCCCGGCTTGTCTTGATGTCAGCCACGGCCTGGGCGTAACCTCAACCGACGCAAGGGGCGAGGAGATTGCCATGCACGATTATCGTCGGATGGTGAGACATTTGTGGTTGGTGCTGGCGCTGACCCCTTTGCCGGCGTGGGGTGGCACGGCTTTCATCTATGTGACCAACAGCGCCGGCGACAGCATCCACGTCATCGATCCCGCGACCAACAAGGTTGTCCAAGAGATCAAGGGCATCGAGGCCGCCCACGGCATCGCGCCCTCTCCCGACGGCGGACGGGTCTATGTCAGCAACGAGGCTGATACCACGCTCGACGTGTTCGACCGCACGAGCGGCGCGCTGATCAAGAAAGTGCCGCTGAGCAATCACCCCAACAATATCGCGGTCACCAAGACCGGCGATCGCATCCTGGTCGGTATCGCGCGTGCGCCCGGAGCCGTCGACGTCATCGACGCCGCCACGCTGACGCGAACCAAGAGCATCCCGGTGAACGGGCGGCTGCACAACGTCTACGTGACGCCGGACGGCAAGCATCTCATTACCGGCTCCATCCCCGGCAAGCTTTTGACGGTCATCGATCTCGAACGCGAGGTTCCGATCTGGGAGCTGCCGTTCGATCGGGGCGTGCGTCCGATGACGATCGAGGCCGCCGCCGACGGTTCGACCAAGCGCATCTTCGTGCAACTCTCCGACACCAACGGATTCGCGGTGGTGGATTTCGTCGCCCGCAAGGAGGTGGCGAGGATCAAACTGCCGGAGACAACGGTCGAATTCGAAACCGATGCCGGACGCGCGACGGCGCCGTCGCACGGGATCGGTGTGGCGCCCGACGGCAGGACGCTGTGGGTAACCAGCATCCCGAACAATGCCGTGTTCGTCTACGCGCTCCCCGATCTCAAGCTCGTGGGCGAGGTCGCGCTGCCGGCGCTCAAGCTTGCCGGGCACGGCCCGATCGCTTCGGTCCCGAACTGGGTCACGTTCACCCCGGACAGCAAGACGATCTACATCTCCAACGCCGCCATCAAATCCGTCA
>WNFW01003700.1_pt1 | contig 10648 bp, 9 predicted proteins | sample 5400131 | NCBI WGS metagenome assembly WNFW01 (sample SAMN13153362, study PRJNA577476) | soil metagenome | isolation source: 20 cm soil or saprolite under grassland replicate 1 | place: USA:California | collected 2016-06-15
CATCCCTTTTCCTGTGGTTGAAGGGGTGGCACGCACCCGCTGGCCGTCGGACCTGTGAACCCCGGCCTCTTGCACAGGACGGGCAGATCAGACCGGCACGCCGGTGGGTGCCAGGAAAACCTGGGCCCGGCCGACGAATCGTTAGCAGGACAACCCCGGAAGGGGCGTCAGCCGATTCGGAGGTCAGGCCGGACCCAGGCTCCCGACCCTACGCCCGCACCACCGCAAAACCGCGCAAGCAGGGCCGGAAGCACAATCCCCATCCTCCCTGCCGATTACGCGCTCGGAATCGCCGGGAGGTGATGCCTCGGGTTGCGGCGCAGAATGGCCCGTTCTGTGGTGCTGATGGATCTCATCTTCACCGGTCGTGGGCGGGCACGTAGTGCCCCGGAAGAGGTGCGAAGAAGCCGCGGAAGGCGTTTGCCGCGGTCAGCTGCGGGGAGTACCGAGCCACATGACTGAGCGCTGGTACCAGAAGGCCATCATCTACTGCCTGGACACGGAAACGTTCCAGGACTCCGACGGCGACGGTGCCGGTGACTTCGCCGGGCTGACCCGCCGGCTGGACTACCTGGCCCGGCTCGGCGTCGACTGCCTGTGGCTGAACCCGATCCATCCCTCCCCGGGCCGCGACGGCGGCTACGACATCACCGACTATTACAACGTGCATCCCCGGCTGGGCACACTTGGCGACTTCGCGGTGTTCCTGCAGGCGGCGGACAGCCGCGGGATCCGGGTCATCATCGACCTGGTGGTCAACCACACGTCGGACGAGCACCCGTGGTTCCGGTCCGCGCGTTCCTCCGCGGACTCGCCCTACCGGGACTGGTACGTCTGGTCCGGACGGGAGCCGGCAGACCGGCGCCAGGGCATCGTCTTCCCCGGCGAGCAGAAGGAGACCTGGACCTACGACAAGACCGCGGGCGCCTGGTACTACCACCGGTTCTACCGGTTCCAGCCGGATCTCAACATCAGCAACCCCCGGGTCCGCGACGAGATCAAGAAGATCGCGTCGTTCTGGCTGCAGCTCGGGGTGGCCGGGTTCCGGATGGACGCGGTGCCGTTCCTCATCGAAAGCACCAATCCGGACGGCAGCATGGGCGATAAGGACTTCGGGTTCCTCACCGAACTGCGCCAGCACGTCCAGTGGCAGCGCCGGGACGCCCTGCTGCTGGCCGAGGCGAACGTCGACCCCGACCAGCTCACCACCTACTTCGGCGACAGCGGCGGCTCGGCGAACCGGCTGCACATGCTGTTCGACTTCCTGCTCAACGGCCAGATCATGCTGGCGCTCGCCCGCCGGGACCCGGAGCCGGTCATCGAGGCGCTACGCGAGACCCCGGTGCTGCCCGCGGGGTCCCAGTGGGCCACGTTCCTGCGCAACCACGACGAGGTCGACCTGTCGCGGCTCACCGCCGACCAGCGGCAGAAGGTGTTCGCCGAGTTCGGCCCGCAGGAGGACATGCGCCTGTACGGGCGGGGGATCCGCCGCCGGCTCGCGCCGATGCTCGGCGGCGACCAGCGCCGCATCCGGCTGGCGTACTCGCTTCAGTTCACCCTGCGCGGCACACCGGTCATCCGCTACGGCGAAGAGATCGGCATGGGCGACGACCTGTCGCTGCCGGGCCGGGAGGCGATCCGTACGCCGATGCAGTGGTCACCGCTGCCTAACGCCGGCTTCTCCGCCGCCGCACCCGACCGGCTGGTCCAGCCGGTGGTCGCCGACGACACATTCGGCTACGGCAAGGTCAACGTGAGGGCGCAGCGCAACGACCACGGCTCACTGCTGACCTGGTTCGAACGGATGATGCGCACGCTGCGCGAGTGCCCGGAGATCAACACCGGCTCCTGTACGCACGTCGACGTGCCCACCCCACCCGGCGTACTTGCGCACCGCGCCGACGACCCGACCGGCACCATGCTGTTCCTGCACAACCTCGACGACCAGGACGCCACCGTCGACGTCAGCAGCCTCGACGACATTGCCGAATCGCCCACGGAAATGCTCGCCGACCGCGACTACGGCGACATCGACCTGGCCAAGCTCACGGTCGGCGGCTACGGCTACCGCTGGATCCGCCTGCGCCGGGAATTGTCCCCATAAACCTCGATCGACTCCTCTCTGCCGAGAGGCCGCCGTCTTAGCTGAGGATTTCGGCTTCCTCGAGGAGGTCGGGGTGGAGCCGGGTGCTGGCGGGCCGGTCAGTACCCGGGCGGTGCGGGGAAGCCGCCGACGGCGTTCTCGAAGGCGCGCGCCACGCGCAGGCACGTGCCGTCCGCGAGGTGGCGGCCGACGATCATCATGCCGACCGGCAGGCCGTCGGCTAGCCCGGCGGGCACCGAGGTCGCCGGGTGACCGGTGACGTCGAACGGCGCCGTGTTGGCGATCATCTCCAGCGAGCGGGCGAGTTTGTCCTCGCGGCTGGCGTCGGCCGCGGGCAGCGCCGAGGCCACGATAGGCAGCGTCGGCAGCACCAGGACGTCCGCATCGCCGAGCGCCGCGTCGTAGGCGGCGGTCAGTTCGAGGGCGAGGTTCCTGGCCATTGCGTAGTACCAGCCGCCATAACGGTCGTTGGAATAGCGGCCGCACAGCATCGTCAGCTTCAGCGACTCGGACATCTCGGCGCCATGGTCCCCGCGCCCCTTGGCGTAGTGCGCGATCAGTTCGGGGTCGTAGAGGCCGGGGGAGTTCATCCCGTACGCGTTGCCGTCGATCATCTGGTGGGTCGCTCCGTCGGTGGCGATGACGTTCCAGACGTGCAGCCCGTCGCGATGCCAGGGGAGGCTGATCTCGCTGACCGCCGCGCCCGCCGCCTCCAGCGTGCGGATGGCGGCGCGGACGGTCTCGTCGACGCCGGGCTGCGACAGGCCGGGGATGCCGAACCCCTCCGCTACCACGGCGACCCGTAGCCCGCCGGCGCCGGCCTCCAGGCCGGTGAGGAAGTCCGAGGGCAGGTGCTCCGCCCGCTGCCGCGGGTCGAGCCCGTCCCGGCCGGCCAGGACGGTGAGCAGCAGCGCCGCGTCGTGCACGTTCCTGGTGATCGGGCCCAGGTGGTCGATGGTGTTCTCGATGGGGAACGCCCCGGTGTAGGGCACCAGCCCATGCGTCGGCTTGTGCCCCACCGTGCCGCAGAACGCGCTGGGAATCCGCACCGAGCCGCCCTGGTCACCGCCGAGCGCCAGGTCGGCGTGGCCGGCGGCGACCAGTGCCGCGCTGCCACTGGACGACCCGCCCGCTGACCGGGTCCGGTCCCAGGGGTTGCGGACCGGGCCGGTCTTGGACGTGTGGCTGCCGCCCGAGAAGCACAGGTCCTCGCACACCGACTTGCCGGTGATGGTCGCCCCGGCGCCGAGCACGCGGGTGACGACCGCGGCGTCGCGTCGCGGGATGAACCCCTCGACAGTCGCCGACCCATTCATCATCGGCAGCCCGGCGACCTCGATGTTGTCCTTGATGGCGACCCGGCGCCCGGCGAGCGGGCCGTCGCCGGTCCGCAGTTCGGTGGTGACGTACCAGGCGCCCAGTTCGTTGCCGGCCTCGGCCGGCCACTGGTACGGCCGGCCCGGCATCTCGGGCGCGTGCGCCTGGTACATGCGCTCGACTGCGTCGTAGGACGCCAGCGCGCCGGTGATGATTTGCCGGAATGACTCGACGTCACCGGGGTCCAGCCCGAGCCGGTACCGGCCCGCGATCTTAGCAAGGTCATCATTGGTGGGCGGTGTGATGGCCATGGCAATCTCCCCTGCGACGTCGAAGACCGGCGGTGGCAGCCTACTCGTGCGCCCTCCGGCCCGCCGCCGGCCGCATATCCGCCCGTCGCCGTTGGCACCGCCCCCACCGCCCCATTGGCTGACCGCCGAGCCAGTACAGCGCGTCCGAAAAGCCGAACCGCAGCCGGCCCTGGCGCAGCCCCTACTTCAGCACCGTCCTAGTAGTACTTTGTTAAGTATGGATGTAACTCTCCCGCGGTTACGCGGTTCCTCATACTCTCGTGCAGGGATGACCCCTGAGCAGATCGCGGAGGTCCGGCCCCGGCTGGCGGAGTTCGCTGGCGGGATGCTGGGCGGGCTGGCGCGCAGCGACCAGCGGGCGGCCGGGGAGTTGTATGTGCGCGGTCTGCTGACCGGCGGGCGGCGCAAGTCGATGCAGCCCATGGCCGAACGGCTGGGGATCGACCATCAGCGGCTGCAGCAGTTCATCACGTCCTCGACATGGGACTACACGGCGGTGCGGCGGAATGTGGCGCGCTGGTTCGCCGGCAGCCAGCCGGTGGAGGCGCTGGTGTGCGACGACACTGGCTGCCCGAAGGACGGGCCGGCCTCGCCGTGCGTGGCCCGGCAGTACTCCGGCACCCTGGGCAAGATCGGGAACTGCCAGGTCGGGGTGAGCGTGCACCTGGTGAACGAGCATGCCTCGTGCGCGGCGGACTGGCGGCTGTTCTGCCCGGAGTCCTGGGACGACGAGGCGCTGGATGATCCAGTGGCGGCGGTCGGCGCGCGGCGCCGCCGCGAGTTGTCGCGCATCCCTGACCAGGTGCGGCACACCGAGAAGTGGCGGCTGGCGCTGGAGATGATCGAGGAGATGACCGGGCCGGGCGGGTGGGGCGTGCTGGAGCAGGTCACCGCGGCCGGCGGTGCCCGCCCGGTGGTGGTGTCCGACATCGGCTATGGCGACAACGCCTTGTTCCGTGAGGGGCTGACCGCGGCCGGCTGGCGGTATGTGGTCGCGGTCAAGGGCAGCCCCCGCGCGCACCCGGCGGAGGCCGTTCCGCAGGCCAGGCCCTACGGCGGGCTGGGCCAGCCCCCCAAGCCCGCCTACCCGGGCCCGCCGGTGAGCTTGCGCGAGCTCGCCATCGCCCGTGCCGATGCCGTCCGGCCGGTGACCTGGCGGCAGGGCACCAAGGCCACCCGCGGCAACCCTGAGGCCGCCATGACCAGCTGCTTTGTGGCCATCCGGGTGCGGCCGGCCAGCCGTCACATCCCCCGCGCCGCTGACCGCAGCCTGCCGGCCTGCCGGGCTGCTGGCTGAATGGACCCCCGAAGCCGGTGAGCCCGCCGGGTACTGGCTGTCCACCCTCCCCGAGGACACCCCCATCGAAGAGCTGGTGCGCCTGGCCAAGATCCGCTGGCGGATCGAGCACGACTACCGCGAACTCAAGCACGGCCTGGGCCTGGACCACTTCGAAGGCCGCTCCTACGCCGGCTGGCACCGCCACGTCACCCTGGCCACCCTCGCCCAGGCGTTCTGCACCCTGCTCCGCACCGACCCAAAAGCGCGTGCGCCGGGATGACCCTCTACCAGGTCCTGCACGAACTGCAGATCGTCCTGGCCCTCATCCTCGGCGCCTGCCCCCTGTGCTGCCAGCCATTAACCCCCGGCCGGCTCGCCGCCGCCCTCGCCGGAACCTAACAAAGTACTACTAGGTGGTCTGGCTGGCAGACGTCGTGCACCCAGCCGGCCTCACCGCGGCGGCGGGCACGCTACCCGGCGCCCGATCGCCGGCCCACGCGTGAAGCCGGGGCAAGACTAACCACAGAAAGTGACGTTGGCTGTGCGGTCATACAGCCAGATCGATGCTGCTATGTGCTGTCAAGTACTTTCGATATGTAGTTTTGTTTCAATTTCGGAGCTTTCTGATTGAGGGCTGGGCAGGGTTTGCTGGGTTGCGGACAAGACAGGGTTGGGCCACGGGGGGCAGGCTCTTATGAGGTCACGCCCAGCAAGGTCAATGACGTGGTTCCGGGGACGGCGGTCGCGTCCAAGATCCGGTGTAAATGAAGGACGGGCGTAGGTTCCCTTCAAGACGACCAAGTCAACGAAGGAAGGACCCACGCCCGTGACACATCGAGTATCGCCTACTGACCGTATCCATGGCCACATCGACGAGCTGTTCGCCCAGGACCGGCCGCTGCCGGAGATCTTGGAGGAGGTGGCCCGGCTCGGCGCGCAGCTGCTGATGCAGGCCGCCCTGGAGGCCGAGGTCACCGAGTTCCTGGGCCGAGACCGCTACGCCCGCGCGGCACTGACCGAGGATGCCCGGCCCGGGTCCCGTAACGGCTACCGGGAAGTGACCGTCAAGACCACCGCCGGGCCGGTCGGGCTGGCCCGGCCGAAGCTGCGCGGCACCACCGAGGCGTTCGCCTCGCGCCTGTTCGGCGCGCACGTCACCAAGACCAACGCCCTCGAATCGCTGGTGATTGCGTCCTTCGTCCGTGGCCTGTCGGTCCGCGACGTCGAGGCCACCCTGGCCGATGCGCTCGGCGACCAGGCCGCGATCTCCAAGTCCACCGTGTCGGTCATCTGCCAGCAGATCACCGAGGAGTACCAGGCGTGGGCGGCCCGCCGCCTCGACGACGTCATGCTGGACTACCTGTTCCTGGACGCCTCCTTCTTCCGGATGCACCCCGGCTCCCCGGCCGAGCCGGTGCTGGCCGCCTGGGGCATCACCACCGAGGGCAAGCCCGCGTTCGTCGGCCTGGCGCCCGGCACCGGCGAGTCCGCCGACGCCTGGCACGACTTCCTCGCCGACCTGAAGGAGCGGGGCCTGGCCAGCCCGCTGCTCGTGATCAGCGACGGGGCGCCCGGGCTGATCGGCGCGATCGAGCAGGCCTACCCCAAGGCGCTGCGCCAGCGGTGTCTCGTTCATCGAGCGCGGAATGTCCTTGCCAAGGTTCCGGCCGGGATGCAGGCCGAGGTCAAGGACGCCTACTGGGCGATCTTCGACACCGAGGAGCTGAAGACGCCGCCCGGCCCCAGGCTCGTGGAGATCATCAACGCCAGGATCGACGAGTTCGCCGCCCGCTACCAGGCCATGTATCCCGCCGCGGTCAAGTGCCTGCTCGCCGACCGCGAGGGCCTGACCGCCTACCTGCGCTTCCCCGCCGAGCACCATAACCGGATCCGGCACTCCAACTTCATCGAGCGCACCTTCGGCGAAACCCGCAGAAGGGTCAAGGTCATCGGCCGGCTCCCCGGCGAGACCAGCTGCCTCACCCTGGTCTGGGCCGTACTGGACCGGGCCTCCCGCGGCTGGCGCGGCTTTACTATGACCGCCGCCGGACTGCGCCAGCTCCAGGACCTGCGCCGTTCGCTGCTCGAACCACCCGCCCAACTGCGGCCACGCACCGTCACCGCGGTCCAGCCCCAAGATCAACCCGAAACTGTCAGAGCCACCGCCTAACATCACCATGAAGCCGGAACCACGCCCGCCGATTTACACCGGATTCCGGACGCCACCCGGACACGTTCAACGCAGGCCCAGGCACTATCAGCCTGAATTTCTTCGACTGGGGGATCCGCTTGGGCAGCTCGGGCGCTGCCAACTGGGCAGGCATGGGCCTGGCGAAGCTCATGACGCCGGTGTGGGAGGCTCGGTATGAGGAGCTGACTGAGGCACGGCTGGTGACAGCTCCCACGCACCAGGGCATCCGGCTTCACGCCGGTGACGGCGAAGGCGAGGTGTTCTTCTGGACTCGCCAAGGTTCTGAGGTTCTCGATCGCCTGGAAGAGCACGTGGTAGCTGTTGACCGGGCCGCTGACCGGGTTCCAGACCCACCACCCATCAGGACTTCTGGTTCTGGTGCTGGCTCCGTGGGGGGTGGCTAGCCCTGCCTGGAGGCTGCCTGGTGCTCAACCTGCGCTGGCGCGATGTCGACCTGGCGAGTGCCGAGGTTCATGGTCTTGGCAGCAGTTGAGCACCTGCTTGCAAACAGGCGGCAGCACGTCCACCGGTGTCTATCGCCGCAGCTCACCGTCCTGGGACGTGCATCCGCATCCGCCCGGATCCGGGCTCGTGCTGTACTTTCCCGCTGTGCTACCCCGGCAGGTCCGCAGCAGTCCAGGGAGACGCGGGTGCCCTCGGTTAGGCTCAGGTCTATGGGACGGTTCCCCGGTGTACGACCCACTGCATTGCCTGACCGGTGATGCCCGCAATGAGGTCAAAGTCGCGGTCGTAATGCAGCAAGGTGACACGTTCCCGCTCCGCCACGGCGGCGACTAGCAGGTCAGGGAAGCCGACCGCCCTGATCTGCCCGCTGTGCCACAGCGCGGCCTGGACATCGAGGGCGCGCCGCCAGTCCTCATCATGGATGGCGAGCCATTCATAACCAGCATCACGGTCAGCCCGCAACTGGTCGAACTCCGCTGCTGTCCTGGCGGCCCAGCCAAGCTCGAACTCGATCACGCCGCAGGTAGCGACCAGGCCCGCCTCGATCAGCGGGCCCAGGACCGCGGCCACTGTCTGGTGGCGCAGGCGGGCCAGCGCGCTGGTATCCGCCAGGTAGTTCGCTACCGCTGCCATGCGGCGCGCATTACCTCAGCGTCCTCCAGGTCGGGCAAGCCACCAGAGGCCAGCCGCTGCAAGTCCCGCCGCCGGGCCGCGAGCGCGGCGACCGCCCGCAGGGCAGCGTTGATGGTGTCCTTCTTGGTCTCGGTGTGCAGCACCTCCTGAGCGGCGGCCAGGTACTCCTCGTTGACGTCGATCAGGGTCTTGGCCATCGCCACCTCCTCCGACTCAGTATATCTCTTTGGCTAGTGCTTAGATATACGGCTACTGGGCGGGCCGGGTGGTTGACTCGCGACTTGGGACACCTCGCTCCGGCGGCAGCTCCCCGACCAGTCACACCGCCCACCGAGTCGAACGGCGGCATGAGATATTCCCACGAGGCCACCTCAGCTCAGTCCGGCCCGATGCATGTCATCTAATTAGATGACATGCATCGGCTGGCTGGCGGTCAGTGGCTGAGTTGCCGGTGCTGGTGCTGCGAGGACTTCCCCAGCTCAGACGCGTCACGATTGATTCGTAAGCCATTCGCGTGTGGGGCGCCTGGGCGCCCCCGGGAGCGTGAGGAGGTCCCGATGCCCATCGTAGGCGGGCTGGATATCCACCGGAAGCAGATCACCTTCGACTATCTGGACACCGTGACCGGGGAGGTCAAGCGGGGCCAGGTCGCCCCGGCCGACCGGGCGCACCTGCGCGCCTGGCTGGCCCGGTTCGCCGGCTGGGACGATGTCACGTTCGCGGTGGAGGGATGCGCGGGCTGGCGGTATGTCACCGAGGAACTGGCCGCGGCCGGGATCGCCGCGCATCTGGGCGAGCCGGCCGACACCGCCGCGCTGCGGGGCCGCAAGCGGCACGCCAAGACCGACAAGACCGACGCCCGGCACCTGCGGACGCTGCTGGCCGAGGCCCGGCTGCCCGAATGCTGGATCCCGCCGGAGCACATCTTGGAGTGCCGGGCGCTGCTGGAGACCTACCACGACCTGCGCCGCGAGCACACCGCCTGGGTGCAGCGGGTCCACGCGGTGTTCTTCCACCAGGGCGCCCCGCCGCTGGGCGAGGGAGCGTTGCGCACCGAGCAGGGCCTGACCAAACTGCGGGCGGCCGCGGCCGCGCACCTGTCGGCGGCCGGGCAGCAGCAGGTCGCCACCGCCCTGGACATGCTCGCCGCCACCGAAGCCCAGCTGGGCCCGCTGCGCCACCAGCTGCGCGATGCCGCCGGGCGCCTGACCGGCGCGAAGGTACTGGCCGCGCGGCTATATGGGGTCGGGCCGGTCACCGCGCTGGCGCTGACCTGCTGGCTGGGCGGGGCAGGCCGGTTCTCCTCCTCGGCCAAGGCGGTCCGGTTCACCGGGCTGGACATCACCGTGCACTCCTCCGACCGCAAAGGGCCCCCCGGCCGGCTGTCCCGGCAAGGACCGCCGGTGCTGCGCTGGGCGGTCTATGAGGCCGGCAAAACCCACGCCCGCACTTCGGCTCCCGACCACGCCTACTACGCCGCAGTCGCCGACCGCAAGAACACCAAGCGCGCCGCCCTGTCGGAGGCGCGCAAGATCGTCCGGCAGGCCTGCCACATCCTGACCGAGCTCGGCGACGACGCGCTCACCGCCGCCTGACAGACCCCGTTTATGGCGACCATGCCCATGACATCCCGGGCCCAGGTAGGCACGCGGGCAGCCACACTCACCGGATGGGGACCACCGCGGCCAGCTCCTGCCGAGCCGCTGTCCGCCGCTGCCGGTCGTTGCGCGCGCACCAATGGCCAGGCGGGCGGCCTGATTAGACTGAGCGGCCGCATCCCCGCAGGCGGGGACACCCAATCAATCATCTTGTCACCGGGGCAGCGCCCGCGCCCCGCGGACCCAGGTAAGGCTGGCTGCTCCCACACCCCGGCCCAGGCATTCACAGGCTTGGTCACCCTGCCAGACAAGGAAGGCCCCACCTGAACCGCTAACCCTCACCGCCTAACCCCACAGCCCTCCCTGCCCCCTTGCCGCCGAGCATGATCCGCTCCCGGGCAGCCGCGTCAAGGACGCCCTGCGGGCGCCGGCTACGCCGGCCGGGGCTCACCCCGGTCCCTGACACGCCCGCCTGGTCGCACAACCCGGCAGCTACCACGGGAACAGGGAGCAGACCAGGCACGCCCCAACCCAAGGTAAGTACGGCTACACCAGCTGCGCCGGACCACTTGCATCACCGGCCGATACAGGTAGGGCGGCTAGGCGCGCGTCGTACCCATCGCCACCCGTCACGCTCCGTGACGACATGTCATCACATGGGCAAGTGCGCCAGCCGTCGTGTGGACTGATCTCGGCCGACGGTCGCGACACAATGAACATCACCGGCGTCATCGCGAACGTCGCAACGGG
>WNFW01003701.1_pt1 | contig 10647 bp, 12 predicted proteins | sample 5400131 | NCBI WGS metagenome assembly WNFW01 (sample SAMN13153362, study PRJNA577476) | soil metagenome | isolation source: 20 cm soil or saprolite under grassland replicate 1 | place: USA:California | collected 2016-06-15
CGACCTCGGTCGAGGCTGCACGGGACTCCCAGTCTACCGAGCAACTGCTGGCCGCTCCGCTTGTCTCGTAATTGAAGGCGGTTTGCTGTGCACCGGGATAGACCGGAAAGTCCTTTGGTGGGCACTTGTCGAGCGCTCCGCGAACAAAAAGAACGGCGACGAGAACACCAAGGGCGATCAGGCCGAGGCAGCCACCCGCGCCGGTAAGGCCCAGGATCAGTCCGATTCGTTTCATCTGGCGCTAGCGTCACATGGGACCGCCGGCGCCGGCATGCGGGAAAGGGCCCAGTTGTGCTCAGGCCAGTGCTCACGCGGCCTGCCAGTCTGCGCCGGCGAGATGCCTATGATGGGGGCGGGGAAGATCGGGAGATGCATCGCTGGCGGCCCTTAGCGGCGGCGTCGGTCGTCGCGGTGCTGCTGACCACCGCGCTGGCCTTCGATGCTCGTGTGACCTCGTGCAGCAGCCTGCCGGTCACGATCACATCCTCCGAGGAGAAGTCCGCCTTGCTCACCCAGATGGCGAGCGACTTCAACCGGCAAAGGCCGGTGATCGCCGGCTTCTGCCTCAAGATCGCCGTCGTTCGCCAGGCGTCCGGTGCGACCGAGCAAGCACTCGCCCGCGGCTGGGTTGAGCGGGTGGACGGTCCACGGCCCGATGCGTGGTTACCGGCAGCCTCCACCTGGATCCTCCTCCTCAACCAGAAATTGGCCGACGACGGCCATCCGGCGATGGCCGATCAGAACAGTCCGAGTCTTGCACGGTCACCGCTGGTCATCGGCATGCCAAAGCCGATGGCGGTCGCGTTGGGCTGGCCCGATCGCCCCATCGGGTGGTCGGAATTTCTCCAGCTGGCGCGCGATCGCACGGGCTGGAGTCGCTTCGGGCATCCCGAGTGGGGTTATTTCAAGCTCGGCAAGACGAACCCGTTGAATTCGACCTCCGGTCTGCATGCGCTCATCGCCGCCTACTTCGCAGCGTCGGCACGCTCATCCGGTCTCACCACCGCCGACCTGGTGAGCCCGCCAGTCGCCGCCTTCGTTCGGAGTCTAGAGTCATCCGTCGTCCATTACGGCGACTCCGTGTCGACGTTCCTCTTGAATCTGCAGGCGGCCGACGACCGCGGCAGCGCGCTCAGTTACATTTCGGCGGTTGCCGTCGAGGAGAAGCAAATCCTCGACTACAACCGTGGAAATCCAACCGGGGATCCAGCGAAAGACGGCAAACATCTTTATCCGACGGTTCCGCTCGCTGCGGTATACCCGAGCGAGGGGACCTTAGCCGCCGATCACCCCTTCGCGGTTCTAACCACCCCCTGGGTAACGGATAACAAAAGATCAGGAGCTCGAGCATTCCTGGCATACCTCCAGGAACCTGCCCAGCAGCGCCGCTTTCAAGATGCCGGCTTTCGCGACCAGCGGGGCTTCCCAGGGCCGGCGATTGTGCCGGCGAAAGGCGTTCTGCCCGATCAGCCGAGCGCCTACCTTCAGCCGCCTCCTGCGCGAGTGATTTCGCAGGTGCAGTCGTCCTGGCGCGGACTCCGCAAGAGCGCCCGGTTCCTGCTCGTCGTCGATGCCTCCGGTTGGAGTTCCAGTGCCGACCTCGGGCAACTTCAGCACTCGATCGAGGCGGGGCTCGAGCAGCTGAACGCCACGGACAGCGTTGGCATCTGGTCCCTGCCGGGCGACGCGGATCAAGACCATCGGGTCCTCACACAATTCGCTGAGCTGCAAGTCGTGCGGCCGGGCCTGAGCCAGGCCCTTGGCACCATCCAGTCGTCGACGCAACCTGGGGTCCCACTGCGTAGCACCATGGCGGCAGTCGCCACAGTCGCGGCCGGCGCAGACGCTTCGCATATCAACGCGGTTGTCCTGGTGGGTGGTGGGCACAGTGCGCACGCCGACGTCGCGCTCGACAAGGCTCTCTCGGACTTGTCGGCGCAGTCGAACCACACACCAGCGGTTGCACTCTTCACGGTTGCTTACGGTTCGCACCCTGATCTGACGACTCTCGGCTTGCTTGCGATGGCCGGTCGAGGCGGGATCTATGACGCATCCACGCCGTCGAGCATCGGGCGCGCGCTGGCCGCCGCCATCTCGAACTTTTGATGGTGGCCCCGCTCCGCGAACTTCGTGATCCCTGGGGTCTGGGGCTAGCCGCCGCAACCGCCGCGGTGAATCTGGCGTTGCGGGTGAACCCCCTCAAAGCGGTCGCTGCGGCCGCCCTGGTCCTGGCGGTCAAGGTCGCGGCCGGAATCCTTTGGCCGGCGCGCGTGCCGGGCCAGCCTCCGGCCGTCGTTCAGAACAAACTGAGCCCGCGCGAACTCGAGGTGGCGATATGGATTCCTGCCGGATTGAGCAACAAGGAGATCGCCCGCAAGCTCGTGCCGCCAACGAGCGAGCGCACCGTCGATAACCATGTCCAGCACATCTTGAACAAGCTCAACTTCGATAGCCGGGCGCAAATCGCCGCCTGGGTGGCGCGCCAGAGTCCACGGCAGAAGTGAGTACCAGTCTGAGCACCTGAGTAGGCCTTTTCCCGTCTGTTCTCCGCCCAGGTTGTGCCGAATGCTGAGGCCATCACAAACAGCAGGAGGTACGCGACGATGGTTATTGAGTTCGGTGGGTTGGCGATCGATCTATCTCGGGTCCGGGAAGCCTTCGCGGGACGAGGCAAGGAGTTGCCCTCGACGTACCCGGTCGATATCAGTTCGCACGATCCGCCGCCGGGTTATAAGGTCGGCAGATCCCGTGACGGCGGCATGGAGATCGCGGTACCCAAACTCCCTGTGAGTCAGGCGCTCATCGCGGGAGGGTTGTATCTGCTCTGCCTGGCATGGCCGGTTGGCTGGCTGCACGACGGGCACCCGATCTTTGCTCTGTTGGGCGCCCTGTTCATCGCGTACAACCTGGTCAAAGTGGCAGCGTCCGTTTTTGCGCAAACCTCCTGGGTCGTTGCTGACCATTGGCTCTTGCGCCGCCGCGTTCTTTGGGGGTTGCCAGCCTGGGAAGCGGAATTCGCGGTCGACTTCATCGATGTCGACAATGCGCAATGGAAGACCGGCCGCGGTAGCACCGATACCCTATGGTTGCAGTCACCCCCTCCAGGCAGTGAAAGGGTCAGGGTGCATGGGGACGACTTGGAACACGTGCTCCAGCTTGGAAAGTTCCTGGCGCACCACGCCAATGTGCCCCTTGAGCTCGTAGTTCGACAGATTAGCGAGCCCGACTAGAGTTGCTTGTGAGTGGGCAGGTGCTCTTCCAGGCCCTCCTTCGTGGGGAACCGGTCACCGCAGGTTGGGCATTCGAGCCCGCTCGTTACGCCGCCGGCTCCAGCTAGGACCTCCTCCTCGGCCGCATCAGGTTTGCCGGGTGCGTCGATCTCTTCCATGGTCTTCACCTCCTGAGTTCACAATGGCTCATCCCCGACGCCGCCCGCAACCGTCAAACGGGAGATTTGCGCTGGGCGACCGTGTGGCGATCGGTGCGGTCAGTCGTTGCGATGAGGTCCAGCCGATCCGTGGTAAGGGCGTTAGTCGACCTTTACGCCCTGTGACTCCAGGATTCCGAGGATCATCCCTTCGCTGAGGTCACGTGCGCGCTTCATGGTCTCTGGCGAGCCGGCTTCCGCTTTCGGCCATTGCGTGACCAGGCGCTCGAGCTCTTCGTCGAAAAGCCGCGAGACCACCTCTGGCGAATGGGTAATCGAGCGCGCCTCGGCATCTGGAACGGAGACCTTGTGCAAGATTCGCTGGGCGATCATGTAGCGATAGATGCGGTCGGTGGCCAGGTCTTCCATGTAGCCATCGAGCAAGCTTGCGCCCTTGCCGTTCAACACGCCGTTGCGGTAGCGAATCACGGTGCGCACGGCCGCCCGGGTTCCGTCGAGCGTGCGCTTGCCCACGCCCTGGGGGCTGGGTCGCAGGTCCTTGTGAATGTCCGCGTCCTTGCGCCGGGCCTGGACCTGGTTCGGGTACGGGAACTGGTTGACGGCGATCTCGTTTTGATCGGGATGGCCCGTCCAGGCGCCGTCCATCAGGCTGTTCGCCTCGTTCTTCTTGTCCTGTTCGAGCACCTTGAGCGCCCGCGCGTTGAGCTCGGCATCGTCACGGCTGGGATAGAGCGCCGTCATGCCACCGATCGCCAGCATGCCGCGTTTGTGGCAGACCTCGGGCATCACCTCGCGCAGATTCTGGAAGAAGGCGACATCGTGCGGGATCGTGTTTCGGTCGGGGAGAACCCAGGCGGGGTCGTGCAGGGTGAAGTCGATCAGGCTCGCCATGTAGTCCCAGCGGCCCAGGTTGAGTCCCATCATGTGCTCGCGCAGGTGGTAGGCGAACTCCTCCATCTGGTACGCGAGCGGATGTGACTCCACCAGCGCCATGCACTTGATGTAGTCGGAGGGCCAACCGCGCGCGGCGGAGACGGCTTGAAAGAGGTCCCGCCACCAGAGCGCTTCGTCGGCGGATTCCGACTTGGCGATGTAGATCGATAGCGGGTGCTTCAACCGGGAGGGGTCGACCTGGTAGGCGACCATGGCCACGTCGAAGAGCGCCGCCGCCATCCGCTCACCCTTGATCACGCCGGCCTGTTCCAGGTGAAGGCCGCGCGGCCGCGTCAGGATCACGGTCTTGCTCTCCTTGATCCCGACCTCGCGATTACGCTTTTTGTCCTGGTAGGTGAGCTCGCCCCGCAAGGCGGCGATGATGTTGCGAATGCCCTGGGTGATGTTCGGCCAGGCGTTGGCCACGGAGTCTTCCAGGTCCAGCATCACGCCCGGAGCGCCGGAGTTCAGCATCTTGACCACGAGCTCGGCGTCGTCGGCCGGCCCCGTCATCTGGTTGCGCTGATCCTGGCACCAGCCGGGCAGCGAAACTTTCCAGCTGCCCGTGGTTGCCTCCGAGGCGGGGAGATAGACCGGCAGTCGCCCCTGGTGGGCCGCCTCGAGGACGCCGCGCCGCCGGGCGGCAAGCTCCTGCTGGCGTGGCGAGAACGCCCGATGCAGGGGCAGCAGGAAGTCGTAGAAGCCGCGCGGCAGGTCGCGAGCCGGATCCACTTCTGGCGGTGCCTGATTGACGGGTGGATCCGCCGAGATCACCGTCTTCATCTGCTAGCTCAGAACTCTAGCAGCGGTGGAGGAGGACGCGGTAGCGGTTAGCTGGCTCTACGGCTCTGGGTATTGCGCCGCTCGTGCTCTCGCCGCTCGCCACGCACGATGACCTGCACGGCCGAGCTCCGATAGATGTAGCCGCGAGTGATCGCTTGCTTCGCCTGACGCCAGAACGCTTCCCGCAGCCAGCGGCGTTCGACAACGAGTTCGACGCCCTTCAAGGAGAGGCGGTGTGCACTCAGGGTGGCGATGGTGTCCGGCCGCTGCGCCCCGCGGACGGCCTCGAGGTCGAGCCCGGGCATCAGCCAGTCGGCTGGGATCTCGAGTGCCGCGTCAAGGGTTTCGCTCTGCAGCTCGGGCTGGTCCGCCACATTAGAAGGAACCTCAAAAACCTGGCACTCTTGCGATTTCGGGCTACGGGAGGGAGGGCTCGGCCGGCGCGGTGGCGCCTTCGAGCGCGTACGGAAGGTCGATCTCGAAGGCCGATCCCTGCCCGGGCTGGCTGGCGACGTCCACCCTGCCCCCGTGGCCCTCGACCACCTGGCGCACCAGGTAGAGCCCGATCCCGGTGCCGGCGACATTGTTCAGCTCCGGGTCGTTGACCCGGTAGAACTTCTCGAACAGCCGGCTCCGCGCCGCGGCGGGAATGCCGATTCCGTGGTCCTTGACGACCAGGCGGACGAGGCCGTCCGCCCGGTCTCCGGTGACCTCGATCTCGGGCGGCCCGGCACTGAATTTGACGGCGTTTTGCAGCAGGTTGTCGACGGCCGTGGCGAGCCGCTCCGGGTCGCCGACGATCGTCAGCGGCGCGGTCGCGAGGTCGACGTTGACGGTGCCCTGCTTGAGCACCAACTGCGGGCGAACGCGCTCCACCGCGTCCGTGACAACGGTTCGCAGGTCGAGCTCCATCATCTGCTGTTCCGTCGCCCCGTCCTCCAGGCGGGCCAGGAGAAGCATCCGCTCGACCTGTCCGCGCATCTCGCTCGATTTATCCATGAGGGTGCGGACCGCGTGCTGTGCCGCCGGCGGCATCTCGCCGAGCGATCCCTCCTCGAGCAAGGACGCGTAGCCGCGGATCACGGTCAGCGGCGTGCGGAGCTCGTGCGAGGCAATTTGCATGAACTCGCGCCGCGCGCGCTCCAACTCGACCAACGCCTCGGCGCGTCCGCGCTCTCGCTCCAGGGCCTTCCGGGTGTCAACGGCGATGGCCGCTTGCGCCGCGACGAGCTGGAGCCGGCGGAGCTGCTCCGGCCGCAACCAGCGCGGTCGCCGCCAGTACAACCCGACGAAGCCGACGAATTGCTGTACGGCACGCATGGGCAGGAAGATGCTCGCCTTGACGCCGGCGAGCTGAGTACCCCGACGAGCCCAGTCGGGAAGCTGCGCGTCATTTTCTGGATCCGTGACGTACACCGTCACGCGAGGGTCCGCCAGCCAGGCCACCTGGTCCGCGGTCAGAGGCGTACCGGTCGGCGCCGCGCTCTCGGGCCACTGGCGTCCGCCCGTCGCCTCGACATGGTAACGCCCGTCGGCCTGCAGCACGCGGAGCGTGACAAAGTCTGCCTGGCTCAGGTCGTTAAAGCCCTGGATGATCCGGTTATCAACTTCCGTGTCGGTCAGTTCCGCGTCGGTCGGCTGCAACCCCTCGATGGTCGCCAGGGCTTTGATCGTCTGCTCCGCCTCCGCGTACTGCTCAGCATTGGCGAGCGCGAGCGCAGTCTGCGCGGCGATCGATTCCATCAGGCGCAGGTCTTCGTCGCTGAGCGATCGCGCTCCCATCCGAGCCAGCGACAGGACGCCAAACAACCGGTCTCCGGTCACCATCGGAACGCTGATGATGCTTTCCGGGATGCGCGTCGTTCCGATGGGGTAGACCATCCGCGAATCCACGCTTCCATCCGGGACGAGGACCGCGCGCCGGGACTGGGCGGCGATCCCGCTGATGCCCTCGCCGAGCGAGAACGTCACGGTATGCCAGTCGGTGTGTTCGTAGGCCTCGGCGCGGGCGACCGACTTGACCAGGATCAGACGCCCGGACGACTCATCCCAGCGATAGAGCCGGAAGTGCTGGTAATCGATGACCCGAAGCGTCGCCTCGGCCACCGTGTTGAGGACCTCCTCGGCATCGAGGCTCTGGACGATCCGCGGGGACACATCCTGCAGAAGGTCCTTGCGCCTCTGCAGCAACAGTTGGCGGCGCCGGCTGATGTGGACGAACTGGATCACGGCGGCGGCGGCGAGGATGCCCGTCACCAGGCGGACGACGTCGCTCGTATTACGGAGGCCAAACCCTCCTGTGGGGGCGATGAAAAAGTAATCGGAGATGGCGGCTATGGCCGCGGTCGCCGCAACCGCCGGGCCGCGACCCAGGCGCCAGGCGATCACGCCAATAAGCAGTACCAAAATGAGGAGAAACGTCTCCACCCGCGGGATTCCCAGAACCCAGGCCAGGCCGCCGAGGCCAAGCGAGGCGACGCCGACAGCGGCGATGGCGGCGAGATAAGGAAGAGCTCTATCCATCGTGTGTTCCCACGATACGGAATCGCGTGACGCCGAACCCGGCCGGCCGCCGAGCACCAGCTTGACGATCCGCCGCGCGTCCTCGTAGGCTGGAACCCTTCGTGTCACAAAACCCATACAGGGAGGTATCAGGATGAGGATAGCATGCGTACTCGACGTTGACTACGAAGACTCGGAGTTCAAGGAGCCGTACGATGCCTTCCGCAAGGCGGGCCACCAGGTCACCATCATCGGGCTGAAGGCGGGCAAGGAGCTCAAGGGGAAGAAGGGCCAGGTCACGACCAAGGCCGAGGTCGCCATCGACCAAGCACGCCCCGATCAATTCGAGGCACTGTTCATCCCGGGCGGCTACTCGCCGGACCACCTACGGGCCGACCCGAAGATGGTCGGCTTTACCAAAGAGTTGTTCGACGCCGACAAGCCGGTCTTCGCCATCTGCCACGGGCCGCAACTGCTGATCACGGCGCGGGTCGTCAAGGGTCGCAAGCTGACGGCGTGGAAAACCATCCAGGACGACCTTTCACAGGTCGGGGCGGCCGTGGTCGACGAGGAGGTCGTCGTCGACAGGAACCTCGTCACATCGCGGCAGCCGAGCGACATCCCGGCCTTCATCCGGGAGTCGATGAAGGTGCTTGAGAAAGTCCCGGTCGGGTCGCGCTAACGGCGGAATCCCCTGACCCTGCCCGCTGACGTTTTACCCTCCCCCGCTTACGGGGGAGGGTAGGGCGGGGGCTCCTTCCTATCTAATGGCGGCAATGCCCGCCGCGCGCCCCGTGCGCCACATTTTCCAGTCGGCGGCGCCGATCGCCATCGCCGTGTTCGTCTTCGCCGTCTCCTTCGGCGTCCTGGCGGTCGCGGCCCATCTGCCCGGTTGGTCCGTCGTCTTGATGTCGCTCCTCGTCTTCGCCGGCTCAGCCCAGTTCGCGGCCCTCGGCGTCCTCACCGCCGGAGGCAGCATCCTGACCGCCGTCCTCGCGGGCGCCCTTCTCAACCTCCGGTACATCGCGACCGGCATTGCGGTGGCCCGATCGCTGCCGGGCGGCCGATTGCGACGGGCGCTGCTCGGACAAATCGTCGTCGATGAGAGTTACGCGCTCGCGGTCGCGGCCGGCGAACCGGGTCGTCCGGACCGGCGGACCCTGCTGGTCGTGGGCGCGACACTCTACACCGTCTGGGTGCTTGGCACGCTGACGGGTACGCTGCTCGGTCCGGTGCTCGGTGATCCCAAACGGCTCGGTCTCGACGCGGCCTTCCCGGCGCTCTTTCTCGCGCTGCTCTGGCCGATGTTGTCGGGGCGGCACGCGGTGCGGTGCGCGCTCGGTGGGGCCACCGTGGCATTGCTGCTCGCGCCCTTCACGCCGCCGGGTATCCCACTCGCCGGGGCCGCTGTCGTAGGTCTGTGGCTGGCCCGCTAGCGCTTTTGCTGGTCCTCGGCCTCGCCGGGCTCACGTTCGGCATGCGCGCCGCTGGGCCGATGCTACGCAGCATCCCTGCCACGGTCACGACCCGGACGGCGGGTCTGGCGCCCGCCCTGCTGGCCGCCCTCGTGGCAATCGAGCTAACCGGCCCGAACGGCGTGGTCCAGCTCGACGTGAAGATTCCCGCCGTGGTCGTCGCCGGCGGCCTGGCCGCCCTGCGCGTCCCCTTCATCGCTTGTGTCATCGCGGGCGCCCTGGTGGCCGCGGGACTCCGGGCTCTTCTCCACCTGAATTAGCCGCTTGTCAAGGCCACCGCTTCTGGGCAAGATGGCAGGTAGGGATATGGGGACGGGCTCGAGCCCGGGAGGTACGTCATGAAGGGCTGGTCGGGGAACGCGGTGAAGTTCGGCGTCGCGTCGGCGGTGGTCACGCTGCTCTTGAACTGGATCGGCAACGCGACCGCGACGGGAGACCCCTGTCGGCGTAGCTCACCGCTGGGCCTGCTCGCGTTTCTCGTCTTCCTGGGACTGATGGGCGGGGCCGGCTTCGTCACGGCCCGGGCCGGCGGGACGATCGGTGCGGCCACCATGGCGGGACTGGTCGGAGCCCTGATCTCGGCAGTGGGCACGATCGTCGCGTTCGCGATCATCGTGGGCTCGATCAACGCGAGTCAGTGCGTGGTCAACAACAACACGGGAGTCAGCTCACAGACGCTGCTCACGACGGGCGGGATCGTGGCGGGCGTTTTCCTGAGCCTCATCGGGCTCGGGGTGGGCGCGGGTGCTGGCGCGATCGGCGGCTTGATGGGCCGGCGGCCCGCCGCGACGACCGTCTAACGCTTCTTGGCGTCGACCGCGCGTTGCAGCTGGGCCTTCTTCATCCGGGACCGGCCCTTGATGCCACGCTCGCGCGCCTCGTTGCGCAGTTGCGCGTAGGTTCGTCCCTTCGACCCGGAATGTGACCGCAGACCGCCGCGGCGTTGCGAGGAGATGTCCTCGATCGAGGTGCGGCTGGCCTGCCGGGCCTCGCCCGACCGCGCCCGCTCCTTGTTCACCGTCCGGGCGGCGATCTCTTCGGCCTTGTCTTCCTTCGCGCCCCGCTCCTCGAGGCTCTCCTTGATGTGCTCGTACTGACGCTCGCGCTTCGGGTTCCACGCGTTCTGCGGCATGCCGCACCTCCTGATCGGTCCTGCTTCTTGTGTATCAAGGACCGGGCAGAGGGCGCAACTTCCTTGACACCCTGATCGATCTCGCCCATCATGAGGCCGACTTCTTGAGGCGAACGTCTTACCCTACGTCCGGCTACAGCCTCGGGACGCGCGGCCGGCGATCGACGCGCCGGCTCGTTGCGCCTCCTCGTCGGCGCACCCCCGTGATCCGGCTGGCGATCGTCGCCGTCGCCCTCTTGCTGGGCAGCCGCGCGCTCGGTTTCCTGCAGGCGCACAAGGACATCCACCCAGTGGCGGCCACCACCCGCACCGCCACCCGGCCTCCGGCGGTCGCGTCCCGGCCGGCTGCCAGCGCCCACCGCGCCCCCACGGCCACGCCCTCATCATCGCGGCCACCCCTGCCGTCACAGTTGCCGCAGGTCAAGGTGCCGGTG
>WNFW01003702.1_pt1 | contig 10646 bp, 6 predicted proteins | sample 5400131 | NCBI WGS metagenome assembly WNFW01 (sample SAMN13153362, study PRJNA577476) | soil metagenome | isolation source: 20 cm soil or saprolite under grassland replicate 1 | place: USA:California | collected 2016-06-15
CGACGAGCCGCCGAGCGTGAGGCGCGTGATCACGTGCAGGACGCGCAGGCTCATTGGTACCGGGGTCCGCGAGGCCGGCGTGCACCGTGGGTGGCCTGAGCCAGGCGCGCGTCGGTCATTGGTAACGGGGTCCGCGAGGCCGGCGTGCACCGTGGGTGGCCTGAGCCAGGCGCGCGTCGCTCATCGCATCCCCGCGACGCGCTCGAGGGCCTCGGCGAGGGCGGCGATCGCGCGGTCCCACCCGTAGTGCGCCTCGGCGTGCCGGCGGCACTCCGCGCGCAGCCGGGCCGCGTCCGCGGGGTCGGTCAGCCGCTCGAGCAGGCCCGTGAGGTCGTCGGCCAGCGTCTCCGGCGCGAGGCCGCGGAAGATGAGCGAGGGCGAGAGGGGCGCCAGGATCTCCGGCGTCGCCCCGACGCGCGTGCCGAGGACGGGCGTCCCGCACGCGAGCGCCTCGACCGTGACGAGGCCGAAGCCCTCGAGCTCCCGCGTCGGCAGGACGAAGACGTCGGCGGCCTGGTAGAAGGCCGGCAGCGTGCGGTCCGGGATGAACCCGAGGAAGCGCACGTGGCCGTCGAGCCCGAGGGCCGCGCCGAGGGCCTCGAGCTCGCCCCGGAGCGAGCCCGCGCCGCCGAGCAGCAGGAGCGCCTCGGGGACCCGTGCCTTCACGCGCGCCATCGCGCGCAGCAGGAGGTCGAGCCCCATGCGGCGCTCGAGGTTCCGCACGGTGAGGAGCAGCGGGCGGCCCTCGGGCAGCCCGAGCGCCCGACGGACGGCGGCGCGGTCGGCGGCCGGACGGAACCGCTCGAGCTCCACCGCGCCCGGGATCTTCACGATCCGCTCCGGCGGGATGCGGTAGAGCGTCTCGAGCTGGCCCGCCGAGAAGTCGCTGAGCACGTGGATCAGGCGCGCGCGCCGGAGGCAGGCGCGCTCGACCAGCCAGAGCGCGGCGGCGCCGAAGCCGCCCGCGAGGCCGCCGCGGTGGCGGCGGGTCATCCCGTGGCGCGCGCGATACTCGAGGGGTGCTGGCGAGTGGAAGGTGTAGAGCATGGGGAGCCGACGCGCCGCGGGCGAGAGCAGCGCGCCGTAGCCCGCGAGCGGCTGGTAGAGGTGCAGCACGTCCGCGGGGCTCTCGGCGAGGTCCGCCGACGTCGCGCGCCGCGCCGCCAGGATCGAGGTCCGGACGAAGCCCGCCACCGACCGGTGATCCATCGGGAAGTGGCGGACGTGGACGCCGGCGAGGTCGAGCGGCGCCTGACCGCCGTCCGCATGCGCACGGCTGACCACGCGCACGCGATGGCCGAGCGCGGCGAGCCGCGACGCCTGCTCCCGGAGCATCCGCTCTGCCCCGCCCTCTGGCCGCGCGGGTGAGACGTCGGACACCATGAGGATCCGGAGCGTGCGCGGGCGCGCGGCCACCGGGCGCCCCGCCCGGGTCCCGCGCGCGTGGGCACCTCCGAGCGACCACTGCCCGCCGCGATCGAGGTACTCGCGGATCCACAGCTCGGTCATCATGAGCGTGAAGAGGCGGTCGGCGTGGTCGCGGGCGCCGCCCGCGTGCTCGCGCCGGAGCCGCTCCACCTCCGCGGGCTCGAAGAGGCCCCGCGCGGCGACGAGCGAGGGCGCCAGGAGGTCCTCCAGCGTCGCCCGGAGATCAGAGGTGAGCCACGCGCCGAGCGGGATCATGAAGCCTTGCTTCCGGTGCTCGAGCACCGGCCGGGGCAAGACGTCCGCGAACGCCGTCTTGAGGAGCCCCTTGAGCCGACGCCCCGGGATCTTCACCGAGGGCGGGATGGCCAGGCTCGCCTCGACGAGCCGGTGGTCGCAGAAAGGCGCCCGCAGCTCGAGCGAGTTCGCCATGCTCATCCGGTCCGCCATGACGAGGAGGTCGTCGGGCAGGTAGGTCGCGAGGTCGATGCGGAAGGCCCCGTCCAGCGGGTCGCCGTGGCCGTGGGTCTCGAACGCGCTCCGCTGCGCCGCGTCCACGGAGGACGTCAGCAGCGCGCCGAGCGCGGGCGTCGCGAGCCGCGCCAGCTCCTCGTCGCCGAAGAAGCGCGTCCAGCGCAGGTAGCGCTCGGGCAGCGGCGCCTCGGCCCCCGCGGCGAAGCGGCGCACCCAGCCGCCCAGGTTCCGGCTGGTGCGCGACTCGCGAACCAGGGCTTGCGCGAGCGCGCCCGCCGCGCGGCGCGCCGCGCGCGGGAGCCGCGCGTAGAGCTCGGAGACGCGGACGCCCAAGTAGCGCGGGTAGCCGCCGAAGGTCTCGTCGCCGCCGATGCCCGAGAGGGCGACCTTCACGAGTCGCGCCGTCGCCTGGGCGACCGCGAACGTCGGCACCGCGGAGGAGTCGGCGAACGGCTCGTCGAAGTGGCGGACGATCGTGGGCAAGAGCTCGGCGACGTTCGGCTCCAGGACCTCCTCGTGGTGGTCGGTGCCGAAGCGCTCGGCGACGAGCCGCGCGTAGGGCAGCTCGTCGTAAGAGGCGAAGGCGCGGGCGAAGCCGATCGAGACGGTCGTGATGCGCCCGCTCGTGACCTCCCGCATGCTCGCCACGACCGCGCTCGAATCGATGCCGCCCGACAGGAAGACGCCGAGCGGCACGTCGCTCTCGAGCCTCAGCCTGACCGCGTCGCGCAGCTGCTCGCGCAGCGTCGCGGCCGTGTCCTCGATCGACGCCGGGAGCACCGCCGCCGGACCCGGCGGCAATTGCCAGTAGCGGGAGAGCGTCAGCCGCCCGTCGACGAGCGTGGCCGTGTGGGCCGGTGGGAGCTTCAGCATCCCCGCGTAGATCGAGCTACGCCCGGGCGTATAGCCGAAGGCGAGGTAGTGGTGGAAGGCCGCCCAGTCGACGTCGCGCGACACGGCGGGGTGCCGGAGGAGGGCCTTCGGCTCGGACGCGAAGGCGAGGAGGCCGCCGTGCTGCCAGTAGTAGAGGGGCTTCTTGCCCAGGCGGTCGCGCGCGAGGAACAGGGCCCGCCGCGCGCGGTCCCAGAGGGCCAACGCGAACATGCCGCGCAGGCGCTCGACGCACGCCTCGCCGAACGTGGCGTACGCCTGGAGGATCACCTCGGTGTCGCTCTGCGTCCGGAATCGCCGACCGCGCGCCTCGAGCTCCGCCCGGAGCTCGCGGAAGTTGTAGATCTCGCCGTTGAACACGAGCCAGAAGCGCTCGTCGGCGTCGCTCATCGGCTGCCGCCCCGTGACGAGGTCGATGATCGCGAGCCGCGTCATGCCGAGCGCCACGCCGGGCTCGGCGTGGACGCCCATGTCGTCGGGCCCGCGATGGCGGAGCAGGTCGAGCATCGCCGGCAGGAGGTCCGGCGGCGCCTCGCCGATGAAGCCGGCGATGCCGCACATCAGCGAGGGCTCCCGGCGACCCGGGCGAGCAGCTCGAGCACGCGCCCGGCGGTACGGTCGGCGGTGTAGAGTGAGGCGCGCGCGAGGCCGCGCCGCCGGAGCTCCGCCCGCAACCCCCCGTCCGCGAGCACGCGCGCCAGCGCCCCGGCGATCTCTTCGGGGCGCGCGGCGTCGGCGACGAGCCCGGCGTCGGCCACGAGCTCGGGCAGGGCGCCGCGGTTCGACACGACGACGGGCGTCCCGCACGCCATCGCCTCGAGCGCCGGCAGGCCGAACCCCTCCTCGAGTGAGGGCAGCACGGCGACCGTCGCGCCGGCGTACAGGCCCGGGAGGTCGCGGTCCGCCACGAGCCCGGCGAACACGACGCGGTCCGCCACGCCGAGCTCGCGCGCGCGCGCCTCCAGGAGGGGCCGGCCCGCGCGGTCGCCTCCGGCGAGGACCAGGGCGTGCGCCGCCCGGAGCGCCGCGGGCAGCGCCGCGTACGCGGCGAGCAGCCGGGGCAGGTTCTTGTGCGGCCGGAAGTTCCCCACGTAGAGAATGTAGGAGGAAGCGATCCCGTCGCGCCCGGGGGCGGGCGGTGCCGGCGCCCTGAACTCCGGGCCGAGCGCGACGGGGATCACCGTCACCCGCGCCGGGTCGATCCCGAGACGCGCCGCGATCTCGCGCCGTGAGTGCTCCGAGTCGGTGACGATCGCGGCGGCGCGGCGGGCGTAGAGCCGCGCCAGCCGGATCAGCGTCGCGTCATGGAGCCTCCGGCGCCGGCCAGGGTAGCCGATGAAGAAGAGGTCGTGGATCGTGAGCACCACCGGACAGGGCGCGGCGAGCGGGCCCTTGTAGTAGGGCGACAGGAAGACCGTCGCGCCGTCCTCGCGGAGCGCGCGGGGCAGCCGCACCTGATCCCACACTTGCGTCAGGCGCCCCGCGAGGACGCGCGTGGCGACGCCGGGAAGTGTCTCGTCGACCACCGTCGAGCCGTCGCCGTAGACGACGCACGGCCAGCCCGCGCGCGACGCCGCGCGCAGCACCTCGGTGACGTAGCGACGGATCCCGGTGCGCACCCCGGGGCGGAGCTCCCGGCCGTCCACGCCGAGCCGGACGCCAAGCGTCACGCCGTCTCCGGCTTCTGGGCCTTGAAGATCATCTCGCAGAAGCCGACGTACCGGCAGTCGAGGATCTCGTAGCCGAGGGAGCGAAGCTCGGCGGACAGCGTGGCGCGCGAGTAGTGCGTGATGTGCTCGTGCGCGTAGGCGCCGGGCAGCAGCGTGCCGTAGACCCATTCGAGCGCCCACCAGAGCCATCGACCGTAGTCCGGGGTCCCGACGATGAGGATCCCGCCCGGCTTCAGCACGCGCCGGGCCTCGGCGAGATGCTCGCTGGCGTTCGGCACGTGCTCGATCACCTCCGACGTGATGAGCGTGGCGACGCTCGCCGGGCGCAGCGGCAGGCGGTCGCCGCTCGCGCGGAGCAGCCGCCGGTGGCGCGGCCGGAGCCAGCGCAGCTTGCTCTGGAGGATATCGATCCCGACGGCGTCGGCGAGGTCGAGGAGGATCCGGCTCGAGCCGCAGCCCACGTCCACGACGCCGGCGCGGCCGTCCAGGTAGCCCAGCACGATGCGGTGGCGCGTTCGCTGCCAGTACCGCTGGAGCCAGATCGGGCTGTCGAACGCGCGATAGTCGTAGTCCGCCGCGACGACGGAGTTGCGCAGCCGCCACATGCGCACCAGGGTCTTCGCGAACGCCCAGCCGAACTTGACGAGGCGCGCGTGGGAGCGGCCGGAGCCCCGCGCCATGTAGTGGAAGGGCACCTCGACGATACGCCAGCCCTCGGCGTGGACGCGGATCAGGATCTCCTCGAGCACGTCGAAGTCCCTGGCCTCCAGGGTGAGCCCCGTGACCACATCACGACGGTACATCCGAAATCCGCTCGAGAGATCGCGAAGCGGGAGGGAGAGCGTCCGCCGGTACGCGCGGTTGAGGATCTGGCTCAGGAGGCGCCGGAACCAGCCCATGTCGGCGCGCCCTCCGGCGACGTAGCGGGAGGCGACGAGGACCTCCCCTTCGTCCCTTCGCTGCCAGAAGCTCTCGAGGAAGAGAGGCCGGTGGGACAGGTCGGCGTCCATGGTGACCACGTAGGCGGCCTTGGTGGCCGCGAAGCCGGCGAGCAGCGCGCCCGCGTAGCCGCGCACCTCCTGGCCGACGACGCGCGCGCCGCGGCGCAGGGCCGCCTCGCGCGTGCCGTCCTCGGAGCCGCCGTCGACCACGACCACCTCCGCCACGACGCCGAGGCCGGCGAGCGTCTCCCGTAGCGCGGGGAGCAGGAGCTCGAGATTCTCGCGCTCGTTCCACGCGGGAATGACGATGGCGAGCTCCGGCGACACGGAGCTCATGGGTCGCCGGCCTCACCGCGGCCGTGGTCAGAGGCCAGAAGCAGCAGGACCACGCCGACGAGGAAGAGCGGGCTCGTGAAGACCTGGACCAGGCCAAGCCCGCTCCAGGCGAGCGCCTGAGCGCGGGGCGGCATCGTCCCGTTCACCGCCCGCGCGCCGACCCAGAGCAGGAACGGAAGGAACCAGGTCGCGTAGTACGACTCGAAGGCGCCCAGGACGAGCGGTGGAATCAACAAGCCTGGCGCCAGGTCGCGGAACACCGACGGGCACGGCCCGAGGCGCACGGCGAAGAGGACCGCCGCGAGACTGCCGAGGACCGTGTTCGAGGGCTCGAGCCATCGGCCGAGCGACAGGAGGCCGTGTTGCTCGAGCTTTCGCAGCAGGATGAAGGGCAGGCTGAAGTTGAACCGCAGCTCGTAGCCGATCGTCAGCTGAGCCGTGTGCCCGATCTGCGGGAACTGCCCCAGCGTCTGCCAGGTGACGCCGCCTGGGAGCACGACCGCCACGGCGACGAACGCTGCGACGATCGCGACCGACCACCAACCGACCCGGGCGCTGGGGGAAGGGCCCCCGCCCCCGCGCAGCCCGCCCAGGGTCGCCTCACCCAGCGCCCGAACCCCGAACGCCGCCGGGAAGATCAGCAGCGGGGGCTTGATCATCCCGGCGATCACGAGGGCCGCGGCGCACCCGACCTCACGCCCGAGGCCACGCCACCGATCCCAGACGAGGGCGCCGAGCACCCAGAAGCCGAGAGCGAGGATGATCGTCTGTCCCGTGGCCCACGCCGACAGGACGGGGTTCGTCGTCACGAGGAGCAGGACCAGAAGGACGCCCGCAAGGCTCGACGCCGGGCGCGCCGTGCGAAGCAGGAGGACCGCGGCGCCGAGGCTCGCCGCGAGGATCAGGAGGTTCAGGCCCCAGAGGACGCTCCCGGCCCACTCGATCGGCAGCCGGCCAGCACCGGCGAGGAGGTGGATGAACCAGTACGTCGGGATCGGAAAGTTGTTACCGACCGCGTACGGCGATCCGCCGAGAACGTACGTGTCGCGGGCCGCATGGTAGAAGACCCAGTAGTCGTTCGAGGGCGTGTGCGCGCTCGCCCACCGACCGGGCGTGGTGAAGTTCGTCGTCAGGATCGAGAGCCAGCGTGCGTCCCAAAGGTTCAGCAGCAGCCAGGCCGACAGGAGGAGAAGGAGCAGCCCCTGTCGCCGGCGTGGACCCACGGGCGTGAACGCGAGGGCGGCGAGGACGCTTGCCACCATCAGCCGCAGGCCCTCCACCCGTGTCGGCAGCGCCGCCCGCGCGAAGCAGGCCCACGCGAGCGCGACGGCGACGAGCACCGTCGCCGCGAGGAATCGGACGTCCCGTGGCGCCTCCACCGTCACGGAGTTCGGACCCGTCGAGCGTCGGCGTCCCGGATCTGGTAGATCACCACGCGGCGGCCCGCCCGGTCCTCCTCGACGTGGGCGAGCTCCAGGTCCGGGCTCACCCGAGCGCCCGCCACGAGCCCCAGCAGGTCGGGACGCGACTCCGGGAGGCGGACGCTATCGGCGACCACGAAGCGCGCGCCGAGGCTCCGTCCCTCGGCGAGCGCGGCGTCGAGCGAGCGCTGTCCGAACGGGATCGCCCGGGCCTCCGCATAGTGGGCGATCACGGGATAGCGTCCGATGAACGTGGCTCCCGGCCCGGTGGAGCGACGGATCCAGAGCCCGGCCTGCTTCTCGACGGCGGCCGGGTCCTGCCGGAACCATGGGCGCGCGATCCACGGGCCGAAACTCAGCAGCACGACGACGAGCAGGATCCGGGCGCGCACCGACAGGTGCGGCGACGGGTCGTCGGGCTGTCCGAGACGCCGTAGGCCGATCGCCGCGATGATGCTCAGCACCGGCACGAGGGGCGTGCCGTAGCGAGCGTCGAGGACGAACAGCAGAAGACCGAGGAGCGGCAACGGTGCGATCGCGAGAAACCACTCCGGCGGCGCCGGGCCGCGCCTCCACTGGAGCTGGACCAGGCCCACGGCCAGCAGCGCGATCCCGCCCGACTGGAGCAGCCCGGGCGCGAAATACTTGTCCACCAGATGGAGGTTGATCGCGATTCGCTTCACGGCCTCCCGGGGGCGGGCGAGCACGTAGTCGAGGAGCGTCCGCGGGACATCGGGCGCCGGGTCCGTGATCGCACGCTCCATGGCCGCGCCCGGACGCTCGTCGCCGACGCTCTCGGCGAACACGAGCGTCTGTCCCACCTTGCCGCTCCAGTGCCAGTGCCCCGTCTCGCGCTTGACGAGCGCCATGTACGGGAACAAGACCGCGCACCAGACGAGCGTGAGCACACCGAGCCCGGCCAGGACGTGGCGCGACGCGCGCCAGGCGACGAGCCGCGGTGCCCGCGCCAGCACGACCCAGGCGAGCGCCAGGTAAGCCATGCCCTCCGGGCGCGACAACGTCGTCAGCCCCCCGAGAACCCCGGCGAGGGCCGCGGACCCGAGCGATCCCGTGCGCAGGGCGCGCACGAGCACGACGAAGAACGTCGTGAGGGTGAGGCCGGCGATGGGTTCGGAGAGCACGCGGGTGCTGGCCTCGACCGCCGACGGGCTCACGGCCACCAGCAGGCCGGCGAGCCAGGCGACCCGCGCGTCCGTCGCTCCACGGCTGAGCCAGAGCGTGGGCCACACCCACAGGCCACCGAGCACCGCCGAGACGACGCGCGCGACCCATTCCGCGTCGGCCGAGAGCCAGAGAAACGGCGTGAGGAGGATGGAGTAGAGGGGTGGGTGGAGCACGGTGAACGCACCGAAGTCGGAGAGGAGTGCACGGGCGTTGGTCAGATAGGTGATGCCGTCCACCTCGATCCCTTCGCGCCGACTCGCGACGGCCAGGCGGAGCAGGATCGCGGCCCCCGAGAGGATGAGCCCGGGGAGCCAGAGGCCGTCCCCGCGCCGGCCGCCCCCGCCCTCCGCCTCAGCGGGGGACGCCATCGACCCGTCCCGGCGCGAGGACCGCGTCGTAGAGCTGCTGGATGCGCGCGACGTGAGCGGCGAGCGTGAAGCGCGCGCGCACGTCCGCCGCCGCGGCGCGGACGCGGGCCCGCGTGGCGTCGGGATCGGTCAACGTGCTCACGATCGCTCCTGCCAGCGCGCCTGGATCCTCGGGTGGAACGAGGAGCCCGGTTCGACCATCGACGCAGACCTCGGGGATACCTCCCACGCGCGTGGCGACGACCGGGACCTCGGCGGCCATGGCCTCGATCAGGACGCGGCCGAACGCCTCCTGCCTCGACGGGACGACGACCGCCTCGGCCATCCCCAGAAACGGACGGGGGTCGGCCTGGTGCCCGACGAACGTGGCCCGCACGTCGGCCGCGCGCGCGTCCGCCTCGAGGGCGGCGCGCATCGGACCGTCCCCGACCAGGACGAACCTCACCCGCGGCAGCGCCCGCTGGACGACCCGGGCCGCCTCGAGAAAAACGTCGGGACCTTTGCCGTGCTCGAGGCGTCCGATGTAGACGACCGCCCCCTCCGCCGACGGCGCGGGCGTCGTCGTGGCGTGGGCCCCAGGGCTGAACATCTCGAGGTCCACACCGTTCGGAACGATGTGGACCTTCGTCCCCGCACCGGCGCGCCCGCGAAAGCGCCCGGCGGCAGCGGCCGAGTTCGCCACGATGGCGCTCGACAGCCGCAGCAGGAGACCGTCGAGCCACGGGTCCCGATCGACGATCCTGACGTGCCAGATGACGGGGATCCGCGATCTCCGGGCCGCGAGCCCGGCGTACAGGGCGGAACGACTCCCGTGCGCGTGGACGAGTCGAATGCGCCGTGCGGAGAGGAGCGCGCGCAGGTCGCGGACGGCGCGAGCGCCCGCGAGGAGGGTCCAGGGCCGCACCGTGGGGAGCGGTCGGAGGGCGAGCGGGACGCCGATGCGGCGCAGCTCGATCGCCATGCCGCCCTCCCCGGGCACGTGGACGTGCGGAGCGAACCGCCGCCGGTCGAGCCCGCGCACCAACCCGAGCAGGCTCTCTTCTCCGCCACCGATCCGATCCGCGAAGTTCGCCATGAGGAGGACGGGCTGAGGCTCGCTCACCCGGTCCGATCTCCGGCGCGCTCACGGACCACCGTCCGGTACAGCTCGAGGGTCGCCTTGGCGCTGACGGCCCACGACCAGCGGGCCGTCACGAGGTCGCGCGCCGCGGCCGCCATGCGGGCCGCGCCCGCGGGATCGTCGAGGATCCCGACGAGCGCCGCGACGAGCGCCGCCGCGTCGCCGGGAGGCACGAGCCTCGCGCTCACGCCGTCCGTCAGAAACTCGCGGAACGCGCCCACCGCGGTCGCCACGACAGGCGTCCCGAGGCTGCAGGCGATGCGGAGCGACCCGCTGTCCGTCACCTCACGATAGTTATACACGGCGACGTCGGCCGCTCCGAAGTAGAGGGCGACCTCCGCGTGGGGCACGTAGGTCGGACGGAACGTCACGGCGTCGGCCACGCGGGCGCCCTCGATCGCCCGATGATACGCGGCTTCGCTGCCAACCAGGAGCGGCCCCACGATCACGAGGCTGGCGTCGGGATGACGCGCACGCACCGCCGCCCACGCGCCGATCAGCTCGAGGATGCCCTTGTACGGTCGGATCGCGCCGAACGCCAGGACGAGACGGCCACCCGCCGCGAGGCCGAGGCGACGGCGCGCGCGCGCGCGATCGACGCCGCCGCCGGGCGCGAAGAACCCATAGTCCCCGTGGTGGATGACCTTGATCCGCGCCGCGGGGCCGAGCCGTCGCGCCGCGAGCGCGGCCGCCTCCTGCGTGTGGACGACGACCGCGTCGGCGGCGCGCAGCACGCGCCACCACGTCCAGTCCTCCCAGCGCACGTTCTCGTGGCTCCGCACGTTGTGGACCGTGCCGACGAGCGGTCGGCGCCG
>WNFW01010163.1_pt1 | contig 10643 bp, 9 predicted proteins | sample 5400131 | NCBI WGS metagenome assembly WNFW01 (sample SAMN13153362, study PRJNA577476) | soil metagenome | isolation source: 20 cm soil or saprolite under grassland replicate 1 | place: USA:California | collected 2016-06-15
CGGTTCTAGTGATCTAGATCACAAGCGGGGCACGCGCAGCCGTAGAGCGCGCGGCACGAGCTCGAACTGCACCGGTGTCGTCCCCGGCTGCTCGCCGTCGAGCTCCACCGGTAGCGGCTCGGCCGTCTCGACCTCGACGATGGTGCCGTGGAGCAGCTCGGCCTTCGGGTGCGGCAGATGCCTGCCGCGATAGGTCTTCGGCAGCGTGAGGAGCAGGTCTCGCTTTGTCAGATTTCCGATCAGCAGTACGTCGAAGACGCCGTCGTCCGGCTCTGCGCCCGGGCAGATCATCATTCCACCACCGAAGTAGCGGCCGTTCGCGACCACGACATCGTGCATCCGAGCGCGCCGCGTCTCGGCTCCGACGCGGACGCTGATCTCTGAGGTCCGCCAGCGCGCGAAGACTGCGAACGTCGACCAGAAGTAGGACGCCTTGCCTCCGAGCGCCTTGCTGGTCTCGTTTGCACGCTTTGCGATCGCGCCGCTCATGCCGGCGCTGGCGATGTTCGCGAAGTACGCCTCGGCCGCTTCGCCCTGCCAGGAACGAAATCGCGCCAGGCCTAGATCGATCTCCCGGATCGGGCCGTCCAGGGCCGTCCGCAGGGCGTCATCGAGCTTGCGCGGGATCCCGTAGGTGCGCGCGAAGTCCCGCCCCGTACCCCGTGGGACGATCGCAAGGTCGATGCCGGTCCGGCCTGCGATCCCGTTCACGATCTCGTGGACCGTCCCGTCGCCGCCGACGGCCACGAGCAGCTCGGCGCCGTCCTCGGCAGCCCGCCGCGCGAGCTCGGCCAGCTGTCCGGGCCTCTCTGACAGCAGCGCGTCGCCGCTCAGCCCGGCGGCTGCGGCTCGGTTGGCGATCTCGGGCCACCGCCGGCCGGTGGCGCCGTTCTCCGAGGCCGGGTTGACGAGAAAAACGGTCCGCGGCGCGCTAATGCTTGGGCTCGGCCGTTGCGGTCGCTAGGGCGATCCGTGTCATCCGGTCGACGGCCGCGCGCAGCTCCTCGTCCGAGATCCGCTTGAACTCCTGCTCGACGACCACGTCGCTGACCGTCAAGAGGCAGCCGGCCTGGACGCCGCGGAGGGCGCCGAGCGTGAACAGCACCGCCGCTTCCATCTCGACGGCCAGGATGCCCCGAGAGGACCAGCGTTCGTACTGCCCGGCGTCGGGGTTGTAGAAGAGGTCGCTCGAGACGACTGGCCCGACGCGGAGAGGCTGGTCGAGCTCCTTCGCGTAGTGGACGGCCCCGTGGACGAGCTCCCAGTCCGACGTCGGCGTGTGCGGCTCCCCTCCGACGAGATGCTTTGCGGTGGCGTCGGCGGCCACCGCCGAGACCGCGACAATCAGGTCTCCCAGTTGCAGGTCCGGCTGCAGGCCGCCGCACGTGCCGACGCGGAGCAGCCGCTTCACGCCGAGCTGCACCAGCTCCTCGACCACGATCGCGGCCGACGGGCAGCCCATGCCGGTCGCCTGCACCGACAGCGGCCGGCCCTCGAACTCACCCGTGTAGCCGAGCATGCCGCGCTCGCTGTTTCGCTGTACGGGATTGTCGAGATACGTCTCGGCGATGTACTGGGCGCGCAGCGGATCCCCCGGCAGCAGGCAGGCCTCCGCGTAGTCGCCGGGCTCGGCGCGGACGTGAATCGGCACGACGCAACCTTAAGCGGAGCCGGCTCGGCTGCGCTGCGCAGACCTGCCAAGCACCCGTTCGCGAGCGACGCCTCAGGCGCCTGGCGATCGTGTCGTGCACGATTGCGGCGTGCCCGTGCTGAAGGAGCCTGAGCTCGACGAGATCCTGGCGTTCTGCGCCGAGGATCCGGTCGAGCGTGTCTTCCTCGAGGACATCGCCCGCCGCGGGCTCGGTCGCTTCACCGCCCTGGCGCGGAACGGCGGTCTCACCGCGCTTTGCCATGCAGGGGCGAACCTCGTGCCGTCGGGAGAGGGCTGCGGCGCCTTCTCTGAGCTCGCAGACGGTTGGCGCGCGCGAATGATCATCGGCGAGCAAGGCGCGGTGACCGAGCTCTGGGACGCCGCCTCGTCGCGATTGCCGCGACCGCGCGAGGACCGCCCCGGTCAGCCGGTCTACGTGCTCGACGACGCTCCCGAGCCGGGGGAGACCGGGTTGCGCGCAGCCACGCCGGACGACTTCGAGCTGCTGCTGCCCGCGTGTGCGGCGGCTCACCGGGAGGAGATCGGGATCGATCCGCTCGAGCGGGATCCCGAAGGGTTCCGCTGGCGGACGCGCGCCCAGATCGACGAGGGGCGCTCCTGGCTCTGGGCCGAGGGCGGAACGATCCTGTTCAAGGCCGAAGCCTCCGCGTGGACGCCGCGGGCGGTCCAGCTGCAACAGGTCTGGGTCGACCCGGAGGTGCGAGGGCACGGTTACGCGCAGCGCGGCTTGCGCGACCTCTGCCGCCTGCTGCTCGCCCGCGTCCCCACCGTCTGCCTGTTCGTCCGCCGCGACAACGCAGTGGCGATCCGGGTTTACGAGGCGGTTGGGATGCGGCACACGATCTCGTATCGGAGCCTGATCTTCTGAGGCGCGTGCGGCGGCTGGCCTACGTTGCGCTCGGCCTCTGGGTCGGCCGCTGGGTGGCGATGGAGCTCGCTTCATACGCAGGGCACCGACTTCTGCCGCCTGGGCCGCCGCCGAGGGAGTCGGCGCGCCGGCCGGGTTGGATGCCGCTCCGCGTGGTTGACCGGCGGTGAACCACCGAAAGAGGGAGGCGTGGAGCCCGCCTGGCTCCGATGATGGAGGCGATGCGGAGAATCGCCCTCTACGGGCTTGGTTTGCTGCTGGCTTCCGCGCTTGCCCTGACGTACGTAACGTCGAGTCGAGCGAAGTCGGGCGGTCCGGTCTCGCACACTTGCTCGGTGACCGATCGCGCGTTCCTCGACGGGGCCAAGACGAACGTGGACGCTGTCGACCTCTGGGGACAGCAGTACCTGGACGGAGAGGCCACGCCTGCGGACGTCGCGGCCGAGTCGGCTCGCGCAGCGAAGATCGTCGGCGCCACCACCCCGACCGACCCGTCGCTCGCCCAGACGCGCAAGCTGCTGGTGGCGATGTTCACCGCGTACGGCAAGGCGATGGATCAGCGCGCGAAGCACCGAGACGCGGGTGAGCACATCTTCCACGCCTACGGGCTGGCGAACTTCGCCCATGACGTGCTGCTGAAGGCCGAGCCCGGGCTTGCCAAACGCGGCTGCGACGTGGCACCTCTGCTCTAGCTCCCGCGTTGCAACAATCTCCGCATGGAGCGAGCCGACCTGCTCTCGCGTGTACAAGACCACATCCGCCGGCTCGAGCTGATTCCGCCGGGCGGAGAGGTGACCGTGCTCGTTTCCGGCGGCGCCGACTCGACGTGTGCCTGGCACGTTCTTTGCGAGCTCGGCTACCGCGTTTCCGCCCTCCACGTCAACCATGGGCTGCGCGGAGAAGAAGCCGACGAAGACGCTCGCTTCTGCCGCGAGCTGTTGGGGGCCGAGATCGTCGACGGCCGCGGCGGAACGACCGAGGTCGAACTGCGGGAGATTCGGTACGGCTTCGCGACCGACCGGCTCCGAGCCACCGGGCACACCGCCTCCGACCAGGTCGAGACGATCCTCTACCGGCTGGTGACGAGCGGCCGCCCGACAGGGATCAAGCCGAAGCGCGAGGACGGGATCGTCCGTCCGCTGCTGCCGATCTGGCGGGGGGAGACCGAGGCCTACTGCCGGGCGCAGGGGCTCGACTACCGCAGTGACAGCACCAACAAGGACACGACACGCGGGCTGATCCGCGAACGCATCCTGCCCCTCCTTCGCGAGATTCACCCCGCCGCCGAGGACAACCTCCTGCGCGCCCTCGAGCAGCGCCCCACGCTCCAGCCCGCCCTCGCCGAGCTGATCGGATCGACGGCCGGCTCGAAACGGCTCGATCTCGGCAACGGGGTCCAGCTCGTCCGCGAGTACGACCGCGCCTGGCTCGAGCGCGGCCCCGTGGCGCTCGAGGGAGCGGTTCGCTGGGGCGAGTGGACGATCGAGTCTGAGCTCGCAGGCCTTAAGGTACGAGGCTGGAGGCCGGGCGACAGGCTTGCCGGCCGGCAAAAGAAGATCCAAGACGTGTTCGTCGACGCCAAGATCCCACGCTCGGAGCGCGAGGCATGGCCCCTCGTGGTGCGCGGCGACGAGGTCGTTGCCGTCCCAGGAGTCGTCGAGCATCCCGAGGTGAAGGCCGAGCGTGTCTCAGACTGAGCTCGAAAGCGCCGTCGGCGAGGTCCTGATCGACAAAGAGGCGCTGAGCGCCCGGATCGCCGAGCTCGGCGCGGAGATCTCCGCTGATTACGCGGGCCGCGACCTGCTGCTGATCGGCGTCCTCAAGGGGGCCGTCTTCTTCATGGCCGACCTGATGCGCAAGCTGACGATCCCCTGCGAGGTCGACTTCATGGCGATCTCGAGCTACGGCGCATCGACCGACTCCTCTGGAGTCGTCCGGATCCTGAAGGATCTCGACATCAACATCGAGGGGCGCGACGTGCTCGTGGTCGAGGACATCATCGACTCCGGCCTGACGCTCTCGTACCTGATGCGGAACCTCGAGTCCCGCGAGCCCGCAACCCTGGAGGTCTGCGCGCTCTTGACAAAACCCGACCGCCGGGAGATCGAGGTTCCCGTCCGCTATGTCGGCTTCGAGATTCCGAATCGCTTCGTGATCGGCTACGGCCTGGATTTCGGGGAGCGGTATCGCAACCTCCCCTACGTCGCTGTGCTCAGCGACGACGCCCTGCCCGAAGGCATTTAGATCTGCGGATAGCCCGAATGGGGCGATTGGTGGCCCTCATGCACCCTGGTACCCTGCCGATAGAGGTTTCGTGAACCGGTTCTTCCGCAGCGCACTCTTCCCCCTGTTCGTAATCGTGCTGCTCGTCTACCTGGCGAGCCAGACGCTGATCCCGCACGGGAAGAACACGCAGAAGGTCACCTATTCGGAGTTCCGCGACGACATTCCCGCCGGCAAGATCGCCAGCGCCGAGTTCAACCCCAGCAAGCGGCAGATCAGCGGCAAGCTGACCGACGGTAAGAAGTACTCGGTCCACTACCCGGCCGACCAGTCGGTGCCGGGGATCGAGACGTCGCTCCTCAAAGCTTCCGTCCAGTACGACTCGAAGGGCACGGGCAACTGGTCCTGGATCGGCTTCTTTACCTCGCTACTGCCGTTCGTGCTGCTGTTTGCCTTCTGGATCTTCCTCATGAACCAGGTCCAGGGCGGCGGCTCGAAGGTGATGAGCTTCGGCAAGAGCCGCGCCAAGCGGATGGCGCCGGACTCGCCGAAGATCGGCTTCAAGGATGTCGCCGGCGTGGACGAGGCCGTCGAGGAGCTGCACGAGATCAAGGAGTTCCTCGAGAACCCGAAGAAGTTCCAGGCGCTCGGCGCGCGGATCCCGAAGGGCGTGCTGCTCTACGGACCGCCCGGCACCGGTAAGACGCTGCTCGCTCGTGCCGTTGCCGGCGAGGCGGGCGTACCGTTCTTCTCGATCTCCGGCTCGGACTTCGTCGAGATGTTCGTCGGTGTCGGCGCCTCGCGCGTCCGCGACCTCTTCGAGCAGGCCAAGCAGGCCGCCCCGTGCATCGTCTTCATGGACGAGATCGATGCTGTCGGCCGCCACCGCGGCGCCGGCCTCGGCGGAGGGCACGACGAGCGCGAGCAGACCCTGAACCAGCTCCTCGTCGAGATGGACGGGTTCGAGCTGAAGGACAACATCATCTTGATCGCGGCCACCAACCGGCCGGACATCCTCGACCCCGCGCTGCTGCGCCCCGGCCGCTTCGACCGCCAGATCGTCGTCGACAGGCCTGACCGCATAGGCCGCCGCAAGATCCTCGAGGTGCACGCCAAGGGCAAGCCGATCGCGCCTGAGATCGATCTCGACACGCTCGCCGCCGGCACGCCGGGCTTCACCGGCGCCGACCTTGCGAACCTCGTCAACGAGGCCGCCTTGCTCGCCGCTCGCCGCGGCAAGAAGGTGATCCAGCAGGAGGAGCTCGAGGAAGGGATCATGCGCGTGATCGCCGGGCCCGAGAAGAAGACCCGCCTGCTCTCCGAGGAGGAGCGGAAGATCACCGCCTACCACGAGCTTGGCCACGCGCTCGTCGGGCACTACCTCGAGCACACCGACGAGGTGCACAAGATTTCCGTGATCAGCCGCGGTCAGGCGCTCGGGTACACGATCTCGCTGCCGCGCGAAGACCGCTACCTGACGACGAAGACCGCGCTGATGGAGCAGCTGGCAATGACCCTCGGCGGCCGCGCTGCGGAGGAGCTCGTCTTCCACGAGGTGACGACCGGGGCCGCGAACGACCTCGAGAAGGTCACGTCGATCTCGAAGCAGATGATCATGCGCTACGGCATGAGCGACAAGCTCGGTCCCCGCGTGCTCGGCCGAAACCACGACATGCCGTTCCTCGGCCGTGAGATGGGCAACGAGCCGGACTACTCCGAGGAGATCGCCCGCGAGATCGACGACGAGATCAAGCGCGTGATCGAGGAGGCGCATGAGCTCGCCATCACCGTGCTCAAGGAGCACATGGCTGAGCTGCACAAGATCTCGGCGATCCTGATCGAGCGCGAAACGATCGACAAGGACCAGTTCGAGCGCCTGCTCGCCGGCGCGCCCGAAGAGGAGATCTTCGCCGAGGACGAGCAGCCGGAGGCGCCGCCGGAAGGCGCGAAGGGTTAGCCGAACAAAGTCCGGCTCGCGCTTTGCGCGAGCCATGACGACTTTGTTCGGAGGATCGACCCTCGGCGCTGGTGAGCAGGGACGGGCAAAGCCCGCCCCTGCGCCGGAATGACTTTGTCACTTTCGCTCCCCAAATGGACTTCACGAGCTCGGGCGCGGACGGCCGCGGCGAGCGCTGAATCGTCTGCGTTGACGCGCATTACTAGTTACTCGGGGAGTCAAAAAGGTTACGAGACCGGGTCGGCGGCCAGGCCGGCCTGCCACGACGCCCACAGCTTCGCGTAGCGCTCGCCCTGTTCGACGAGCTCTTCGTGGGATGCCACCTCGACGGCGCGCCCGTGCTCCATCACGACGACGCGGTCGGCGCGCTCGGCCGTCGAGAGGCGGTGCGCGATCGTGACGACCGTTCGGCCCGCGGCGACCGCTGCGAGCGCGCGCTCGACCGCGGCCTCGGTCGCCGGGTCGAGGCTCGACGTCGCTACGAGCTGGCGCTCGCCCGCTGAGAGCCGCAGGCCGCGCGTCTGGACGTCGGTTTCCAGCCCCTCGGGCAGCGATTCGAAGCGCTCCAGCGCGCCGATTCGGTTCAGCGCGCGCACGACCTGCTCGTCGGAGGCGTCCGGGTCGGCCAGGCGCACGTTGTCGGCGATCGTGCCGCTGAACAGGTGGCCCTCCTGGGGCAGCATCACGATCCGCCGGTGAAGGGAATCGAGCGTCGCGTCGCGCAGGTCGACGCCGGCGAACGTAATCGCGCCGCGCTGCGGGTCGTACTGGCGCGTCAGCAGCTTCGCCAGGGTCGACTTGCCCGCTCCGGTCGCGCCGACGAGCGCGACGTGCTCGCCGGCCTCGAGCTCGACCGTCACGCCGTGAACGACCGGCCGTTCTTCGTCGTAGCCGAACGTGACGTCGTGCAGCGCGAGTGTTCCGCTGCGCGGGAGGGCGACCGCTCCGCCGCGCTCGACGATCGCGTTCGGCGTCTGCAGCAGGCCGACGATCTTCCCGAGCGCGGCGAGGCCCTGGCGGAACTCGCCGAGCCATTCGCTGAAGCGGGCGACCGGGTCGAACAGCTGCACCAGGTAGAGGACGTAGGCGGCGATCGTCCCTTTCGAGATCGACCCGTGGCGATACATCGACGCGGCGACGAGCAGGACCGCGAGCAGCGCCGCCGTCTGCGCGAGCGGGATCATCGTGAAGAGGCGGATGTTCACGAACGAGGCGCGGCGCCACGCGTGGACCTGCGCCTGGCTGTGCGGGTTGTAGGCCTCGAGCGTGCGCCGCTCACGGCGGAACGCCTGCACAACGCGCACGCCCGCCAGCCCTTCCTGCAAGACCGTCAATGTCTCCGCAACTCGGTCGCGGATTGCGTGGTAGACGCGGCCCGCGCTGTGGTGGAACGTCCAGCTCGACGCGATCAGGATCGGCAGCGCTACCAGCGAGACAGCTGCCAGGGTCGGCGAGAGGATCACGAGTGCCACCATGGTCAGCGCGATCTGCAGGCCGCTGCCGACGACCTCGATCAGCGCTTCGCGGATGAACTCGGTCAACGACTGGACGTCCGAGGTCAGCCGCGAGAGCAGCACGCCGGCTCGCTCGCGCTCGAAGAAGCCGAGCGGGAGTGCCTGGAGCTTGTCGAACGCTGCCGTCCGCAGGGAGCCGAGAAAGCGTTCGCCGGCACTCGCCGCGAGCAGCGTCTGAGCGCGGACGACGAAGGGCTTCGCCGCGGCGAGAAAGAGGAAGGCGATCGCCGCAGCATCGAGCGGGCCGCGCGCGTGCTTCGAGATCCCGGAGTCGATGGCGTAGCGGACGAGCGCGGGGCCGGACAGCGTGATCAACGTCGAGGCGATCACGGCCGCGGCCGCGCCGAGGTAACGGGCCCGCACCGGTCGGATCAAGGGGCGCGCAACTGCCCAAACCTCCCGCAACGACGCGCGTTCGTTCACGTCGCCTCCACGCGTTTCAAGCCGCCCGCGTTTCCCAAACCGGGTCGAAACGGCCCGACGGGCAAAGCCCGCCGGGCCTCCAGGCGGCGTCGCCGAGTCGACGCCTTCACGCCGCCTCGCTCTCGAGCGCGAGCAGCTCGCGGTAGCGCGCCGACTCGAGGACGAGCACCGCCGGATCCGCGAGGATCGCGCGCGCGATCGCGATCCGCTGGCGCTGTCCGCCGGACAGCGAGAAGCCCCGCTCGCCGAGCACCGTCTCGTACCCGTCCGGGAGTCCCGCGATGAACTCCGCCGCACCGGCCAGCGCGGCGGCGCGAGCAACCGCTTCATCGTCGGCGTCCGGACGGCCGAAGCGGATGTTCTCGCGCACGCTCTCCGTGAAGAGGAAGGTCTCCTCGAAGACGAGCGCGACCGCCTGCCGCACGTCGGCGAGCCGCAGCTCACGGACGTCATGGCCGTCGAGGAGGACGCGGCCGCCGTCCGGATCGTAGAGCCGCGCGAGGAGGCCGGCGACCGTGCTCTTGCCGGAGCCCGTCGCGCCGACGAGCGCGACCGACTCGCCCGCGCGCAGCTCGAGATCGAGCCCATCGAGGATCGGGCGGTCGCCCTCGTGGCCGAACCGCACGTTCTCCAGCTGCACCTCGCCGCGGACAGGCTGGTCGAGCTCCTGCGGATGCCGCGGTTCACGCAGCCGGGGCTCGGTTTCGAGCACCTCCGTGATCCGCGCGCTGGCGGCGAGCGCCTTCTGCAGGGTCGACACCCGCTGGCCGAGCACGCGGAGCGGCCAGACGAGCATGACGACGTAGGCATTGAACGCCACGAACAGGCCGAGGCTGAGCCCGCCTGACATCACCTGCCTGCCGCCGACCCAGAGGACTGCGGCGATCCCGATCAGCGGCAGCACCTCGAGCGCCGGATTGAAGACGGCGTCCAGGCGCGCGACATCGAGCGCCCGCCCCACAATCTCGTCGCTGCGACTCCGAAAGCGACCGGAGAGCGCGCCCCCGGCGCCGAGGCCCTTGACGACGCGGATGCCGCTGACCGACTCTTCGACCAGCGTCGCAGCGCCAGCCCAAGCTTCTTGCAGCCGCCGCGTGCGCTCGTCGTAGCGCCGCGAGTACAGCCAGGCGACGACGCTGACGAACGGGAGTGGCAGCAGTACGAGCAGGGCCAGCTTCGCGTCGACGACGAGCATCACGATCGAGACGGCGACGACGGTGAGCGCGTAGCCGATCGTGTGGCCGATCGCGTCCATCATCCGGGCGACGTGCTCCGAATCCGAGGAGGCGCGGCTCATCAGCTCGCCCGGGCCGACGCGATCGTGGTAGGAGGCGTCGAGACGGAGCGCGTGCGCGAAGATCGCGTCGCGAACCCGCGCGTCGGTTGCGGAGCGGTTGCGGATCGCGTAGATGTGGCGCATGCCGCCCGCGACGACCTCGAGCAGCCCGACTCCGAGCAGCGCCAGCAGCCAGACCACGAGCGTGTGGCGGTCGCGCGGCACGATTCCGTGGTCGATCGTGTAGCTGACGATCAGCGGCGCCGCGATCGCTCCGGTCTGCCAGAGCAGCCCGGAGAGGACCGCGCCGACGACACCGCCGGCCTGTGAGCGGACGATCGCGCGCACGAAACGCCACGCCGCGCGGCGGCGCACCTCTACTGCCCCCATGGGGCCAATCTAGCTTTGGGACGTGGGGGACTACGCTGCCACCGGTGAGCCTGCCTCTCGAGCAGCGATTTCCGCGCCCGTCGGTGATGGGGGTCGTCAACGTCACTCCTGACTCGTTCTCGGACGGCGGCGTCAACTTCGATCCCGACGACGCGACGGCGTCGGCAAGGCGCCTCTTGAGCGAAGGCGCGGCGATCGTCGACGTCGGCGGGGAGTCGACGCGGCCGGGCGCCGACCGCGTCTCGACCGAAGAGGAGCTACGCCGCGTGGTGCCGGTGCTGGAGGCGCTCCAGGGCCTTCCCGTCTCGATCGACACCGCG
>WNFW01007232.1_pt1 | contig 10642 bp, 11 predicted proteins | sample 5400131 | NCBI WGS metagenome assembly WNFW01 (sample SAMN13153362, study PRJNA577476) | soil metagenome | isolation source: 20 cm soil or saprolite under grassland replicate 1 | place: USA:California | collected 2016-06-15
TATTTTGGATCGCCAGGCCTACCATCAGCACCGACCCAGCGAGGTGATATGGATACGACTCCCGTCCGACTTTGGGACTGCCGATTACGCACGTCGGCGGGCTAAGGCCATCACCAAGCATCTAGCAGCCATCGGCGAAACGAGCGCAGAGCTGCTTCGACTGTTTGACAATTGGCTCGCGCCGAGTGTCGACCTGAGACAATACCTTTGGGCAGATCGCCGCGAGACCATTGAGACGGCGAGAAAGCTGATCGAGCTCATTTCACCAGTTGCTCTCAAAACCGTGCTTGGCTACCTGGTCCTGAATTACTGGGGGCACCGCTCATGTGGCCCGACCTGCTGGTCTATCGGACAAATCAATGGTTTTTGGCTGAAGTTAAATCATGTAGCGACAAGCTGAATGAAAACCAGAAACGTTGGATTGAGGATAATCATCGCTACCTTCATTTGCCGTTCAAGCTCGTCCAAGTGGCACGGGGTGGGGTCTAATGTCAGCGCCTCGAGGAAATACAGTCGCGCGCCGTATGCTGGCGACCAGTGCGGCAGGAAGCTCGAAGCGCCAAAATTCAGCGTCCACCCTTCCGCCTAGGAGCCGCTCATGAGTTTTCTGCGGATCGGGACACTATGGCGACACTCCATGAACTTGGCGCAAGGGAAATGCCCATGTGGTGGCGTTTTCTCGCCAGCTTCCACGCGGTTCCACTAGCTACGATAGGGCACATGCGTCATCTCGATCCCGGCCATTTGCTTGAGCAGCTCGCCGGCTAAATGCGGCGTGCTGCCGCTGCCGGGCGATGCCAGTGTGAGCTTGCCCGGATGCGCCTTTGCATAGGCCACGAACTCCATGACCGATTAGTTCGGCACGAACATGCGTCCGCCTCCCCTTTTGCCACGTAGTCGGCGCCGATGGCGCCATTGGCGCCGGGCTTGTTCTCGATGATGACGTTCTGTCCGATACGCGGCTTGAGCTTGTCGGCAATGAGACGGGCGACCAGGTCCGTCGGCCCGCCGGCGGGAAAGGCAACGACTAGGCGCACGATGCGGGAGGGAAAGTCCTGCGCGCGAGTCTGCGCAGCCGCGAGGCAGGATAGCGCAACCAGCGCGAGGGCTGTCTTCGAGCGCATCGGAAACCACATATCAATCTCCCCTGCATTGAACGAGGCGGTGCATTGCTGGCCCTCTTCTTGTCCGCCGCTCTCGTGGAGCCCACCTGCACTCGCGAACCTTGATCGGCTGTTCGGCGCCCATTCATCGCCCGCACCGATGTTAGCGGCAAGGGCCGACGGCTGGTACCATCCAGCACGTTTGGATTGTGCGACTCAACATCGCCCCTGTACCGCTTTGACAATGGGCGAATGCTCGCTACATTGCCCGAGTCGTCAACAACGGAAAGGAGGTGATCCAGTGTCTCATTGTCATTCGCCGCGATTGCCGGCACCCGTGAGCTGGATCCTTCCCGTAATGGGGGTCCACGCGATCTGACGCATCGTGCACGCGACGCGCTACGGGATGAGCCGGATCACGGCTCGACAATGGAAGGGCTGCCCGCAAGGGCAGCCCTTCTTCCTTGGCGTGAGCACGACCTGTGAGCCACCTCACACACTGGTCGAGACGCGCTGCGCTAGCGTGCTTCCGTGCGATGCAGGCGGCCGCTGCGCGATGATGCGGTGGCGGCTACCCGGCAAGCTTCGGGAGGGCCGAAATGGAATCGCTGGGCGACACACGCTGGGCGTGCCGCCTGCTTGCGCCGCTGTTGTTTTGCGTCGCCCTGTCTGCCGCCAATGCCGTTGCTCAAGACAATGCTCAAGACAATCTCGTCGCACGGTCGGCGGCCCCTGACGCTGGCGCTGCGATCGAGCTGCGGATCTGGAAAAGCATCATGCTCGGCATCAACAAGGGCGTGGATGCATATCGCGAAGCGCTCGCCGCTGAGGGAGTCAGAATTGGCGATTCGGCCGACGAAATTCTTGGCCGACCGGCATTTTTCTACGCGCGCACACCAAAGCAGGTGGAGCTCGTTGTTCTGTCGAGTGCGGAGCTCGGGTTGGAAGCGGATGCTGTCTCGCATGCGGAGGTCTATCAGCGCGCAAAGCAGATGGGTGTCGAGCTGTGCCCCGCCGAGGTCGGACCGCAGTTGCGGCTCGCGTACCGCAATCAGCCGCTCGGTGAAGCGCTCGATATCGCGATGGAGCCGGTCTCCACCTATGCCGGCGAGCCCACGATCCTGGCTCTGGTGAACTTCGGGACCGGTCTCGCGCTCATAGGCGCGGACGGAGCTTCCGAGTCCATGGTGCCGCGCACGCGTCGCTTCGTGTTTGCCCTCCCGGCGCGCGAGCGCATGGAGGCCAGGCCGTCAATGATTGGGATCGTGCCGAACTGAACGGCGCATGCGAACCGGTGCGAGAGTGAAGGCGGCCGCTCACAACCGCTACTCAAAGTGTCATTCCGGGGCGCCGCGAAGCGGCGAACCCGGAATCCATAATCACAGGCTGTGGTTATGGATTCCGGGCTCCCTCGCTGCGCTCGGGACCCGGAATGACGCGGGGTCAAAGCGCCGGCCCCCCTTCCTGCAGCAGGTTGCCTCGCGTTGTTCGCTGGGCTCTTATCGTCAGCCTGGCACGCCGCGCGCCGCCTCGCCGGCTGCCGATCGCGGACGGTCGCGGGACGGAGGGAGGATTTCATGCCGACGAGACGTGGGCTCGTTCTGGCCATCGCGGTACTTGCCTTCGCAATGACGGGCGGGAAGGCAGCGACGGCGCAGACCTATCCGTCGCGGCCCATCACCATCATCGTGCCTTTCTCCGCCGGCGGGACGACCGACGTCATTGCCAGAATTCTCGGCGAGCACATGTCGCGCACGCTCGGGCAGCAACTCATCGTCGAGAATGTCGTCGGGGCCGGCGGCACCACCGGCTCCGTGCGGGCGATGCGCGCAAGTCCCGATGGCTACACGCTTGAATTGGGCAATATGGGAACGCACGCGGCATCCGTCGCGCTCTATCCCAGCCTCGCCTACAACCCGGAAATCGATTTCGCGCCGATCGGCTTGGTCGCCGGCCTGCCCGTCGTGATCGTGGGCAAAAAGGAGCTTCCGCCGAATGATCTGAAGGAATTCGCAAGCTATGTGAAAGCGAACGCCGAGTTCGCGCCGGCGCGTTCAAGGCCTATGCAATCGGCACCGGCACGCGCAATGCGGCGCTGCCACAGGTGCCGACATCGCAGCAAGCCGGGCTTGCGCAATTCCAGGCGTCGGCCTGGAACGCGTTGTTTGCGCCCAAAGGAACGCCCAAGCCGATCCTCGACGCGCTGACCGCCGCGCTTGACAACGCGCTCGACGATGCGACCACGCAAAAGCGCCTGCTCGAGCTCGGCAGCGAAATTCCGGAAAAAGCTCGGCGCGGCCAGCAGCCCCTCGCCGCGCTGCTCAAAGACGAGATCGCGCGCTGGTCCCCGATCATCAAGGCGGCAGCCGTCAAGTCGGAATAAGCTACCGCGTCACATGTTGTGAATCTGTGGTGAATGAGCGTGCGGCAAGCTCGGTATGCTCCCTCGCCCCGCGCAGCGGGGAGAGGGTTGGGGTGAGGGGCAGATTCCAGGGCCCCTCACCCGCACGAGATCGTTGGCTGAATCTTGAGCCCTTTCCCCGCTTCGCGGACCGCTTCGCGGGGCGAGGGCACGAGGGGCGACAGTGCGCCCGCGGGATGTAACGCAGTAGAGATAGCCGGGCTTACAGCCGGCATGGTTCAAGAGGGGGCACAATGAAACTTCCGCGCCGGCGTTTTCTGCATCTGGCCGCGAGCGTTTGCGCTCTGCCGGCGCTATCGTTGACCGCCCGAGCCCAAAACTATCCGGCGCGGCCGATACGGCTCGTGGTTCCATTTCCTCCGGGCGGAGCCTACGACACGATTGGCCGCCCGTGGGCGGAGCAGATGAAATCCCGGCTGGGCACCATCGTCATCGAGAATATCGGTGGTGGCGGCGGCTCACTCGGCGCAGCGCAGGCCTCGCGCGCGCGAGCCGATGGCTACACGCTGCTGCTCGGCGGCGCGACCACGCATATCACGGAGGCGCTGCTCAAGAACCGGCCGCAGTTCGATCCGCTCAAAGAGCTCGAGCCGATCTCCGGCATCGCGATTACCGCCTTTGCGCTGGCGGTGCATCCATCATTGCCGGTCAATGATCTCAGCGAGCTGATCGCCTATGCCAAGGCCAATCCGGGCAAGCTGTCCTATGGCTCCGCCGGCACCGGCTCCTTGAACCATCTCACTGCCGAAGCCTTCAAGCTGCGCGTGGGCTTGCCCGACCTCATCCACGTGCCCTACCGCGGCGCCGGGCCGGCGGTCGCCGATATTCTTGCCGGACAGATTCCCATGATCGTGCCGGCCATGACCAACCTGGTGCTCGAACTGCACCGTGCCGGCAAGCTCAGGATCCTCGCGGTCACCCATGGGACGCGGCTCGCGGCTGCACCCGAGCTTCCCACCGCGGTCGAGCAGGGCCTCACTGATCTCGTCGCGCCGAACTTCGTCGGCGTGTTCGCGCCCGCGGGGACGCCCAAGCCGATCATCGACCAGATCGCGAAGGCGAATCTCGCGCTGCTCGCCGACGAGGATTATCGGCAACTGCTGATCTCCGGGACCTTCGAGCCTCATGGCGGCTTGAACCCGGACGCTTACCGACGTTACGTGGAAAGCGAGTTGGCGCGCTGGAGCCCGATCGTCGCGACAATGGGCCTGAAGATCGATTGAGCCGCTAGCATTCGATGCTGCAGCGCGCTTGCATTGGCAGGACATGACCGCGCCCAGCGCAAAACAGGTTGTTAGCGACATCTGGCGCGATGCCGGGCATCCGGAGACAGCGCTCGAAGCGGTCGAACTCACCGGCACCGAGCCGGTGCTGCCGTCCTCGTTTCGCGTGGGCACCGCCGCACAAGCGACGATCGCCGCCGCCGCGCTGGCAGCGAGCGAACTGTGGCGCCTGCGCACCGGCCGCTCCCAGCGTGTCAGCGTCGGCATGCGCAGCGCCGCCATCGAATTCCGCAGCGAACGGTACTTGCGTGTCGATGGACAGCCTCCGTCCGAGTATCACGACCCGATCGCGGGGCTCTATCGCTGCGGCGACGGCCGTTGGCTGCGCCTGCACACCAATTTGCCGCATCACCGCGACGGGGTGCTCGCCCTGCTCGGCTGTCGCCACGACCGCGCCGCCGCGCAGCGCGCGCTCGACGGCTGGGAGGCGGAAAAGTTCGAGACCGCCGCCGCCGAGGTCGGCCTCGTCGTCACCGCGTGCCGCACATTTCGCGAGTGGGACGAGTATCCGCAGGGCCGCGCGATCGCTCGCCTTCCGCTCTTTAGCATCGATCAGATCGGCGACGCGCCGGTCGAGCCCCTGCCCGCGGCCGAGCGCCCGCTCGCGGGCGTTAACGTCCTCGACCTCACGCGCATCATCGCCGGGCCGGTGTGCGGTCGCACGCTCGCCGCGCACGGCGCCGATGTGTTGCTGATCACGGCGGCGCACCTGCCATCGATGCAGCCGCTCGTCGTCGACACCGGACGGGGGAAATTGTCGGCATCCATCGATTTGCGTCAGACCAGCGGGCGCGAAGCGCTGGCCTCGCTCCTGCGCGATGCAGATGTATTCGTGCAAGGCTACCGTCCCGGCGCCATCGCGGCGTTCGGCTTCGGCCCGCAAGATGTCGCACGCATGCGACCCGGCATCGTCTACGTGTCGCTCTGCGCCTACGCGCACGAAGGCCCGTGGGCGAGCCGGCGCGGCTTCGATTCGCTGGTGCAGACGGCGAGCGGCTTCAATGCGGCCGAAGCCGAGGTTTTTGGCGCGAGCGAGCCTCTGCCCTTGCCGGCGCAAGTGCTCGACCACGCCACGGGTTACCTGATGGCGTTTGCGGCGATGTCGGCGCTGGCGCGGCGCGCGCAGCGAGGCGGCAGCTGGCACGTTCGCGTGTCGCTCGCGCAGACCGGTTATTGGCTGCGCCGGCTCGGGCGCATCGACGGCCTTGCTTGTCCCGATCCCGGCTTCGATGATGTGCGCGACCAGTTGGAGGAAACGCCCTCCGGTTTCGGTCGTCTTACCGCCGTGCGTCACGCTGCTCGCATGAGCGAAACGCCGCCGCACTGGGCACGGCCCAGCGTTCCGCTCGGCACGCACGCGCCGGCGTGGGCGTAGCTGTAGTAGCCGTAGGGCGCAATAAGCGAAGCGCATTGCGCCATTCATGCCTTGCCGAAATTACCGACCGTGTCAGTTCGGCCATGCGTAGCCTGGGTGTCGCTGCGCTCAACGCTGGCTACGGGCCCGCCGCCATCTCGCGGTGAAACGACGGTAGGAGCCAATCGCGCGCGTTGGCGGCGCAATGCGCTTCGCTTATTGCGCCCTACACAGGCATGGTGCGGAGCACGGCGCCGTTAGCTCCCGTCGGCTTTGATGCCGGCTGCCTTGATGATCGGCCACCATTTTTCGATCTCAGCTTTCTGATGGACGCCTAGCGCCTGCGGCGTCTGCTGCGCCGGCGGCGGAATTTCCTGACCTTGCTCGGCGAACCGTTGTTGCACCGCTGCATCGGCCAACGCGGCCCGCACCGCCGAATTGAGCTTTGCGATCACTTGCGCGGCCGTTCCTTTCGGCACCCACAGCCCGTGCCAAAACGAAGCATAGAGTCCCGGCACGCCCGCCTCTTCCATCGTGGGGACGTCGGATGCGGCCCACCAGCGCGTCTTCGCCATCATGGCATAAGCTTTGATCTGCCCGCTGCGCACCAGGGGATAGCTCGCCGCCGCCATCCCCAAATTGAGATCGATGTGGCCCGCCACCAAGTCCTGGTTGAGCGGAGCGCTGCCGCGGTACGGCACGAACTGAAACTTGGTGCCGGTGACGTTCTGGAAATAGGCGCCGTTGACGTCGGACGCCCCGCCGACCCCGACGGTTCCGGCAGTGGCCTTTCCCGGATTTTGCTGCAGCCACGCAATCAATTCCTTGAGGTCATTGGGTGCCAGCGTCTTTCTCGCCACCAGCCAGATCGGAGTATCGGCGAGCAGCGCCACCGGCTCGAAATCGTTCAAGACATGGAAGGAGAGATTGAGCGTCGCGCCGTGCACGACATGCGTGTTCCAATGGCCGATGCTGACGGTGTAGCCATCGGCAGCCGCGCGCGCGACCCGCCCCACGCCGATGCTGCCGCCGCCGCCCGTCACATTTTCAATGATGACGGATTGGCCGAGCGAGGTCCGCATGTGATCGGCCAAAATGCGCGCCAGCGTGTCGGTCGGCCCGCCTGCCGGGTAGGGCACGACCACGGTGATCGGCCGCGCCGGATAGAGCTCCGCGGCGGCGCTGGCGAGGCTTGTTGTGAGAAAGGCAACCGCGATAGCAATAAGCTTGTTCATATGATTTCCTCGCAAAAAGTGACCGCGCGCTCCGGCGCCGCTCGTCGCATGGGCGGAATGAGTCGGTTCTTTACGCCATGCATAAGCTGCCATTGACCCTCGCCTGCGGCCGTTACGATCGCACGCAAGCGCTGATTGACGGAAGGGTGCAGCCCGACGGCGTCGATCTGACATTCCTCCCGCTGCGCCCGGGCGAGACCTTCTGGCGCATGCTCAACCACGGCGAGTTCGACGCATCCGAAATGTCGCTCTCGTCTTACACGATTTTGCGCTCCGAAGGCGATACGCGCTTCATCGCGATTCCGGTGTTTCCGTCCCGAATCTTTCGCCACTCGGCACTCTATGTGCGCTCCGATGCGAGCATCGAATCGCCCGAAGACCTAAAGGGCAAGCGCGTGGGAGTCGGCGACTACCAGATGACGGCGGCGGTTTGGGTCCGCGGATTTCTCACCCACGACTACGGCGTCAAGCCGGAGGACATCGTGTGGGTGACCGGCAAGCCGATCCACTCCATCAAGCCGCCTACGGGCCTTACGCTGCAATCCATTCCCGCGGATACGACGCTCGAGGCGATGCTCGAGCGCGGCGAGATCGACGCGCTCATTTCGGTGATGATTCCGCGCGGATTCGGCAAAACGGTTCGGCGGCTGTTTCGGGATTCGCGCAAGGTGGAAATTGAATACTACCGCAAGACCCGCATCTTCCCGATCATGCATACGCTGGTGCTGAAAACCGAGCTTTACAAAGAGAAACCCTGGCTCGCCGTCAGTTTGTATCAAGCGTTCTGCAGGGCGCGCGACATCGCCCACCGATCGATGTACGACACCGATGCGTTGACGGTCAGTCTCCCTTGGATCATCGACGAGGTGGAAGGAACGCGCGGACTCTTTGGGCCGCAGCTCTGGGACTACTCCATCGAAGGCAGCCTGCCGACATTGGACGCTCTCCTCGCCTACCTTGATGAGCAAAAGCTCTCGAAGCGCAGGATGAGCGTCGATGAACTGTTCGTACCCAATATCGGCCCCGGTCTCGCCGAATACCTCCGCGCAACCGGAGAGGCTTAAAAATCCCGTCGCCACGTCGTGGTCCGGCAGGCCAAACGCGCAGCGATAGTTCTGCTTGCCTGCAAGCTTATGGACGCTCCATCGCGCCGCCGCGCGGTGTATGGCAATGGCGCAATGCGCTTCGCTTATTGCGCCCTACGAGCTATGCTGCGCATGGAGGCTCGTGTCATGGCAAACATTCCCGACAAATATCTCGACCTGCTGCAGCGGAAGAAAGCGTTTGCGGTCCTGTCCACCCTCATGCCGGATGGATCGCCGCAAGTGACGCCGGTGTGGTTCGATTACACCAATGGTCTCGTTCGTGTGAACACCGCGAAAGGCCGCACCAAGGCGCGCAATCTGAAACAGGGCGCCCGCGTGGCGATGGCGATCGTCGATCCCGACAATCCCTATCGGTACATCCAGATCCGCGGGCGGGTCCGGCGCGTCACCGAAGAGGGCGCCGGGCAACACATCGATTCGCTGAGCAAAAAATATCTCGGGCAGGATAAATATCCCAACGCGCAGCCGGGCGAAGTTCGCATCCTGTGCGAGATCGAGCCGGCGTCCGCATCCGGCATGGGCTGAGCGGAGCCCCCGCGCGGTTGTCGACGCGCCGACACACGGTCCCGCTCTCTCCCGTCATTCCGGGACGCGCCGAAGGCGCGCGCCCGGAATCCATAACCACTGGCCGGTGAGTATGGATTGCGGCCCTCGCCGCTGTCGCGGCTCGGCCGGAATGACGAGCTGTCCGGAATGGGTTGAGCGGGCCCGGCGTGATCGTCGAGGCGCCAGCGCGCGGTCCCACACGAATTCTCTCCCGTCATTCCGGGGCGCGGGCAGCGCAGGCAAATTTACGCAGCCTGCGCAAGCTTGGCTGCGTGTGTCCGCGAGCCCGGAATCCATAATCACTGGCCGGTGGATATGGATTCCGGCCCTCGCCGCTGTCGCGGCTCGGCCGGAATGACGGAAATGCTATTCTGGCTTGATCTTGCCCTCGACGATCACCGTCTTCCATTTCTCGTATTCGGAGCGGGTGAAGGCCGCGGCTTGCTCGGGGCTGGTGCCGCGCGGTGCGACCCCGATCTTGGCGAACGCCGCCTTCAGTTCCGGGTGCTGCAGCACCTTGTTGATTTCGTCGTTGAGCTTGGCCAGAACCGGCGGCGGCAGTCCGGCCGGCGCGTAGATGCCGATCCACAAGTCGACATCAAAGCCGGGCAGGCTCTCCGCGACCGTGGGCACGTCGGGATAAACCGGGCTGCGCGCCGGTCCCGTCGTTGCCAGCGGCCGCACACGATTGTCGCTGGTGAAGGACACCGCGCCAGCGATGCTCGAGAACGCGAGTTGCACCTTGCCGCTCATGACGTCCGGGTAGGCCGCGCCGATACCCCGATAGGGCACGTGCGTCATGTCGATGCCGGCGCGCAGCTTGATCATTTCGCCCGCGAGATGCGGCGCGGTGCCGATGCCGGCGGACGCGAAGTTGAGCTTGCCGGGATTCGCTTTCGCATACGCGATCAATTCGGGGAACGTCGTGACCGGCAGCTTCAGCGACGCAACAATCACCGCCGGCGAAGCGCCGACGATCGAGACCGCCTGCAGTCCGTTGAATAGATCGTAGGGCACGTCCGATTGCAGCGTCGGATTGGAGACGAGCCCGGGATCCGTCAGCAGGATGGTGTAGCCGTCCGGCGCCGAGCGCGCGACCACGTCGGCGCCGACCATGCCGCCCGCGCCCGGACGGTTCTCGGGCACGACTGATTGCCCAAGACTTTCGCTTAGCCGCAACGCAAGATGTCGCCCGGCGGTGTCGATAATTCCGCCGGGAATGTAGGGCAGGATGAAGTGGATCGGCTTGCTGGGATAGGTCTGCGCCTGTGACGTGGGCGGTGTGAGAACGGCCGCGCCGATCAACGCCGCCGATGCAAAGCGAAAAATGCTCATTTCTCCTCCGGCTTGATTCCCAATCGCGCCACCAATTCTTTGACTGCCGGAATTTCCGACGCAAGCCGGGCGGCGAGCTCTTCGGGCGTCCCGCCGACGATCTGATAGCCGGCGCGGTGCGCTTGCTCGCGGGCCTCGGCTGTCTTCAGCGCTGCGCGGGTGGCACTGGACAAGAGGGCAATGATCTCGGGCGGAGTTCCGGCGGGTGCAAACAGCGCGTTGAACGTATCCGAGACGAAGCCGGGAAACCCGGACTCG
>WNFW01003703.1_pt1 | contig 10641 bp, 10 predicted proteins | sample 5400131 | NCBI WGS metagenome assembly WNFW01 (sample SAMN13153362, study PRJNA577476) | soil metagenome | isolation source: 20 cm soil or saprolite under grassland replicate 1 | place: USA:California | collected 2016-06-15
TTGTTGCTCATCTACTCATCTGAATCAGCGCAATTTGCCGTGCCCCAGCAGATCTGCCTATAGGACTTTAGGGCAATAGCTGGCGCACCGTTAAAACGTTAAATCGTTACAACGTTACGTCGTTGAGGCGCGGCGAACTTGCGAAAGATCCGAACGTGGGCTTTTAAAGTTGCGAGTGGATTCCAAGATAAATCCAGGCTCCCCGCGCACGCGAAGACGTGCTAATTACCGGCGCGACGGAGCAGCGAAGCAGCAATCACGGAATCAGCAGTGGTTCCCGCAACCAACTTCGCACTCGCGATGGGAAGGCGTTGCTGGGATGCACTGATACGTCTGAAACACGATCGCACTTCATCGCAATCAGTAATGCATTTTCAGGACAGTCGCCAACGCCGCAGTAATTTGTCGAAGTTGATCGCCCGAGATGGTGCCGAGGCGTTTGGCGAAACGCTGTTGTGCCACGGAGCGCACTTGGAAGGCATCCGCGGCGGACGGCTGTACCCGGTTAGCGCCAACGGCGCGGCACTCATCAGAAGCCTGGGGCAACGCCCCAGGAAAATAGTTACGTCCCAAAGCGCAGCGCTGAAAGCGCGACTCATTTCCGAGCCTGTTGGCTCTATTATCACCACCATGCCGCAATCGCTCAGTAGAGTCATCATTCATGTCATCTTTAGCACGAAGAATCGCGAGCCGTGGCTTGATTCGACCATACGACCTCGCATGCACGCTTATCTGGCAACGATTTGTCGCGATCTGGATGGCGAGGCCTTGCGCGTGGGCGGTATCGCCGATCACGTTCACATCCTCACAACACTGCCACGAACGCTTTCTCAAGCCCAGATGATCGAGAGATAAAGAAGCCATCCTCCAAGTGGATCAAGGGCTTTGAGGTTCGCTATCGTGGCTTTTTCTGGCAGCGCGGATATGGAGCCTTTTCGGTGAGTCCAAGCCAACTCGACGCTGTGTTGCAATACGTGGAAACGCAAGAGGAGCATCACCGCACGCTCACTTTTCAGGAGGAATACCGAGGTTGCTGCGCAGACACGGTGTGGAGTTCGACGAGCGCTATGTGTTGGATTGACAGCGGAACCGCGCATTGAGTCGCGCTTTCAGCGCTCGTTGAAAATATGATCGCACCCCCGGGGTGATACCCCGGCTGGTATGAGAAGGCGCCTTTGGCGCTGAATAGTTAACCTGCCAGTGAGATTTGCGGCGCTTGCCCTAAAACGATCCCGGGCCTCCCATTGGTCCCCAGACTCCTTCCCCTCCGCCCCATAGACTCCACTGCATCTCTGAATCCTGATACATCTCGGCGGTTTCCAAGTTCTCCGTCGCAAGTTTATTTGTGGCGCGGAGCTGTTGGTAAGCCTGATACTCCTTAGGCCTGCCGATATAGGCGCGGTTGTTAGTGGGGTCCGGGAAGACATAATACGTTTTTCCGTTCTTCTGGATCATGGTTACCTTGCCCGGCGGGAGCGCTTGAAGTTTTTGCTGCTGCGCGGCCGTCTTGGGCGTGATGACCTTAAAGCCGGATGCTACCAGCATGCTCTCCCTGTTCTGCGTGCTGGTCTGTGTGGTAGCGCAGCCTAATAGCAATGCTGTGCATGCAGCCATGGTAGCGCCGAGTGAGATTTGTCTTAATGGTTTCACAGGTTTTAATCCGGTTGTTGTAAGATTCCAAATGAAGGTCAGAAGGTAATGCCAGTGGTGATTTGCGGACCGTGAGTGATGGTGTCGAAAAGAAAGCCGTCGTTATTGTAATCGACGCTCAGTGCCCGATAACCTACCTCAGTGAAGATGGAACGGGTGAGGTTGATACCAATGACGCCTTCGACCTCCCACATCAAGTCGGAACCGACATCGAAACCTCCGATCTCGCCGCGCACGGCGGTATAAAACGCTTTGTTAAAGTTGTAGCGGCCACGAAGTCCGATGTATGGATCGAACCAGTACTCGTCTTTTGAGAAAGTTTGGTTCAGCGCCTTATCCAGGCGAAATGCGAGTTGATTGGCGATCCGCGCCTTTGCCGCAGTAACTACTCTGTCGACAGCGGCGCGGCGGGCGACGCCCCTCGCCACGAGCGCATCTACGCGTGCCCGGAGCTCAGCTTTTTTAAGCTGGATAAACTGCTCGACCCGTTGGGCAATATCTTCTCGAATACGTCCGCCCAATGGAGCGATTGGAACACTCGGCCTACGCTGTTCGCCGCCTAACGAGTTGTCGATCCGGTTAGTAATGTCAGTACGGATTTTGTTCTTGAGCCTGGTAACAAAGTCGCTGTTGGAAATGTCCTGATTGAGCCGGTTGCGTAAGGCGGCGCTGATGTTGTTGACGAATTGTACGCTCGCCTCACCGATCGCGACAGTATCCCGCTGCAAAGTGAGCCGTTCATATAAATTCGTATAGTGCGAGCCCGTTGTCAGGTCGAGTGACCAACGCGGTTGGTTGATGAACCGCCAGCTCAATCCGGCGTCAGCCAAGTATTGATCCACTCGCACGTCTACTTTCTGAACCAGTCCGTTGACGTCGGCGCTGTCGGAAAGACTCATGTAGATCAACTCGCCGTATATACCGAAGGGACCTTTGTCTGCCTCCGCCCGCATCGCGAAAATCATGTCGAGGTGGCGCAGAATTTGGCCGAAGTCGATATCTACATCGGCGTCGATCCCGTGGAGTCCGGTTGTGCCAGTCATGCCTGGCATCCAACCAGGCACTGCGATCGTAAAATGCCACGGTTCGCTCTGCGTAATTGTGGGCGGCGCCGCTTCCTTCGAAGTCGAGTATGGCTCAGGCCCAGCGGAAAGTACCGGGGCCGAAAGAACGATTGTCGCGAACACTGCCCCTCCAAAGATAGACAATCTTGTTTTCATTTGGCCGATTTTATGTTCGCTGACGTGCAAAGCCGAGAAAATTAATTAGTCACTAGTCAATCCTCATGATTTTGGAGCCTTGGAGGCCAAGACCGGCCATCAGACCTTGCTGATCGAACGTGAAGGCGTAGATGCCGCTATGTATCGTGTCTGTGGTGAAGCTGCGGGCCATCCCTTTGTCGACGATGACGACGCTCGGGCCGGTGCCAATCTCCCAGCCGCGCGTGTTGTTTACCCAGTTCACTGCGTCTTGGTTCATCAAGAAGAGGGCATAACCGTATTTCTGAACGCCGGCTTGCAAGCCATAGGAGGCGGCTACTGTCCGATAGCGGCCGTTAGGTTGGCCGTGCACGAAAAGGATTCCTTGGCCTCCTTGAGCGCCGAAGATGAAGCCGGCTTTCACTACATCCGGAAACACAAGAACGGCGGCTGCTTTCGATTTACATTTGGCGGCCGCCGGATTCTGCGCTACGAGCTGTTGCAGAGCGCGGCGGGAGTCGCTGTTCAAATCATCGGCGGATGCCGTACCGATAGTTAGTAATGTGACGGTAGCGAGCATCAAGCTAAATAGAGTGTGTTTCATTGGTTTCATTGTTATTAATTTGGTTCGTTTGTGATTTGTGGGCAATCTTGTTGTGCCCGCTACGGTGCGTCTATAGGACTTTAGGCCTATGGCCATTTCATCTTTCATTCTGGTTGCGTCTGAACAGGGATTGTGAGCCTTTTCGAAAGGCAGAAAGAAATCGGCCTCCCGATGAAAGGAGGCCGAATCGACTTAACCAGTCAGAGAAAATTCGTTGTTACGTCTAGAAGTGGAGCCGCACACCCGCGCCCACTAACTGCTGCCCCAGATCGCGAGTCTGATTGGTGTTGATCTGGGTGCTCGTATAATCCAGGAACTTGTATTCGATAAAAGTGCTGAACTTCGGAGTCCAATAGTAATCTGTGCCAGCAATAATCTGCCACGCGAGGTCCGCGTGACTTCGCCCGCCGCCAGTGTTGATTGGGACTCTACCAGTTACGGGGTCTTGGACCTCAACCCCCGCGGATTCTGCATAATAGATGCCGACCCCGGCGCCGGCATACGGCTGGAATCTTCCAAACGCGAATCGCAAGATGAAGTTCCCCATGAACGCGCCCGTGTTAATCCACGTAGTCGCGTTCCTCTGTGCCAGCACGTCACCAAAGGGATCCCTCAAGGTGAAGTTCGCGCCACCCCTGAAACCGTTGTAAAAGAAGTCTCCTTCAATGGTCGGGCGAACTACGCCTGTAAGAAAGACGTAACCTAGTTTGACCCCGCCGAAAAAGCCGACATCATTTTTCGGGTTCACTTCGAGACTGTCTCCGAAAAAAGGTGAATTCGGATTATCGTCCGTAAAAGTTCGGGTTCCTCCGCGGTCTTGATAGACATTCGCCCCCATGTCGATCGCGCCGTAAAAACCGAGTCCGTAAAGTTCCGGCGGCGGTGGCGGTGCGACCTGTTTGTAGACCTCCTGCCCCGCTTGCAGCGAAGCAGTTACAAATCCGAACAGGAGTGATGCTAGAATAGTGAATTTTTTCATAAGCGATAAGCCTGATAGGTGATAAGTACTAATGTTGTCAATTGATTTCCTAAGTTTTTTCTGATCGGCAGCCATCATTCAACGAGGGGCGGTTGATCGTCTATAGGACCTTAGTCGTACGTCGAAACGGCCGCGTCATCGACAGTGGGCGCGGTGCAAACGGGGTCAGTGGTTTGCGAGAGGACCTTCGGGATGAGTTCCTCAGCGTCGCGTGGAGCGTTAACAAAAATAGGAGCCGCGCCTTTAAGCGAGTTGTCACTGCACCAGAGATTATTATTTATTCCGAAAAGCTCCGCACTCAGGACCTCCGAAGTTTCCGCGCTTGGACTATCGCAAACCGCGGGCGTCCGGATCGGTCTGTTGGGCCGATAATCCCAGTGCGAAGTGATTCGCGGCGCGTTTTGCTTGATGTTGGCGATGGGTGCTCCGTCAATCTTCCTCGAGTTGAGAACCTTGCTCGAGTTTAGGAAGATGCCCGCGGCGCCGCAAAGGCAAAGCAAGATACCGGCAATACCGACCAGCGCGATCGTCAGCAACCAGAATTTATTTTGCAGAAGGTAGCTTACGCACAGGCCAGCGAAAAAGCCGATGATCGCTGACGAGATAATCAATGGCGCACCTCGTTCCTTGATGAGCAGCTCGCCTGGACCATATTTTGGAAACGAGATTTTCATGTCGCGGAAGCGAGTGCGAGCCGAACGGCGGTGAGGAGTTCTTCGTCGTCAAGAGGTTTCATCAGGAACGCTGATGCTCCTGCGTTCAAGGCGGTGGAACGAACCAAGGGATCGTCCTTTCCAGTAAAGATGATGACGCGGGTCGAAGGCGAAATTTTGCTAAGTCGCGATTGCACCTCCAGGCCACTCATTTGCGGCATATGAACATCAACCAGGACAACCGCAGGGCGATGAATGCGCACATAACTCAAGAATTCTTCGGGATTGCTAAAACTTTCTGCGTGCAAATCAGCCGACGCGAATAGCCGCCCCAACCCCTTGAGCACCGAGATGTCATCGTCGAGGAGGCACACAGCAAAGGCATTCGAGTTTGGCAAGATGAGCTACACTACAGCCAATTGGCTGGTGGACGCTATAAGACCTTGGTCTCATGCCCCGCCGCGGTGCCGAGCGCCTGGTACACAGCAGCCAGGAATTGTTCCTGATCGAAGGGTTTAAGGAAGAAACCGACCGCGCCCACCTGGGTCGCGATCGACTTCACGGCGAGATCGTCGCGGCCGGTTATAATGATGATGCGCGTCCGCGGTGACAGTAAACACAGACGCGCGAGCACTTCTAACCCGGTCATCTGTTTCATCCAGATATCAAGAATGACGAGGTCGACACGGTTCGTAGAAACGTAGGCAAGAAAAGTTGCTGCTTCACTGAAAGCCTGTACGACGCAGCCGGCTGAAGTCAGCAATCGGCCGACCGCCTTCAGCACCGAAGTATCATCGTCAACCAGACAGATTGTCCTCGGCGCTGGAGATTCCGGCGGATTCATATTGCCTTGCGGGAAGGCAGTCTAAGAGCGCCGATAGCTGTTTGTCTATTAGACCTTGGTCTTACTGTTTGCCGCCGGCGCGAGGCGTGCTCTCTGCACCAACCGCACAAGCTCGGCCACCGAGGCGACACCGAGCTTCTCCATCACTCGGCCACGGTGCACCTTCACTGTCTTCTCCGCCGTGCCCAGTTCTCCCGCAATCTGTTTGTTCAACATGCCAGTAATGACAAGCTGCATCACTTCGAACTCGCGCGGCGTCAGCAAATCAAGAAGACGACGCGCCTCATTCTTCTCGGCACTGCGTCGTCGCTGCTCGGTGGACCGAATCAGGGCGTTCTGGACGCATTGAAGCAACTGATCAGCTCGAAACGGTTTCCGAAGAAAATCGACCGCGCCCGCTTTCATCGCTTGCGCGCACATCGGGACGTCGCCATGGCCGGTAATAAATACGAGATGTTCCTCGCGGCGGCGCTGGATGAGCGTTTTTTGGAGATCCATTCCGTTGATACCCGGCATCTGCACATCCACAATCACGCACGAAGGGCCGCTATATGGTGGGCGCGCCAGAAAATCAGATGCCGATTCAAAAATCTCGCTCTTGTACCCGGCGGAGCGGAGCAGTCGCGCCAGACCTTTTCGCACCGACGCGTCATCGTCGATCGCAAAAACTAAACTGTTTCGAGAGATCATCACAAAGCCGCGGCGCTCGCCGGAAGAGTAAAGTGGAAGCGCGCACCTCCTCCGTCAACATTTTCGGCCGCGACGGTGCCGGTATGCGATTCAACAATCGAACGCACGATCCCGAGGCCCATCCCCAACCCTTCCGCTTTCGTAGTGAAAAAGTGCTCGAAAAGTCGCTCGCGTGCTTGTTCGGGAATACCAGTCCCGTAATCGCGCACACTCGTGCAAATTGTGTCGTCGCCATTTCGCTCCGTGGCGATCACGATTTTGCGGCGACTAACCGGGGTGTTGCGCATGGCATCAAGAGCATTGATCACGAGGTTGATCAGGACTTGCTGTAGCTGAATCGGATCGGCCTCAATCGGCGACAAATTTGGGTCTAGCAAAGTCTGTACTTCGCAGGAGTGGAGTATCGCGTTCGGTTTTATCATGTGCACGACTTTCATTACAAGATCGTTCAGATCCACCCGGTGCCGGGCTGACGCGCCTTTTTTAACCATCCTCTGGATGCCGCGAATTACATCGCCCGCGCGGCGCCCATCAGCCATGATGTCCCCGAGCAGTTCGCGAAGTTCGCGAAGATCGACATCGCCGCGATCGATAAAACGCTGCCCCGCGCTGGCGTTGCTGATGATTCCCGAGAGCGGTTGATTCAGTTCATGGGCGATGGATGCCGCCAATTCGCCCGTCACGGCCACTCGGCTAAGATGGCCAAGTTCTTCGCGGCGCTGCACTGCCTCCACTTCAGCGAGCTTGCGAGCAGAAATGTCCACGACCGCAGCCAGAACAAGAATGCCATCGGGGGTTTGAATGGGATTTAGTCCAATCTCGACTGGAAATTCACTGCTGTCTTTTCGCCGCCCGAATAATTCCCGGCCGCCACCCATCGCTCGGGCCGTTGGCTCGACGAAAAACTCCGCTCGATGAGCCGGGTGGTGACTAGCGAACCGCTCCGGTACGAGGATCTCCACAGGTTTTCCGACGAGCTCCTCACGTTGATAGCCGAACAGCTTTTCGATTTGACTATTCACCAGAACGATGTGGCCCCGATCGTTCACGAGTATGATGCCACTCGGCGAAGCTTCCGTCGCCAGACGAAATTTCTCCTCCGCTTGCTTGCGTTCCGTGATATCCATTAAAATGCCGCGCTCACAGGTCGGCTCGCCGTTGCCGTCAAACTCGACGCGGCCGCGCCTGGTGACCCAGCGAACTTTGCCATCGGGTCGCACTACCCGGTATTCAGCCTCGAGTTCCTCGCGCGTGCGCAGCGAATTCTCCACTAGCTGGCGCACGAGTTGACGATCTTCCGAATGGACAATGCTCCGGATGCGATCTGCGTTCAGCTTTTCCCGCGGGGCGAAGCCAAAAAAGGCGCGATCTTTATCAGAAAGGCTAACTTCATCGCGCCGAATGTCCCAAGTCCACACGATAAGTCCAGCCGCATCCGCCGCCAGACTCATCCGCTGCTCGCTTTCCCGTAGAGCCTGCTCCTTGTTTATCAATTCAGTGACGTCCATGCACGAACCGATGTAGCCAGCGAAGTTTTTCTGAGCGTCATAGCGCGGCACACCGCTATCCGAAATCCAGCGATATTCGCCGTCGTGGCGTCTCAGGCGATATTGCATGACGAACGGCTGCCGCGCCTCGAATGCCTCCGTGTAAATCTTGAGACACCTTTGCAGATCGTCCGGGTGCACGCCTTCGACCCAGCCATTTCCCATTTCCTGCTCCAGGCTGCGTCCGGTAAAGTCGAGCCACGGTTTGTTAAAGAAAGTGCAGAGTTTGTCCAAGCCCGACATCCAGATAAGGACGGGCGCCGAGTCAGCTACGATTCGGAAACGTTCTTCGCTTTCCCTAAGCGCGCCCTCCGCTTGTTTGCGGAGTGTGATGTCGCGGGAAACCCCGCGCATGAAAATAGGCTTGCCGTCACCGTCGAACTCGACCCGGCCGAGACCAGCGATCCAGCGGGTCCTCCCGTCTGGTCGGACTATCCGGTATTCGCTTTCGTACTCACCGCCTTCGGCGAGCGCGCGCCCTACCGCCTGTTCGACGCGCTGGCGGTCCTCGATGTGCAACGCTTTAAGGAATCGACGGAAGTCCAACGCGTCGGACTTCGCGAAGCCAAACAACTCCCGCCCTTTGCCCGTCACCCACACTTTATCGCGCGAGATGTCCCAAGCCCACGGGACCAAATTTGCCGCCTCCGCGGCGAGGCTCATGCGTCTTTCGCTCTCGCGCAACTCCGCTTCGCTCATTTGCAACTGGCGCGTGAGCGCCGCCGTGCGGAGCAGATCACGACTCAATTCGAAGGCCATTGCCACGACGATGCCTTGGTAGAACAGGCTCACCGTTAGCGGTATTTGCACGAATCCCCAAAGTATGATTGCGGCGTCCGCAGTCGAAGCCACTGAGAAGAAAAGGATGCTGCCTCCCACTACCGCCGCTCGCGGCCGTTCGCCCCGGCGCCAAACCGTGAGTGTCGCATCAGCGACGAAAATCACGATCAGGAGGAGGCTCAGCTGCCCCAGCAGCATCCACGGATTCGGCACACCCTCTGCGATCGAAACTGTGTCGCCCAGGAAACGAATGTGCTGCAGACCAGTGATCGCCCGAAAGTTGAGATTCGGAGAAAAGATAAAGTTGAGGAGCAGACAGAACGTGCGCACGCCCACGATCGTCCAAGCCAGCCAGCGCCGTCCCGCATGCAGATAAAGGCGAACGAAGGCAACCAGCGACACCACGATTACCCAAGCCGGCAAATGTCCCCAGCGCAGTATCGCGCCGTATGCTTCCGGCGTTTGCGCGAACATGAGCGCCAGCTCGCATGCCGCAAATGCGGCCACGCCTGCTGCCATAACTGAAAAAGCGAGGCTCGCTTTTGCCGCTCGGTCGTTGTACCAAAAGACGATATGCATTAGCGCGAGCGTCAGACACGCTCCGCTACCAATGGACCAAATGATAGTGACCCAGTTCATATCGCCGAAAATGCGTGAGTCGGATTATTTAAGAGCAGATCATCACAAGGCTGGGGCGCTTGCTGGAAGAGCAAAATGAAACCGCGCACCTCCCCCTTCGACATTTTCGGCCGTGACCGTGCCGCCATATGATTCAATGATCGAACGCACGATCCCTAGGCCGATCCCCAACCCTTCCGCTTTCGTTGTGAAGAATTGCTCGAAGAGTCGATCGCGGGCTTCTTGGGAAATACCGACGCCATAATCGCGCACGCTCGCGCAAATTGCGCCGTCGCGATTCCGTTCCGTGACGATCACCACTTTGCGGCAGTCGAGCGGGGTGCTGTGCATTGCATCAAAAGCATTGATGATGAGATTGAGCAGGACTTGCTGGAGCTGAATTGGATCTGCTTCGATCACCGGCAAGTTTGGCTCGAGCAAAGTCTCCACCTTGCAGGATTGAAGGATGGCATTCGGGTTTACCATGCGCGCCACATTGATTACAAGATCGTTCAGATTCACCCACCGCCGTTTCGGGACACTTTTTTTGACCATGCTTTGAATGCCGCGAATCACATCGCCCGCATGGCGTCCATCGGAGATGATATCAGTAAGCAGGCCGCGGAGTTCGCCGAGATCGACATCGCCGCGATCAATAAAACGTTCTCCGGCCCTGGCGTTGCTGATGATCCCCGAAAGCGGTTGATTCAGTTCATGAGCAATGGATGCCGCCATTTCCCCCATCGCTGCCACTCGGCTTAGATGGCCAAGTTCTTCCCGGTGCTGGACTGCTTCCAATTCCGCTTGCTTGCGAGCGCTGATATCAATGCTGATTCCCAGAAGTCGTGCTGGTTTACCATTTTCATCGAACCTCACAGTCGCACGGGTAGACATCCAACATACACTACCGTCCGAGAGAATGATCCGATACTCGGAATCGTAATCTTTACCCTTGTGGATCGCGTCGTCGATTGCCTGTCGAATCCGATTGCGATCGTCGGGATGAACCCGAGAAATAAAATGTTCGAGCGTGATTTTTCCGGAAGCCGGCCATCCCCAAAAAGCCCGTCGCGCGTT
>WNFW01004814.1_pt1 | contig 10638 bp, 8 predicted proteins | sample 5400131 | NCBI WGS metagenome assembly WNFW01 (sample SAMN13153362, study PRJNA577476) | soil metagenome | isolation source: 20 cm soil or saprolite under grassland replicate 1 | place: USA:California | collected 2016-06-15
TGTTGAACCGTCAGAAAGATCGCATCATGGCGTTGTACGAGCGCTACCGGCTTGTTCGGCGGCTTCTCCGCAGCGCCGAGAGCCTGATGCGGCAGGTGCCAGCCACGGGTGAGTTCAGTTTGTACAGCCGTACCGCCTTTTACGTGACGGGGAAAGCGCAACGGATTCTCGGATATCAGCCGACCTTCACAATGGCCATGGGCATCGCTTTGAGCGTTGCATGGTTGCGACATGAAGGCTACCTGCGCGACGAAGGTACACATCTTCCCGCCGATGTACCTGAACGGCGCATTGAAAAGCACGTCGGGAAGCCGCCCCACGCAGATGAGGACGTTTTCGTCCGTTAGCTTCTGCAGGTCGCCCCGCCGTTCGTGTTGCGCGACCGCAACATGGGGGCGCTCGGGGCCTCGCCCACCCGCTTGTCCTGCCACGACCTAGGCGCCCGCTCCGACTGGACTCGCTCTTGCTACGCGTCGTAGGCAGTGCGTCACGTAACGGCGCTTTCTGAATCCGCGGGGTCACAGCCACACGCCGAGCGTCGGGCGCTGGACAGCTCGCTCCTGCGCGGCGTCGCCTGGACAGCGACGGCCAAGTGGGCCAGTCAGGCGCTCAGCTGGGTATCCTGGCTGATCGTCGCCCGTTTGCTCACCCCCGAGGACTACGGCCTCGTGGGGATGGCCGCGATCTACCTCGGGCTGATCACGCTGCTCTCCGAATTTGGCCTGGGTACAGCGGTGCTGGCGGTCCGCGAGCTCAGCGTCGAGCAGATCAACCAGCTCAACAGCTTGGCGGTGGTCCTCGGGCTAGCCAGCCTGCTCGCATCCTGCGTCGTGGCGATTCCGTTGGGACGGTTCTTTCAGGCTCCACAACTGCCGCTCGTCGTCGTGGCCATGAGCGCAACCTTTGTCATCACGTCGTTCAAGACCATACCGCTTGCGCTCCTGCAGCGGGACCTGCGCTTCAAAGCGCTCGCGTTCATTGATCTGAGCCAGGCGCTGGTACTGACGATCAGCATGATCGGACTGGCCGTAGCAGGGTTTCGATACTGGACCCTTGTGTGCGGCGCTGTGCTGGGTGCGCTGGTGTCGACGGGAGCGGTCCTCAGCCTGAAGCACCAATCGTTCGCGTGGCCGCGGCCGAAATCCCTGAAGCATGCAACAACGCTGAGTTCCCAGGTCCTTGTGTCGCGCCTTTGCTGGTACGCCTCGGCGAACGCGGACTTCCTCGTCGCCGGGCGAATTTTGGGAAAGGCTGCCCTCGGCCTCTACAACGTCGGCTGGACCCTGGCCAGCGTCCCGGTGGACAAAGTCGCGACGCTGGTCGGACAGGTCACGCCCGCCTTCTTCTCCGCCGTGCAGACGGACCGTGCAGCGATCCGGCGGTACCTCCTTGGGATTACGGAAGGCATCGCGCTGATCACGTTTCCCATCAGCCTCGGGCTCGCCCTGGTGGCCCGGGATTTCGTTCTGGTGGTCCTCGGCTCCAAGTGGCAGGCCAGTATCGCCCCGCTGCAGCTCCTTGCCGCCTCTGCGGCGTTTCGCTCGATCACCCCGCTCTTGGCTCAGGTGCTCCAGATCATCAGAGACGCCAGGTTCGAAATGTGGAGAACGGTCGCCGCTGCTGTGGTCATGCCCACCAGCTTCTACCTCGGCGGGCAGCGCTGGGGGACGGTCGGCCTCGCGATGGCGTGGGTGCTGGTGGATCCCGTCGTCGCCTTTCCTCTGTACCGGCGCGTGTTTTCGAAGATCGAGCTGCCCTTCAGGGCGTATTTCGGGGCGCTCTGGCCCGCTCTCAGCGGGACGGCCTTGATGGCTGCGGTCGTGCTCGCGGTCGGGGCATTCGCCGGCAGCGAGCAGTCCCCGGGCCTACGGTTGGTGGCGCAAGTCGGAGCGGGAGCGATCAGTTATGGGCTCGCCTGTCTGGTACTGCACCGCGGGCGGTTTAAAGGATTCCGCGAGCTCGTCATGGCTGCCCGCCAAAGATCTGAGGGACCCCTGTGAGTACCCGCGCTACCGAGGCGCCGGGTGACGCCCGCCGGCTGCTCGTAATCACGTACTACTTCGGCCCCAATGGTTCTGTCGGAGGTCTTCGCTGGGCGGGCATCACAAAGTACCTGGCCCGGCTGGGGTGGAAGGTCTTCGTGATCACCGCCGCGCCACCTGCCGGGAATAGCACGTCGAGTGACACACATGTGGAGTGGTGTCCGCGCCTCTGGACGTTCCTCGACGGTTGCCGGCTGCTCCGCCGGTTCGCCTTTGGGCGGTCGGTCGGGTCGTTCGCGAATGGATCGCGTGTTGCGCCTGCGGCGGAGCTCCCGGGTCTGCTCCGCCAGCTGCGTCGGGAGATGGCGGCGTTGTTGGCCTTTCCCGACGAGAGCCGCGGTTGGGTGTTCCGGGCCGCGCTGCGCGCGCGCGCGGCGATCCGGCGGTTCCAGCCTCAGGTGGTTGTAAGTAGCGGCCCGCCGCACGCCGCCCATCTCGTGGCAGGGATGGCTACCATCGGAAGCGCGGCACGCTGGTGGATCGACCTACGCGATCCATGGGCGGGACCGCATACGAAGGCCTGGGACGCGGACCCGAGAGTCGCGTCCAAGATCTCTCGGGCGCTCTCCCGGCCGTTGGAACTCGTCAGCTTCAGAACGGCGCACGGGGTCATTGTGAACACGCACCAGTTCGCCCAGGCGCTCGCGCCGAGGTACCCGGCCATGCCCGTCGCGTGGGTTCCCAATGGCGTCGATCCGGAATGCCTGCCGCCACTCGCGCGCTCGCGCTATCCGGGGTTGGGCCTCGCGTACGCTGGCACGCTGTACGGAGGCCGCGATCTCGGGCCCGTGGTGCGGGCGCTGCGGAGATTCCTTGAGCGTCACCCGGAAGCGGCCCACGCCGGCTCCAAGCTACGAATTGCCGGTCTGGCCGAGCTTCGCCATGCTCGGGCTTTCAACGACGCAGTTGCGGCAGCAGGGATGGAGCCGTACGTAGAGCTGCTGGGCCCGCTACCCCGCGCCGAGGCGCTGGATGTGGTGTGCCGTTCGCGCCTGGCGGTGGTTCTGGCGCAGGAGCAAGAGCTGCAGATCCCCGCCAAGCTCTATGAATCGGTCGCGATGGGTGTCCCCACGTTGGTCGTGGCGCCGGTAGACAGTGCCGCCGGGCTGGAGGGAAACCGGGTCGGGGCCGTCGTTCGCGATTCAGACGACGTCGAGGGAATTGCCAGCGTCCTCGAACAGCTCTGGCAGGACGGGTCAGGATGGCGATCCCCCTGCCATGCCCCGATCACGTACGAAGCACTCGCGCCCGCCGTAGACAAGCTCCTCCGGGACGGCTTGGTGCCGGACGACGCAGACTATCGGTGAGCTCGAGCACGGGACGATACGTCGCCGCGTTCAAGCCAACTCGTACAACTGCCTTGTCTTCATGAGGACGAACACGTTGAAGGTCGGCCCGGTGACCGGCGCTGACTGAGCCGTGGGCGATGCCGACCGGGCTCGGCGGCCTGATGCCGACCATAGGTAGCTCGAGCGGGCGGCCGGTGTAAATGCCGCTAGCGGTCGGGGGGCCACAGAAGTCCTCAGCATTCTGCACCACGTAATGGTCACCCCTCTTGAGGATCCCCGAGACATCTATGCTGACAGCACTCTGCTGCGCCCAATTGTAGACGATGATGTTGGCCCGACCCGGCTCATACTGGTTGGGGCACACGGCGATCTTGACCCCTGTGGGGGCGTCACTTGCATACGTCCCCGGATCGACGAGTCCGGTCTGCATCGACCAGCCATCGAACGTGGTGACGTCGTTGCTATCGTGCTTCCACGCCACGGCCGTGGGGTCGCCAAAGAACGTGTTGTCGCTCCACCTCTGGCCGCTGACCGTTCCAAGGGTCCACACCACGCCGCCGGTCGTAAAGTTGTAGAGTGTGTTCCCCGTCACCGTAGCCGTGGTCCAAGCGCCCATCCGCCAGAACCCGCCGACGAAATAGTTGTCGGTGCAGACAACATCCTGGTTCGTAACGACGTATTGGCCGACGTCGGCGGTCGTCGTGTTGGCGTTGTCGGTCCGGTACGTGTAATTCTCATTGACGGTGATGCCGGACGCGGGAACGACGCCGCCAACGAGAATGTCGGCATCCCACGGCACGCCCCAGACGTAGTTTTTGAACGCCACGTTGGCTTCGAGATCGATGTTCTGGATATACGGTCCGTCGTTGGCGAAGCATTTTAAACCAAACGCCCAATTGTCGAACACGATGTTGTCCTTCAACAGCAACGTGGCAGTCTCGCTCTTGCAGTAGATCCCGTGAGTCAGATTGTTAGTGCGTCCGTTGTTGTACACTGTGGAGCCGTTGACCTCGGCGCCGGCGGCCTGCGGCCAGATGAAGATGCCGTCGTCCGTGGCGTCATGGACGACCAGGTTGAAGAGCTTCGTCCCGGGCCCATGGACGTTGACGCCATGGAGGGTCTCCTGTTGCTGCGGGGCGGGATGCGTGACCTCGAACCCCCAAAACCAGGTATACGGACCGGTCACGAGGAGGGTGTTCGTAACCGTCGCGTGCTCGCCAGGATACTGGCGCATCACGATGGGAGCGTCCGTCGTCCCCATCAGCGTGCTCTCGAACCCTCTCGGGTCTACCGGGTTCGTGTACGTTCCGCCGCGTAACCAGATCGTGCTCCGGGGCGTCACCGCAGCCGGGCCGCTCAGCGCCGTCGCCAAGTCCCATGGCTTCGCGAATGATCCGTCGCCCGAGGGAGAGCCGGTCGGCGAGGCGTAGAACTCCCGGCCCGGATCGAAGAGGAACGCGGCGCTGAGCGCGGGCGTACCGCAGCACCCACCCGGCCCGACCGCATCTCGCGGGGAGCAGGCGGCAACCAACAGGAGGAAGGTGAACGCGACGCGCACCGAGCCTGACTCGATGCGGGGCGGCGTCGAGGCTCTAAGGGACGGCATAGCGCCGCGGCCTGAAGCAAGTTCCGCACCTGTTCGGTGCATCGCTCCCGACGCTCGGATCCCCGTGTACGACCGTGTGTTAAGCCGCGACTTGCCACCGTCCTCGACGTGCAGATTGACGCCAGAGCCGCTTCTGCCGGTTCCCCGGCCGCAACAGGGTGTCGCGAGTGGGCAGCTATTTCGCGGGCAGCCCGACCATGCCTCGTCAGGCGGAGCTCACGTCTAGGATCTGCGCCTGGCGAAGCCAGGCTTCCGTGAGTCTCATGCCCTCGTCGTACGACACGGGTGCCGTGTAACCGAGTAGCCGGCGGGCCTTCTCGCTGGAGTGGGCGACCATGCGCTTCTGCCCGGCGATGAACGGTTGATCTGCGCGGAATCGGCGCTCCAGCGATTCGTTGTGCCGCACGGGCTCCGAGCGGCGCAGCCGCGCGCGGACTGCCTGCTTGGCTGGCTCGGGAAGCCACTGAAACCAGCGCCTGACCAGGGGGATGCACGCCAGCGACCGCTGGACGTCGCCATCGGCGAGCGCGCGCAGTGAGTCGCGCCACAGGCGTTCCTGCGCCGGAGGCACGAGCTCCGCCGCGGCGACGCGCGGAACATCGACGCCCACGAGTGCTGCGTGGTCGCTGATGCATCGCTCCCACGACACCGGCTCCGGGTCGGTCACGTGGAGCACCTGGCCCCGCGCCTCCGGCCTCCACAGTGCCAGCAAGATCGCCTCGACCAAGTTGTCGACGTAGACGAGGTTGCACGGGTTCCGGCCGCCGTCGACGATCGCGACACCATCGGAGCGAAGGGTGTTCACCATCCCCACCGTGAACGACGCGAACGGACCGTAGACGTTGGGTGGTCTGAGGATCACGACGTCGAGACCGCGGCGCCTATGGTACCGGAGGACGCGGTGCTCCTGCTCCAGCTTCGTATGGCCGTACGGGAGGTCGGGTCGTGTCGCCGCGGCCTCCGATACGCTGTCAGGCGCTGGCTCGCTGCCGTAGACGGCGACGCTGCTGATATGCACGAAGCGGGAGACGCGGTGCGTGACGGCGGCGCGCAGGACGTTCTCGAGCCCACGCCGCATCACCGCGCCGTCGCCGCGGGCCAGGTGAACCACGGCGTCGCATCCGTCCATCGCGCGATCTACGGAAGCGCGGTCGCATAGGTCGCCGGTGGCGAAATCGAGCGGGAACCGTGTGATTCGCCAGGCGGACCCCGTGGCATGCACAAACGGACGGGGCTCGAACGCACCCGTCAGTGCCATCACTTCACACAGGCGCCCGCCGATGAGCCCCGTCGCACCGGTCACAAGCACGCGGCGGGGACGCTCGGGGCTCACGACGCGCTCGCGAGCGCCGGCGGCTGCGGGGCGGCCGCATCGGGCGCTGGGTCCGGCCCGGCGCGCGCCAGGCGCTCGAGCGTTGCCTCACACCACGGTTCCTCGAGCGCCGTGGCGATCGCGTAGCAACGCTCCGTCAGCACCACTGACCTGGTGGCCTGCTCGCCGTCGACCCGGGGAGCAGCGCCAGTCCGAATGGCGTTGACGAAGTCGTGCAGCTGGGGCTGGAAGTAGTCGGGCTCCGCATCCGCCGGGGGAAGCGCGGCTGCGGTGATCTCGTGCCGCAACGTGGAGCCTGACGGCAGGAACGTCACCGAGCGGGTCTGGCTGCCCCGCACGTCTAGCGTGCCGTGCTCTCCAACGATCCGGAGGCGATTCGGGAGCTGGTGGGTCTTCGAGAGCACTACGCGGCCTCGCAGTGGGCGAGCGTCCACGGTTGCCGCGAAGCAGGTCCGGCAGTTCGCCTCGATGCCGCCCCGGGAGTCGTCGGCGTGGCTCGTGACGTCGACGTCCCCGAAAAGGTAGATCATCTGATCGAGAACGTGGCTGCCGCTCACGACCAGGACCCCGCCGCCGCACGTGGACCGCGCCAGGTTGTAGCCGGAGAGGGGCGACCATCCCCCCGGTGAGCCGAACTCGTAGTCAAACGACTGTAGCTCCCCGAGAAACCGGGACTCGAGAAGCTGCTTCGTGAGCTCGGTACTCGGAAAGAACCGCGCGACGAAGCCCACGGCCAGGACGGAGGCTGTGGAACGGGCCGCCTGGCAGAGCTGCTCGCATTCTTGCCGCGTAAGGGCGAGCGGCTTCTCGCACAGGACGTGGATGCCCCGGGAAAGCAACTCCACTCCGACCGGCGCGTGCAGGTGATTGGGAAGGGCCAGGATCACTGCGTCGACACGTCCCACGACGTCGCGATAGTCCCGAAACGCGATCGGGCCGAGGCGATAGCGACGCCGAAGGTACTGCAGGCGCGAGGCGTCCAGATCACTGATGGCGGCCAGCTCCACCTGGGGAGAGGACAGCACGGCCGGAAGATGGGCGACTTGGGCAATGGCGCCGCAGCCGATGAGGCCGATGCGTACGATCCCCGGCCCCGCGGCGGTCCCGGCTCGGGCTCCTGCGCCGAAGGTAGTTACGTCGGCGCGAACGTCTGAGATGATCGTCAGGCTCCCACCTTGGGTCGGGTCCTCAAGCCCTGGGGTCTGCGGGCACGGTGCCAGCGCGGCTCGTGACGCGGCGGCAGGGATGTCGGGTAGACTGTAGGCGCTGCGCCACAAGTGACGCACCACCGCCTGCCATCGCGCTTGCTGATCGTGCCCCGGTTCCCTGCCGTCCGGCACTTACGAGTGACCCGTGGGCGCCGTGGCCGGCACGCGCCGCTCCCACACTAACCTCCGACGGTAGGCGCTTCAGCCACCGCTTCGTCCTAGGCCGCAGCAGCTGCACGGTTCGCCTCACTTAATTGCGCGCACCCGAAAAATATGCTCCGCGGCAAGCCAATTGAGTGCCTGGCTTCGAACGAACTTGTCACCGGCTCGAGAGAGGAGCTCCCGTCCCAACAATCGCTCAATGCTGCGCCGGAAGACGGTTTGTTTCACGGACACAAGCTGCGCAAAAAGGCCGAACGGGCTGCTGAGCCATCCCCAGCCATGGCAGATCCACTCCTCTGGTTCGAAGTTGCAGGCACTCAGAAGCGGCAGCCACGTGCTGCGGTAGAACCTGCGGTAACGGCTCAGGTGAACGGTTCCATCAGGCGTCTCAGGTGACGGGGCCGGTCTCCCGCGAAACCGGTACTTCAACAGGTGGTAGGTGGGCCGCAACAGAGCACTCCCCCTCCGGAGCACGCGATCCAGGCGCAGGAGAGGGGACCTCCCGTTGGAAATTGCAATCACCGCTCTCCCTCCGGGTTTGAGTACCCTCCGTATTTCGCGCAGTGCCTGCTCGTCGGACTCCAGGTATTCTATGACCCCAAGCGACACCACTACGTCGAACGTGTTATCCGGAAACGGGATGTGTTCGACGTCCCCGACCCCGAATTGGTCCGATCCGCAGAGCTCTCGCGCTTTGCGGATCATCGGCTCAGCGAAATCGATGCCCCAGACTGCGTACCCGCGTTCCATGAGTTTCCCAGCCATCACGCCCGGGCCGCAGCCGGCGTCGAGGATCTTCGAGCATGGTGGGATCGCGGCCTCCACCATGTCCAGCGCAAACCGCTGCCGCGAGACGAGATGCTGCCTGCTCAACGGCGGCTCCGGATCGGCGTAGTACGCCGCCCACTCCGTCGCCCGCGCGCTGAAGTTGTTCTTCACATCGTGTTTCCAGCTCGTCATAGCACGATTCCTCTCGGCCTAACCATCACATCCCATCGGCACGTGCGGAGGAGTGCCGGGGCGCCGTATCAGGAACTGGCGGGAGCGGATCCGGGCATGGGGCGGTCGACATCCAGGATCCGTGCCTCGCGCAGGCAGGCTTCGGTGAGTCCCATCCCTTCGGGGTACGACACCGGTGCCGTGTAGCCGTGGCGGTGGAAGTACAAGCCCGAATTGTCGGGGCCCCGGTGAGCGATGCTCTGGGCGATTCGGGTCAGGAAGGCGCCGTCCGCCGGTCGACCGGCAAGCCCGAGCATCACGACAAGGCCGCACATTCTCGAAGACACGCTTTCGATTCGCGTCGGGCCGTGCCAGTGCAGGAACGGTGCCAGACACCTCTTGGGTCTCGACGTCCCAAGCGCGCTGTGGCGGCGGCGCAGCACTTGCACAGGTGAGCACGCGTCTTGCGAACCCCTCGGTGCTGTGGATTGACGACGCCAGCGAGCCTAAGGTGACGCGTTCGGGATCGATCGGGGCCGCACGGACCACGGAGCCACACACCCGTCCCATGAAGGTGGTCCATATCGCCGCCCCGGGGCCGTTCGGGGTGGGTGGGGCGGAAAGCGTCCTTCTCGGGCTCGCCGTCGGGCTCCATCGGAGGGGAGCGGATGTGAGTGTGGCGGCGGTCGTTAACTCGAACCCCGACGAGCATTCGGTCCTTCGGACCCTGAGGGAAGAAGGGGTGCCGGTGTCTCCCATCCTCGTCCCCCGACGCGGATACTTGCAGGAGCGACGGGAAGTCCGTCGCCTCCTGGAGATGAGCCGACCGGAGATCGTCCACACCCATGGGTATCGAACCGATCTGTTGGATTCCGGCATCGCGCGCAGGCTAGGCATCCCCACGGCGAAACGCCCTCGGTCTTCCCCTCGATGCGTTCGTCGTGGGTTGGGTAGGGCGGCTCATCCCCGTCAAGGGATGCGACGTCTTCCTCCGGGCCGTGAACGAACTCCGCGACCTCCCGGTACATGCGTCCATCATCGGAGGCGGTCCCGAGCAGGAGAGGCTCAGCAGTATGATCGGCGAACCGGGCAGGCGTGCACGGGTGCACTTCCACGGATACAGGGATGCCGCCGCCACGTTCTTTCCGGCCTTCGACGTATGGGTTCTGAGCTCCCGCTCGGAGGGAACGCCCATGGTGCTCTTCGAGGCTATGGCGGCCGGCGTCCCGATCGTGGCGACCGACGTGGGGGGTGTGAGTGACGTCGTCTCCGAGGCTGAGGCGTGTCTCGTGCCTCCGGAAGACCCGGTAGCCCTGGCGGCGTGCCTCCGGGATATCCACTCGGGACGGCTCCGCACCCGAGAGCGTGTAGAGGCTGCCAGAAGACGTCTAGCGAAACATTTTGGCACGGAGCAATGGATCGAACGCTATGTCGAGGTCTATCGAAGCCTCCTCCGGGACAATGTCCCGGTTGGCTGCCGATGACCGACGGAGCGGCGCCCGGAGTGCCGGTTGACGCCACCCAGGGCGCGACAGCAGGTTCCAGGCCCTAATCAGGAATCGTGAGATATCTTATGGTCGCCAGAGTGTCACGTCATCGATCCAGAGATGCTCGGTCGTGGGGCCCTGGGACATGTAGTCGTCGAACCGGATTTCATTGAGCCGCAAATCCGTGGTGGTGCGCCAGCGCATGTTCTGCACATCGATCTTCTTGACGCCGTTGATCCACAGGGTCTGGCTGCCGTCGGATAGGCCCGGGGTGTTCAGCTTGATATGGAACACGACCTGCTGCCACTGCCCGCCCGCGAGCGGGATCTTGGGTGAGGTCTGGTAGAAGCGATTCCCGTAGCAACACGTCATGTCCGGCCAATAGGTGTAAAAGTGGAGGGGCTTCAGGGTTGCATCTCCGTTAATGAATTCAGGATCAACGCCGGCATAGAAGTAATCCGTGCCGTTAGGAACAGTTGCAGCTTTACCCCAGGAGGAACCCTGGTTGTTGATGTTATTGCCCGCCATCGTGAGGAAATGCAATCCAAAGCTTTCGTCAAAATTTTCCTCAA
>WNFW01006380.1_pt1 | contig 10636 bp, 8 predicted proteins | sample 5400131 | NCBI WGS metagenome assembly WNFW01 (sample SAMN13153362, study PRJNA577476) | soil metagenome | isolation source: 20 cm soil or saprolite under grassland replicate 1 | place: USA:California | collected 2016-06-15
TGTGGAATCCGCCGGTACGTGTGAATCAGGGCGCCACAACCGGAGGGAAGTCCAACGTGTTCCCCTGGGTGGCCGCCGATGCCAACGGCCACGTCGTCGTAGTCTGGTTGGGCGAAACCAACATTGGGACACCGACCGCGCCGGCCAACTCAAACAACCGCACGATGCTGGAGCCGACCTGCACGGGCGCGGGCGCCGGCACGAACAACTGTTGGGCAAAGTGGAACGTCTATGCAGCAGAGACGGTGAACGGCAATATCCTGAATCCGACGTTCACGCAGCACGTTGTGAGCGACCACATCATTCACTCCGGCACGGTGTCGACCGGCGGGCTCGGTGGCGGGGCCGACCGTAATTTGGCCGACTTCTTCCAGGTGGCGCTCGATCCCAGTCACCGCGCCAACATCACCTTCGCCGATGACCACGTGCACAGCCCGCAGTGCACGGGCCAGGGCACCACCTGTACGGACAACGGCGCGACCTCGTTTCGCGTGGGGGTGCCGTACTTCACCCGTCAGCTCACGACAAATCCGCACATCGTCTTCCCCACCAAAGATCCGAGCTCGTGCTTCAAAGCAGTTGCCCAGCGAGCAAGGAACTGATGAGCATAGGGGCGACTTCGCTTTTCAAGGCCCAGGGCGGTAGTAGACAACGTCAAGACTTGCGGTCCCAGTACTCCTCCATCTTCCGGCGCATGGCGGCGTCCGGGAGCCGGCCGCGGCCGGCGGCCTGATTGTCCACCAGGTGGCTCACTTTCGTTGAGCCGGGGATGGCGCAGGTCACCGCCGGGTGCGAGATGACATACTTGAGGAGGTATTGTCCCCAGGTCGCCACGTCGATATCGGCCGCCCAGCCCGGCAACTCACGCTCAGCGATTTGCCGGAACAGCGAAGAATGCCCAAAGGGCAAATTAGCCAACACGGCGAGTTTGCGCTGCAGCGCGAGCGGAAGGATCGCCTCGGCCGCGTCGCGGTTGGCGATCGAATAGTCCACCTGGATGAAATCGAGCGGGTAGTCGCGCATGACGTCCATGATCTGCGCGTGTTGGCTGACGCGGGAGGTGGTTACGCCGGCGTAACGGATTTTTCCAGCCTTCTTCCACTCCTGCAGCAGGGGAATCAGCGCCGCCACGCCGTTGAGATTGTGCACCTGCAGGAGCTCGACACGCGCGGTCTTCAACCGCTCCAGCGATCGCTCGAAGCTCGCGGCGCCCGTCGGGCTGGACGCGCTACTGGAGGCGCCACCCACGAGCTTGGTCGCGATAAACATTTTGTCGCGCGTGCCCAGGCTCTCGAGCGCCTGACCAATGAGGGCTTCGCTGTCGCCGTAGGCGGCGGCCGTGTCGATCACCGAACCGCCGAGCTCGCTCATGCGCTTGAGCTCGGCGCGGATCTCCTCGCTCACCGGGTCGCGGAAGGAGTCGGTGCCTATCCCAATCGCCGCAATCCGCTCTCCGCTCGAGGGTATGGTCTTGGTGATCAGCGGCAGGGACGGCTCCGCCGGCTCGGCGGCCGGCGACGGGCGCGGGAGCAGGGTAGCGATGCTCGCGATCGCGCCCGCCTCGATGAACTCGCGGCGCGAAATATTGGAATTGGCACGCATGGTCATGTTACGTCCCTCCGTGGCACCTGGGTGGTAGCCGGCTATGTGTCGTTGGATGATCAGCTCTCCGGGCTTCCCCCGCGCCGGATGAGTGTCAGGGCGATGACGGCGGACGCCACCATGAGGAACAGACTCACCGCATTGAGCACCGGGGTCGCGCCCTCGCGCATCCGCCCGTACATCATGATCGTGAGCGGCGAGTCCGCACCGACCAGCATCAGCGTCGTGTTGAAGTTCTCGAACGACATCAGGAAGGCAATAGCCGCCGAACCGATCAGCGCCGGACGCAGGTAAGGCAGTGTGATGGTCCACAGTACTGCCGGGCGGGATGCGCCGAGATTCAGTGCCGCATCCTCCAGAGTGCGGTCGAAGCGCTTCAGCCGCGCGCTGATGGTGAGCGTTGCAATCGCGGCGATGTAGGAGAACTGGCCGAGGACCACCAGGGGCAAACCGGGCCGCAGAAAATCCGCCTCGACGCCGAACAGATCGCTGCACAGCTCCGCCAGGCGGCTGGCGAACGCCAGAATTGAAATGCCGAGAATCACGCCGGGAATGACGAGTGGCGTGAGCATGAGCATCGACAGGGCGCCCTTACCGGGAAACTGCGCCCGCTCCATCGCAAATGCATTCGCAGTGCCGACCGCCACCGACAGGCCGGTGACCCACAGGGCGACGATGCTGCTGGTCCAGATGCTGCCCAGCAGTTCAGAATCGCGGAACAGCCCGATGCGTCCGGCGGCCTCGTTGCCGAGGAACCAGTCGAGGGTGAATCCGTGCCACGGTGGTGCGGGATAGGGCGCGTCGTTGAAGGCGAACACCGCGACTACGGCCAACGGCAGGAACAGAAACATCAGAAACGCGGCGACGTAGAGCGCTGTTGCGGCGCGCAGCCAGGCCGGCCGTGGCAGGGTGGGTATCACGCGCGCCGCATCACGTCGCTGAAGCGCTGGCCGCTGACCTTCAGCCCCAGCCACACCATCGCGGTGGATAGCGCGAGCAGCAGGAAGCCGAAGGCGGCACCCTGTTCCCAGTTGAAGCGGGTAATGAATTGGGTGTAGATCTGCTCGGTAAACCACAGCGAGTTCTTGCCCCCGAGCAGCGTCGGTGTCAGGTAGTTGCCGAGCGTCAGCATGAACACCACGATGCAGCCGGCGGTAATGCCCGGCGCGGCATGCGGGATGACGATCTCGCGCAGAATGGACCCGCCCTTGCCGCCCAGGTCGTAGGCGGCCTCGATCAGCGCGTTATCCAGGCTCTCGAGGCTGCCGACCAGTGGCACCACCATGAAAAGCAGCGAGGTATAGACCAGCCCCACGAGGATGGTGGCATCGTGGTAGAGGAGCTCCACCGGTTGCGCGGTCAGACCAAGATGCGCCAGCAGACCCGGCAGCACGCCCGATTCGCGCAGCAGGATCATCCAGCCGAGCGTGCGCACGGTTTCGCTCACCCAGAAGGGAATCAGGCACACCACAAACAGCAGCGCACTCAGGCGGCCGCGCGCCAGCTTGGCGATGGTCCAGGCGATCGGAAATGCCACCAGCAGCGTCAGCGCTGTCGCGAGGGCTGACAGGACCGCGGTCCTCACAAACACGCGCCAGTACAGCGGTTCGCTGAAGAACGTGCGGTACTGGGCGAGGCCGGCGACGTACTGGCGCGGGGCGACGCGCTCGCGAAACGACAGCAGCGCCAGATCCACGTGCGGCAGCACGATCAGCGCAAACAGCCACAGCAGCGCCGGGGCGAGCAAGAGCCCGAGCATCAGGCGGCGGTACCAGGGCGCTGCCGCCGCTGTTTCAGGCATGTGCGTCGGCAGCCGCAAAGCAGATCGCCCGCTCCGGATCAAAACTGAAACACACGCGCGCGCCGGCCTTGAGGTCCGCATAGGCCCCGGTCTGCGGTAGCGCAATGCGGAACTCGACATGACTTTGCAATTCCCGCAGCAGCACGGCGGAGTTGGCGCCGTCGAACAGCAGGCTGATCACCTCGCCGGCATGCGCGGTCTGGCCGGGTGGCAGGTCGGCGGAAGTGCGGGCGAGGAGCGTCGCCTCGGGCCTGACGAATGCCTCGACGGGCGTGCCCGCCGTAATGGCGCCCTGACGGCGCGCGCGCAGCACCCAGCCACCGCTGGTGGCGAGTTCCACGAGCGCGCCATTGACGGCGAGCGCCTTACCCGCCAGGCGGTTGTTGGCGCCGACAAATCCGGCGACGAACGCGGTTGCAGGCGAGAAATAAAGCTCCTGAGGTGTGCCGAGCTGCTCGAAGCGGCCGTGGTTCATCACGCCGATGTGATCGGACAGTACCAGCGCCTCGGATTGGTCGTGGGTGATGTAGACGAACGTGGTAGCGAAGGCGGCCTGCAGCTGCTTCAGCTCGATTTTCATGTGTTCCCGCAGCTTCAGGTCGAGTGCCCCGAGGGGCTCGTCCAGCAGCAGCAGCGTGGGCTCGAGTATCATGCTGCGCGCGATGGCGACGCGCTGGCGCTGGCCGCCGGAGAGCTCGTCGGTGCGTTTGCCGCCGGCACCGCCCAGGCCGACCCGCTCGAGCATCGCCGCGGCGCGCCGCATGCGCTCGGCGCGCCCGACGCCCCGCCGCGCGAGCCCGAAGGCCACGTTCTGCGCCACCGACATCATCGGAAACAGGGCGAGCTGCTGAAACACCATATTGACCGGGCGCCGGTTGGGGGCCACGCCCGCCATGCTGCGTCCGCCGATGGCGATGTCGCCGCGATCCGGCTGAATGAAGCCGGCGATCATCCGCAGCAGCGTGGTCTTGCCGCAGCCGGAGGGGCCGAGGATCGAGAAGAAACTGCCCCGGGCAACAGTGAAGGACAGATCGTCCACGGCCGGATGAGCCGCGAAGCGCTTGGCGAGGGCCCGTACTTCCAGATCCGGGGTCGCAACCCTTGCGTGCGCTGTAGGTGTGCTCAATTAGCCGCCTTGACACGGTCGAGAATGGCGCCCTCGATTTCCTCGAGCCCGGGCGGGATCGCCGGATACCACTTGATGTTCTTCAGACCATCGGGAAACGTCTCCGCGAACTGAGCGCGCAGGCGTGCATCCATCAGAGCTTCGGCGCCCCTGGCGGCGGTGAAGTTGCCGACCGACCTGGCGACCCTGGCGGCGATCTCCGGGCGCATCACGAAATTGATCCAGGCGTAGGCAGCGGCGTCGTTGCGGCCGCGCGCCGGCAACGCGAACGTGTCCATCCAGGCGATCGCACCAGAGCGGGGGTTGATGAACTTGATGTCGGGATTCGCCCGGTTCAGCGCCCAGCCGCCCGAGTCCCACATCATCGCCGCGTCGATTTCTCCGGAACGCATGCCATTGAGCAGCTGGTCCTTGTTGTCGTAGAAGAAACGGAAATTCACCTTGCAGGCGGCGAGGGTCTTGCCGACCTGCTCCATGAGCGCCGTGTAGGCCTTGGTATTGTCATACAGCGCGAAGGGATTCTTGCCCGAGGCGAGGGCAAAGGCCATCAAGGTCGGGCGCTTCAGGCGCACCGCGGTTCGGCCCCGAAGCTCAGGTCTGCACAGGTCCGGGTAGTCGCTGATCTTGGTGCGCCTGGAGTTGTAGATCAGGCCCTCGGTGCCCCAGATATAGGGTAGGCCGTAGAGCTTGCCATCGAGCGTGGCGTTCCTCCTGATGGTATCGAGCAGCTCGGGCAGAAATTCATCCAGCCGCACTTTGCCGGTATCGAGCGGCTTGTAGATGCGGAATTCCTGCTGCGCTGCGAGGATGCGGTCCTGCGACGGCTGCGCCAGGTCGAAACCGGCCCCGCCGGTGGCGTGGAGCTTGGAGATCATCTCCTCATTGTTCGAGAGCGTAACCTGAACCTGGATGCCGGTCTCCTTCCTGAACTGGGCAATGACCTCGGCGGGTACGTAGTCTGCCCAGGTAATGATTTTCAGCACTCCGGCATCGTCAGCACGAGCCTGGACTGCCGCCAGCAGCGCGAGCAGCAGGGTTGCAGACCGAAGCGGGCCGGTGCGCTTCATGCGTCCGAGACACCGATTGCCGGCGCGTTGACAAGCAAGTTTTTGGCGCGGTAGTCTCAATGTGACTTTCATATCACAAGCGGGCGATAGCTCGGAATGAAGCTCTGCGGGCCTGCGCTGAGACGGTTGGAAATATAACATCGCCCCACCCGCTTGTCGTCGGATCGCCGCCCACCGGCGCAACCCTCGTGTTTGACCTGCAGGGTCACCGCGGCGCACGGGGTCTATGGCCCGAAAATACCCTCGCCGGGTTTGCTCGTGCGATGGAGCTCGGCGTGTCCGCCCTGGAGCTCGATTGTGCGGTTACGCGCGATGGCGTGGTGGTCGTCAGTCACGACCCGGTGCTCAATCCCGACTGCACACGCGACGCGCGCGGACGCTTTCTGGCGACTGCGGGTCCGCCGATCTTCACTCTGAGCTATGCGCAACTTCAGTCTTACGATGTGGGCCGGCTACGGCCGGGAAGCGCATACGCCGCGCGGTTCCCTCGGCAGGAGCCCCTGGACGGCGAGCGCATACCGCCTCTGTCGGAGGTGCTGACCCTGGTGCGCGCGCGCGGCCGCGGTCGGGTGCGCGTCGCCATCGAGGTCAAGACGTTCCCGGAGCAGGCGCAACTCACCCCGGCCCCGGAGCCGTTCGTACAGGCGCTGCGGCTGGATGTGGAACGCACCGGCACCGCGGCGCTGGTGGCGATCCTGGCCTTCGACTGGCGAGTGCTGAGCGCCGCGCAGCGGCTCATGCCGCAGGTCGCAACCGTGGCCCTGAGCGATCAGCAGCCCGGTGAAGACACCGTGCGGATCGGCTCGCCCCATCCGTCGCCGTGGCTGGGCGGGCTTGATCCCGAGCACTTCGACGGCTCGATCGTGCGCCTCGTCAAAGCCACCGGCGCGGGCGGCTGGGGTCCTGACTATCTGGATCTCGATGCGCAACTGGTCGAGCAGGCGCATGCTCTCGGCCTGCGGGTCGTTCCGTGGACCGTCAACGAGCCGCCGGACATGGAGCGGCTGCTCGCGCTCGATGTGGACGGCATGATCACCGACCGGCCGGATGTGCTGCGCGCGCTGCTCGAGCACCGGGGCATGGCGGTTCCGCCGCCCGCGCCGGAGCCGCAGGAGCACTGACATGGGCCGACCGAGCATCCTGGTGATTGACGGGAACCGGGCGGCGACGCGCGAGCAGCAGGTCGCCGCCGGCGGCCAGCCCTCGGGGGAAGGCTACGCACAGGTATTGCAGAGCCTGGCCGCCGTCAGCTGCGACATCGTCCGGCCGGCGGACGGGGAGGTGCGGTTCGCTTGCGGCAGCGGCCTCACCAGCTACGACGGCGTGGCGATCACCGGTTCGGCGCTGAACGTCTACGACGGCGGCGCGCACATCGAACGGCAGATCGAGCTGGCGCGGGCGGCGTTTGCCGCCGGCGCGCCGTTCTTCGGCAGCTGCTGGGGCTTGCAGGTGGCGGTGAGCGCGGCGGGCGGTCGCGTGCGCCGCAATCCGCTGGGGCGCGAGTTCGGATTCGCGCGCCGCATCCAGCTCGGGGACGTGGGCCGCCGGCACGCAATGTTCAGGGGCAAGCCGCCGGTGTTCGAGGCGATCACGGTGCACCGCGATGATATCGAGCAGCTTCCCGAGGGCGCGGTGGTTCTGGCGAGTAACGACATGGGGCTGCAGGCGATCGAGTTGCGGCACGGCCCCGGCACCTTCTGGGGCGTGCAGTACCATCCCGAATACGGCTTCGGCGAGATTGCGGCAACCGCGCTGCGCTACGGCGCCGCGCTGCTCGAAGAGCAGCTGTTCGCCGATCGTGCGGAACTGGAAGCGTTTGTCACCGATCTGCGCACGCTCATGCGCGAGCCTCGTGACCGGCGCCTCACCTGGAAGCACGGTCTGGGCGAAGGCCTGCAGGAGGAATCATGCAGGCTTGCGGAGCTGCGCAACTGGCTGCAGCTGCAGGTGCTGCCGTACGCGCGGCGGCGCCACTGAAGGCGCCGCCGCGCCTCGAGGGACCTGGTGCCTTATGATCTTCACCGAGCACCCGGACTTTCCCGCAGCCTTGTCACTGGCGGAGCAGCTCGCCGATGCCGCGCGCGACATTGCGCTTCGGCATTTCCGCACGCCGCTCGCCGTGGAGCGCAAGCACGACGGCAGTCCGGTCACCGTCGCGGACCGGGAAATCGAGACCCGGATGCGCCGCATGATTCGCGCGGCCTTTCCCGGGCACGCCATCCGGGGTGAGGAGTTTGCTGCCGAGGGAAGCGGCGAGTTCACCTGGGTGCTCGACCCGATCGACGGCACCAAGAGTTTCGTCACGGGGTTTCCGCTGTTCGGATCGTTGATTGGGCTGTTGCAGGGTGGCCGCCCGGTGCTCGGCGTGATCGAGGCATCGGCGCTCGCGGAGCGCTGGGTGGGTTGTGAGGGTCGTCCCACGCTCTTCAACGGCAGGCAGGTCAGGACCAGCGCCTGCTGCGCGACCGAGCAGGCCGTCGTCTACACGACCACGGCGGAGACCTTCGACGCCGGGGAGCGGCGGCGTTTCGAGGCGCTCAGCGCGCGCGCGGCGCTGCGTCGCTTTGGCGGGGATTGTTACCTCTACGGCATGCTCGCCGGCGGTTACTGCGACCTGGTCATCGAGGTGAAACTGAAACCCCACGACTTCATGGCGGCGATTCCGGTCGTGGAGGGGGCCGGCGGCAGGATCAGCGATTGGCGCGGGGCGCCACTGCCGAGCGGAAGATACGGGCGTAGCCCGCCGCGTCCGTGGGCAGCGGATTGCCGGGCGCCGAGGGATCGAGCGAGGCTTCGTGCCCGATGGTGTCCGGGTTGCTCAGCGGCACGCCGATCTCCCCGAGGGAGTGCGGAATGTTCAGGCGCGTGCGAAAGCCGAGCACCCAGTCGAACACCGCGGCATACGGCTCACCGGCCAAGTTCAGCGTCCGGGCGATGACGGGCAGGTGGGACTCGATCGCCCGGCGGTTGTGCACGATGACGTAAGGCAGAAGCACCGCGTTGGTCAGGCCGTGATGCGTGTTGAAATACGCGCCTACGGGGTGCGCAATGGCGTGCACGCCCCCCAGTCCTTTCTGAAACGCCGTCGCACCCATGCTGGCCGCGGCCAGCATGCGCGAGCGGGCCTCGAGGTCTTTGCCGTTCTGGCACGCGCGCGGCAGATACGTCTGGATCAGCCTCATACCCTCGAGCGCTACGCCGTCGGCCAGCGGGTGGAAGCCCGGCGCGCAGAACGCTTCGAAGCAGTGCACGAAGGCGTCCATGCCGGTCGCCGCGGTGATCGCGGGCGGCAGGCCGACCGTGAGCTCCGGGTCGCTGATCACCACCCCGGGCATCATCTGCGGATGGAAGATGATCTTCTTCTGGTGGGTGGCCTCATTGACGACGACCCCGGCGCGGCCCACCTCCGAGCCGGTGCCGGCGGTGGTCGGGACGGCGACGGTCGGTGCGATGCCGCGCCGATCGGCGCGTGTCCACCAGTCGCCCACGTCCTCGAAATCCCACAGCGGCCGCGTCTGCCCGGACATGAAGGCAATCACCTTGCCGGCATCCAGCGCCGAGCCGCCGCCGATGGCGATCACGCCGTCGTGGGCGCCCTGCCGGTACGCAGCCAGACCGTCCTCGATGTTGGCGGCGACCGGATTGCCGCGCACGCGCGCAAACAGGCCGGCTCCCGGCACGAGCGCGCGGGCGCGCCGCACCATCGGCGCATCGCGCAGGCCCTCGTCCGTGACCAGCAGCGGCCGCTCGATAGCGAGCAGCGCGCAGGCCGCCGGCAGCTCGGCGATGCGCCCCGGACCCGCCCACACGGTCGTCGGATAGTTCCAATTCGCCTTGAGAATTGCGCTCACGTACTCACCCGCAAGTGGAATGACTTCGGCCGCGTCAGGTGCTGGTATCCGACCACCGAGAGCGTACAGCCACGCCCCGAATCCTTGACGCCAACCCAGGCGAGGGCCGGGTCCAGATAGTCGCAGCGATTCATGAACCACGTGCCGGTCTGCACCTGCTCGCCGAGCGTCACGGCGGCCGCCTCATCGCGCGTCCACACCGCCGCGGTAAGTCCGAAGGGGCTGTCGTTCATCTGCGTCACGGCTTCGGCGTCGGAACGCACCTGCATCACGCCGGCGACCGGTCCAAAAATCTCCTCGCGCATGACCGAGGAGCCGGCCGGGGCATCGAGGAGCAACTGCGGCGCCAGATACGGCGTACCGGCCCTGCTGCGGGGAAAGTCGCGCTCCTCGATCGCCGGCCGCGCGCCACGGTCGATGGCGGCGCGCACCTGCGCACGTATCGCCTCTGCCGCGGCGGTGCGCACCACCGGGCCGAGCGTGACCTCCGGGTCCAGAGGATCGCCGAGCCGGTACTGCCGGATCAGCTCGATGCAGCCGCGCGTGAAGCGCTCGTAGACGCTCTCGTGAACGTAGATGCGCTGCAGCCCGCAGCAGGACTGACCGGAGTTGAAGTACGCACCGTCCACGATGTTCTCTACTGCGTGCGGCACATCGGCATCGTGACGCACGTAGACCGGATCGCAGCCGCCGAGTTCGAGCCCCACGCCGGTGAAGCGCTCGGCGGCGACGCGCTGCACGGCGCGGCCGCCAGCCACCGAGCCGGTGAAGGCCACGAAGTCGATACGCGGATCGCGGATGACCCGTTCGGTGTCGGCGTGCCCGAGGTGCAATACCTGGAAGAGGCCGGCCGGCAGCCCCGCGGCGGCGAAGCACTCGGCGAACGCTTCCGCGCACAAGGGCGTCTGCGCCGAGTGCTTCAGCACCACGGCGTTGCCGGCCATCAGCGCGGGTACCACGCTGTTTACCGCGATCAGACAGGGGTAATTCCAGGCGGCCACGGTGAACACGACGCCGAGCGGCTCGCGGCGTATGAAGCGCCGAAAGCCTGACTTCGGTCCGGCATCCACATCGGCCAGGGCCGTGGGGGCGATCCCGCTCATGTAGCGGGCGCGCTCGAGCGTGCCGCGCACCTCACTCGGAGCGAAACGTATCGGCCGTCCCATCTGCCAGCTGAGCCCGGTGGCGA
>WNFW01003712.1_pt1 | contig 10634 bp, 5 predicted proteins | sample 5400131 | NCBI WGS metagenome assembly WNFW01 (sample SAMN13153362, study PRJNA577476) | soil metagenome | isolation source: 20 cm soil or saprolite under grassland replicate 1 | place: USA:California | collected 2016-06-15
TGCCGGCGTGGTTTCAGCTACGGGCTTGAATCCGGCATCGTTCGGTTTCTGAAAATGCGCCGTAACAAACCAACTGGTTCCGAGAACCGCCAAACCCAGGATGCCAGCGCTGCTTAGGACTAACGCTGAGTTTGCAACGCGCTTTCTGCGGGTCCGCCGAATTTTTTCAGGCAACTGCGGATTGCCAGCTTCCGAATTATAGAGGTTGACCAGCTCAACCCGGAGACCGTGTTTAACCTCGCATTGCCCCAGGTCATGCAAACAAGGCCGCCAACGCTCGTCGTGCTCGAGATCTTCAGCTACATGCTTCGAAAGCAAGATGTGGCCAGCGTCTCCGCAATCCATGATGCGCTGGGCGATGTTAATTCCGGCGCCGGTTACGTTCATGCGATTGTTCACATCCATGACTTCATTCAGGAGGCCGCTATGGATTCCCATTCGGATAGGGATTAGCGGCGTCTCCTTCTTTAGTGCCTGGCTAAGTTCTAATGCGCATCGCACGGGAGATTCAGGGCTATCGCGAAAAACCAGCGCCATCCCATCCCCGGTTGCGACCCGCAGCAGTTTGTTTTTCTTGCTGGCCAGGCGGACCTGCTCCGTTCCCTGAACAAGCTCATTCAATCGGCGAACCACTCTCGTTTGGTCGTTAACGAGCAGTTTCGAATATCCCACCACGTCGATGAACAGGACGTGCCCGATTCTGAATCTGGGGGTCAGGTTCGTTGGCATACGGAAGCTCTAGCCGACTCGGACGCGCGCCGGTTTCCTTTGCAGGAGCTTGTGCAGTTCCACAATTTATCTAGCCGCCTGATTGCAACTGATGTTGGCAGCTAGTGCAAGACCAAATTACAGCTTTCGCGAAAAAAATCTGAGTCGGACCGGCGAACTTAGTTTCGCCGTTCCCGTAGAAAGAAGTGGAGATGCAATTCATGAGAGCATTCATTTGTATTTGTGTTTCCCTGACGTTGATCGCGCCACAACTCGCCTTGGCGGGTAAACAAAAATCGGGAGGCGGCAGCAAAGCGGCAGCGCATTCTAGTGGCGGTGGCGGCTCCCGAGCAGCAGCGCATCCTGGTGGCGGGTTCCCGCATTCAAGTGCAGGAGCACCGCATGCCAGTGGGAGCGGAATGTCCGCTCGCGCAGGCATGGGACAGCAGCACAATTTCAGCAACAACAATGCTCAGTCCGCAGGAAACGCCGCTCACACGCAACGTGGGTTAAGCGCAGGTCAATCTAGCGGGCAACACGGTTTAAACGCACATCAGCAGAGCGCCCAACACGGTCTTAATTCGCACCATCAGGCTGCCGCTCATGCGTTGAACGCTCCTACTCAAGCCAGCCGCCGAAATAATCGCGCGGCCAAACTGTCGGCTACTCATCCGGTTAACAATCGCCTTGCTGTCCATAATCAACCGGCCGCTCATTGGCGAAGCGGGTTACGCTACCGGAACACGCATGCGTTGTACGCGGGATACCATCGTGTCTGGCACGATCGCGGGTACTGGCGCTCCCATTACAGCACTGTCACGTATGTAGGTGGGCCATATTGGGGCGGTAATTGGTATTGGGACGGCGGCTACTGGTTTCCAGCGTGGGGTTACGATCCTGCGTTTGTCGGCTACCTCTATGATGGCCCGATCTTTGCCTATAACAATCTGCCGCCTGATGAAGTAGTTATAAACATTCAGGAAGCGCTGCAGGATCAAGGCTATTACACCGGAAACATTGATGGGCAGTTTGGCGACCAAACGCGAGATGCTCTGGGAGCCTACCAGCGAGATCACGAACTCGAAATCACGGCAGCTATAGACGAGCCGACGGTACAATCACTGGGCCTCGTCACACAGGAGAGCTGAGCTACGCCGGCCGCAATCGCATCATGTCTCGTCGCGCAGTAACCCTAGTCGTGGTTTTCCTTGGCGTTCTCCTGGCCGGCAATATCATTGTCCTTAGTGTTTGGCTTCCGAGTTGGAAAGGCCGTGCTGGCAATTTGCAATCCGCGAACCGGACAATTGTCTCTTCGCCAGCAACGTCATCACAACCCAACAACACGCCGCTTGCTCCTGCTGTACCGGTGGCGCCCTCCTCGGATACGGTGCTGGAACGTCAATTCACGTCACCAAGTGGCAATCTTCAGATCAAATATCTTCGCGATCGCAAGACGAAAATCCGACGGATTGCGGTAGAAGACGCACATCGGCCTGGTGCCACTACCGTTTTGTGTGAGTCGAAACAGCCTGCCTGGGCACTCATCTCGCCGGACGATCAATGGATTGCAGTCAACCAACGCCTGGGCGCAGGCGGCGGCGTTCGGCTTTACCGGCGCAACAGCGCTTCGTCGGTTGAGTATGACCCGATTCAGGGCACAGCCCAGCAAAATTCCCAGCTGCAGGAGATGATCTGGCAAAGTTATTTGCGCACCATGCACGCAGACCCTGGTACGCCGCGCCGTGGCGCGACTATTGATGCGAGCGGCTGGGAGAACGATTCCCGAAAGTTGGATGTCTCAGTGGCTTTCCTATCAACGCCTCAAAATCCGGATGTGCCCGAGCCATGGAGATGCACGTACGACGTCGCCTCGAACCAAATCGAGCCGGCTCCAGACCAGCCAATGTCACCGGAAGTGGCGGATAATTCCGCAAGCGAGCAAGCCAGCGACCAATCAGAAGCGGTTGCCGAAAATGTCCAAAATTCAGACGCTGCAAACAGTGAGGATAACGAATTCCCCGGCGAAAGATTTCCCGCCACGCGCCTGGACGAATTGACCGTGTCCGATGTGAGCGAGTCGAGCTTAAGCGACATCACCTATGCTATTAACGAGATGTTTGCGCGGCACGGCGGGGAATTTAAGGACAAGAAGGTTACCAAACAATTCGAACAATTTTCGTGGTATAACCCGCGTCCCGGGCTGAGCTTTGACGACATTGAAACTGAGTTCAGCGACTTGGAGAAACAGAACCTCAAAGTGCTTGGTCGTTGTCGTGACGCCAAGCTTGCGGCCGCAAAGCACAAGTCGCGGACTGTTCGCGCACAACAGCCGGCGCAAGAAGAATCCGTCGGTGAAAAGGTCATGCGCGGCATACGCGCATGGCAGGATGCCGGCGGTCCCATGCCGCCGCACCCTTGAGGAGCCGCAGCGAGCCCTTGGTTCTTAGTTTCGTGAGGACGCGGCTGATTCCTCCCATCCACAAGCTATCATCGGGTGCAACTTATCAACGACAAACCGCTAGCAATCTCATCAAACCTGGATTTCTGCTGGCTGCGTTACTCGTAGCTCATCTTTGCACCGGAGCTGGCCTGCGCGAATACAATGCAAAGGAAGCGAAAAAGCACATCGGAGAGATTGCCACAGTGGTGGGCAAGGTCGATTGCATCGACCACGGCAGAAGGCACGTCGATCTACAGATTGGCGGCTGTGACCTACGAAAAGCGCTGTTATGGATTGTTGTGCCTGACGAGGCTTCAGGACCGCAGTTGGACCCCGAAACCGTTCGGGGCGTGCAGGTCGCGGTAACCGGAAAAATCGAATCGGCCGGCGGGACGCCGCAGATCACGATCAGATCGACGACACAAATCCAGCCGCGCACGGCTTTACAGACCAACTACATTGGTCACGCATACGAGAAGGAACAGAAGGGGGATATCGACGGCGCAATCGCAGACTTGAATAAAGCCATCGAACATCAGCTCGCGCGCCGCGATGAAGCGTGTGAGCATCTGGCGCGAATAAAAGAAAAGCGCGGCGATTGGGCCGGGGCGCTGGCTGCTTACGACAGACTCGTTTCGTTAGATCCTAACAAGGCTGGTTCTTATTGGGCCAGGGCTACGGCCAAAGAACAGCATGGAGATTTCGAAGGAGCAATGGCCGACTTCACGCGGGCGGCCGAACTTCGATCGAGTGGCGCAAACTTTATTGACATCGGCAATCGACGAAAGGCGCACGGCGATCTGACCGGGGCGACCGCGACATACGACAAAGCCATTGCAATGCTCGACAGCCAGATCGCGGGTACCCAAAAACCGTCCGATCGGTCGGATTTGCTTTTTTATCAACGCGGCTATGCCAAAGAGTTAAAGGGCGACATCGACGGAGCTGTTGCCGATTATGGTCGGGCCATCGCGACCAAACCGTCGTACGAAGCAGGCGCCTATAGCAAACGAGGAGACATAAAGAAAGCGCGCGGCGATTTGGCAGGAGCTGTCGCCGATTACCAGTATGCGGTGAAATACGCTCAACTAAATGAAGACAAGGAAAAGCTGAACAAGGCGAAAGCCGAGGTCGAGCGAGAACAAGCGCCTTTAGCGGACAGCAAGTCTGTTTACGGAGATGACAAAGCCACCGCTAAACTACCTCGAACTGCGCACGGACGGACGGCGAGCGAGCAACATGCGAATTCAGATGCTGCTGACGATGCCGAATCGCCCACTGCTCTCGTCACCCGAGCTAAGCTGAGAATTCGCACTGGCGACTTCGATGGCGCGATTGCGGATTGTGATCGTGCTCTTCAGCTCAGCCGCGGAGGCTCGAAGGAGGCGTCCGCTCTCAGAATTCAGGCGATGAGGGCGAAAGGAAGCTCGAAGAGTGCAGTCACGCAGCGGATCAACCCGGGTAGATCACAAGAAGAGCAGCCTATCGCGCCCACGACCAAGTCCGGCCCGCCTGTTGCCACCGGCCAGGACAGACCGAAGCCCACCAGCGCCCTTCTGGTCGATCCGACTTCCGGTCAACCCATTGGTCGGGAAACATACAATGGCAGTGTCAAAGTCGAATATAGCGACGGACGTTCCGAAACCTTCTGCAAGGACGGAAATTGCACGCATCCGCACGTGTCGCACGAAGGACACGTCGGCTGGACGCACTACACTCACCGGGAAGGTCGTTACAATTCTGCCATGAATGAAAGATTGGTAATTCGTTTTTCAAACGGCCAGACGAAAGAATTCAAACCTAATCCGAATGGGGGCCCATTCATCGAGGAATGGGATTTTATCGATAACGACGTGGCCGTCGCGATTAAGTCGCGAGGATACCATGGCCCTGCCAGTTTCGTTCGATACGATCTAATCAGCGGCCGGATGACAGGACACCAGGACGGGTATGTCGAATATGAAAAGATGCCAGAATGGGCCCAGCCGTTTTCAGACGACATACCCTTTCCTGCCGCGTCCAAGGCGGATGCCTCTGAGCAGACACTTTCAAAACAGAAAGCTTTGAAATCAGTGAACGGGAACGTGAAAACCCAAATTACTTTTGTGAATCGCAGCAAGCAAGGAGTGAAAGTGTACTGGCTCGATTACAGTGGCGAGCGCGTCCTTTATAGAAAGTTAAAAGATTCGGAGTCTTACACTCAGGATACCTACATGACACATCCCTGGCTTATCACCGATCTTCGTGACAATGTATGGCAGATTTACATGCCTACACTGCAGCCTCGAACGGTAATTGTTACGGCGCCGAAAAAGCCGTAGTTTGCGCCGCGAAGCTTATCGGATCAACCAGAGATGAGCGCATTCAGCCTCGAACATATAGTAATTCATTTTTGCATGTGATCAGTCTTTCGGCGCCAGCGAGGCCACTAATTTCTCAAAGCGCGGATCGCCACGCAGCGGGTCCCAAATCGGCTGCAATTTGAGGTAGCCGTAACTAACAAGGTTTGGTACGCGCTCAACGCGCTCGAGTTGATCGAGTGCCAGATCTTTCTCTCCAGTCCAAAGGTAAACCTGCGCCAGATTCGCGGCGTAAGCCACGCCGTCTACCGCGTCAGCGGCGATTGGCAGGAGTTCGCAGGCGCGCCGAGCTTCGCGGAGCGCATCTTCTTTGCGTCCGAGTCCCGCGTCGATCAATCCCAAGAGGCTGAGTGCAGCTGGGAAATCAGGCTGCTTTACCGCAACTTCTTCGACCTGGCGTCTGGCCTCCGCGAACGCAACCGAGGCCTTTTCTTTTTCGCCCCGCCAGCGAGCCACAACTCCTTCCCAGTATGCCCGCGGAATTTTGATGCCGTTGTACACGTTGCCCTCTGCCGGATAAGCTGCCAACGTGCCCGAAATTGCCTCCGGCGTGCGTTCGCACAGCGCGTAATTGATGTCTTCAATCTCGTTAGCTACCGACGGATCCTTTTCCATCAATGTTGCGCGTAACTGCTGAAAGTCCCGTAAATCAGCGCGCCAATCCACGGGAACCCATGCGCGTAAGATGCGCGTGAAGAGGTCGTCGGGGATAATAGTGAGTGCGTGTTCGAGTGCTCGGAGCTGATCAGCGTACCGACGCTGTAACTGATACGTCAGCGCTAGCTGCTGGATGGTTTGGAAATTGCGCGGATCAAGCTCGACCGATCGTTCGAAGTCGCGCGTTGCGCCTGTCCAATCGCCCTGCCGACGCTCGACATAGGCGCTGTACTCGAAGACTTGTGCGTTATTAGGCAAGGCTTGCCGCGCCGCGTTCAGTTCTTTTCGCGCCTGCTGATAATCGCGAAAGCCATGGTAATAGTAATCGGCCATCGCAAGGTGAGCATCGCCATCGTCGGGCGCAGTTCGCAGAGCCGACTCGGCCGCTTCCTTCGCCAGTGCCAGCCGCGAAGGCGTGTGATCAAAACCGGCCCAAAACATCTGCCCGTGGATCCGCGACAGCAGACAAAAAGCACGAGTAAAACTCGGGTCTCGCGCGACTGCTTCCTCAAGCAGCCTGATTGTCTGCGGCGCTTTCTCCTTTACTACTACCGGATTCGTGAGGTCGTTAGCCAGGGCCTGTGCGCGGATAAAAAGCTCGTAAGCCGTAAGATCGCGCGTTGGAGGCGTTTCGATAGCGCTTTTTTCGCTGGGTGATATTTTGGCTTGAAGTTGGTCCGCAATTTTTGTCGCGATCTCCGTCTGAATGGCAAAGATATCGGCCAAATCGCGGTCGTACGTTTGCGCCCAGACGTGAGTGTCGTTGCGTGCGTCAATGAGCTGAGCGTTCACGCGCACTTTGCCGCCCTCGCGCTGAACACTGCCTTCCAGAAGATTGGCAACACCCAAAGCCTGAGCGATGGCGCGTGCATTGCGCGCGATCCCGGCCTTGTATTGCATGACCGATGTTCGGCTGATCACCTTTAGATCAGCAATTCTGGCGAGGTCCGTCAGGATCTCATCCTGCACGCCGTCGGCAAAGAAAGCGTTCTGCGGGTCCGGACTAAGGTTTTGAAACGGTAGTACGGCAACGCTTTTAGCAGGGATCGCCGCCAAGTCGCCGGTCTGATTACGGTGAAAAAACCAGTAGCCGATGCCAAGCGCGGCCACTACGGCGATGGACGTTCCCAATAGAATACGGTTGCGTGTTCGGCGGCTGATACTCGCTTCGTCGCGCTTTGCTCGCTTAAGCCTCTCAGGAATATCCGCGTTTCCGATGCTGTCGCCGTAAAGGTTGACCAGCGAAATTCGAGCGCCATGCTTTACTTCGCATTCGCCCAACTCGTGTAAATAAGGCCGCCAGCGACTGTATTCTTCGAGGTCTTCGGCGACGTGTTTGGAAAGCAAAATGTGACCGGCATCGCCGCAATCCATCACACGCTGCGCAATATTGACTCCCGCTCCGGCAACGTTTGCTCGGTTGTTGACATCATTAACCACGTTCACAGGGCCGCTGTGGATGCCCATCCGAAGTCGCAGTTGTGGATACTTCTTAGTCGCTCGGGCAATCTCAAGGGCACACTGGACCGGCGCCTCTGCGCCGTTGCTAAAAACCAACGCAACGCCGTCGCCAGTTGGTAATGAGACCAATCTGCCTTGTTCTTCCGCAACCCGGACCTGCTCGCTTGTGGCGACTACCTCCTTCAGTTCACGAACAAGCTCGCTCTGTTCGCCAATGAGCAATTTCGAGTAGCCGACGATGTCGATGAATAAGACGTGCCCGATCTCGAATTTCGGATCGGTCGTAGCATCCGCGCCCATGAGCGACTTTGGAGGATATCAAAGTTTGGTTGAATAAAGAAGCCTTCTATTGGCGCGCGGGCCGTTGGCGGAGGGAATTCAGTTCGGCGCCGGCGAGGGGAGCGGGACGGCGTAATCTGGGGAGCGCACGCGCCTCGCGTGCCGGCGATCGCGCCCTCGTGATCGCGAACTTTTCCTTTTAGACGCCATCAGGGTCGGGCTTTTCGGCGAGGGCGCCGAAAAGTGCACGCGAGGCGCGTGCGCTCCCCACTCAGCGCGCAATCGTCAGCTCCAGAAGTTCATCAACTTTCTTTGCGTTGTCGAGATTCATGATGCACTTCCGCAATTTCTCGCATCGATCCTTGCCGATTACCTCGCCGCCGAGTGCGGTGAATTTCACCGCGATTTCCTCCTCGGTCATTGGATCTCGCGGATCACCTTTGGGCACGTCGACGCGAGTGGAATGCGATTTGCCATCGTTGGCGGTAATCGTCACGCGACTTGGCTGGAACTTTGGGAAGAGCGATTCGAATTCCTCATTCGCGACGACTTTAATTTTGTCCATGATCGGAATGAGCGACTGATCGCGCACCCGTTCTTCGCGAAATTGCAGTGGCGTCACCATGCCGTCGACAAGGCCGACGGCCATGCAATAAGGCAATGAGTGATCAGCGGTTTCCTTAGAATCCGGCCGATACTTATGCGGATCGCCAAGGATATCCGCAGCACGCGCGATCACTTCGACTTTGATCTCCTTTACGTCGTCAGCTTTGATTTTGTTCTCCTTCACCGTCTTCATCATCGCTGTGAGCGGCGCGTGACTCAGCGCTTCAATGGGGAAACTTTTCATGCCGCAATCAAGGATGCGGTAGTGAGACTTCGGTGACGTGGGCAAACTTTTCACTAACTCCTCACCGTCGAAAGAGGCTGGCTGTCCTTTGTATTGCACGTGGTGAAACACAGCGAACAAACCTTCTTTTCCATCAATGATATGCTCGGGCCCGGAGAATCCTTCTCGCGCGAGGAGTGCGCTTTCCGCGCCCATTCGTCCGGCCCAGGGATCGACTGTGTTCTTCATGTTGGTCAATTTACCGGCCGTCACTGCGCCCGGACAGAATGTGCGCGACGCGCTGATCCCAATTGCGCAGACCATTTGTTCTGGCGTGAGGTTCAGGACCCTCCCCGCAGCGACCGGCGCAGCAAAGGCGCTCAGCGTGGCATGATGCCACCCGTATTCACGCACACCTGGCCGTCCGATTTCGCAAAGGCGCATTTCAATTTCGTACGCGATGATCGTGGCAAGGATTAAATCTTTTCCGCTGAGTCCTTCGCTTTCACAAAGCGCCAGTGGCGCCGGGATGAGATCGCTTGGGTGACACGGATCTGCCTTCCAATAGATGTCGTTGTAATCCATCGCGCGGATCATGTGGCCATTCAGAAATGACGCGTCTACCGGATTAGTCTTAAAACCGGAGACGAACGCAGTCGCTTTCCCGTTGCCACTGCCTATAGCGCCGTGGTGTTTGTTTGTCATTCCGAGCGAAGTCGAGGAATCTCTGGAAGTCGCTTGGGTACCTGCCATCGCGCGATAATGTTTTAGCAAAATCTTCGCGTCTTCTTGTTGGCTCCCTCCGAGGGCGCAGCCGATGGAATCAAACCAAAATAGTTTCGCTGCTTGAATCGCCTCCGGCGAAAGGTCTTCGTATTTCAGTCCGCAAGCCCACTCAGCGATGGTGTGTGAGAGCAGACGTTTCGATTCGGTTGTTGGTCGTGACATTCTGGTTTCCTCGATTAAGATGTGCCCACCAAACACACGAATTACGCTAAAACAAATCAAAGCTGACGAGTCTGACGGAAAGGCTCGTGTCCTCCTCGCCATTCAGCGGTCTTCTCCTTGCTCATAGATTTGTAGCCTATGGCAAAACCAGAACTATGAATCCAAAAGGGTTCTTCGGGGAGCTGAAGCGCCGCAATGTCTACAAGGTGGCAGTCGCGTACGCAGTCGTCTCCTGGCTGCTTATCCAGGTTGCGACGCAGGTATTTCCGTTCTTCGAAATTCCAAATTGGGCTGTGCGGCTGGTCGTTCTGTTGCTTATTCTCGGATTTCCAGTCGCTCTGATTTTGTCCTGGGCTTTTGAGATCACACCGGAGGGCATCAAACGGGAATCGGAAGTGGCGCATGAGCAGTCAAAGACGCGCCACACCGGGCGAAGGATTATTGGCCTGACGATTATTGTGGCCGTAATCGCTGCCGGGCTATTGGTGTTTCAGTTGGTGCGTTCAAAGTCCGCAGTCACGCCTCGACAGAGCCAGGCGGCTACATCTGTTCCGGAGAAAAGCATTGCCGTTCTACCGTTTGATAATCTGAGTGATGACAAATCGAACGCTTATTTTGCCGAAGGAATTCAGGACGAGATCCTGACGCGGTTGTCAAAGATCGCAGACCTCAAAGTCATCTCCCGCAGTTCGACGCAGAAATACAAAAGCGCCCCGGACAATTTGCGCGAGGTTGGAAAACAGCTTGGGGTCGCGAATTTGCTCGAAGGCAGTGTGCAAAAAATCGCGAACGCTGTGCACGTGAATGTGCAGTTGATCCGCGCCGCGACCGACGAACACGTTTGGGCAGAAAGTTACAATCGCAAGCTCGACGATGTTTTTGGAGTCGAGGGTGAAGTCGCCAGCACCATCGCTGATCAGCTCAACGCGAAGCTCACTGGCGCCGAGCAAAA
>WNFW01003713.1_pt1 | contig 10632 bp, 6 predicted proteins | sample 5400131 | NCBI WGS metagenome assembly WNFW01 (sample SAMN13153362, study PRJNA577476) | soil metagenome | isolation source: 20 cm soil or saprolite under grassland replicate 1 | place: USA:California | collected 2016-06-15
TTGAAGAAGATGCCACCTATACCAGTAACGCGGTTCATGTGTACCTCACGCGGAAAGATGAGTATTCCGACATTGTAAGTTTTGTTCATTTCTATTTTGCTGCTTACCCGAGTACTTTGTCAAGACTGTACATTTGCTCACCTCATGGGAGGAATGCGCGCTCATTCCTTGGGAGGTTCGGTCTCTTTGACGTGGCGATCCAATGTCGCGCCGGTCCACGGAACGTGCAAATTTCCTCCCATGAAGTGAGCAAATTTACAATCGAGTGAAACAGAAAAGCTCACCCATTGTCCGATTCACCAAATCCGCCCATGAGCCAAGTAATCTGACAAACAACAGCGATAACATCGGACTATCGAAAACATAAGACACGCTAAAGCGATCTTTATAACCCCACCCCTCAAATCCAAAAATCTCCAGCCCGCTCCGTAAAAAACTTTCTGTGAGTGTCCACACGTGCCGCAGCGAGCGAGAGGCTATACTGCATGGACACGACCTCACGCGCTCGATTCTTCTTTTGAGCGTATCACAGAAAGTTTTTTCCTTCGGGGTCGAATTTTTGGATTTTCCCCACCTGTAGCCTCGCTCGCTCCTGGCTACCAGCATGGTTGAGTTTATCTTTGGTATCTCCGTTACTTTTGTCTACATATACTCATTTGGCTATCAAGCAGACGATGTTTTGTAGCACCTTGAAAAGTTGCAGTTGTGCGAACAACGGAAAGGAGTAGCGCCTATTGGACTCACTAGCTTTGAGTAAGAAGTACGAAGTCCTCAGCATTAGCAGATTAGACTCTCGCTCATTTGGACTCACCACTGAGCAGATCAATCACCTTGCAGATGAGGATATGGCGGCAATCGCAGACAAGATAGGTGAACTTGTCGCGTTTGTGTCAATTGTTTTGTGGCTCATGAAACATCGCGTTTGTTCCCAATACAACTGGGAAATCCACTCTGTTCAATCGTTCGCAAAGTGCTTTTGAAAATTGAGACACAAATCAGTGAGTCAACATTGAGGTCAAGATAGCGGGGACAACTGCAGGAACTGCAACACATTCGTATTGGATACTCTTTCACGATTTCCATGTACTCACAAATGAGATTGACTACAGAAACTACCAAGCTTTCCAGTTAGATTTGCAGGACATCGTGAGCGAAGAGTATAATCTAGTGTGGTGCTAGAGGTTGGGGAACTCTACAGTTCCCCTCCTGTAGAACATGACCTTCGGAGAGAAGTTCCTGTGTCTGTATCTGTATCTGTGCCCTTTGGGAGGTCGCCTACAATGAGGTTGCATGGTGCAGGCCTCCTCGTAGGCCCTCTCACTGTGGAGAGCTGCATTAAAGGATAAGTGCATATGGCAACCCAAGCAGTAGAAGTTGAAGTAGCTGCCAAAAACAAAAGACTGACTTTACGAGAACGCCTGGATTTGGGAAATGGCCTCACCCCGTACTACCTGGTACTGCCTACCGTCTTCTTGACTCTGGTAGGGGCATTCTTTCCTATCTTGTATTCCCTTTGGCTCAGCTTCCTCAATAGGCCTCCTGGTCCCAGTGCAGAGTTTATTGGATTGAGCAACTATCTTCAGATTATTACGAGTAGTGGGTTCCGCAGTTCACTGAGCACGACGCTCATCTTCACGTTCATCTCCGTCACCTTAGAGACCATCTTTGGTCTGGGAATTGCCCTCCTTCTTCATGCCACGTTTCCAGGTCGTGGTCTGCTACGGGCCGCTATTCTTGTCCCGTGGGCTTTCCCCACGATTCTCGCCGCGCAGATGTGGTTCCTGATGTACAATGACCGGACGGGCATCATCAGCTACTTCCTGCAGCAGATGCACATACTGGCGCCGGGTTCGACGTTATTGCAGTCGAATAGTGGCATCATGATCGCTGCCATCATCGTCGATGTCTGGAAAAACACTCCTTTTATGGCCCTCTTGCTCCTGGCCGGCCTCCAGGTCATCCCATCTGAATTGTATGAAGCGACCACAGTCGATGGAGCCACTCGCTTCCAACAATTTTGGACGATTACCTTGCCTCTGCTCAACGGGCCGCTGACCGTCGCGTTGCTCTTCCGCACACTCGCTGCCCTCGGTGTGTTCGAGCTCTTCTACATCCTGGGTGGCAACCAGGTGCAAAGCATGGCATCGTACTCGTATAATTACATGTTTACTCGTTCCACCTTTGACTTTCCTCCAGGAGTGGCAGCCGCCATTGTACTGTTTGTGATTGTCATTTTTCAGATAATCTATCGTTTTTCTGCCATGATGGCTGTCCTAAAAGGTTATGCGAAGCTGACATCCTCTCCTAAAGCAGACCAACGAGATGCGAAACAAGTACAGAAGGGCTATGAAACCATTTGAAGGTTTTGAGCAAAAAAGCCATATGCAAATGAGTGGGGATGCTGTAATTGAGCTCATGCAGCTTTTTGACCAGAATGGCATTGAGGTATTTGTTGATGGTGGCTGGGGCGTAGATGCCCTATTGGGTGAACAAACGCGCTCGCACGCAGATTTAGACATCGCTTTAAAGCACAAAGATGTCCCGAACCTCCGTGGGCTGCTTGAAGCACGTGGGTACAGAGATGTTCTCCGTGATGATACTCGGGACTGTAACTTTGTCATGGGCGATGACCAGGGACATGAGGTAGATTTCCACTCCTACACGTTTGATGCTCATGGGAAGCTGGTTTTTGGAATAGAGTATCCGTTGGATTCATTGACCGGCACCGGGTCAATACAGGGATATCCGGTAAAGTGCATTTCACCTGAGTGGATGGTGAAGTTTCATTCTGGCTATGAACTGGATGAAAATGATTATCGTGATGTTTCTGCACTGTGTGAGCGATTTGGTATGGCTCTCCCAGCTGAGTACGAAAGATTTACTTGAGAAGGGGATGAGTGATTCTCTTCATGAAGATATCTGTCAGCGTCATTGCCAGGATTTGTAACTATCGTGGCGAGGTTTGGTGTAGTCAATGCATACAGCCTGACTGCTTCAACGGTCGAAACTATGATGGCACTCGATGGAAAGGAAAGCTAGCTTAATTCACATTTCTGCTTTTGCCTTCCCAGTATTTGTCGCGCAGATTTCGTTTGAGAATCTTGCCAGCGCCACTTTTGGGTAGAGCATCTTGTGAGAACTCAATACTGCGAGGAACTTTATAACTTGCAATCAACGAATGAGAATATTCAATTAATTCATCAGCGGTCACTTGCATACCCGGTTTACAGACCACTACTGCGTGAACGGCCTCGCCCCAAGTCTCATCAGGAATACCGATCACCGCAACCTCTAACACAGCGGGATGAGTATAAAGGGCATTTTCTACCTCAACTGAGTAAACATTTTCACCACCAGAGATAATCATATCTTTGGCACGATCAACAATGTAGATATAATTCTCTTCATCTATAGTCGCCAGGTCGCCCGTATGCATCCAGCCGTCGACAATAGCCGCAGAAGTCGCTTCAGGCATGCGCCAGTAACCCATCATGACATTAGGCCCGCGTGCAATAATCTCACCTATCTCACCGGGATGCACATCTTCACCTTCAGTATTGACGACACGTACCTCGACTCCGAGTAGTTCTTTACCACACGAAGATAGTCGACGCACCTGCTCGGGCGTGCCATCCAAAATGTGATCTGCCGGATCTAGCATTGTCAGCAAGGGTGCCGTTTCGGTCATACCGTAGCCCTGCATGAAAATCCGTCCCCACTTTTGCAAACCTTGCTTGAGCAATTCTACCGGCATAGGCGAAGCTCCATAAATGAGACGGCGCAAACTTGAGAGATTGTACTTATCAACGTCGGGATAGTTGAGCACTGTGTTGACCATTGTCGGCACATGCACTGTGATAGTTACTTTTTCATTTTGAATAACCTGCAGCACACGCTCAGGATTAAACATGGGAATGAAGACATGGCATGCGCCAAGCATACTTAGCCCAAATGTCGCGCAAAGGTCAGCGAGATGAAACATAGGCGCGGCGTGCAAAAACCTGTCATGACTCGTGAAGCCTATAGCGATAATGGAGTTCATTGCATTGGACATCACATTCTTGTGCGAGAGCATTACACCTTTGGCACGTCCTGTTGTGCCTCCCGTATAAAATAGTCCTGCAAGGTCGTCGTCTTCCATCTCCTGGTCAACACTCTCTTGCATATGCGAGCCTTTGCTTATGACATCATCATAATTGATCATGCCTTCGGGTGTCTCATTACCACAAAAAACAATGCCCTCGACGGAAGGAAACGTATCCCGACCGGTGGCGTAGGGTGCAAAGGTTTTATCCACGACTAACACCTTCGATTCGCTATCATTGAGAATGAAGATAATCTCTGGTCGTGCCAGGCGGATATTGAGAGGAACAATCACTGCTCCCATACGCGCGCAGGCGTAGTACAATTCGAGGTAGCGATGGCAGTTGAGCATCAGCACAGCAACACGATCTCCTCGCACTACACCTATCGATGCCAATCCGCGAGCAAGTGCGTCAGTGCGCTGGTCAAACTCTTCCCAGGTATAGCGAGTTTCTCCACAAACAACGGCCTGGCGGGTTCCAGAAATTTTTTTAGAATGAGCCAATCCCTGTGCGATGTTCATGCTTAACCCCTCCTTGTATTAACAAGCAAATAGCGCTGCTGCCTTTTGCACTATTGTAATGTATTTCCAGGGTAAAGAAAAGCATTATGGAATCATTTCAAGCAGTCTCGAGGGCTTTACAAACTCATACTGATTATCAAGTTGCTGTACCACCTGTTGAAGATCGGAAAGTGTCATCGTCCATGCCATAACGTACACATTCAAATATTGAGCAGAAGCATTTCTGACCAGGTTGACTGTCTTACTGACGCTATCCGCAAGACCTAGATTCTGTAACACTGGCACACCTGATACACTTTTCCAGGTTGATTGTGTCTGTCCAGAACCACTCAATATCCCCTTAATCCCAAAGGGAGCCAACACATCTACATATATTGCTTGCAACCCTGGATTGACAAAAGCCTGACTTAACGCGCTATCTAGCACTTCGATGATGGTTAGCTTCATGGATTGCATCAACTCACCTGTCAATTTCAGAAAAGCTGGCAATTGTTCTTGAGGCCAATCTGAGGGGTAGATATATCCTTCGCCGCTCGGCCCAGCTATCAGTTCGTCATTCGGAGAGGCTGTATTCAAATAATATGCTGCCAACGATGGAGCAGTCTGTACCAGCGAAGGTGAGATTGTCCAACCAATGGGAATCGAGCCGCGAACAGGGTCTCTCCATAATCCTGCCATACGATGCTGGTCATATTGCAAATTATCGCCATCACTAATCGTAAATGAAACGTAGCCCTTTGGTGTGCTGATGGTTACATTATCCGCAGTATTCATATTTGTGGCAGTATTCATATTTGTGGCAGTAGCAAGGACGGGGGCAAGCCCCGTCCCTACATTTTCCGTTTGAGCTTGCTTGATGCCCTGAACGTTTTGGACGCTCGTCCAAACCTCGAGATTTTCGAAGAAATCTGAGGCCAGCACAGGCATGGCCCTCTGTGATGCCAATTTCACGCCCTTTGGCTCGTCAATAAACCAACCTAGATGCGTTGTTCCCGCCGAAAATGTGTTGAAAATGCGCTGCATCAGCCCTCTTTCAGATATCCATCCATTGAAGACATCCGGAATGAATTTCGTCGCATCAAGCCAGTAAATGAATGTGCGAGTCGCAACGAGAAACGACCTTAACGCGCCTGAAATCTTAGGATCCAATCCGGCAATAAGGTTTGTTGCAGAATTTTTAAGCAGGTTACGTTCAGCCCAGGTATAAGCTTGTATGCGATTTTTCCATTGATAGATACGTAAGTCCGCTATGACAGGCAATTGATATGGTGGTCCTTGAAGAACCTTTGCCTGTGCTGGAGAAACAACCATGCCCTCACGTTGGCCTGCCAGCATGGTAGCAATATTGATACTGTCAATGGAGTTGGGATCATAAATGATGATCCCCTGGATGGAACTAGCATATTTGTTGAGCATTGCATCGAGAGCAGTATTACCCGTTGCCGGGGAAACATCGTGCGGTATCTGAGCAAAAACTTCCTGGAGCCAGAAGGCTGCATCACCACTACTCAGAAGATAGATCTGTGGCTTTTGATGGTTGATGACACCTGTCATGGTCGTTATAGCGAGTTGTGTATCTTGCGAGGCACCACGTATATCGTACACATCAAGATGATCTGGCGATTGAAATATTGGCCACCATCCACTAGCAGCCCAGTCAGCATAAGTCATATTCGTACAAAGGCCCTTTCAAGATTATTGCAATTTTTCTTTCCATTGTAGCACCAACATGGGTATAACGATTGTGCAGGCCTCTCTCGATGGAAGTCGAGATGCTTCGCTACGCTCAGCATGACAAGGCTCAGATACTTGACCTTAATTCCTAACTGCGGTATGCTAAAATCCATAAAAAGCGTGGTATCCTGGATAGCAAATCCATGCTGGCCTCAAATTCGGCATACTCTTCTAAAACGCTCATCGTTGAGCAAGAAAGGACTCCAAATATGTCTGGAAAAATGGTAGCGCCTGAATTATTTCGTCCACCCATTGACTTTCCTGATGTCCCATATGATCACCTGCTACGCATGGCTGCGTATCGCAATCCTGACCGCCCGGCGATTATCTATCACGACCTTATCCTGACCTATCGTGAAGTTGTCTCAATGGTGAATGGTATCGCTAACGGGCTACTCAACCTGGGGCTAACAAAAGGCGATCGACTTTGCCTGTTTACACTCAATCGCCCTGAATACACTATCACCTTCATAGCCGCTGCTTCTATAGGTGTAGTGGTCAGCCCAATGAATCCCGCATATAAAGAACGTGAGATCGCCTATCAGCTTGAAAACTCCGAAGCCAAAGCTATTCTTATACAACGTGAATTGCTGCCACTCCTGCAGCTCGTGATGAATCAAAAATCATTTCCAAATCTCAAACGTATCATCGTGACCGGGGAGAGAGTTCCTGAGGGTATGCCAGACGCTATACCATTCGCAAGGTTGTTGCGCGAGTCCTCTCCGAAACAACCCCCACATGTCGAGATCAACGGAGATGACCTGCTTGCCTTGCCTTACTCGTCCGGAACCACAGGCTTTCCTAAAGGGACTATGCTCACTCACCGAAACCTGACCAGTAACAATCTCCAATTCACCACTGCTCTGCGCGTTGACATTACCGATGTAGCTCTTATCTTTTTACCCTTTTATCATATCTATGGTGTGATGCTCACCGGCAGTTTCCTTGCCTGTGGTGGAACCCAGGTTATGATGGAACGATTTGACCTGCTACAGTCACTCGAGTTATGTGAGAAGCACAATGCCACCTATTACTTCGCTGTACCACCGATTGTACTTGCACTGGCGAATGCTCCGGTGGATCTCAGCAGAATGAAGACGGTCAAGTATGTTTTCTCAGGTGCAGCACCTCTCCCTATGGACCCTGCCCGCAAACTGCAAGAAAAGACAGGAATCAGGGTTGTTCAAGGTTATGGTTTGACCGAAGCTTCCCCGCTCACTCATTCACAACCAGGTGACCCCTCCTTGATGCGTCTTGATAGTGTTGGCATGCCGGTGCATAACACCGAGCAAAAGATCGTCGATATTGAAACAGGCGAACGTGAATTACCGGTCGGAGAAGATGGTGAGATCATCATTCGCGGTCCACAGATCATGCAAGGCTACTTGAAAGCTCCGGAAGAAACTGCGCGTGCACTGCGCAATGGCTGGCTTTATACCGGCGATATCGGACATGTCGATGCTGATGGCTACACCTACATCGTCGACCGTAAGAAAGAAATGATCAAATATAAAGGTTTTGGTATAGCTCCTGCCGAAATTGAGTCGTTGCTGATGGAACATCCTGCTGTCATGGACTCGGCTGTCATAGGTGTTCCCGACGATGAAGCCGGCGAACTACCTAAGGGTTTTGTCGTTATTCGCTCAGGTCATAGCGCCACTCCTGAAGAAATTCTTGACTTTGCCAACGGCAAACTAGCTGGCTATAAAAAGATACACCAGATAGAATTCATAGACGCGATTCCAAAGGTTCCATCGGGCAAAATCCTGCGTCGCGAACTCAAAGAACGCGAACGAGCCCGCCTTGCTGGGGAGCAAATCTGATAAATAAAAGAACAGCCAGCTCTCACATCAAACAAGAAACGAGAGCTGGCTGTTCAACGTTTTTATGACAAGCCAGCCAAAAATAGTCCTCTCGAAAACGCCTCACCTGCCAACGTCAACACAACCACGAGATACAACATCCCTGTAGCCGACTGAAATGAACGATCATGAATTAACTTCAAGATGAAACCGAGTAGCGCCAGGGGTAACACAAAAGCCACTAGCAAGCGCAGCCAACCAATCACATCAATACTCAAAGGTGCCATAACAGGCGCATTTGAGGGCTTAACCTGCGAATTTTGTACAGGTGTCGCCGCAGAAATAGCAGTAGTCGTAGTAGCCGTAACAGCAGGTGTCACAACTTTGCTGGATTGAGACGGCGCTATAGTGCTAAGTCCACCAGTAAAGGTAAACACTAACTGTGCCAGTATACCAATCAATACAAGTGTAGTAGCAAAGCGCAGCGGCTTTTCAGAGAGAGCGGGTGTCACGAGATACCAGTGTCCAAGCCACATCGCAGTCATCACTCCACCCAAAGCCAGGGCCGAAGCGAAGAAACTACCAACTGCAAAAGCTTCGGCTGGACCCGAAGAAGCTAATGGTCGAAAAATCATCCCCAACACAAACAGTGTCACAACTCCTGCTAAAACGTCCAGGCTCCCAACGATGAGACGCGCAATACGTCTATTCGACCAACGTGTTCTAGCGATTTCCTCCTCTTCCTGCTTAAATTTCCCATCCACACCGGCTTTTTTATCCATCAACAGCAAAATTGTGTAAGGAACCATCAGCACCAGAAAAAGCAGTAGAAACGGGGTCAGATAGGCCGTCCAGGACTTGTCGAGCAGGGTAAAGGAGTTAAGCAGCTCTTGATTTGAAAAATTCAACTGAAATAAAACTGTCAGGCCGGTAAATAGCACATAAATGATTGCATAGAGTACCAGGAAATTTCGTTTGACCATGTTGCGCCAATCAAGCAGAAAGAGCACAGCAAAAGCCCCAATCGAAAGTTCTGCCATCACAATAAAAAGCATCAACGGGAGAGTAATGAGCATTGTCTATTTTTAATCCTTTTGTCACGACATTCAAGAAAGTGGTAGAGGTTAGAGCCTTTAAGCTACCGTGACAGATTATACGCCTTTTGGTGTTTTGGGGCAAACAGTAATGTAACTTTAATTGTCCTTTGATCTTTCTCCAACTAAATTCGATTGTTTATCTTTCAGTTCTTTTGCTACATAAAAAGACGACCGGAAAGGTATGCCCTTCTAGACACCAGTGAATATCAAACTCAACTCGTATATAGTAGGGGCGTACCCTTGCGGTCGCCCTCTTAATGCTGAACTACACTACCTGCGGCATCCTCTTCTGCGCATCCGCTACAGCCTCTGACGGGTACTCATAATCTTGCAGCTTCCCAGCAAAGTAAGCATCATACGCGGCCATATCGAAGTGACCGTGCCCACACAGGTTGGTCAGAATTACCCGCTCTTCTCCAGCTTCTTTCGCTTCCAACGCCTCGTTAATCACTGCACGTACCGCGTGCGCAGCCTCTGGTGCAGGAACAATCCCTTCGGTTCGAGCGAATTGCACTGCCGCCTCGAAGACACTGAGCTGGTAATAAGCCTCGGCCTCGACGATGCCTTCCTTATGGAGTAGTGACATCAACGGTGCCATGCCGTGATAGCGCAACCCACCTGCATGGATACCCGGTGGTATGAAATCATGGCCCAATGTATGCATCTTCACCAGCGGTGTCATACCAATAGTATCACCAAAGTCGTAGGCATAAATACCCTTGGTCAGGCTGGGACAGGCCATAGGCTCAGCAGCCAGAAAGCGCGTCTTCAAGCCTTTTCTGCGAGCTTCACCGATGAAAGGGAAGGAAAGACCAGCATAGTTACTGCCGCCGCCAACGCATCCAACCACTACATCCGGATAATCATTTGCGCGTTCCAACTGGAGCAGCGCCTCTTCACCGATGATCGTCTGGTGCATCAGTACATGGTTAAGCACACTTCCCAGCGAGTACTTGGTCGTACCGCCGCTCTTGGCAGCGACTTCCACCGCCTCACTGATGGCGATACCCAGGCTGCCCATATTCTCAGGGTCCTGCGCCAGGATGCTGCGCCCTGCGTCCGTCAGGTCAGTCGGGCTGGCATGCACGGTCGCGCCATAGGTTTCCATCAGATTACGGCGATAGGGCTTCTGCTGGTAGCTGATTTTCACCATGAAAATTTCGATTTCCATGTTGAAAAAAGCGCCTGCCATTGCTAAAGCTGATCCCCATTGCCCTGCTCCTGTCTCGGTGGACAGTTTCTTGACGCCTTCTTCTTTGTTATAAAATGCCTGAGCCACTGCGGTATTTGGCTTATGGCTTCCTACCGGACTGACACCCTCATACTTGTAATAAATACGCGCAGGAGTATCTAATGCCTTCTCCAATCTGCGTGCGCGATAGAGTGGACTGGG
>WNFW01004568.1_pt1 | contig 10631 bp, 13 predicted proteins | sample 5400131 | NCBI WGS metagenome assembly WNFW01 (sample SAMN13153362, study PRJNA577476) | soil metagenome | isolation source: 20 cm soil or saprolite under grassland replicate 1 | place: USA:California | collected 2016-06-15
CTTCGGTCAGCTCTTTCAGCGGGATCGAAAAGTGCTGCCACGTGCCCGGCAGGTCGGTGAACCTCAGGTCCACCACCTGCACGCCGGCCTCCTTCGCTTTCCGCACCACGTCCGCGGGCGACGCGGCCGTCGCGGCCTTCGCCCCGGACCCGGATGTGGTTGGCTCCAACGTCGCGGTCATAGAATCGATCTCCTAGAACGGTGCTTGAGAGCGGAGTGCACGGACGATGCCACGAACGAAGAGGGCCCGGGCATGCGGGAAAGTACAGGAGACGCTGCAAAGTGTCAACCGTTTCGTGTCATTGACGCAACAGATATTCTGTCGGTTACGGGATTCATGAGCTTGAGCTGGGTCAGTGTGAGTGGAAATGTGCAAAACATGCAATCTTCTCGATACACCGTTTCAGCCGTCCAGCGCCGCCACGAAGTGCCAAAGCTCCACGGCCGAAAATTCCCCGAAGCGCTCCTGGATCTCACGTTCCGACAGCTCGAGGAAAATCCAACTCGTGGTCCGGCGGCGCTCGCCGTTCACGAAGTGCACGCGCCCGCGCACGGCACCGACCTCGGCGTCGGGCTGCATCTCGACGAACACCTCCCACTGCTCATCACCGCGCTTCAGCTCGCCCATGTGCTTGGCGCGGTCGGGTCCCGGGAACGGGGCGCTCATGGGGATTACACTACGCTGCCTCTCAGATTCCTGCCAGTTAGATTCTGGCCTCAATGAATTGTCACGCGTGCGGAGCGCCGCTCGGCGCCACAGCGAAGTTTTGTCACAAGTGTGGTGCCCAGGTAGGCGGGGGCACTGGTGACGGTGGTAACCTTCCGACTGGGAGCAGGGAGCAGGGAGCCGGGAGCAGGCGGTGCACCGGAGGCGACCGCTCCCAGCTCCCTGCTCCCTGCTCCCTCCATGCTCCCTGCTCCCGATATTTCCCAGATGTCACCGGAAGAACGCGCCACCCGTCTCTACAACCGCGTCATGATGCTGCACACCCAGGGCAAGGTCGATAGTGCGGAGTTCTTTCTGCCGATGGCACTCCAGGCGTATGCGATGCTGCCGGCGCTGGACGTAGACGCCCGCTACCACATCGGTGTGCTCGACCTGACCGGCGGCAATGCCGCCGCGGCTCTCGCGCAGGCGGACGCCCGCCGGGCGTACGCCGACTTCCTCAAGAACGAGGCGGCGGAGCGCACGCGCCAGCGCCCCGAGTACGCCGAGCACGCGGAGAACCTCGAGGCGTTCCACCAGCAGGCGACGCAAGTGACCGATGGCAAAGCCAAGCGTCGTAGCTGAGGGTCCGCGCACAATTCATCTGGCGCACAGTCCGGACGCGGACGACGCGTTCATGTTCTGGGCGCTCGCCGCCGGGCGGATCGACACCGGCGACCGTCGATACGTGCATGAGCTCGGCGACATCGAGTCGTTGAACCGGCGCGCCCTCGCCGGCGAGCTTGAGGTGACGGCCGTGTCGCTGCACGCGTACGCCTACCTCGCCGATCGCTATGCGCTGCTCGCCCACGGAGCGAGCATCGGCGACCGCTATGGACCGCGCATCGTGGCCGGCGCTGCGCCCCCTCCCGATCCGCGGTCGGCGCTCGGGGCGGGGAGTCTCCTCGTCGCGGTCCCGGGCGAGCTCACCACGGCGTTTCTGGCCCTCAAGCTGTACCAGCCGGCGGCGCGCCACGTCGTCGTGCCGTTCGATCAGATCGAGCAGTATGTGGCGGCGGGCCGGGCGGACGCGGGGCTCCTCATCCACGAGGGCCAGCTCACGTTTGTCGACCACGGGCTGCACCTCTGGGTGGACCTCGGGGAATGGTGGCACGACGAGACGGGACTCCCGCTGCCGCTCGGCGGCAACGTCGTGCGACGCGACCTAGGGGACGCGTTGATGCGCGACATCGCCCGCGATCTCAAGGCCAGCATTCAGTACGGCCTCGCCCACCGTGCCGAGGCCCTCGCGCACGCGACGGCGTACGGCCGGGGCCTCGACCCATCGCGCATCGACCGGTTCGTCGGGATGTACGTGAACGCGTACACGGTGGACTACGGCCCGACCGGCCGACAGGCCGTGGCCGAGTTGCTCGCTCGCGCCCACGGCGCGGGCTTGCTCCCGGGGCCGGTGGAGGTCAGCTTCGTAGAAGGTTAGTGAAGGTTGTGGGGGATGGTGGAGGATGGTGGACCTCCACCAACCTCCACAAACCTCCACCCACCTCCCGTAAGGAGACCACGGTGGCCGATGTGACGGGTCCCGTCCAGATCCTCGTCGTGGATGACGAGGAGCCGATCCGGAACGCCCTCAAGAAGTTCCTCACGCAACAGCAGTACGAAGTGTACGCCGCCGGCACCGGTGACGAAGCCCTGCAGCAGCTCCGGCGCCACCGCATCGCGCTCATGCTGTGCGACATTCGGATGCCCGGCACCAGCGGCGTCGACCTGGTGCCGCAAGCCATCGAGATCGAGCCCGAGCTCGCGATCCTCATGCTCACCGCCGTGAACGACGCGACCAGCGCGGCGCTCTGCATGCAGCGGGGCGCCATGGACTACCTCACGAAGCCGATCGAGCTCGCCGACCTGGCGCGGGCGGTCCAACGGGCGCTCAAGCGGCGCGAGATGCTCCTCGAGAACCGCCAGTTGAACCAATGGCTCAAGGAGGAAGTCAGCACCCGCACCGCGGAGCTGCAGCGCGAGCGGATGAAGCTGGAGCGCCTTTCGATCGCCACGCTCGAGGCCCTCGTGAACGCCCTGGAAGCCAAAGACCCCTATATGCGGGGGCATTCGGCCCGCGTCGCCGACCTGTCCGCCTCCCTTGCCCATGAGCTCGCTATCCCAGAGGAGGACGTCGAGCACGTGCGGGTCGCGGGCCGGCTGCACGACATCGGCAAGATCGGGACGCGCGAATCGGTCCTGAACAAGCAGGGTGCGCTCACCCCCGAAGAGTTCGAGCACGTCAAGCAGCACGTCGTCATCGGGTCCCAGATCCTCGCGCCGCTCTCGCACCTTGGCGACATCATCCCGGCAGTGCGCCACCACCACGAGCGGTGGGACGGGACCGGCTACCCTGATGGGCTACGAGGCGAGGAGATCCCGATGGGCGGCCGCATCATCGGCGCGGCGGAAGTGTTCGACGCCCTCAGCACGTCGCGCGCCTACCAGGAGAAGATGAGTCCCGAGAAGGCGGTGGAGCGGGCGGCCGATCTCGCAGGCACGGTGCTCGATCCCAGAGTCTACGAGGCCCTGGCCTCGGTGGTCGCGCGGCGCCGCACGCTGGTGTTCCTGGACGACGGCGGCACAACGTCCACCTGACCGTTGCCGTTCGTGCTGATCGCCCTCACCGGTGCCACCGGATTCGTGGGACGGCACATTACCACGGTGCTGGCGCGCCGCGGACATGCGATCCGAGCGCTGGTGCGCAGCCCGTTGCAGGCACAGCGCCTCGAGGGTCTCGGGGTAGAGCTCGTCCCCGGCGACCTGGCTGACGCCGCGGCGCTCACGGCGCTGCTGCGTGGCGCGAACACCGTCGTGCACCTGGTCGGCATCATCGTCGAAACGGGCCGCGCCTCCTTTCACACCGTGCACGTGGAAGGCACCCGCCGCGTGCTCGAGGCGGCGCGCCGTGCCGGCGTCGAGCGGTTCGTGCACATGAGCGCCGTCGGCGCGCGGGACGAGCCTGGGGCGACCCCCTATCATCGAACGAAATGGCACGCCGAAGAGCTGGTCCGCGCGTCCGGGCTATCGCACGCCGTCTTCCGACCGTCGATCATCAGTGGCCCGGAGAGCGCACCGATCCGCACCCTCGCCCGGTTGCACCGCTGGTCTCCCGTAGTGCCGGTGTTCGGCGACGGCCGCTTCCCCACACAGCCCGTCTGGGCGGAGGACGTCGCCCTCGCGTTCGCGCTCGCGGCCGAGCAGTCCGCGCTCGCCGGCGCGTTCGAGCTGGGCGGGCCCCAGGTTCTGACCTACGAAGAATTCCTGCTGGCAATCGGGCGGGCCGCCCGCCACCCCCGCCCGCTCGTGCACGTGCCGCTCGGGCTCGCGCGAGCGGCCGCCGCTGCGCTCGGCCTGCTCGGGGCCGCGGCGCCGCTCACGGGCGATCAGCTCCAAATGCTGGTCGAAGGCAGCGCCACCCCCGCGAACGCCATCGAGTCGGTGTTCGGCATTCAGCCGGTCGCTTTCGAGCAGGGGTTGAACCGCTATCTCGCGCCGAGTCGACGATGACCTTCGTGCGGTGCGCGCTCCTGACGGGAGCGATGTGGCTCGGCTCCGCTCCGGCGTGGGGCCAGGGTGGCGAGGCGGACTCCGTGCTCTACGCGCTGTCCGCGGCCAGTCGGTTCGACGTGAAGACGGGAAAAGCGGGACTGCTCGGCTTTGCGGGCCACGCGCATGTCGTGCGCGCCCACGGCTTCGCGGGACGGGTGGTCTACTTCCCGAACGCGCCCTCGAAGTCCCGCGTTGAAATCGCCGTACCCGCGGACAGTCTCGTCGTCCTCACGGCCGACACGGCCGAACTGCGCAAGGTCACGCAAGCCATGCGGACCGACGTCCTGCATGTGGACCAGTATCCAGCGATCAGCTTCGTCTCCACCAGCGTGTCTCCCACCATCGACGGATTCCAGGTACAGGGGCGCCTCAGTCTGGCCGGCCAGACCCGGGACGTGACCTGTGACATCCGCGCCGTGGTGGGAACAGACACGCTGCGGGCGACTGGCGGTTTTTCGGTGAAACAGACGGATTACGGTATCAGGCCGTATCGCGGCGGACCCGCCGGCACCGTTCGCGTCGCCGATCGCGTGACGTTCAGCTTCGAGGCGGTGGGGATACGCGCACCGGCGCCCTAGAAAACCAAACCCGGGGCTGACAACTCCCCGGGTTGGCGGTCGGGCGAAGTGGCCGTCACACTTCGGCCGCGACACTTGCGCGAATTGCCCTACCTGATACGACCGACGCGGCCGGATGTTTCACGTCCCCCGCCAGGCCGGCTTCGGGCTCTACCTCGTTTTGATGCCCATCCCCCGAGAATGGTTGCGTGCGGCCACTACCACCGCTTCACCCTCCCCAAGCGGGACACGGTGATGGTCGCCACGCGTGTTCCTCGCCGCAACACGACCGTCGTATTGGACAGGCCCCACGCCAGACCGATGGGCTCGAATACGACCACCGGGTTGGACACCTCGAGCGCCACGCCATGCCGAGCCGGGCCCGGCCAGCGATGCAGGTCTCCCCAAGAGTCCTCCCGCCAACGGTCGATCCGCAACGAGTCGGCGGCGATCACCGCCCGGCTCCGGGTACCTTGCATGACCGCGGCACTCCGCGCGACTGCAATCGCCGATATCACCTCCTGGGCGGCGGTGTCGACCGCGATCCAGTCCCGCACGCCCGCCAGGCGTGGCAGTGTGACGGCCGTCACTATGGCCAGAATCGCCAGCACGACCACGAGTTCAGCGAGGGTAAGGCCCCGGCGCATGGGCCGGAATAAGGGGAGGAGTGGCTGGTCGACCGGTATCCGAACGCTGCGGCGAAAAGCGAGAAAACGCGAAAACTGCGGCCTAACGGAAAGAAGGCGAAAACGCTATGTTCTGTGCCGACCGCACGTTGCGGTGAGGCATAGCCCCTGCCCTAGCGTGGAAGCGCCAGCTAGCTAGCCTCACACCCGGAGACATCAGGAATGCCGGTTTCGCGTCTGAAGTTCGAATCGCTGCCACACGCCATCTTCCTGCAGCGGGTGTCAGGTCCGGAATCGGCCACGACGTTGGAAGCGCGCCTAGGACAGGGCGCGTTTCTCGCGCTCCGGCTCGTGGACCTGCTGGAGCTGGGGCGCGCGCCGGTCTCCAAGGACGCGTTCCACTATCAGTGGATCGCCACCGATCGGTTTTGCCGCGAGCTCCGCGCAGCGGCCACCGAAGGCGCGCACGTGCACGGGATCGCCGAAAGCGTCTCGGACGCCTACCGCCTCGGGGACATCCAGCTCATCTCGCCGGCGCTGTTCGCCTACGCGCACTTCCTCGAGGCCGAGCTACGGCTGGAGGAAGCGCTCGACGTGCTCACCACGCTGCTAGTGGTGGTAGGGAACCGGCTGTCCTCAGCCGACGCGGTGGCGGCGCAGCTGCGCTTCGCGCGCGTCCACCGCAAGCTGAACCGGTTCGACGAAGCGGAGGCTGCCTACGCGGAAGCCGGCCAGCTTGCTGCCGCACGAGGGGATTCTCATTCTGAGCTGCTCAGCCGGACAGGAGACGCGGAATCCGTACGGGGGCGCGGCAACCTGGCGGACGCAGAGTCACGCCTGCAGGCAATTCTAACGGACGCCCAAGCCGTCGGCGATCGAGACGTGGAAGCCCGCGCGGAGCACGGCATCGCGTCAGTGCTCTATTCGCGAGGCCAGCCTGATGAGGCCGTTCCCCACTTCTGGCGAGCGTTCGAGCAGTACGAGGACGAGGACTCGCGTATGCGCGCCTTGGGCGACGTCGGCCTGAGCCTGCTGATGCTGGGGGACGCAGTCGGTGCTGAGCGTGCCCTGACTGAAGTCGTGCGGCGTGGAGGTGTTCGTGAGACGAGCACCAACGCGATGATCGAGTTGATGCATTGCGCGTCGTATCGACGTGATCACGTCGGGTTCGCTCGGTGGCGGGAGCGCTCTGAAGATCGACTGTCCGACATGCCCCCCAACATCCGGGTGGATTTCTACCTGAAACAGAGCATCGGCCAGGCCCGCTTCGGCCGATTCCGCCGCGCCGAAGTCACCATGCGAGAGGCGCTCGTTATCGCAGGCGCCGCCGGGTTGCATGAATTCGAGTTCCGGATCGAGCGGATCTTGGCTGGTTTGGGAGACTGCAAGCAGTCGATGGCGGAGGAGGCGCAGAGAACCATGACGCCGGTCGTCGAGAGCGCCGGGCTGCGCGAGGTATCGACGTCCCTCGCGCAGCTCAGCGATTCAGGTGGCTAGCGGCAGGTGTTGCTGCTGTTCACATCGCAGCCGTGGCTCGGGCCGGTAGCGTCGGCACACGCGGCGGTGGTGAGGGCGAACGCGACGACGAGCAGGGCGACGAGGGCGCGAATACGGGACATGTGACCTCCGCAAAGCATGGTGTGGATTCGACGCAACAGGACGACCACAAGCTGCCAGCAGAGACGTCCGGATTTTAGGGCGTTTTTGCGGCATCGTAGGGCGATTTTGCGACATTTAGGGGTTTTGGGGGATTCATGCTGGTATTAGCCGCCGTCCCCGACGTTCAATTCCACAAACTCCGCCGGGCTGCGGGCTCCCGGTTCATTGTCGCACAGGTTTCAACGTGGGACGATGTGCTGACCGGCATCCGCGGTCGGCCCGTCGAGCTGGCGGTGGTGGACCCGCTCTTGTCCGGTCACGCGCGGTCGCAGGAGATCGAGCGGCTGCGGGTGCTGTTCCCCTCGCTCCCCCTGATGCTCTACACCACTCTCACGCCCCGCACCGCCGGAGTGCTCTTGGCGCTGGGCCAGCGGGGCATCCAACACGCGGTGTTCGCCAACTACGACGATCACCCGAGTCGGTTACGGGAGGTGCTGGGCCAGGAGGAAGCCCGCTCTTCGTCGCGGCAGCTCCTGGACCAGCTGGCCGACGCGCTCGCGCCGCTGCCGAGCGAGCTGCGCTGGGTGCTCGAAGAAGCGCTGCGCTCGCCCGGCGAAGTGCAGACGGTGGGCCAGGTCGCGGTGCGCGCCCGCGTTGACCGGCGGACCTGCGAGCGCTGGTTCACGCGGGTCGGGCTGCCGTCGCCCCGGCATTTCCTCTCCGCGGCGCGGGTGCTGTATGCCCACCGCCTGCTGCAGGACCCCGGCTTCACCATCGAGGATGTGGCGAAGCGGCTGGGGTACGCACAGACCAAGACGCTGCAACTGCACGCGCGCGCCTATCTCGGGCTCACGGCCGGAGAAATGCGTCTGTCGCTCGACTCGAGCGAGGCGCTGGCGCGCGTAGTCCAGAGCTTCCTGACGCCGCAGCAAGCCCGGGCCTCCGCCTCATGAGTGCGACACCACGCACCATCCTCATCGTCGACGACGAAGCGCCGTTGCGCCGGGTGTTGGAGCGCTCGCTCTCGCGCCACGGCCTGCGGGTGATCGGCGCGGGCAGCGCCGAGACGGCGTACGAGCTGCTCGCTACCGAGCAGCCCGACGCGCTGCTGCTCGACATCCACCTGCCGACGATGTCGGGGCTCGCCCTCTATCTCGCCATCGTGCACCGCTGGCCGGTATACGAAGGCCGCATCGCCATCATGACGGGGGACGCCGAGGCGGAGGAGGTCCGCACCTGGCTGGAGCGGCACCAGTGCATCGTGATCCGGAAGCCGTTCAATCTGCGCCAGGTGACGGATTGGCTGACCGCGGTGTGCCGGATCGGCGAGGAGCGCGCGCGTGGGGGAGCCGGGGCGTGACAGGAGCGCCGCACGCGGAGCCGCTGCACAACCTGCGGGAGTATCGCAACCTCGCCCCGTGGAACCTGCGCGATCTCGCGGCGCTCGTAGGAGCCGTGCTCGATGCGTCCGCGATCACACCGATCAACGCGGCCGCACGCGCGCAGCCGAGCGAGCGCACGATCCGGTTCTACGTCACCAAGGGCCTGGTGAGCCCGCCCGAAGGACGCGGGACCGCCGCCACGTATTCCTACCGCCATTTCCTCCAGCTCCTGTGGATCAAGCTGCGGCAGATGGAAGGGACGACGCTGGCCACGATCATCAAGGAGATGCACGACCAGACGGGTGACGTGCTGGAGCGGCGTGCGGCGCAGGCGCTGGGCGCCTCCCTACCGGTCCCGGACCGGCTGCCGCTCAAGAGCAAAGGGACGCCACCGCGCGGGAAATCGGGACGGGCGTTGACGGCGTGGCTGGCGCGGGACGCCGCCCGCGACCCCGAGAGCCCGAGCTCCTGGCACCGGATCCCGGTGGGCCGGGGCGTGGAGCTGCACGTCGAGACGGCTCATCCCCTGGCGCGGCTCGGGCCCGAGGACGCGGCGGTCGCAGAGGCTGTGCGGCAGGCCCTCGAGAAACTCCTGCCATCGACCAACGCGTAAAGACAAGCGTAAACTCACTTCGGCCAGGAGCTAACATGGGCGGCTCGATCGTATTGCTGATCGTCCTTGTCGTCGTGGTAGGATGGCTGATCGGCGCGTATAACGGCCTCATCTCTCTCAAGAACCAGACGCTGAACGCGTTCAAGCAGATCGACGTCCAACTCAAACGGCGCCACGATCTGATCCCCAACCTGGTGAACGCGGTCAAGGGAGCCATGGAGTTCGAGCGATCGACGCTCGAAGCCGTGATCCAGGCCCGCAACCAGGCGGTGAAGGTCAACGCCACGGGGCCCGAGGGCATCAAGCAAATCAGCCAGGCGGAGAACGCCCTGTCGTCTGCGCTCCAGCGCCTCATGGTGGTGGTGGAGCAATATCCCCAGCTCAAGGCCACAGGGAATATCGGGCAGCTGCAGGAAGAGCTCACGTCGACGGAGAACAAGGTGGCGTTCGCGCGCCAGCTGTACAACGACACAGCCACCCAGTACAACACCAAGCAGCAGCAATTCCCGACCAACATGGTCGCCGGGCTCGCCAAGGCGCAGCCCGCCGATCTGTGGGAGATCGAGGATCAGGCCGAGAAGGCCGTCCCGCAGGTCGATCTCTCGATGAAGCCGAAAGTGTGAGCGACGACACCTCGCTCAACCTCTTTCAACAACAGGAAGCCAATCGCCGGCGCACCGTCCTGCTGGTGATTGGCTTCGTCGCATTCTTCGCGTGGCTCGGGTTCGGCGGGGACTACATCTACTACCTGTCCACCCGCGACGCGCCGAGTACCGCGTACCATCACGTCTTCCCCTGGTTCGGGATCGCGCTCACCATCGTCGCGCTGCTCACGGCCTGGTATGCCTACGCGACGGGTCCCGAGAAGGTGCTCTGGTCCACCGGAGCGCGCGCGATCGTCGACCCCACCGATCCGCAGGAAAAACAGCTGGTCAACGTGGTCGAGGAGATGGCCATCGCCGCCGGAATCCCGCGGCCCCGGATCTGGATCGTGGACGACCCCGACCCCAATGCGTTCGCGACCGGCACCGACCCGCTGCACGCGCACGTCGCGGTGACGCGGGGGCTGCTCGACCTTTGCACCCGGGAAGAGCTCCAGGCGGTCGTCGGGCACGAGCTCGGCCACGTGAAAAACTTGGACGTTCGGCTGATGACGATGCTCGCCGCGCTGGTGGGGGCCGTCGCTCTGATGCACGACGGTGCGACGCGCGTGCTGCGGGGGGGCAGCGGGGGCTGGGGGGGAGGAGGCGGAGGGGGGGGAGGAGGCTCCCGCGGCGGAGGGAAGAAAGGCGGCGCCGGCCCGCTGCTCGCCATCTTGCTCGTGGTGTGGATCCTCTCGTGGATCCTGGCGCCGATCATCACGCAGATCCTCGCGCTGGCGGTGAGCCGCAAGCGCGAATACCTGGCCGATGCCATGAGCGCGCAGTTCACGCGCAACCCACTCGCACTGGCGGGCGCGCTCCAGAAGATCGAGGGCGCGGTCGCGCCGACCACGGCCATCAAGCGCGGCGCCGCCCACCTCTGCATCACCGACCCGCTGGGACGGCGCCTCACCGCGCACGAAGGTCTCTGGGCCGACGCGCTCGCGACCCATCCCCC
>WNFW01003716.1_pt1 | contig 10630 bp, 9 predicted proteins | sample 5400131 | NCBI WGS metagenome assembly WNFW01 (sample SAMN13153362, study PRJNA577476) | soil metagenome | isolation source: 20 cm soil or saprolite under grassland replicate 1 | place: USA:California | collected 2016-06-15
TCGCGACTAGCATGCGCGGGCCGACGATCACCCCTTTGTTGATCGAATTGCGCAGCGCGATATCGACAAATTCCCGGCTGGCAACGAAACGGCTGCCCAAGTCACGCACGGTCGTAAAACCGGCCTCGACTGTCGCGCGTGCGAACGTCACGGCTTTGATCGCTTGCTCCGAAACATTGAGATCAAGCTCGTCCAGCCGTCGCTGATTGTAATTACCTGAATAATCCAGAGTCAGGTGCGTATGCGCATCCATGAATCCGGGCGATAACGTGGCATCGCCGAGATCGATCACCTGTGCGCCAGCGGGAACAGGCAAATTGCTGCCCGCATCGACAATCTTATCGCCCTGCACAATGATGACTCCGTCCGTGATGAGCGCTTTCGATTTGCCGTCGAACAGGCGCGCGGCTTTCAACGCGATGACTGGCGGGTCATCGCTACCAGCGCCGCGCGAACTTGCGAGCGACACGAGAAACAGAAAGAAAACTGCGATTGCAACACGCTGGCCAGGACGAAACATCCCCGCTTATAGAAAAGCCCGCCCGGATAGGCAATCAGAATGCACAGCACTGCTATGGGTTCCGCAGTTTACCCATGCTTTCCGCAAGCCCCTGTCGCGCCGCGGCGAGGCCGGGATTGATTGCGAGCGCCTGCCTGAAGGCAGCAATAGCGCGCTCGTGCTGATTGAATAACGCGAGGTAGCGGCCACGATTGATAAGCATGCTTGTATAGACCGGCAAAACCTTGAGGTTTACTACGTCATCCTTCTCAAACCGCAGAGTCCCGTCGGCCAGACCGCGGGTCTGCAGATGTACGTCGCGCGAATCGTGAAAGTTCCGGTCGCGCGCAAGACGGAAAACAAGTCCCTGCGGAACAAGTTGATAGTTTTGGCTGAGCCCTTTAATCAGCTCGCTGTCACGTTTGTCGGCGAAAAGCAAATCGCTCGTAATGTAAACCGGCGCGATCCGGTTCTCGTTCGTCACCATCGACTGAATCATCTCCTCGAATGCCGCCGTGATCATTTGAGTAAGCGCCTGGCTGTTGGCAAAAGCTCCAGGATCGTGTTCCCACTTCTTGAGATCTGCGACGAAGGCGTCAATCTTATCGCGCGACCGCTCAATCAAACCAGGATAAGCGTGTTTCAGGTAATCGAAATACCACGAACGGCGTAGCAAATTAATGTCCACAATCTTCACGTCGCGCCGGCGCTGTTCTATTTCCTGCGCATATAGCATCGGCGACGCCACCTGCCAGTCGAGCGTAAGTAAGAGGCCGTTAGGCTCGATCGCGCTAAGGAGATTTTCAACGTAATCGTGCGCGACGAAGTAATGCCTGCGATTATTGAACGGCCAATTGGCGATGAAAGCTATTGTGCACGTGAGCAGTACTGCAATTGCAGCGACGAGGTACGGCCTCCCAACCGGGATGGACTGGAAGACGGCGAGTTGGATCAACCAACGGATGCCAAATCCAGCGGCAATCGCGATCGAAATAAATGTAGGCAGATAGTACGCATCCTTGTCCTCCGCGATGTAGTAGCTGAGCGCGTAAGCCAAATCGGTAGTGACGATAAACAAGAGAAACCAAAAAGTTGTGCGGTCCCGCTTGAAAGCGCTGCCAAAACCGGCGAAGGCTAAGGCAAGCGGCAAGGGAAACCAGGACACGCCGAATTCGCGCAAGACCATCCTGCCGAATTCCACAGACTGCTGGGCCATTACCTTCGGCGTAAAGGAGAAGAACACCTGGTACTGCCGGCCGGTGACGTGCCACCATATTTCTTCCAGCGAGCGCGGATTGCCCCAGTTAATCACAGGCGTGCGCGAGGCTGCCAGTGGCAAGTAGGTATAGACAGCCAGCAGAGCGCCAACCGAAATCAGTGCAGCATATATTAGTCGTCTGCCCCTGAAGAACCTCGGGCCCTCGGTCCTGTAAACGATGACAGCCACAGCTGGAAGTATGAGCGCCACGGTGACGTGATGGACGCCTAGCGCGAGCCCGAATACAAGCGCAGCGGCATAAAGAAAATTGTCGTGGACCGTCACCGCCAGGGTGTTCTTGCCGGCCTCCACGGCCGTGCCGATACGCCTTCTGTCTGCCATGATGCACCGCCGCCACCGAAGCATCAGAAAGAAGATAACGAGGATGAGCAGCGTATTGAGAGTATAAACCTCGGCGATGGTCGCGTAGGACCAAAGCGTCCGGGAGAACGCCATGAGCAGGCCCGCGCCAAGAGTAGGCGCAAGCACCAAAAGGCGACCGGTGGCTGAATCCTCATCGTTTGCCCCCAGTGTAGTGTATGGCGCGGCCTTCTTCCTCTGCTGCGCGCCCTTCCTTTTTCGCTTGGATGCGGCGAGATAGGAATCGGCAATCATTAACTCTGCCACGACAAGAGTGAGCATCGCGGACGCGAGCGCGGCAAAAAACGCGGAGGCAAAATTGATGCGTACCGCGACGTTTCCGAAGGGCACGAGCGACGCGAGATGCGCAAGAATGACCCACAGGGGAAAACCGGGTGGGTGCGCAACCCCCAAGCCGTCAGCAACCACTATCAACTCCCCGCTGTCGGTCGAAGTAACCGCTGGAGCGAGCGTCCAACTGTAAAGAAAGAGCGCAACGAGAAACACTGCGCCGGCGCAGAGCAGCTCTGCCCCGAAAGAGCGAACCGCCTTTGAAGCAATTTGCTGCTTCGACCGCGCTTCGGGCACGGAATCGGTCGCGCTCCCGCCACTCATTGCTTTGGCAGGTTGCCGGTTCTTTGAAAGCCCGCGAGCCATGGCGCTATCGTCTCGCAAACTCGTATGGCCTAGTCACGGTCGATGATACAGAAGGGGCGCCGTTTTTAAAACGATTATCTGATCGGCTGCAACCGCGCGGATCGACGGAAGTAACAGAATCGCAGCGAAGCTGAGAAGAGACCAACGCGGCGAGATTCGCATCCGCCTCGTTTAGAAACTATTGCAGGCGCAGGCAAGAAAGAACGTTCTTGTTTCGGCAAAGCGCTTCGTTTCCAATTCGCAGGAAATGAAAACTCCACCGCTTGGCTGTGCTGTGCTCTTGGCTGTCGTTATCGTCTTCACCGCTCTCGCGGCTTTTACGCAGACGCCACCGCCAGCGCCGTCACCTTCACCTAAGGAATCTCCGCCAGCCGCCGCTGACTATGATCTCCGGTGGGGCGTAAAAATTCCGATGCGGGACAAGGTCGAACTGAACGCGACACTGTATTTGCCAAAGACAAAAGATGGAACGCCCTCAAAGACGCCGGCGATTTTCACTCTGACGCCTTACATCTCCGACATGTATCACCCCCGCGCCGCATACTTCGCATCGCACGGTTACGCATTTGCACTTGTCGATGTTCGTGGCCGCGGAAATTCTGCCGGCGGGTTTGAGCCATTCGCAAATGAAGCGCGCGATGGACACGACGTCGCAGAATGGCTGGCGCAACAGCCATTCTGCGACGGCAAAGTCGCGATGTGGGGCGGATCGTACGCGGGATTTGATCAGTGGGCCACCGTGAAAGAACTGCCTCCGCATCTTGCCACGATCGTGCCGGCAGCCGCGGCGCATCCACCGCTAGATTACCCGTCTTTCCAAAATGTCGGCGAAACCTACGATGTACAATGGTTCACTCTCACGAGTGGCCTCGCTGGACAGCAAAATCTCTTCGCAGACCAGAAATTTTGGCGCACCAAATTCCTGGACGCCTACAAGAAACACATCCCGTTTAAATCACTCGATTCGTTTGTGGGAAATCCGTCGGTCAACTTCCAACGCATTCTCAAACATCCGACAGCCGACGCCTACTACGACGCGATGGTTCCGTCTCGCGAGCAATTTCAAAAGATCACGTTGCCGGTTCTCACGATCACCGGCCAGTACGATGGCGATGAGCTCGGCGCGCTCGCGTTTTACCGCGATCATATCGCGAATGCCCTGCCCGAGGCCCGTGCAAAACATTTTCTCATAATCGGCCCATGGGACCACGCGGGCACGCGGACGCCAACGGATGAAGTCGCTGGCGTCAAGTTCGGGCCTGCAGCGATCGTCGATCTGAACGACCTGCATCGACAATGGTACGATTGGACGATGAAGAATGGCGCGAAGCCAGATTTTCTGAAAAATCAGGTCGCGTATTATTTGCTCGCTCCCGGAAACACCGGCACGAACGGCGAATGGAAATACGCCGACAGCTTGGAAACTTTAACGACAAACTCGCGGATGTTTTATCTCGATTCAAAGAATGGCGACGCCAACGGTGTTTTTCGTTCCGGCGCGCTCACAGAAAATCAGCCAAAGGAAGGCGCCGACAAATTTACATACGATCCACTCGATACGACGCGTGGCGAGAATATCGAAGGAATCGATCCGAAAGAGAAGACGGCGGCGCTCGATCAAAGTTATGCTTTGAGCATCGGCAACGACGGCTTGGTTTATCATACTGCTCCATTTCCTAACGAAACGCCGCTGATCGGTTGCCCGGCGGTCACGCTTTGGGTTTCCATCGACACGCCCGACACCGATCTCTCCGCCGATCTCTACGAGATCCAACCTGACGGTACAAGCATCGCACTTTGGAGCGACATTCACCGCCTGCGTTATCGCGAATCGTTGCGTCAGGAGAAGCTGGTTAAACCAGGCGAGATCGTGAAATGTGAATTCGCGCCTGGCCTATTCGTTGCGCGCCGGCTCATGAAAGGCAGCCGGCTCCGGCTCGTCGTCTCTTCGCCCAATTCGATTTTGTGGCAGAAGAATTACAATTCAGGCGGCGTGGTCGCCGACGAAACCGCGAAGGACGCGCGGACCGGGCACGTGAAAATTTATCACGACCCCGAACACGCCAGCGCGATTCAACTGCGAATCGGTGAATCACCTGTTCCGCAAAGGTAGAGCGAAAGAGCAATGGCCAGGAAAATTCGTGTTGGAATACTATTCGGGGGTCGATCTGCCGAGCACGAAGTCTCCCTGCAATCAGCGAAAAATATCATCGACGCTATCGACACGAACAAATACGAACTCGTGCTGATCGGCATCGATAAGACGGGGCAATGGCATCTCAATGAAGAATCTCGATTTCTCCTTCCGATAACTCAATCGGAATTGCCCGCGCTACCAGAAAGCGGTGAAAACCTCGCGCTAGTTCCTGGGAAGCAGTACGAGCAGCTTGTAGCGCTCTCGGGGCAGCAGAGGCTTGGCTCTCTGGATGTGATCTTTCCTGTTCTCCATGGCCCGTTTGGCGAAGATGGCACCGTCCAGGGACTGCTGAAGCTTGCAAACATCGCGTTTGTCGGTGCTGGCGTTCTTGGCTCAGCCGTCGGCATGGACAAGGATGTGATGAAGCGGCTACTCAGAGATGCTGGAATTCCTGTTGCCAGATTTATGGCGATCAGCCGATATTCCTCGAAGAAAATTGGTTTTGACTACGCGCGAGGGCAACTCGGTCTGCCGCTTTTTATTAAGCCTGCAAACCTCGGTTCGTCGGTCGGCATTCAAAAAGTCAAAGATGGCGAGGAATTCGAGCGCGCGGTCCGTGATGCGTTCAATTACGACAACAAGATATTAATTGAGGAGTGTATCGACGGTCGCGAGATGGAATGTTCCGTGCTGGGCAACGATAATCCCATCGCATCAGTTCCAGGCGAGATTTTACCTCGCCACGAATTTTACTCATACGAAGCGAAATATCTCGATGAGAACGGCGCTGTGCTGGAAATACCGGCGAGGCTGCCGTCGGAGATTTCGGAACGTATCCGCCAGCTGGCTATCAAAACGTTTTCCGTGCTCTGCTGTGAGGGAATGGCGCGGGTCGATTTCTTCTTGAGAAACGACGGCGAAATTATCGTTAACGAGATCAACACCATTCCTGGATTCACCAGAATAAGCATGTACCCAAAGCTCTGGGAAGCGACGGGCATCTCTTACAGCGAGCTAATCGACAAATTGATAGAACTGGCAATTGAACGGTTTGAGCACGAGAAGCAATTGAAAACCGATCGCGCATAATCCTCGGAAAATTGGTGCTGATGCGACTGATCTTAAGGATGTTGATAATCATAAGCGCGCTTGCGATTCTAACTACGCAAGCATGGGCGGATGCAGAGATTGTAATCGCGATCCGCTACTTGCGAGCGCAAGGAACGAGTCATTCGCACCTGTATTTGTATCGCGAAGACGGAAAGCTGCTGCGGCAATTAACGGACGACAACTCTGGACAAGACGCCGGCCCAATTTTTGCGCCGGACGGCAGCCCGATCGTTTTCGCGCGCGAGAAGCCTAATAACGTGCGCGAATTTTGGAGTATCGATCCGCGCGGCGCTGGATTCAAGAAACTGGATGCCGCGCCAGATTGGTACGCGGAAACGAAAAGCTCGCCATATTTCACGAACATCGATCCGGAGGAAGCAACATCACCAACTCCGGCTGCTCGCCCGAAGAATCTGCGTCGCCTAGCGCAACACCCGCGCCCAGCTACAAAGCGCCGGATGGTTCCGTCGAGTTGATCCTGCGCGAAGATCCAAACGACGAAGAAGATCAGATGGACGGCGAAGGTCATGGCAAGCACTATTTGCTGCGCGATTTGAAATCGGGGACTGAGACCGAATTCGGTAAATTGCCGGGCTTCATCGGCGTGTTCGAATTATTGCACGAGAAACAGGACAAAGATCGACATTTTCTTTTCGAAGGGGCGCTGCGACTCGCCTTTTTCGGTCTCCATCTCAACAGCACGGATGGCGACACCTGTTTCGCGCTCGACCTGAACGACAAGCGACTCGTTAGGCTTTCGCCGAATTGGGCCACGCCCATTCCGCTTCCAGGCGAATCCGCATTTCTTACCTTCACCGAAAATCGCTACATCCCGATTCCCGGCAGCTCGAAAACAGCGAACTGTTCCTACATGGAACGCTGGGACGAAAAGCTGAATAAGATTCGTTACGCGCGCGAAAAATCCGCTGCGCTCTGTTACGGCGCATCGATGTATCGGCCGGGCAAGAATCCCTCGGTCATCACGATGCGCAGAAGCAACGACTAATCTTCCATGAAGAAAGGATACGCTGCGGTTTGTCTTCTGACGATGTTGTTAGGCAACGCGTCTGCAGCAACTGAGTCGCTTGATAAGTTGGCGGGCGATTTCTGGGCCTGGCGCGCGAAATACGCACCGTTCACGGGCGATGACGTAAATCGAATCGAGCGCTTGGGTGGAGTACGCGATTGGTCGGTAGCTGCCATGGATAAGCAGCGCAAAGATCTTGCCGAGTTCGAAGCGCGCTGGAAGAAGATTGACGTCAAGGGTTGGCCTGTTCCGAAACAGGTCGATTATCGGCTGGTCGGTTCGGCCTTGTCGCGGGTGCGCTGGGAATTGGACGTCAATCCGCGATGGAAACGAGATCCCAATTTTTACATCGCTCAGACACTGACTCCGGTCGTCGAAGCGCTAACTGTAGCGGAACCGTATGACGCGACGCGTAGTCGCGAGATCCTGACGCGGATCGAAAATATTCCCGCGATCCTGCAACAAGGCGAAGAAAACCTCGCAAATCCACCAGCGCCATTTGCCACCGTCGCGATCCAAGCGCTGGAAAATATTCGGCCGCGCCTGCAACAAATGGCGACAGCGTTGCTGGGATCGACAACTCTTAAAGAACAAGAGTTGAACGGCGCAACCGATCGCGCGGCCGACGCGCTCGAAAAATTCCGACAATGGCTTCAGGAGAAATTGCCGTCGTTGCCGAAAGAAACCGCGCTTGGCCGAGATGCTTACCTCTTTTTTCTCAAGAACGTCGCATTGATGCCGTATTCCCCGGAGGAACTTCTCGCGATGGGTCAGCAGGAATGGAATCGCGCCGTCGCGTTCGAAGCATTTGAAAAGGAACGGAATCGCAATGTGCCGCCGCTGAAGTCGGCATCGAATACCGACAGTTGGATAAAAGACGCAGCCGCCAAGGAATTGGAAATCCGCCAATTTCTTGAAACGCATGGCATTCTCACCGTACCGGTTTGGGTCCAGCATTACACGCTGCGCCCGATGCCCGAGTATTTACACGCACTCGAAGGATTCGGTGAAATGGATGACTTCACTTCGTCCTCGCGACTGAAGGAAAATTGCATTCGCTATGTCGATCCGCCATCAGGGAACCTCGGTTACTTCTGGCGCGCGACCGTGCAAGATCCACGGCCGATCACTGTGCATGAGGGAATTCCCGGCCATTATTTTCAGCTGTGTCTTTCTTGGAAACACGAAGACCTCATCCGTCGGCATTACTATGATTCGGGCGCGAACGAAGGCATCGGGTTCTATGCCGAAGAGATGATGTTGCAGGCCGGGTTGTTCGACGACAGCCCGCACACACGTGAGATCATTTACAATTTTATGCGGCTCCGCGCGCTCCGTGTGGACGTGGACGTGAAACTCGCGCTCGGAGAATTCACGCTCGAACAGGCGGCCAAGTATCTCGAACAAAAAGTTCCGATGGATTCAGGGACGGCGCGCCAAGAAACGATCGCCTTCTCCACCGGTCCTGGACAAGCGATCACTTATCAAATCGGCAAACTCCAGATCCTGAAATTTCTCGCCGAAGCGCGCATGGAGCAGGGCGAAACGTTCAACCTCCGCGCCTTCCACGATTTCGTCTGGAAAAACGGCAACGTCCCGATCGCACTGCAACGCTGGGAATACTTGGGAGTGGATGGAAGATAGGCTTCCAGCCTGTCTCGGCCGGCAAGCACCTTGCTTGTCGAATAAAAGACGCCAGGCTGGAAGCCCGGCTGCCGAGTCAGGCAAGATGCCTAACCTCCGGAAAGATGGTCTTCGATTGTGAGCAAGACGCTTTCGGCCAGAACAACGCGAAGGTGGAATACAAGGTTCGTTTCGTTGAAGGCGCCGGCACCAGGTCGCCGCCGCGACCGCTCCCCAATCCGCGTAATCCGCGGTTGAATTAATCGACGATTTCGAGGCCCATTTGCCGGGCGGTGCCAGCGATGATGCGGAAGGCGGCTTCGTCGGTGCGCGCGTTCAAGTCTTTGGATTTCGTCTTCACGATGTCCATCACTTGTTTGCGCGTGACTTTGCCGACCTTCGTTTTGTTCGGCTCTTTGGAACCAGCGGCGATGTTAGCAGCTTTTTTTAGCAAGACGGCGGCGGGCGGACTCTTCGTGATGAAGGTGAACGACTTGTCTTTAAAAACGGTGATGACAACCGGCAAAATGTCGCCTGCTTGTTTCTGGGTGGCGGCGTTAAATTCCTTGCAAAATGCCATGATGTTAACGCCGCGCGGGCCCAATGCAGTTCCCACGGGAGGAGCCGGGTTCGCTTGGCCTGCAGGAATTTGCAATTTGATTTGAGCTACAACTTCTTTAGCCATGGTTTTTAGACAGAATGAACAGAATTTACAAAATAGGTTACCTGAAACATTCCTGAAAACATTGTGATCATTTTTTGTTTTATTCTGTCAGAAACTTTTAGCCGCGTTCGACCTGCCAGTATTCCAGCTCGACCGGCGTAGCGCGGCCGAAAATTGTGACGGAGACGCGCAGCTTGCCGCGTTCCGGATCGATTTCTTCGACAATCCCGTTTTGGTTTTGGAATGGGCCGTCGGCAACTTTGACGGTTTCGCCGACTTCGAATGAGACCTTCGGTTTTACCTTCTCTTCGCGCTCTTTCATTTGCGCCAGCATGCTGTCGACTTCCGACTGGCGCATCGGGATCGGTTTGTCTTTTGTCCCGGCAAAACCGATCACGCCGGGCGTGTCGCGAATGAAATACCAGGTTCGTCCGACCAGCTGATTGTTTTCATCGAGCAAATGCATGTTAACGATCAGGTAGCCGGGGAAAAATTTGCGAGTCGTCTCGCTCTTCTTTCCCTTCTTAATTTCCGAAACGCGCTCCGTCGGGACGAGCACTTCGTAAACCAGGTCGCCCATCTCCTCGGTCTTGACGCGTCTCATGATGTTGTCGCGCACCTTGTTTTCCTGCCCGGAGAGGACGTGCACCACGAACCATTGATCTTTGCCTGCGAGTGTTTGCGCCATAATCAGTGCAATCGGGTGAAGAAGTGGACGAAGTTCACGAGAAGGAAGTCGAAAAGCGCGACGTAACCACCAAGCAGCAACATCGCGATAATGACGACGAGCGTCGAATCGGTGAGTTCCTTGTAGCGGCGGATCCCTTTTTCCTTGGGTTCCCAAGGCCAGGAAGCTTTCTGAAGCTCGACCTTCACTTCGCCAAGGAAATCTTTTGTTTTTGTGAACATCAATAATTCAAATCGTTATTTGTTGACGCGTAGAAGCCGAGCCGACAACATCGGACATCCAACATCGAACGTCCAACTTCCAGGTGTCGGAGTTCAGGATTCGATGTTGAGCGTTCGATGTTCAATGTTCGATGTTTTCCCACATGCACGCCAGGAGGGACTCGAACCCCCAACCGACGGTTTTGGAGACCGCTACTCTACCAATTGAGCTACTGGCGTAAGGTTTGCTCTCCCGCTTCCTCTTCCTGACATCTCGCTCAAGTGAGCAGAGTGAGAGGAAGAGATAGAGGAAGAATCATTAATCCAAAATCTCGCTGACGCGACCCGCGCCGACGGTCTTTCCGCCTTCGCGAATGGCAAAGCGAATGGTTTTTTCCATCGCGATC
>WNFW01007388.1_pt1 | contig 10628 bp, 9 predicted proteins | sample 5400131 | NCBI WGS metagenome assembly WNFW01 (sample SAMN13153362, study PRJNA577476) | soil metagenome | isolation source: 20 cm soil or saprolite under grassland replicate 1 | place: USA:California | collected 2016-06-15
GATTCGCTTCGAGGTCCTTGCGGAAGACGATGGTGCGGCAGGATTCGCACTTGACCCACAGGCCTTCGGTGCGCACGCGGCGCTCCTCGGGCGGAGTGGATTGCTCGATCGATTTTTTGTCGCGCTTGAACCAGGCCATGGAAGTTGTCAGTTGTCAGTTATTAGTTTCAGTTGAATACAGAAAAACAAGACCGCGCTGGTTGCAGGGCTCGCCTGTTCGAACTTCTAGCCCAGGAACTTCTAGCTTCTAGTAGTCGATGCCCCGCTGAGCCAGTATACCCTTGGTGTAGGGGTGTTTCACCTCGCGCATCTCGGTTACGAGGTCGGCAAGCTCGACGAGCTGGGGATGGGCGTTGCGGCCGGTGCAGATGACGTGGACGCGCTCGGGACGGCTTTTCAGGGCTGCGACGACTTCAGCGGCGTCGAGCATTTTGTAACTGATGGTGTAGTTGATTTCGTCGAGGACGACGAGATCGTACTTGCCGCCGTAGATAGCGTCGCGCCCGGCTTGCCAACATTCCTGCGCCAGCTTGATGTCCGCAGGATCGGTTTCGGCGCCGCCGATCTTGACGAACCCGCGGCCCATGGGACGGATTTCAAACTTGTCGTCGCCGAGCATTTTGGCGGCGTCGAGCTCGCCGTAGTGCCAAGAACCCTTGATGAACTGGACCATAAGGACTTTCAGGCCCTGGCCCGCGGCGCGAAAGGCGGTGCCGAGCGCGCAGGTGGTCTTGCCCTTGCCCGGCCCGGTGTAAACGATGAGGAGTCCTTTTTCTTCCGGCATGGTCTTGCGACTCGGCGAACCCTTTCAAGGCGAGGCGAAAACACTAGAGTTTGCGGAGTCGTCGGCAAAAGGTCAAGGTCGGGCAGAGGCTTCGGAAGTCTTCTGAACCCAGCAACTTTTTGAGCCGCCGTCGAAATGCCTCTGCGGCTGCTTCGTTTGACTGTTTCTCTGGCTCTCCGAACGGTGTCGTGTCAGGTGTCCAATGTACATTGTAAGAACGGCACTGCTAACGGTGGACGATGGCGCTCGTCTATGTCATCGCACCACTATGTCAGCTCACGACATAGTTGGATGCCAACTTGAAATGTGGAGGGGGGCGCAATGATTCTCGATCACCCGGTTGTTCCGCTGCTCGGACGGTTGATGATGGCCTACATTTTCGCGACCAGCGGGATTGGGAAAGTATTTGGATGGTCCGGGAACGTGGGGTACATGAGCACCAGGCACTTGCCGCTGATTCCGGTGCTGCTGGCTGTGGCGATGATGATTGAAGTGGCGGGTTCGGTTTGTCTGGTGACCGGATACCAGGCGCGCATCGCGGCGTTTGTGATGTTCTGGTACACGACCGCGGTAACAGTGTTGTTCCACAATTATTGGGAGGCGAGCGAAGCGATGGCAGGGATGCAGGAGACGCACTTTCGCAAGAATCTGGCGATCATGGGCGGGTTGCTGATGCTGGCGTACAGCGGGCCGGGGAAATGGGCGCTGGGGCGACGAGGCAGTTCGTGAAGAATAATTCCATCCAATTTGCATGGCAACGTAGCGGGCCGATTCCTCTCTAATGAGAAGAGGGGGAAGGAGCAATCCATGCTGGAAGTGATCCTGAAGCGATTCGAGCAGCCGGATGAGATTCGGACCTTTGAGAAGGGCAGGTTCGAGGTGGTGCGGCTGGGCGGAATGACCATCGGGCGGGCGACCTATGAACCGGGATGGAAATGGTCGGAGCACGTGGGGCGCGCGGCGGGAGCGCAGAGTTGCGCGGTGGAGCATGTGGGGATGGTGATCTCCGGGCGCGCGACGGCGGCGATGGATGACGGCCGGGTGTTTGAGATGAAAGCTGGAGACGTGTTTTACATCGCGCCGGGGCATGACAGCTGGGTGCTGGGCGACAAGCCGTACGTTTCGATTCACTTGATGGGCGCGGATGCGTATGCCAGTGCGAAAAAAAGTGCATGATGCCGCGCGAAGTATGAGGCGAATTTCGAAGATGTCTAGATGTCCAGGGGCCGCAGTGCAGAGAAGAATCGGTCACTGCGAAAAAATTACAGGTCCCAGTACTCCTCTAAGAAAAAAACAACTCCGCCCCTATTTGTCTGAGCCCGCTCCACTTATTCATTAATTCCTCGTTTGGCCGACTCGTTGCTCTAATTCCTGCATCCAGAAATGCACGCGGCCAATGAGAAGCATTTCTTGTATTCAAATCGAAAGCAATCTTGTTTTGGGAGGGAAACATCATGAAGATCAAGAAGAGATGGACCGTAGTGATGATCGGAATGCTGGCGCTGGCGCCGCTCTCTTTTGCAAAAGACGCGGACAAAGCAAAAGCGCAGCAGGACCGTCTACGAAATGTCGACACGGTCTTGAAGGAAATTCTCAAAGTCCCCGACAACATTCCGCAGGAGCTGCTGGACAAGGCGCGCTGCGTGATCGTGATGCCATCGGTGCTTAAAGCAGCGTTCGTTGTGGGAGGAAGTTACGGACGCGGGACGATGGTCTGCCGCACGGGCAAGGATTTTTCCGGTCCGTGGGGTGCACCGGCGATGTATGCGCTGGAAGGCGGCAGCATCGGCTTGCAGATTGGCGGGGAAGCGACTGACTTCGTTCTTCTGGTCATGAATGATCGCGGAGCGGACAGCCTCTTGCACAGCAAGGTGAAGCTTGGCGCGGATGCATCGGTCGCGGCGGGGCCAGTAGGACGCACTGCGGCAGCAGACACGGACGCCTATATGCGATCCGAGATTCTGAGTTACTCACGTGCCCGAGGCGTGTTCGCGGGAATCTCCCTCGAAGGCTCAACGCTACGCCCGGACAATGACGCCAACCGCAACCTCTACGGGCGTTCCGTGACAGCGGCCCAGATCATAAAAGAATCGGAGGTCCAGGCTCCAGCAGTGGCGAATGAGCTGATCGCGCAGTTGCAAAAGACATCGCCGAAGCTAAAGGCCTCCTAGTTCTCACCGGGCGCGAGCGGAGTCCCAGCTCCGCGATCTTCTCCTTCGCATTCGCAGTACGCGCTGGGGAGGATAGACGGCGCACCACGAAATGAGATCGGAAAGAGCGTCAGGTCGGCTGGTGCAATTTCTTTTTGGAGGAGCCTTTTTTGAGATAGAGGACGTGGTCGGCGGCGGCGAGCAGTTCATCGATGGTCCTGCCATCGTGGGGGTAGACCGCCGTGCCGGTACTGACGGTGACAGGCGGGTCGTCGCCATCGGTGCTCAGGCGCTCGGCAATTCGATTGGCAACACGAAGGGCGTCAGGGGACTCCGTTTCGGGGAGAATGAGCACGAATTCGTCGCCTCCGTAACGCGCAGCGGTGTCCATGGCGCGGCAATGAATGCGAAGAATGTTTGCCAGACGGCAGATGGCTTCTGTTCCCACGAGATGACCGTAGGTGTCATTGATCACCTTGAGGCCGTCCATATCGAGGAGCACGACGGCAAAGGGGCGCCCGGAACGGTCGTAACGCTTGATTTCCGAGTCGAGAGCGTCGAGAAGCCGCCGATAGTTGGCAAGCCCGGTGAGCGGATCGGTGACCGCCAATTGGCGCACGTATTCATCGGTGCGCTTGTGTTCGGTAAATTCCGCGGCAAGCGTCATGGCCGTAACGGCCATGATGCCAATGAAGGATTGCAACAGCAGCAGAGAGGTGTTTTGAGACTCTCTCGCAAATGGGCCAAAGCCTTGCGAAGTGCCCCAGGTGGCCATGGCCGCCAACAAGAAAATGGCCGTGGCAGCTTTGCGGCGGCCAAAGCGAAACGCCGCCCAGATCAAGAAAGGAATGCAAAGGTATTCCAAGGGATAGTTCTTCAGCGCGGCGTGAAAACGGCCGCCGAAGACGATCCAACCGGTAAAAATAAGTCCGAGAAATAAGAGAACCAGCTCGATGAGTTGCTTCCTGGTCCAATTCAACCGGGGGTTCTCCCACCAGAGGATCAGTAAGGGAGTGACAACCACAGCGCCGACTGCGTCCCCGAGCCACCACGTTGACCACATGGAACCGTAAATGGTCCAACCGGCGAATCCGGCCAGTGCCAGGGTGGTGACGCCGATGGTGGCGCTGACGGCGGTGCTGACCACGCCGGCAAGGAAGGCAAATTTGAAAACGTCCTGCGCCCGTTCAAAGGCTTTCCGGCCGGCGGCAAAGCGAGTGACCAGGAAGCAACCGACCACCCCTTCGAGGGTGTTTCCGGTAGAAATGCCGAGCGAGGTGGCGACGGAACCGGCGGTGGTCCAGTTTACGAGGAACGCCCCGGCCAGAATGGCGGGCCATACGCGATAGCCGAGGATGAGGAAGGCGGCGAGCGCGAGGCCGGTGCATGGCCAAACGGCGGTGGCGCTGGCGTTCACAAACGCCAGCTTTAGCCCAAGCTTGCCGGCCGCGAAGTAAACCGCAGCCAAGACCGCAAGAGCGGCTAGATCTTTTAGAAATCGCGAACGGACCATATTCGGCTCATGGATTCGCCAGGGCAGTGCGCTAACCGTGAGTCAGACAGAGGTCGTGCTCTGGCCAAACTTCCTCCCCATTCGGCGCAGCTCGGACGACACTGCCTAACTATTTATTCTACAAAGGCTTCCAGCAAGGGACAAGAGGGCGCAAGTCATTTTGTCATATCGATTAAGGGCGATAGAAAGCAGTTTGATATTTCATTTTCAGGTTAATGGCACCAAGCCTGGGAGGCTGTTTCGCCTGGACACTCATGGGCATGAGGATCAGGGCCGGGTTCCGGTGCCGATGACGATTTCTAGGGGCATGTTCAATTCCTTGCCGTTCCAGAATTTCTTGAGCGCGGCCAGAATTTCGGCTTTGGCCTGAGCCTTTTTCTCGGGGGTGAGTTGGTCGATGAGCGGGCGGAAGGGCGCGGCGACTTCGGTGAACTGCTCCCAGTATTCTTCGACGGATGATGCCCAGCGCCCGGCGACGATGCGGTCTTCCTCATGAACACTGCTGAAACCAGCCGCTTCCAGGGCGCGCCGGAGGCGGTCGCGGTCGCCGAACATGAAAAGACTCGGCGCATCCGGATCGGGGGGAGGAGGAGGCACGGGAACGTGTTTCAGGACGATGCCTGCCGTGGTGGTGAAGAAGGGCTGCTCCTTTTTTCCCCAGGCAACGAACGCGGCCCGGCCGAGGGGCTTCAGCACGCGGAAACATTCGCGCAACGCTTTGGGAAGGTCCGGAAAAAACATGACACCGAAGCGGCAGGTGAGAACGTCGTAGGACTTGTCCGCAAAGGGGAGCGACTCCGCGTTGGCTTCGCGGAAGTCGATGTTGGCGAGGCCTTTCTTGCGAGCGAACTCTTCGGCAAGCGACATCATGCCCAGGCCGAGATCGGTAGCGGTCACGCGGCCGGAGGGAGCAACTTCCCTGGCGATGGAGAGCGCAGGATCGCCGACGCCGCTGGCGAGATCGAGGACGCGCATGCCGGGGCGAAGATGGGCGGCCTCGATAATGGCTTCGGTGGCGCCATGCGTGAACGTGGCGATTTGGGCGTGCCATTTGCGCCAGGCGGCGACGGTCCTATCGCCGGTCCACTCCTGGTGAAGGTGCTCGCGGAACTTTTGGATCTTGGCGGGATCGGGGGCGCTCATCAGTGACCTCCAGGAGCAGCCAAGTGTATCAGTGTGATCGAGAGTGCGTCAGCGTTTCCAGAATTTCATGACGGCGGAGTAATCGAGGTCTTCCTTGGACGCGCCTTTGACGTAGTTGTAGGTTTCGCGGGCGGCGGCGGTGGCGGGCAAAGCGACGCCCAGCTGATTGGCGAGGTCGAGCGCGAGGCCGAGATCCTTGTGCATCAGGCGCAGAGGGAAGCTCGGGACGTATTCGCCTTTGAGTAGATTCGGCGCCTTGACATCCAGGACACCGGAGCGGGCCATGCTGGATTCAAGGACTTCGACAAGCTTCTCGCCCTGAAGACCCGCGCCGGTGACAAGGCCAAGAGCTTCGGCGAGGGCATCGACCTGAAGCGCGAGGATCAGGTTCATCGCGAGCTTGATGGTTTGGCCGGCGCCGTGGGGCCCGAGGTGAAACCATTTCTTGCCCATCACGCTGAGGACGGGCTCGGCAGCTTTCAGCGTCGCCGCGTCGCCGCCAACCATGAAAATCAACTCACCTTTCTTGGCGCCCCAGTCACCGCCGGTCACGGGCGCGTCGAGAAAGCGCACGCCGCGTTCCGCGCAGGCAGCGGCAATTTTACGGGCAAGGGCGGGAGAAATTGTGCTGGAATCGATGTAGGTGATGCCGCGCTGGAGCCCCTGCATGGCGCCGCTGGGTCCCCAGAGAATTTCTTCGAGGGCGGGAGGATCGCTGACCATGGTGAGGAGAAAACTGGAAACGGCAGCGACTTCCTGCGGGGATTTTGCGAGCTTGGCGCCGGCAGCTACGAGTTCATCCGCCCGCGAGGCAGTGCGGTTCCAGACCGTAAGAGAGTAGCCGGCCTTGATGAGATTCATGCCCATGGGGCGACCCATCAGGCCGAGACCAATCAGTCCAATTTTTTGGGTGGCTGCGGCGGATTCCAAAGAAGGCCTCCTCGAACGCGACGTACGTGAAGCGCGTCGGCGTTGCCGGTGAAAAGAAGAGATGATTGTAGCCGAAATGCAGGGTGGAAGCAGCGAGGATGGAGAGAGTACAACTGACTGAATCAGGCGGCAGAGGACGAGAGGGTCAGACGCGGGAGGGAGATTTCTCTAGGGGTAGCAGCCATTTGCCGAGTTCCCGGTCGAGCAATTTGAAATCGATGGGTTTTGATATGCAGGCGTTGCGGCCGGACTGCAAGAACCGTTGTTGTTCGGTCCCCAGGGCGTGGGCGGTCACCGCGATGATGGGGATGCCAGAGCATCCCGGCTGCCGGCGCATCCAAACGGCGAGGGAAAGTCCGTCTTCATTGCCGAGCTGGACGTCGAGCAAGACGGCGTCGGGTTGCTCGTCCTTGAGCAGGCGCTGCGCGTCACCCAGATCTTCCGTACTGAGAGCTACATAATCTTGCGCTTCGAGCCAATCACAAAGCAGCTCTCGATTGATGGCATTGTCTTCGACACCGAGGATGCGAGGCATCACACTTTCTCCGCCGGACCCAAGGAAACCACGCGGCTGAGCAGCTTGATGAGTGCTTCTTGCCACGGTGGTTGTTTGAGTAGCAGGGATTCGGCGTTAGCGCGAAGGAATCTTTGCTCTTCCAGGGTCAAATCCTTGCTGGTGAGGATGAAGACGGGAAGATCGGCGGTGCGAGGGCTGGCGCGCCATTCGCCGAGGAGTTCCGCTAGCTCCGGGCAACACCAAATCGAGGATTACGAGTTGCGGTTTGTTCGCGGCGACCTGAGCGCTTGCGCCACTCACTGGGTCATGAAGGGTTCCCGAGAAGAGATCACTCAACAAGCAGATTAGCGTTACGTTGTGCGGAGGACAATAATCCTCCATCCCTTACTGAGCCACTTATAAAGGGTAGGGAAGCTGAGGTTTGATCGGGGCTCGACGGTGTTAATCAGGCGGTCTTGGGGCGGGGGGAGAGGGGGAGGATGCCGGAGGCACCGGCGGCCGAAGCGGTAGCAGCGGCGCCGAGAGGCTTGTCGCCAGGCTTGGACGCAACTTGAGCTTCGGCGGCAGATTTGGGAGCGGCGGTAGCGGAGACGCCGTTTGCAGAAGCGCCGGAGTCGGGTTTTTCTTCGATGCGCACTAGATACTGGTAAGGGATTTCCCAGCGGAAGTGCTTGTGCTGTCCGCGCTGCTCGAAGCTCTGTTCGAGGAAGATGGAACGGCCGGAATCGGCGACGAAAGTGCTTGCACCTCCACGCGACGCCCGAGAAAAGAGGAGTAACGAGCCATCCTGCACCCAGTTTCGGCGCGGGGTAGTTACAGGGTCAATAGTACGGAAGGACCCCCTACCGAGGATTGTGGAACAGTGGGAGGAACTCGTAAGCATATGGAAAAAGCAGACGAGAAAAGACTCCATGCGTGGCCGCGGAGACCTCCTGCAGGCGCGGGTGAATGCGAATTGCTTGACATTTTGCAGGGAGAGACTATTGTCGGCGTTCTGGGATTCGATTTGGATAGATTGAAAAGGGTGCGCCAGCATGCCGGAAGTGAACGAAACAGTGGTTGCGGGGCTGACAGGGTATTACGAATATATTGCGGCGCAGTTGCACAAGTGGGTGGACCCGCTTTCCAACGAACAGTTCTGGCGCAAGCCGTATCCTTACGGAAACAGCGTTGGACACCTGGTGCTGCACATGACCGGCAATCTGAACTACTACATTGGAGCTCGCCTTGCCGGGACCGGATACGTGCGCGACCGCGACCGGGAGTTTACGGACGGGCAGCCGCCGCGGAAGGACGAAGCGCTGGGGGCGTTTGACCGCACGATTGTGATGGTGGCGGCGACGATTCGAAAGCAGAGCGCGGCAGACTGGGGTAGGGCATACACGGCCGAACGGGAACCGGAAGCTGCGGATCGCTTCCAAATTTTCGTGCGTTGTGCGGGGCATGCTTATCATCATGTAGGGCAGATCGTTTACCTGAGCCGAGAGTTGGCGAGAACTTAAGGCCGGGAAGCAGCGCCTGCGCGGTGCAGAGTGGGCATCGCCAGGGCGAGAAGTGAAACGCGAGTGGTCGAACAGAGGCAACTAACGAAGGGCAAAGCTGCCCTTTTGCTGGTGCTCTCCGCCGTAGGCGCACTTGCGTCTGCAACGCTGCTGCATGGCTGGCACCTCTACCTGGGATTTACCGTCGTGGGAATTGGTCTGTTCATCGGCTTCATCCGCTGGAACCGCAGGTATTGAGTTCACGTCTCTTGCAATGGATGGGAGTATGGAGCAATGCGAAAGGTGGCTTTGATCCCTGTTGCGTTGGCGGCGTGCGGGTTGCTGGTGCTCTCTGCTGGGGCGCAGGAGACGGCTTCGTCGACGCCCACCATCGACCAGTCGCTGGGATGGAAAGCTGCGTTGAATCCCAAGATTTCGCCGGATGGGAGGCGCGTGGTTTACGAGATGCAGAAGACGAACTGGGAAGAGAATGCGTTCGAACGAAACTTGTGGATTGCAGACATCCCCGCGGGCGAATCGCATGCGCTGACCTCCGCGAAAAAATCGAGCACCAACGCGGCGTGGTCGCCGGACGGGAAATGGATCGCGTTTCTTTCCGACAGGCCGGGACAAATCACGGGAACGCCCGACGGTAAGAAACAACTCTATGTGATCTCTGCGGATGGCGGCGAAGCGCAGCAACTTACCAAGGTTGAAAATGACGTCAATGCGCTGGAGTGGGCGCCGGATTCGAAACGGATCGCTTTTTCGATGACCGACCCGGAGCCGAAGGCGCTGAAGGACCGCAAGGAAAAATACGGCGACTATTCGGTGGTTCACGCTGACTACCAGATGATGCATCTTTGGACCACTGAGGTTCCCGGCGGTGGCGCGCTTGTGGCAGAGCCGAAGCGGCTTACCGACGGCGATAAATTCAGCGTGGGGGAGTTTTCGTGGTCGCCGGACGGAACGTGCATCGCGTTTAGCGCGCAGAGAGATGCGGACCTGCTTTCTGCGGAAACAGCGGACCTGTACGTCGTGACGCTGAGCGATGGCCTGGTGAAGAAAATTGTGAGCACGCCCGGGCCGGATACCAATCCGCAGTGGTCGCCCAATGGAAAGAACATTGCTTTCGAAACGGCAGCGGGCGCGAAATATTACTACTACACGAACATGAAGATCGCGGTGGTGGCCGCGGGGGGCGGGGCGCCGCAGATTTTGACTGAAACTTTTGACGAAGATCCGGGACTCATCGGCTGGGGACTGGATGGAATCTATTTCGCGGCGGAACAGAAGACCTATGCGCATCTATTCCGGCTGAATCCGGAGACGAAGGCGATCGAGAAATTAAGCGCTCCAGATCACGTGGCCGCATTCTCCTTTTCGTTTTCGCGCGATTACAAGGAAGTGGCGTATCGCGCGGCGCTCGAGAATCAATACGCCGAGGTGTTCACGTCCAGCATCGCGCCGTGGCAGGGCAAGAAGCTGACGGCGATGAGCGACCAGCTCAAAGGATTCGCGCTGGCGCACCGCGAAGTGATTTCGTGGAAGTCGGCGGATGGCACCACGATTGAGGGAGTGCTTTACACGCCATCCGATTTCAGCACGAAGAAAAAATATCCCCTGCTGGTGGTGATTCACGGAGGGCCAACGGGAGTGGATCAGCCGATCGTCAGCGCGGACCGTTACTATCCGATCGAACGGTTTGTGGCCAAGGGGGCGCTGGTGCTGCGGCCGAATTACCGCGGTTCGGCAGGCTACGGCGAAAAATTCCGCGCGCTGAACGTGCGCAATCTTGGCGTCGGGGACTATGCCGATGTCATCTCCGGAGTGGACGCGCTGATCGCCAAGGGCTGGGTGGACAAGGAGCGCATGGGATCGATGGGCTGGAGCCAGGGCGGATACATTGCGGCGTTCATCACGGCAGCGAGCGACCGCTTCAAGGCCGTCTCGGTCGGCGCGGGAATTTCAGATTGGATGACGTATTACGCAAATACGGACATCACGCCGTTCACGGCACAATATCTGCACGCCACGCCGTGGGACGATCCGGAAATTTACAAGAAGACTTCACCGATCAGCTACATCGCGAAGGCCAAGACGCCGACGC
>WNFW01014403.1_pt1 | contig 10628 bp, 9 predicted proteins | sample 5400131 | NCBI WGS metagenome assembly WNFW01 (sample SAMN13153362, study PRJNA577476) | soil metagenome | isolation source: 20 cm soil or saprolite under grassland replicate 1 | place: USA:California | collected 2016-06-15
TCCACGCCAGATATATCCGAGAAGTTTCGTAGGTATAACATGTGCAGGATCAAGTTCTAATGTTGAGGTCCACATAGCGCCCTCCCTGAGTTTCTAGCAATCTTATTGCTATACATAGCATCTTGTGTTCCGTTTTATCGCAGTGTATCACGCAGGTGGAAGGTGGTCAATCTTATTGAAAAAGAATAGGAAAGAAGATTGTTTACTCTGTTACGCGGGGTATTTTCACCGTGAAGATGGTCTCTATTTCGGGGGTACTCGCGACAGTAATAGTTCCCTCGTGCGCAAGCGCTATCGCCCTGGCAATTGAGAGGCCAAGTCCTGTTCCCTGAGGAACCTTCCAGGGAGATGCATAGGTAGACATGTGTTCACCCCGGTAAAAGCGTTCAAAGATATAAGGGAGGTCGTCTGGGTGAATGCCCTTCCCATTATCAATAACTTGTATGATCGCATAACCATCTTGACAATCTAGTTGAAGGCGAATCCAACCGTCAGGTGCTGGCCGACCGTATTTTATTGCATTATCAAACAGGATATGTAACACCTGCTTGAGTTGATCAGCGTTTGCCTGTATGTTCAGTCGCTCGTGTGTTGAGAAGTAGATGCCTATCTTCCGCCCATCTGTTGCCAGTTCTTTTGCTCGCTCCACTCCTTCGAGCGCCAGGTTGACCCGCAGCGCTGTCTCTGGATCGTCTTTTGCTCCGCGCATCAATACTTCCGTGAAACCACGTATTGACGTCAATGGAGTGCGAAGTTGGTGGGAAGCGTCAGAGATGAAGCGACGAAATCGCTGTTCTGAGGATTGTTGCACTTTTTTGGCGCGCTCAAGTTGTTCACCCATGATACTCAAACTCGTAGCGATCCTACTCACCTCATCATCACCTTTCATGAGAGGTAAAAGACGTTCTCGCTGTTGTAAATCACCAAGAGTGATAGCTTGGGCTGCATCTGACGCTCGCCGCAAGGGGCGCAGCAAATAAAGCGTCAGAAAGAAAAGGGCAAATACTCCAATAACAATGAGTAGAGCCGCTACTATCTGTAAACTTGTAAGCAGAACGCCCTGTATTGTTATATGTAAGATGGCGTACGAAGTCCAAATGCTAAGTAGAATCAGTAGAACACAGATGAGTAAACCGTAGAAAAACGTCATTTGCCAGAGCAGTCCTGAGAGCCGACGACGACGCCAGGAACTGTAAGGACTCAGTTTATCATCAGTCTTTTCATCTCCACTCTCTCCGTCGTAGACGGCGGATGAAACGTTTTTCAATTCTGCTGGCATTACGTACTATCCTCGCCCTTTTAGTCTTTTAAGACATATCCCACTCCGCGAACTGTTTGAATCAAACGAGGGGTGCTAGGTGAATCTTCAATTTTCTCTCTTAAATACCTCACGTAAACTTCGATGATATTGGTTTCGCCGAGAAAGTCGTAGCCCCACACTTTGTTTAGTATCGTCTGGCGGTCCAGCACCTGGCGGGGGTGACTCATAAACAAATGCAGCAGATTGAATTCGGTAACGGTTAACTCGATATGACGGCCTGCACGGTTAACTTCTCGAGTTGTCATATGTAGTCGCAAATCGCCAAACTGTAATACCTGACCCTCTCTTTCAAGCGCACTGTTACCGGGTATAGAAACGGAAGAACGGCGCTGACGGCGAAGTATGGCATGGATACGGGCAACTAGCTCTTCAAAACTAAAGGGCTTTGTCAGGTAATCATCTGCTCCAGTCTTCAAACCAGCCACGCGGTCCTCCACTTCGCCCCTGGCGGTCAGTATTAACACCGGTACGTCCTGTGTCGTCGGGTTAATGCGCAGACGCCGGCATACCTCTAGCCCGTCTATGCTACCGGAAGGTAGCCCCAGGTCAAGGATGACTATATCAGGATTGATACGCTGCGTGATAGTCAATCCTTCCAGTCCGTCCGAAACAGCTTCAACCTGAAAACCTTCATAGCGCAGACCCAGTTTGATAAGTTCAATAATATTTTCTTCATCCTCAATCACGAGTACCTTTAATTGGGTTGGATTTGATGCGTTGGGGGATTTACCCAGGCTTGCAGGTTGCATTTCAATACTTCCGCGCCTTTGAAGGTCTGCTTCCTGTAGCTCAACGGAATCCGCAGCTATATCACTTCTTCTGATTGAATCCTGTTGCATAGTGTTTTGCCTTTTTTTCACAGACAAGGAACTGTAAAACAGAAAGAGATGCGATTCAGTTAACTTTCTACCACATCCCGGAAATTGCATTAAATTCATTATAGGTATCTCTTGAGCGCAGTGCAAGTCAATATTGTTTCCTTGACGCTTTTCTCAGCAGAATCTAATTTTTGGCTTTGAGCTGGTCGGTGTAGATATTCCCTACCTTAAAGTAATCACCTTAGACAATGCATGGAGATTTGTATTACAATAACCATAATCATCAAGTCAAAATATATCTCGCTATACATTTTCGGGAGTTTTTCTATGACTATCAAACGGCTGCTGATAATAATTGGTGTCTTACTTATACTATTGATAGGGGTGTCGACCTACGCCTTCGCCATTCTTCTATCAAATCCTGCTCAAACGTCTCTCTTACCGCTCACCCCGTCGCCAACTGAGACTATTTATACGAACATCAGCAGTGTCTATAGAGTGGTAGGAACCATCCAATCCCTTGGGGATCAGACATTTGTAATCGCCCTGACTCATGAGCATAAAACCGTCACGGTTAGCGTCAATGACAAAACAACATATGCTACGCCAAATGGACCAGCCACTTTTAGCGATCTGAAAGTCGGAGAGGTGGTAGAAGTGCGCACCCGTACAGATACCTTCGACACGACGACCATCCTGGCGGCACGTATTATCGTCAAGTCAGCGGCGGCCTGATAGTCTCTAAGACACCTTTTCTGCGTGGCTAGTTTCACGCTGTTGCTGCAATTGGGGCTGTCCTTTTTACAATAGCCTTGTGCTGGCGTAGTCGATTCTATCCCATGACAGGCGGTTGTAAGAGCAAGCGCAAACCATTGACAGACTTTCCTTGCTGATATATCCTGTAGTGGCATCACTTACATGTTGGTATTCTGGCCTGGTATTGATTAAAGTTTCTTTTGGCCCATATTGGTAGCCCTGCTGGAAAGGTTGTCATAATGAAACTCACAATGAAGGGCGATTATGGTTTGCGAGCTATGCTTGATATGGCTGCATACTATGGACAGGGGCCGGTCGAAAGTGCCGACATCGCTAGACGTCAGTATATTCCAGAGCAATATCTCGACCAGATATTAATGGCCCTGCGCAAAGAAGGCTTAGTGAAAAGTGTTCGTGGCCCAAAGGGTGGACATATGCTTGCGAAGCCACCAGCCCAAATTACTATGGCCCAGGTTATGCAAGCGCTGGAGGGCTATGTTCCACCGATGGAATGTCTCCCCAACCCTGATTTTTGCAAGCTTTCGCCTGGGTGCGCCTTACGTGTGGTCTGGCAAAAGATTGATGAAATGACACAGATCTTGCTCAACTCAACCACTATTGAGGAACTGGCACAACAGCATCAAACAGGCACTATGGAGATGATGTACTACATCTAAAACATGTAGGGAAACCTCGAGCGGATGTTCAGGGTGAAGAGTAGAGAGCACTAAAGCGAGTACGTCGTGAGACAGGGATGGTAGCAAGTGGATAATGCAGGGGCTGAATTTACAATGCCCACATCCAGTAGTGATAGGTTGATAGCCATTGTAGAGGATGATGCAAGATTGGCAGGCATGTTCCGTGATATATTGGGCTGCTTCGGTAACTTGCGGCTTCAAATTTTCTCTGATGGACAAGAAGCCAGAACCTCCTTACCAGCACTCAACGCGGATCTCATTTTATTAGATGTTGGATTACCCAATCTTGATGGAGCCTCTCTTTTTAAGATCCTGCGTGGACATAGCAATACGAAGAACACTCCTATCATTGTCATCACGGGCAGCCACGACTGGGAACTGCATCGCATGGGGCTCCAAACAGGTCTCCTGCTACGGAAACCCTTTGAGATTGAAGAACTACTCCGCATGATTCAAGCTTTGCTTCCTTTCCAGGAAATGTAAATGCATCCGCTTGAAGTGTTTCTACTGTGCGGTCACTACCATTGAGATCGTTAACAACGGCAGGTGAAGAGTTATGGCCTACTGGGCGAAAGATGTGACAGAACTTATTGGTCGCACACCCATCGTCGAGTTAAAACGCGTGACTTCAGGCGCAATTGCTACCGTCCTCGCCAAACTAGAAATGTATAGTCCGGGCGGTAGTGTTAAGGACCGTGTCGCCCTACAGATGATCTGCGAAGCAGAGTCGCAAGGGCTTTTACGTCCTGGTGGTACCATTACTGAACCTACCAGTGGCAACATGGGTGTCTCTCTCGCATGGCTCGCTGCTGCTCGTGGCTACCAATGCATCCTCACCATGCCGGACACCATTTCTCTGGAACGACGTCTCCTCATACAACGCTTCGGTGCGAAGATCCTTCTTACACCCAGCAACCAGGGTATGAGAGGAGCTATAAACAAGGTTATCGAACTACGCACCACACTCCCAAATACCTGGTATCCACAACAATTCTACAATCAGGCCAACCCGCGTGCTCATCGGGAAGGTACTGCCGTGGAGATTTGGGAAGAGACCTCTGGAGCAGTCGACATGGTTGTCATCGGCGTGGGTACAGGAGGAACCTTAACTGGCGTCGCGGAAGGACTGCGTTCTCGTAAGCCCTCTATCGAAGTCATCGCCGTCGAACCAGCCTCGTGTGCTATCTTATCTGGTGGGCGCCCCGGGCCACATCGCATTGAAGGCCTTGGAGCAGGTTTTCAGCCTGACACCCTGCGCGTTGATCTCATCGACTCTGTTGTCCCCGTCGCCGATCAGGATGCTATCACTACTGCTATTCGTCTCATGGAACAAGAAGGCCTCTCTGTTGGTATCAGTAGTGGTGCCGTAGCCTGGGCCGCTTTACAAGAGGCTCGCAAAGAACAAAACCGCGGCAAAGTCATCGTCACTATTTTCCCTAGTGCCGCCGAAAGATATTTGTATACCAGCCTTTTTGAAGACCTCAGAAGTAATCTTCACTCATAAAAGGGCTATTTGTTTGGCTGGGCACCATTACTGCACCATTTTGTCGTGAAATATCGGAAAAATGCAAAAATTGCTATTGACATCCTTGCAAACTGGTAGTATACTTACATCCTGCCAGAACATATACACTTGGAACAGTAATCAGTACTGTACACAATTTGTATCATTGTTGGCTGGTGTGAGCTAGCAAAGAAGATAGATAGATCAAACATTTGACGTTACGTCATTCCCCATAAGGATACTGCAACTTTAGGTACTACAAACAAGCGCAAGATGCTGAAAGCCACGTTGCCCATCATTGACTGCGGTACCGCGAGAAATGTCAAAGTGTATATTGTACACAGTGTGCTGTTAGTACCTGAGTACTGTATACAGGGAATAATGTAGTGTATTTCGTTGTTTTTATTGGTGACATCTTTCTTTGTTCAAATACAAGTAGCGTGCAATGTGGGTGAGCCGAGAACAACTTGTTCGTGTAGGGGAGTAGGAGTAACCGCTTGCGAAGGCAATTTGCGGTTACTTTTCTTGTCATTGAACGTCTTTCAACACAGGCTTATTAGATATCATCCTGAGTAATATCTTTTTCCGTTTTTTTGTTTGCGTGGAGATGCGCATCCCTCTTTATATGCGTATCTCTATTCATTTCCTCATGTGGGCAATAAGGTGAGAGGAGAACACTACACATGGCAGTTAGCAGCAGGGCTGTGGCTCTCCCCGAGCGCGTTTCATTTGCACGTATCCCTGATATACGGCCAATGCCGGGGCTGATTCAGATTCAGCTTGACTCTTTTGAATGGTTTAAGAAAGAAGGTCTGCGCGAACTTTTTGAAGAAATCTCTCCTATTGAAGACTTTACCGGTAAAAATCTTAGTCTAGAATTTATTGTGCCTCCTGAGCCATTTGGCAAGCCCAAATATAACGAGGACGAGTGTCGTGACCGCGATGCCACATACTCTGCCCCACTCAATGTCAAAGCCCGTCTCATCAACAAAGAGACTGGTGAGATTATTGAGAAAGACATCTTTATGGGTGATTTCCCCCTTATGACCAAGGAAGGTACCTTCATTATCAACGGCGCCGAGCGTGTTGTCGTTAGCCAGCTGGTGCGCTCCCCCGGTGTGTACTTCACCGCCGATGAAGATGCTACAACTGGTCAGGCGCTTGGTTGGAATTTGAGACCAGTAACAAAAACTTACTGACCGTCAAAATAGACCGGAAGCGTAAATTGCCTATCACTACACTGCTTCGGGCTATTGCCAGCCTGGCCAAAGATCAATATCATGCTGAAGAGCTAGACCTCACAACGGATCAGGGCATTCTAGATGTTTTCAGTAATGTAGATAATGATCCCAATATCCGCTATATCCAGGCTACGCTGGATCGCGACCCCGTGAAAAGAGAAGACGAGGCCCTTCTCGAGTTGTACAAAAAAATGCGTCCTGGCGATCCTGCCACCATCGATAATGCTCGTTCGCTGGTGAAAAATCTCTTTTTTAACCCGCGTCGCTACGATCTTGGTAGCGTCGGTCGCTATAAGCTTAATCGTAAGCTTGACCTCTCTACGCCACAAAGCGAACGCATCTTGACCCAGGATGACCTGGTCAACATTATCCGTCGCTTGATAGAATTGAATAATGGACATGGTCGTAAAGACGACATCGACCATCTCGGCAATCGCCGTGTACGCTGCGTTGGAGAACTGATACAGACGCAGTTCCGTGTTGGCCTGCTGCGTATGGAGCGTGTTGTTAAGGAGCGCATGAGTATCCAGGAGCCTGGGCAGGCAACGCCCAACGCGCTTATCAACATTCGCCCGGTCGTCGCTGCTATGAAGGAATTTTTCGGTGGCAGCCAGCTCTCGCAGTTTATGGATCAGACCAACGCCCTCGCCGAGATTGGCCACAAGCGTCGTCTCTCGGCTCTCGGCCCCGGAGGTCTCTCTCGTGAGCGCGCGGGTTTCGACGTACGAGACGTGCATCAATCGCACTATGGCCGTATCTGCCCAATCGAGACCCCTGAAGGTCCAAATATTGGACTTATTGGTAATCTCGCTACCTATGGACAGATCAATCCGTACGGTTTCATCGAGACGCCCTATCGTAAAGTGTATAAACGGCTCCCAGCCAATGATCCACTTTTAATTGATCGTGAATTTCGCGGCATCGCCGGCCGCGAGCGTGAAGATGTGATAGCTGCCGATGGCACTGTACTGATCAAAGCGCGTACGCGCGTGCGCGTCGACGAGCCGCTTTTCGCTCAATTGTCTCAAATTCTTGGAGATGCAGAGGTCAGGATAAAACCCTTCGTTACCCTCGAAGTAGATTACCGTACCGCCGATGACGAAGAGAATTTCTGGATTGCTCAGGCCAATACAAAGCTCACTGAAAATAATGAGTTTGCCGAGGAACGCGTTCTTGCGCGTTATCAAGGTGAGTTCGCTATGGAAAGCGCGGATAACATGGACTATATGGATGTATCGCCGCGCCAGACCGTCAGCGTCGCTACAGCACTCATCCCATAACTTGAGCACGACGACGTAAACCGCGCGCTCATGGGCGCAAACATGCAGCGTCAGGCAGTACCATTGTTGCGGCCACAGTCTCCCATCTGTGGGACAGGCATTGAACGGCAGGTAGCTATAGACTCCGGCCAGGTGCAGGTGAGCAAGGTCAATGGCGAAGTTGTCTCAGCTACTGCGCGAAAAATCGATATTGTTGAAGACGAAGGTGAGCTTCATACGTACCGGCTGCGTAAATTCGTCCGCTCTAACGCCGGTACCTGTATCACTCAGCGGCCACTTGTACGCAAAGGTGACTATGTCAACGTAGGACAGGTTATCGCCGACAGTTCATCGACTGAGAACGGTGAGCTTGCCCTCGGACAAAACATCCTCGTCGCTTTTATGAGCTGGGAGGGTGGCAACTATGAAGATGCCATTCTTATTAGCGAACGTATCGTCCGTGAAGACTACTTTACCTCGATACATATTGAAAAGTATGAGGTCGATGCTCGCGATACCAAGCTTGGGCCTGAGGAGATCACGCGCGATATACCTAATGTTGGTGAAGAGGGACTGCGAAATCTGGATGAACGCGGCATCATCTACGTTGGAGCAGAAGTGGGGCCGCAAGACATTCTCGTTGGTAAAATCACCCCAAAAGGTGAGACAGAATTAACGGCAGAAGAAAAGCTCTTGCGTGCTATCTTCGGTGAGAAGGCTCGTGAAGTCAAAGACACCTCTCTGAGGGTACCTCACGGAGAACGCGGTAAGGTTGTCGAAGTCAAAGTCTTTTCACGTGATGCCGGCGATGAGTTGCCTCCAGGTGTCAACCAACTTGTGCGTGTGAGCATTGCCCAGAAGCGCAAAATTGGTGCAGGAGATAAAATGGCCGGACGCCACGGTAACAAGGGCGTTATCTCGCGGGTGCTCCCAATAGCGGATATGCCATTTCTACCAGATGGCACACCGGTAGATATTATCCTGAACCCGTTGGGTGTGCCGCACCGGATGAATATTGGGCAGATTATGGAGACTCACCTGGGTTGGGCTGCGGAAAAATTGGGCTTTAAGATAGCAACTCCCGTTTTCGATGGCGCAACAGAGGAAGACATTGAGGAATTTCTGCGCCGCGCCAATCTGCCCGAGACAGGTAAAGTGCAACTCTTTGATGGACGAACCGGGGAACCGTTTGACCACCCAATCACAGTTGGCTATACCTACATGCTGAAACTGGCGCACTTGGTTGAAGACAAAGTACACGCTCGTTCAACGGGTCCATACAGCCTGATAACGCAGCAGCCCCTGGGCGGTAAGGCCCAGTTTGGTGGACAGCGTTTTGGCGAAATGGAAGTCTGGGCACTTGAAGCCTATGGCGCGGCTAATATACTCCAGGAAATCCTGACGGTTAAGTCAGATGATGTTGTAGGGCGTGTGAAGACCTACGAAGCCATCGTCAAAGGCGAAAATATTATGGAGCCTGGCGTACCTGAATCCTTCAAGGTACTTGTCAAGGAGTTGCAGAGCCTGGGCATCAACGTAGAGGTGCTTAACGAGGATGAGCAAAAAATCCAGTTCGTTGAAGATACATCTAACGATGTCATGCCCGAGCTAGGTATCAACCTATCCGGTTTTGAGGGAGACCACTAAACTAAAATGTAGGGCAACCCTCGCGGTTGCCCTGCAATGATCACCTTGGAACAATTATGCTGATGTAGTTATTGGGTAAGTCCTGATAGAGGGCGTATGCCCATTTTCTAAATGTAATGCGACATGTAAGGGCGACCCTTACGGGTGCCCAGGGGTGGAATGGATGTGATTGACTCAACTGTCTACATTGATTGAGCAATGACGTTCTTACGCCAGGAGGCAACATGCTCGAAGTAAATGACTTTAACGCAATCCGTATTAGCCTCGCTAGCCCAGAACAGATTCGTGGTTGGAGCTACGGTGAGGTCACGAAACCAGAGACGATTAACTACCGAACGCTCAAACCAGAAAAAGATGGGCTGTTCTGTGAGCGTATCTTCGGACCCACCAAGGACTGGGAGTGCTACTGCGGTAAATATAAACGAGTTCGTTTTAAGGGGATTGTCTGTGATAAGTGTGGTGTAGAGGTGGCACGCTCAAAGGTGCGTCGTGAGCGCATGGGACATATCGAACTGGCTTCACCCGTGAGCCACATCTGGTACTTCAAGGGCACACCCAGTCGCATCGGTCTCTTGCTTGACCTATCGCCCCGCAACCTGGAGCGTATCCTCTACTTTGCGCTCTACGTCATCACTGATATTGATGAGGATGCCCGCCAGCGCGAACTGATGCACATGGACGAGGAACTTCTCAAGCTGGAACAGAATCTGGATGAACAGGTTGTAGAGTTGATCGACCAGTTGAAGGATAAACGAGATAGCGATATCCTCAAAACGAGAAATCGCATCGAGGAAGACCGTGTGGAGGCTGAAGCCCGCCGCGAGCAAGAGTTGGAGGCGGCGAGGCGAGCAGAGAGTGATACACTGGCACAGTTGCGCGCCTCAATGGGCCAACCGGCTGAAGAGGATATCATCTTTGAACCAACGGGTCAGATCATTGTGCCCGAAGGTGATGTAGTCACACCGAGACATACCGAATCGTTGGAACAAAAGGCCGAGATTTGTCGCAATGATATTGCCGAGAATGCGCGCCGCGAGATCGAGGCTACTCGCCTGGAAAGCGATCGTGACGCTGAACGCACGAAGCTTGAATACCAGGGACAAATCGACTCCGCGCAGTCACACCTGGAGTTAGAGCGTGTCAGTAATAGACAGCGTTTGGAGCAGTTGCGGCGTGATCTTGAGGGCCTCAAGAAGATGGACCTCCTGCAGGAGGGTCGCTACCGCGAGCTGAAAGATGCCTTTGGGGGCGTTTTCCGGGCAGGGATGGGGGCTGAAGCAGTACGCGAGCTGATTGCTGGCCTGGACATGGATAAGTTGGCCGGTGAACTGCGCCGCGAAATTGGTTCAACAGTTGGTCAGCGTCGCAAGAAGGCTACCAAGCG
>WNFW01003719.1_pt1 | contig 10626 bp, 10 predicted proteins | sample 5400131 | NCBI WGS metagenome assembly WNFW01 (sample SAMN13153362, study PRJNA577476) | soil metagenome | isolation source: 20 cm soil or saprolite under grassland replicate 1 | place: USA:California | collected 2016-06-15
CAGGAAACCAATGCGGCGATTGCAACAACGGCTGCGAATGTAAAAAATTTCTTCATGGCGATGATTAGACACCTTTCCTTTCTCATTATTCAACGGGTTGGCGCCGGTGAAGGCGTGGAAGTTTGAGCGGAAGCCGGGGTGAGGGTGACGCTTTCTATCTTGTCGCGGCGAAGTTTTTGAATGTTTGCGTAAAGCGCGACCAGCGCGAAACCGATGGCGATTGCAAGCATGAGTCGTAGCACATTTTTTGACACGCCGGATTCCGAGTTCACAGCGAACTATCGATGTCGATCTTGCCGGCGCAAATCTTCTTCAGGTAACTGCAGCGCTGCAATTGCATCCATGACTCGCTGGCTCAACCGCGCGTAAAGATCTTTTCCTCCGGTTCCAAGTTCCGCATCCGAAAAATGAATCGGCTCACCAACCACAATCGTGATTTTGCGCCACAAATGAATCTTTCCATGAATCGGCCAGGCATCGAAAGCCCCGAAAATTCGCATCGGCACAACCGGAGCGCGCGTTTTCGCAATGAGCAAGCCCAGACCCGCCGCAGCGGGCTGCAAATTCCCGTCGGGCGTGCGCGAGCCTTCCGGAAACACCAGCGCACATTCGCCCGCGCTCAAAATCCGAATCAACGCTTTCAGCGCGCTGCGATCGCCCCCTTCCAAATTGACGGGGATGACGTTGAGCTTGGGCAAAAGCCAGCCGAGCACCGGCACATTCATCAACGATTTCTTCGCGAGAAAAAAAACGGGCCGATCGCAGGCGTTCCCGGCCAGCGGTGGATCGAAAAAACTTTGGTGATTCATGGCCAGAATCACCGGCCCGCTCTGAATGACGCGCTCCCGGTTGATAATTCGAAACCCGAAAAACAACTGGGCCAGTAACCGGCTGAAATGGTAACCAAGCCAGTAGTAGAAATTCATTAACGATTAAATTGCTTGTCGCCTAATCGTTTAACGATTTCATCCACGACCTGCTCGACGGTGAGATTTGAGGTATCGATCACTTCCGCGTCTTTCGCGATGACGAGTGGAGAAGCCGCGCGCGAGGAATCGGCTTGATCGCGGCGCGCGATTTCGTCGCGAAGCCCTTGCGCGGCGCGACGCTGAGCGCGGACTTCCGGCGATGCGTCGATGTAAAACTTGTAAGGCGTATCCGAAAAAACCACCGAACCAATGTCGCGACCTTCAACCACCAGATCGTGCTTTCGAGCGTAATCACGCATTCTCTGCACAAGAACCTGGCGAACTTCCGGGGCCGTGCTCACACGTGAAACTTCACTGTTCACGCGATCTTCGTGCAGATGCTCCGCGAGATCGACATTGTCGATCAAAAGGTGAAGTTCGCGGTCCTGCAACACTCCGGCCAACGACAAGGTAGCGATTAGTTCCGCGATCCGACGTTTGTCTGACGGATCGATGCCAGCGTTGAGCACCGACCACGTAACAGCGCGATACATCGCACCGGAATTGACGTAAGCGAAGCCGAGACGGCGCGCCAACTGACGGGCAACACTGCTCTTTCCCGAAGCGGCCGGCCCATCCAGGGCGATTACACGATGTCGATCTTGTGCTTGCATTTCTGGCTCCCGCGCGACGAGCGCAGTTTTTCGCGGAACGCGCGCGGAAGCAAGCGTGCGATTATTCTTCGACCGGCGCGGCCGGCACGAGCGTCCCAATCACCGGCGTGCTGGTGCGGGCCCGTCTTGGACTAATGAACTCGTCCAAAGCTTTTTCGAATCCCGGATAGGATTCGCGAATGCACTCGGCGTCTTGAATTATTGTTTCGCCATCGGCAAAAAGTCCGGCCACGGCGAAAGCCATGGCGATTCGGTGATCGCCGAAGCTGGACAGGCGCGCCCCACGTAACGGCGCTGGCCCGTGGATTTCAAAGCCGTCATTGAGCTCAATCACTTGCACGCCCATGGCCCGTAAATTGTGGGCGATCGCGGCGATCCGATCGGTTTCTTTGACCCGCAGTTCGTGGGCATGGCGGATAATAGTTGTTCCGCTCGCGAGCGCGCCGGCGACCGCCAGGACTGGCAACTCATCGATCAGCTGCGGAATTTCTTTGCCATGAATCACCGTGCCTTTGAGCGGCACGCCAGTCACTTCAACGACGCCGCGCGGTTCCAATTGATCGCAATCTTCGACCGCTTCGCGCACTTGCGCGCCCATTCGCACCAAAACGCCGAGCAACGCCGTGCGGGTATCGTTCAATCCGATGTTGCGCACGAGAAGATGGCCACCCGATTGCGCCGCTGCCGCGACCAACCAAAACGCCGCCGAGGAAAGGTCGCCTGGAATGCTAAAATCGCGCGACTCCGGGACCTGGTCGCCGAAAACACTGATAGTGTCATCGGTTTTCGCCGTGCGAATTAAAAAATAATTAAACATCAGCTCGGTGTGGTTGCGGCTGGCCGATGGCTCATCCACGGTCGTTTTTCCCTTGGCGAAAAGCCCGGCCAGAAGAATAGCGCTTTTGACCTGAGCACTCGCGATGGGCGAACGATAATGAATTCCGCGCAAAGATCCGCCACGGATGCGCAGCGGCGGCGTTTGTTCCGGACCTTCTGCGACAATGTCCGCGCCCATTTTTCGCAACGGCTCGATGATTCGGTCCATCGGGCGGCGGACGAGGGACGGATTTCCGACCAATCGCGTTTCAAAGGTTTGGCCGGCAAGCAAACCCGCAAGCAGGCGCATGGTTGTGCCGGAACCGCCGCAATCGATTTCATCTTTTGGCGGAGTCAGGACGCGTTTTTTTCCATGAACAATGAGAATATCGGGTTCGGGTTGTTCAATCTGGATTCCAAGCGCGCGCAATGCGCTGACCGTGTGCATGCAGTCGTCGCTCGGGAGAAATCCGCGCAAGTTGCAAACGCCATTTGAAAGTGCAGCGATAATAGCTGCACGATGTGAGATACTTTTGTCCCCCGGAACAGTGATCTCAGCTTCGACCCGAGGCGCTCGTTTTACGCGCAACTCCATAATCAATTAAAAAAGCGATGCTGCATTCAGTATCTGGCATTCAGCATCGCCCGCAACTGTCGCTACGGAACAAGAAAGATTTTGTTCGTGAAAGGATCTTTAACTTCCGTGCCGGGCGGAAAGCCGCGCACATCGACAAGTCCCTGATCGGCAGCATACGGGCTTTTGACAAAGCCAGGCTTACCAGGAACTGGGGTGCCATAAGGATAATCGCCTTTTGCTGCTTTTGTGGGCGGGGCCGATGTCGGGGCCGGCGCTGGCGCCTGGGCGCTTACCTCAGCGTTTTCCGGTGGAGGCGCGTTTGGATTAAACGGTTGCTGAGTGGGCTGATTTTCAACACCGGTTTCGGCGGGATAGCGTGCCGCGGTATGCCGCGCCCCTGCGGGGCGTCCCTCGTCATCGGTGCAAGCCGAAACAAAGAACCCGCCAAGGAGCGCCAGTGATAGCCACAATTTCATAATTTGCTTGGACGGAGTTTACACTGGTTCTATTTCAATGCCAGTGCCCTCAGAATCACAACTTGATTTTGTAAAAGCCAATCCGGCGGCGACTTCCGAACCTGTTGCAGCAATGGAGAGCGGGCCACAAATCCTGATCGTCGACGATGATGCGGCCAGTCGAAAGCTACTGTCGCGGATGCTTTCTTCAGCGGGTTACACTTGTCGCGAGGCAGACAACGCGACCGACGCATTAAATCTCGTTCATCAGGAACAACCGGCTATTCTGTTGCTCGATTTCAAAATGCCCCGAATTGACGGCGCGGAAGCGCTGAGACGGTTGCGGGCAGATCCGAACCCGGCGATCGCTCAGATGCCGGTGATCATGTTGACCGGATACGGCGAGAGCGAAGTGCAATGTCTCAACGCCGGAGCGAACGATTTTGTAATCAAACCGATCAATGCCGAGGTGTTGCGGGCGCGGATCGAAACTCAACTGCGGTTACATTCTCTACGCACTCAGTTACAGCAGCAAAATCAGGAACTAGAGGCGTGGCGCCGAGATCTCGAGTTCGATTTGGCCGCGGCGCGGCTGACGCAGCAAGCATTGATTCCACAGAAAGCGCCAACATTGGCGGGATGGGAAATCGCGGCCTGTTATCGTCCGTTGATCGAAATTGGCGGCGATATTTACGGATGGCTTCCAATAAAACATGATCGCTGGCTGTTCTGGATCGCGGATGCAACCGGTCACGGCGCTGCGGCTGCGTTAATGACAACGCTCGCCAAACTTCTGTTTCATCATGGCCACGCGGAACACGAACGGCCAGCCGCCATTATGCAAGCCGTAAACAATGATCTGCGTGGGATTTTTGGTGGCCGCTCTTTCATGAGCGCGATGTGCGTGGCCTTGGATCCAAAAAGCGGACAGGCGAGCGTGGTCGGCGCAGGACATCCGCCGCTTCTGGTCACTCGATTCGGTCGCGGCACCGAAGCGATTGCGGCTTCCGCACCGCCGCTTGGGTTGGTTGAGAAATCGAATTTCACCGAAACAACTCTGGAATTGAATCCGGGCGACGCGTTTACGCTTTACACCGACGGATTGTTCGGTGCAGCCAAGAATGGCGGGCAACCGTCAACGCCGATACAGCTCGCGGGAATGATTAACCCTTTTGCTACGAGCGCGGAGGCATTGCTGGAGTTGATGCTGAAAGCGGCCGCGCGCGACGTGGCCGAATCGCGTCCGGATGATGTCGCCGCACTGGTCGTGCGGCGGTCCAATTAGCAAGCAAAAATTTTTCAGCCCGAAAATTAGTGTTGCTCTGCCGCAAACGAAGCATTAATCAGCCTGTATGCCGAAAACCAAAACTCCTTCAAAACGCAAACCCAATCCCGCCTTCATGAGGCCAGTCCAACCCGACGACAAGCTCTCCCTTATCGTTGGCTCGAAGCCGTTGCCACGCTCGGAGCTTACTAAGAAGCTCTGGGACTACATCAAGAAGAACGGTCTTCAGGACAAAACGAAGAGAACCCAAATCAACGCCGACGATGCGCTCCGAGCGGTTTTCAACGGCAAGAGCCAGGTCAGCATGTTCGAGATGACGAAGCTCGTCTCGGGTCATATCCGCTAGACCGCAGATTGTGGTTTGAACCCCGCGCACGATCGCGGGACTGGAAATAGACTGAGCGGGTAAAGCCCGCGTCAGTAGCGTTGCGCTGCAGCCGGGTATACTTGCGCCGAAGAGCTGATTGAATCAAATTTCAGCGTGAAGAATTTAATTGTACCGATTGCGGTCGCATTGACCCTCTCCACTGCATCGTGCGCGCGCGCTGATCAGACATGGACGACCGATTATAAAAAGGCCCAGCAGGAAGCGAAAGCCAGCCATAAGCTTGTGCTCCTCGAATTCACCGGTTCCGACTGGTGTGGTTTCTGTTTCCAACTCGACAGAGCCATTCTCTCGCAGCCGCAGTTCAAGGATTACGCCAGCAAGAACCTCATTCTAATGGAGGTTGATTTCCCGGCCCGCAAAGCGCAGAGCATTGAAACGAGAAGACAAAACCAAGAATTGAAACAGCAATATCAGGTCGACGGCTTTCCCACCCTGGTGGTGTTGAATGGTGAAGGCAAAACCCTTTGGCGCTACGACGGCTTGTACATGGGCGGCATTGCGGCCTTCCTAGCCGAACTGGATAAAGTCCGCAAAGGCTGAGCGCGTCCTTCGCTCGCGGTCGATCTTCGCAACCGAAGTGATCAGGTTCTGTCTGCTTCGAACGCGCGTTGGAGGACATTCGCCAGTTCATGGCGAGTGAATGGTTTCGGCAGCGCTGCCCGAAAGCCGTAGGTCAGGAATTCGGCCAGTGCAGCTTCGTCCGAATAACCGCTGCAAATGATCGCCGTGACGTTCGGGTCGATATCCCGCAGCCGCTCAATCGTAGCCACACCTCCCATTCCACCGCGAATCGTTGCGTCCAAGATGACCGCCTGAAAATTTTCGCCGGCCCGCATCGCGTCTTCGTAGGTCTTTAACGCTTCCGCGCCATCGGGCACTGCCGTCACTTCGTAGCCAAGCGTCCCAAGTAGATCCGAGGTCAGATCGCGAATCGCGGCTTCATCATCCATCACCAAAACACGCTGATGGTTGAAACCAAAAATTTCATTGGCCAGCGTCGGCTCGGGGAGTTGCGGTTCGGCATCAGTGGCCGGCAGATAAAACGCAAATGTCGATCCGTCCGGCGAGGTGCTTTCGAGCTGGAGCATGCCCCCGTGCTTTTTCACAACCGAATAGCTGATCGCTAAGCCAAGTCCGGTCGCCAACGGCTTGGTTGTAAAATAAGGATCGAAAATCTTGGTCATCGATTTTGCATCGATGCCGCCGCCATTATCCGCGACCTGCACCTTGACATAACGGCCGGGTCCGACCGGAAGACCAGAGTCGGCGTCGATTTCAAGATTACTGGCCGAAACCCGGACGGTCCCGCCGTGCGGCATGGCCTCGCGCGCGTTGATGATGAGCGCATTGACCACTTGCTCGATCTGGGCCGGATCGACGGCGGATCTCCAAAGGTCGTCTGGGATGTCCAGATCCGCCCGCAGGTTGGATCCATGAAGCGAAAATTCGGCCGCTTGCGTAACGAGACCGGATATGGAAGCGACCCGCTTCAGCGGCGTGCCACCTTTTGAGAACGTGAGCAATTGGTTGGAAAGTTGAGCGGCGTGTTGGGCAGCACCGCCAGCCCTCGATAAGAATGCGTGCAGACTTCTAGAACTGCCCGGAGCTTCGATCTGCGCCAAACCGATGTTCCCCGAAATAATCGTCAGGATGTTGTTGAGATCGTGGGCGATTCCTCCCGCCAGGGTCCCAAGCGATTCCAGTTTGCTCGTGGTCAACCGCTCTTCTTCAACGCGTTTGCGATCCGTCACGTCTCTTAAGAAAACGGAGACACCACCTCCGCTGGGATAGGCAAGCAGTTCGAACCACACTTTACCGCTCGCGTCACTTGCTTCGAATTCGACGGCCACTTGTTCGGACATGGCCCGCCGATAATTCTTTTCGAAAGCGTCGCGCGTGAACTCTGGAAATTCCATCCAGAAATCCTTGCCAATCAGATCTTCGCGACGCCGGTCGAGCAGTTTTTCCGCCTGCCGATTTACAAACGTAAATCTCCAGTCTCGATCTACCGCAAAAAATCCGTCACTGGTTTTTTCCAGGATATCGGTCATTTTTCCGACCGTTTCCTGCAATTCCGCCCGCGCCTGGTTGCGCTCAATCAGCGCCCGAATGCGTCGTTCCGCTACCGAAAGCCGGACATTCAGAAGCGCCGGGTCGATCGGTTTAGTCACATAATCGTTCGCGCCGGCCTCGAGCGCCTGTTCCAAGTCCTGCGTGTCATCTCGTGCCGTGACTAGAAGAATGAAAAATTCCTCGCCGTTGGGCCCAGCGCGCAATTCCCGGCACAAATCCACTCCGCTTTTGCCGGGCAACATCCAATCTAAAATCAAAAACAGGAAAGGTTGCTTCGTCAGCTCAATTTCCGCTTCCTCGGCGCTGCCGACCGCGACCACTTCGTATCCGCGCCGTTCGATCAGCCGCCGCAAAGTTGTGCGACTTTCGGGATGATCTTCAACAAGCAGTATTCTCATCTCTGGAAATATGAAATGTCCCCCAAACTCCCTCGACCAGATCATGCGCGAGCACTCTCGATCTCCCATTAATACCGAGCAGGATGGTTGCCACGGCAGGGCGTTACTCCGCGAAAAAATGAGAATCAGATTTTTCCTTAGATAAGATCGACATCGTCAGCCAATCGCGCCGCAGTGCCTTGCGTTACATTCGGCCTCTGCTAGATACAGCGAAGTTTCCCGCAGCCGTAAGAATTCACGCTGATGTTTCGTAATCTGCTTTTTTGTTTTTTTGCTTCGATCGGCATTGGCGCCGCTCAGGCCGATGACGCGGCTGCGCCGCCAACCGGCGAAAAAGCTAAGACCGCGGCTCCAGTCGAGGCGGGGATTACGTTCGATTGGGTCCACGTCGATGGCCCTTACATCGCAATGACGTTCGATGACGGCCCAAGCGCGAAATTGACGCCCAAGCTACTTGATTTGCTCGCCGCCCGTCACATCAAAGCCACATTTTTTCTGATCGGCCAAAACGTCGCCGAAAATCCCGAAATCGTAGCGCGAGAGGCGCGAGAAGGACATGAAGTCGCGAATCACAGCTGGTCGCATCCAAGCCTCGCCAAAATGTCGGACGACGGAGTTCGTGGACAGCTGCGCAAAACTGAGGACGCAATTCGAAGCGCAGTGGGCAATCGCCCCACTTTGTTACGACCGCCTTATGGCTCGATCACACCGCGACAAAAAAAATGGATCAATCAAGAATTCGGCTACAAGATTGTGCTTTGGGATGTCGATCCGTTGGACTGGAGACGGCCGGGTTCGAACGTGGTTTGCAATCGCATCGTCAAGAATACGCGCGCCGGGTCAATCGTTTTGGCGCACGACATTCATCCGGGCACAATCGAGGCGATGCCATGCGTGCTGAATCAACTCGAGGCCAAAGGATTTAAGTTCGTGACCGTGTCGGAATTGATCTCGATGGAAACACCGCTTCCGCCGAAACCTTCGCCTTCGCCAAAACCGGCCGGCGCAAGATCGACATCTCCCTCCCCCACGCCACACGATTGATTTTGCCGGCATGATCGCCGACCGATATTTGCAGCTCAAGAGCGAGCTCGAAAGCGGCCTCGCCGGATTAATCAAGCTCGGTTCGGAGATGCAGCGTCCGTCTGAAGAGCTGGACACCCTGCAGGCGCTCCTGCGTGACATCAGCGAACCGTTGCTCTTTGTCGTAGTCGGCGAAGTGAAATCCGGAAAGTCTTCGCTGCTCAATGCTCTCTTTGGAAATGAATTCGCCAAGGTCGACGTTCTGCCCGCGACCGACCGCGTTTACATTTTTCGCTACGGATCGGACGAAAAATCGACCGAGATTTCATCGAAACTAACCGAGCGTTACCTGCCGATTCCGTTCCTACGCGATTTCAACGTCGTCGACACGCCCGGCACGAACACGATGGTGAAAGAGCACCAAATGGTCGCGGAGGATTTCATGCCCCGTGCCGACATCGTCCTGTTTGTTTTCTCGGTTGCTAATCCATGGACGCAATCGAACTGGGAATTTCTGGATTTTTTGCAGAAAACCTGGCTCAAGAACGTCGTCTTCGTCCTCCAACAAATCGATTTGCGCGAGCCAACCGAAATCGACGTGATTCATCGACATCTTCAGGACACCGCGATGCGTCGCCTCGGATTCGTCCCGCCGATCTTTGCCGTCTCCGCGCGCAAGGCTCTGCTTGCCCGAACCAGTGGCCTGGACAAGGAAAAACTATGGGAAGAGAGCGCCTTCGCGCCATTGGAAGAACAGATTAATTTTATCGTCACCGAATCGAGCACGCGAATGCTCAAGCTTCGCTCAACCTTTCAGGCTGGACGTGTCACTCTGGAAGATTTGAATCGGGAACTTGGTAGATTCCTGGACAGGATTGCTGCCGATGGCGCGGTGCTTGATCGACTGGATGCGTTACTCCAGACGCGGCGCGAGCAAATGCTCCGGCAGGTGACGGCCCTCGTGCGCGAAGTCGAGAGCGCTTATGACGAGACGACAAAAGAAAGAACGACACTGCTTCACCAGGAGCTGACGTGGTGGCGCAGTTTTCAATTGATTTGGCGGCGCAGTGTCGGACACCGGGAGTTGCACGAAAAGATCGAGACAAAACTGCGACAATTGCTCCAGCCGCAAATGCAACAGGCAGTCAGCAAATTGGAAATAGATTTGCGTGGGCTCTGGCCGCAGATGCAAGACCTGCTCGAAAACCAATTGTCCGCCGATCTCCAAAAGCAAGCCCGGCAAAGCGTCCCGGATTTCGCTGGCCAACGCCGGGAACTCTCGGAATCAATCCAAGCGGCCTTCATCGACATTCTCGCCGGCAAAACGCTCCAGGAACGGTTGGCCCGTTCTTACTCACAAACCGCGCTTTCGCTCCGCGTTGTTGTCGCAATAATCGCGATTGCTGGAGCCGTTGCATTTTTCGCCAGAGCGCGGAACGAAACGGCCGCAATTGGAGCTCTCATTGTCGCGGGAATCGGCGCTGTCCTCGCAATTTTTCTGACTTTCAATCATCGTCGGAAAGTGCTCCGCGACTACGAGCGGCAATTGTCTCCAAAACGGACCGAGTTTTCCCAAAACCTCGAAAAACAATTCGCAAAGACGATTGATGCTTTTTGCGCGGAAATGGCCAAGAAGTTCCAGGACTTAAAAGAAATTTGCCAGACCCAGCGCCGGCGTTACGAGCCGTGGTCGCAACGCGCCGAAGAACTGGAGACAAAGTTTACCGAATTGAAACCGCGGCTCGGTTGAGAAATTCGCGAGCGAACGAGTCGGTTACTTCTTAGTGTTGCCGCCTTGCTGCACCAAACGCTGTTCGGCTTGTCGGCGCGCAATCACGAAATGGTTGTTCTCACCGTAACTGCGCCATGGTCCCGCAGGAACGTCCTGGGTATTAACGAACTGCCAGTCGGTCACATCGGTTGGCTGTAGACCGAGGTAATCCCGCACTGCAGGTGAAACGTCCAAACCGGCGCCGTGATTGAGGTTCGGTTTCGGTTTTTCGTTTCCAAACACGTATTGGAAATGATC
>WNFW01015022.1_pt1 | contig 10624 bp, 9 predicted proteins | sample 5400131 | NCBI WGS metagenome assembly WNFW01 (sample SAMN13153362, study PRJNA577476) | soil metagenome | isolation source: 20 cm soil or saprolite under grassland replicate 1 | place: USA:California | collected 2016-06-15
TTGCATGAGCGCCCGCACATCGGAGCGCTTGTAGTACATCTGGTCATAATGGCGAATCTCTACGATACCTTCCATCAGGGCAACGGCCATCACGAAGGGCAGACTGTGATCGGCGCTCTCCCTGGTTTCCGGCTGCCAGTTCGCTTCTCCTGAACCCATGACCTCGTACCCTGCGGGAAAAGTCTGCAGGCGAATCTCTTTAATGTCGTCGAGATCGGGAATTTGCGATCGCAAGTTAAGAATTGCCTCTACCGCGCTTTGGGAAAAATACCCTGAAGGAAATGCTTTCAACCGTGCTTTCATGATGCGGTAGGTATCGGCGGAATCCGCGAATGGTCTGATCTCGAAATGGATCCCGGTGCTGTTGAGAAATCCCGCTTTACCTTCGAATGCTTCCTCCGGTCCTGTCATCCCTTTGGCGGCCAGCATGGCGCAAAAGACGGCGTTCCTCGAGGCGTTGGCCAACGCACACCCCTTCCAATGGGAAATCTGACCTCGCCTAATTTGCTCGAGGCTGATATGAGACGAGATCGCCAGGCTGATCGCATTAGCCATCTGCTCTTTCGTATGGCCGAACAGCTTAGCCGCCAGTACCGCAGCCGCGATGACGCCGTAGGTCGATTGATCCCAACTATGCCCGCGCTCTTTCGCTCCGGCGTCGATGAGTCCGCAAAGCACCTCGTAACCCAAAACCGTCCCGAGGATTACGTCTCTGCCGCTGCCGTTTCTTGCGTCCACGACGGCCAACACCGGGGCGAGGAGGTCGCTTGGATGGCAGGTAGGTGAACCAGCATAGGTGTCGTTAAAATCGAGATAGCGGATCATCACACCATTGGCGAAAGCTGCGAGGTCCGGCGAGGTCTTCTGGCCGCTGATCAAAACCGTGGACGGGCTGGCCGAAGTTATCTCGGATGCGGCGGCTCTAGCGATCTTGGCTGGAGGACTTTCGGCCCCCCCGAGCGCGCACCCCACGGTATCCATGACAATGTGCTTGGTCCGGCGTATCACTTCCTGCGGCAGGTCGCGATACGACAGCTTCAGCGCATAGTCGCAGAGATGATTGAGGATTCGGTCGGCCATTTTTTACTGGGTCGAGCCTTTGCCGAAGTTTGGCTTAAGTTTTTCTCTTGGCGCCAACGCAAGCATTACATAATTCGAACCAACAGGCCACCGCAAATGCGCCAAGGCCCGCGCCGCAAGTTTGATTTCCACGACTTGACTTTCTCTGCCGTTCCATTGATTTTTCACGCGTAGGGCTGGATCTCGATCTCTGCGCCGAAAGTTCAAACCGTTCCAGCCGTTCAAGCGGGTTCAAGTCGTTCAAAAAGAAGTCGTTCAAAAAGTACAATCAGCCCAAAGCTTTCGTATTCAAAGAAGAATGTTTACGGGATGGGGTTGACTAGCTGAAATTAGTCGATTATCCGGAGACTCTTCGGACGGTAAGGAGTCCAAGTATGCCGAAGGCAAGCAAGATTGGATAGCCCGACTATCCTGCACCACGTGACGGTCCGGGACCATGCAATAAATCAAAGCCGAAGGAGCACGACAGGTTGGGGTATCAACATCCGCCATTTCGAAGAGCCGGGGACCGAAGTTATCCTGCTATAATAGTCAACATGAAGCAACGTCTTTTCAGTCTGTTCGCTAAAGCCATATTGCGCTTCCCCGGGAGATCCCTAAGTACCGAAAACCCTTAGATATACTTGCTCTTACGAACGTCGCCTATCAAAAGAGAAAGGCCACCTCTCGGGTGAAAAGTGGCCTTTCTGAAATCTGGCTCCCCGGGAGGGACTCGAACCCCCGACCAATTGGTTAACAGCCAACTGCTCTACCGGCTGAGCTACCGGGGAATATCAATACTAAAAGCCTACTGCTCCTTTAACAGCCTCAGCCAGAGGCTGATCCGCCGACGGCGGAACCTGCTCTACCGGCTATGAGGGCTTTAGCTGAAAGCTGATCAGCCCTGGGCTGAACCGGGGAAGCAGTTTTCATTATCTAACATACGAGATGACCAAATTCTAGGTCAGCAAACGCCTAACTTGGCAAGTTGCTGTAAAATTTTCTGGTGGTGAGTGGCGGGCCAGTAAACACGGCGGCATTTAGAGCACCAATGGAATTTCGGCTGGCTCGAAAAGACATAGGGAGGGACGATTTTTTCCACCGACTCTCTGGCTTTCGGCTGCAACGGCGTGTTGCAAACGAGACAGCGCGTAAAGAGTTTCTTCGACGGCTTTAGATGACAAGTTTCTATGACCTGTAGAAGCTGATCCGCATAATGATCGCTTTCGATGAAAATAAATTCTGGCGGTTGTTTTTTCTTCAACCCGCGGTCCCGGGTGAGGATCACACGATTTTCACGGCGAGCGGCGCGAATCAGCCCGTAACCGCTCAAATGGGGACCGTAAATGACGTCCTCGCCGACGACGCGGAGCCACTTGACTAGCTTGCCGAGCATTCGATCGGCGGCGAATTTCACTTCCTCGCAATGGTCATCCATTTACTTAACGTCGACCCAATTTGTATTGCCCGGCTTTTGACCTTACCATATACGCTCTAACGCATGCTTGTTAAGCGATCCATCGGCGTCGCCATCGTGCTATTTTGGTGTTTGATGAATGTTCTCCTCATCAAGCGGCAGCATTGGGCAGCGCCGCCGCCGATCACCCTTCGAAGCACCGAGAAAATCACGGATCGAATAGAGGAATCATGGGGAGTTTTCTATCGGGGCGACAAGATCGGTTACGCGAGCCAAATCATCGACCCCAAATCACAAGGTTACCGGATCAGGGATCAATCCGTGCTGCGCCTTCAGCTCTTGGGGACGACCCAAACCGCGACGACCCAGCTGGAGACGGAGGTCGATCAGGAGTGGGCGTTGCAGAACTTCAATTTTGACCTTCAATCCAACGACGTGCGCTTCAAGGCACGCGGCCATGTCACGCCGGGTAAACTGAGCCTGGAAGTGGAATCCGCCGGCCACACGACGAAAAAAGAAATTGCCCTGAAGCAGCGCCCCTACCTTTTGGCCGCGTTGAAACCTTACGTGATCACACAGCAGTTGGAACCGGGGAAACAGCATTATTTCTCCACGTTCGATCCCGCGACCCTGTCGCAGCAAGTCACCGCGGTGACCATCGAAGGACGAGAACGTCTTCGCATCGGGACCCAGCTTGAGCCGGTCATTCGTATTCGCCAGCAGTTTAAAGGCATCTCCGTGGTATCTTGGGTCGACGGCAGCGGCAGGACTCTCAAAGAAGAGACTCCCTCCGGGCTGTCCTTGATCCGACAGAGTCCTGAAGAAGCGCGGCGTCTTTCCGACTCTCGCTCGGTCCCGCTGGATCTCATCACTCAAGCATCCATCCCATCGGACGTAGCAATCTCTAATCCGCTCCAGAAAAATTTTCTCAAGTTGAAGCTCAGCGGCTTTGATCTTTCGAAATTTCCTCTCCATGGGGGCCGGCAACAACTGAACGGTGATCGGCTGGCGATCAGCCGCGAGGAATTTAACCCAATCCGTTCAATTGCTATTCCAGTACAAGACCGGCGCTTGAGCCCATTCCTTCAAGCGACACCTTTCGTGCAAAGCGATCACCCGAGCATCCGCGCGCTGGCGCAACAGATCACGGCTGGCGAAAAAGGCGCACGCCAAGCCGCGCTGCGCATTAAAGACTGGGTCTTCAAGGAGATCGCGAAGGAACCGACCGTCAGCATTCCCAACGCCTTAGAGGTCCTTCGAACCAAAAGGGGCGACTGCAACGAGCACACGGTTCTCTTTAACGCCCTCGCCCGAGCGGCCGGTATTCCCGCGAAGACAGCCGTAGGTATCGTTTATCTGGACGGCGCTTTCTATTATCACGCCTGGTCAGAAGTCTGGCTCGGCGAGTGGGTCTCCCTCGATTCCGTGCTCAATCAGTTTCCCGCGGACGTGACTCATATTAAATTTCTCGAAGGCGAAATCGACCAGCAGATCGATATCCTCCAGCTCATCGGCAATTTGAAGATCCAGGTCATCGAGGCTTCCTGACGTGATTCAACTGATAAATGTAACCAAGCGTTATGGGCATCTGGCGGCGGTAGATGGCCTGAATCTAGACGTAAAGCCCGGCGAGATCTTTGGATTTCTCGGCCCCAACGGCGCCGGCAAGACGACCACGATCCGAGTCATGATGGGAGTCCTAAGACCCACTGCGGGGCAGGTCCTGTTGGGCGGATACGATGTCGAACGAGAACCGGAAAAAGCCAAGTCCATAGCGGGTTTCATTCCCGACCGGCCGTTTATCTACGAAAAGCTAAGCGGCAGCGAATTTTTGCACTTTGTCGGCAAGCTTCACCATGTCGAGACAGCGCGGTTGCAGCGCAGGATTCCCGAACTCTTGGATGGCCTCGAATTGACTCAATGGAAAGACGAGTTGGTGGAAAGTTATTCTCACGGCATGAAGCAGCGTCTGGTCGTCTGCGCTGCTTTGATTCACGAGCCGGGCATCCTCATCATCGACGAACCAATGGTTGGAATGGATCCTAAGGGAGCACGAACTCTCAAAGACCTTTTTCGTTTTCTCGCTGAGAACGGCACGACGGTTTTTCTCTCGACCCATAGCATCAGTGTCGCCGAAGAGGTCTGCCACAGGATCGGTATCATCCAGCAGGGGCGGCTCATCGCCTGTGGTACGATGGCGGAGCTTTACCGGCAAGCCAACGGCCACAGCGGAAATCTCGAGAGCGTTTTCCTCGAACTGACGCGGCAGCAATCCGCCGCGGCAGCCGAATAACTCACCATGAATACGATTTTCGTCCTGCTTTCTCCTCTTTGGCTTTCCTGGAAGAACGATTTTCGGCGCGCTGGAAATCAATGGGGGCGGCGCCTATTTCTTTTGGGCCTGGCATTGGCTTTTTGGTGCGGAACATTTTTCGTGATCCGGCGGGTCCTGATTTATTTCCAAAGCGTTTATGAGCTCGGGCCGGCTCTTGCCTATCAGCTGCTGCTGATTATTCTGCTGACCTTTTTATCGATGCTCCTTTTCAGCAATCTCGTCACCTCCCTGTCGACTTTTTTTCTCGCCCGCGATTTGGATTTGGTACTGTCGACTCCGATACCGATTGGCTCGTTTTACTACTCGCGGCTCATCACCACGACGGTCAATTCTTCCTGGATGGTGCTTTTCTTCAGCTTGCCTATTTTTGTCGCCTACGGTTCAGTGTTTGGCGGCGGAATGCCTTTTTATCTCTGGGTGCTGGTGATTGTTCCGCTGTTTCTAACCATCCCGGCGTCTCTCGGAATTTTGATCACCCATCTTTTGGTTTACTGCCTGCCCGCGCGAAGGATCCGCGATATTTTACTCTTTATTGGTCTCTTTGCATTTGTCGGGATCTATTTTCTGTTCCGTTTCTCTCAGCCTGAGCGGCTCGTTCAACCGGAATCCTTCGGCAACTTCATTCAGTTCTTGGCCGCCATGGAAACTCCGTCGTCACCGTTTCTGCCGAGCAGCTGGTCCGCTGAGATCTTGGCCGGGAGCCTTTTCAATCGGCCGGTCGAACAAGGGTTCTTTTACGCCTTACTCGCCAGCTATGCGTTATTTTTCCCTCTCGTTACTTCCTGGGTCTCTGGCGCCGTTTACCTCTCTGGATGGTCCAAGGCGCAGGAATCGCGGCAGGGCCGGCGGAAAACCGAATGGCTCGATTGGGCGCTGGATTGGATCACCCGCCCATTTCCGTCCGTCCTACGAGCGATCATGCTCAAGGACATTAAGACTTTTCTCCGCGATACCACCCAGTGGTCCCAATTGTTTTTGCTCGTCGCCCTCATTATTATCTACCTGTATAACTTCAAAGTCTTGCCGCTCGACCGCTCACCTCTACCGTCGGCCACGTTAAAAACCGTGGTCTCCTTTGCCAATCTTGCCCTGGCCGGTTTCGTGCTCAGCGCGGTGGCCATCCGCTTCGCTTTTCCGGCGGTGAGTCTGGAAGGCCAGGCCTTCTGGATCCTGCAAACTTCGCCAATCTCGCTGCGCACTCTGTTGTGGAGCAAGTTTTGGCTCAACTTCGTGCCGTTGCTGCTGCTCGGCGAATTGCTGGTCTTTCTGAGCAATCTCCTGCTCCGGGTGCCAATGTGGATGATGACGATTTCACTCGTCACCGTCTTTTTGATGACGTTTGGCATTGTTGCCATCGGCGTCGGCGTGGGCGCGTTTTATCCGAAATTCAATTTTGATAACGCAGCGGAAATCCCGACGAGCTTCGGCGGCGCGATTTGCATGATTTTCAGCATCGCCTTCATCGGCGTAGCGGTCATGATTGAGGCTTGGCCGATCTACTTACTTGCGATGGAAGGATTGAATCCAGGCCGATTGAAAGTCCCACCCGTTTGGGTCATCGCACCGTCCTTGACCGCGGTGGCCGGGTTAACCGCCGCAGTCGTTACGGTAGCATTGAGACTCGGCCTAAACCGATTGGAACAATTGAAAGCGTAACTAAGGAGGCTGCTCGTGCAATTAATTCACACGATCTATGAACCGAGCGGTTCTGGGCCGCATCCGACGATTCTCACTCTCCACGGGAGGGGAGCCAACGCCTTCGATCTCCTTGGCCTTGGCCCTCACATATGCAGTGGAAAATTTCGTCTGATTTGCCCCCAGGGACCGTTGAAAACTCCCATCGGGCCGGGCGCATTTGGCTATGCCTGGTATCCAATGAGCATGGGTGGACCACCTGATATCGCGGCAATGCTGTCGTCAAAAAAGAAACTCGAAGAATTCCTCGATGAGTGCCTCAAGCGCTATCCGATCGATCCGAAAAAATTGGTCGGGCGTGATGGCATACAGCCTCGCGCTGGCGAATCCTCAGAGGTTCGCTGCAGTGGCCGTGCTGAGCTCATGGCTGCCGACAGAACTGGTCTCGCAGCTCACCATCGGCGAAGCGGTTCACTCCCTACCGACGCTAGTCCAGCACGGCTCACAGGATTCAGTGATTGAAGTCGCGCGCGCCAGGGATTCGGTGGAACGCTTGCGCGAGCTGCGCGTGCCGCTGACTTACCGCGAGTACGATATGGGGCATGAAATCACGCCGGGAAGTCTTAGCGAATTGTCTGCGTGGTTGGAAGAGACGGTAATGGAAGCGGGGGGTTAGCCTGTAACCTCCCGCTTTTGTTTGCCTTTTACCGCATCCTGTCAGAAACGCATTAGAACCGATTAGGACTCATTGAGACGCATTTCTTTTGAAATAGCTTTGAAACAGGTTGCGATTATTTCGTTGGAAAAATTTTACAATGGTTTACAAAGGGCATTCGAAAGTTAGACAGCGCATGTCAAAACCAAGAATTGCTGTAGTCGGTCAGCTACGATATTCGGAGGCGGAGGGCCGGAGGGCTAAACGCCGGGGCTCTATGCCTTTTGTTTGTGCCGGTCTTTGTCAAGTCTGGGATTGCTGTACAACTCTTACTGTGATGTGACGAATTCCTCAAACTTCAATCGAACTCTTTTACACGCCTTACGGTAATCTCCAAACAGCGCTTCCCAACGGCTGTAGCTTTCGTCATCTCTTCCTAAAACAAGTGTTATTGATTTTAGTGTTTTGTTGTAGTCGACCATCTCACTGAAAAGATTTTGCGCGTGCACATCGGCATTTGGTAGTGAATATCCAAGTACGACTAGGGTCTCTGCTTTCCTGAGCACATATGCTGCCGTTTTCCAGACTGACCGAAGGATATTTATCTGTGAAGGGTCTTTCAGGTAGGAAGGAACAATAAGGCTTGTACCATAGTCTGAAGTAGAGCCGAGTCGGGGAGGTTCTTGCATGTCATGTTTCAACGCGCCAAAAAAGACATCAGCGTCATCTATACGAGGTGACTGATCTTGCTGGTGGCTAAGAGCCCAATTGCATGAACCGTGAAGTTTCAGAACAGTCGTTAGCGAGGGATTCAGTGGCTTCTCTGGAGTGGTTTGTATTCCATAGCCATCTTCGTAGGACCATTTTTTTGCCTTCCAAAGGAGGATTTCTTGTAGCACGTCCCAATTGAAGGTAATGAGAGTGTCGCCCGGATCGACCCGTGCAGTCCAAGCAGCTGCGGTAGTGATGAAATCATCATAGGCTGGACCGCTACCCTGATCCAGCAGTTGATAGGACTTATATTGGAACGCAGACGCCACAAGTATAGTGAAACCTTGCCTAACCTTTGTCAGATCCCAAGCATCGAGGTCCAGTGTTTGTGCGATAGTATTGAGGTCCTTGATTAGAGAGTCGTACGCTGGTCCATTAGAACCCCTTTGATTATTTCGGTCTGTCAACGAGAGAACGAATTCCAAGTCGGGCGCACCGTTACTCAATACTCGCTCCACAGGCAACGCGTGTTTCACTGTCTCTACAAAATCAAGAGCATATCCTCCGAAGTCATTAACCATAGGGTTTTTGGTGTTTTCCCATTCAGATTTGAGGAAGGCGAGAAGATCTCTTCCGAGTGGAAACCTAGCAAAATGTGAGGCTCCTGCCCCAAGAATATACACTCTTTGCATGAGATCAATCTCCAATTTTGCTTTCAGCACAACCCATAAGTGAGCTGTTTATGCAGTGTCATCACCGGCAGCCTATCTCGTACAACTCTAACAATCATACGAAAGCAGAATGGCTTTTGAGGCGGCTGAAATCAAGGACTGACCTCGACCTCGGTGTCAAGTCAGATTCACGCACCGTGGTGGCGCGCTTAAAATGCTGTCAGAGTTCGAGGGCAACCCTAAGACGGTTTCTCAAACACAAATACCGGCTCGCTCGCCACCCCATCTTCTCACAAGACGCACTGATACAATGAGGCTTGACTCATTGCCACAGACTGGCGTATAGGTGCGTCATTTCCACCAATACAATACATCTACTTCTCTTGAGCTTTCTCACCCGCTTAGCTGAAGGACACAACGAGAATGAGAAGACAAACGAGGGGTGGCAACGAGCCCAAACGATAAAAACGTTGTTGAGCCAAAAAACAGGAGCTGATACAGGGATGCCCTGACGCAATCTTGATCTAGCAGAAAGGACAATAGTCATGCGGGCGATACTACTGATAATAATGGTTCTTGCCATTCCTGACTCGGTCCGAAGTGAAGTCGAAGCGTTCAAAAAACTCCTGGAAACCACAACCTTGAAGTGTATCTTCGGTCCCGGTCAGATTGCTCATTGGGACACTGGAACAGTAAGAGTTAAGAATGTTTCGTCTGAGAACTTTACCATCCACTTTGACAGCATCAAGCCCAACGCCAGAACGGCACGGTCGATAGGCAATCTCGGAGCCGGTGATGTCGAGTTGCGTGTAACGTCTTTAGGACTGACCTTTATCGAAGAGACACTTGCAGGAAATCTGATCTTTACAACTGTCTTTGCTTCTTATGACGGGAACGGCGAGTTTATGGCCGTCACGTCGCGTCACATGGGTTCTATGGGGCGTCTTGGTCCGTTTCCCCAGCAGTATTTTGGCTTTTGTACGAGTTGGGGTTGATGACTGAGGTTCTGTCATGAGGAGCGCGCCAAAATATGAACGTCTTTTTTTTCCTACAACTGAGGACTAAGTTCATTCGCGACTTTTACAGCGAGACATCTTTCCCTTTCATTGAAAGGAAGCGCAAGATCGAGGCTGAAGAAGAACCTTTTGAACCGCCGTATAGTGAGGATGGGGAGCCGCCGTTTCTCCAAGAGTGGATGGAGGCGGACGAGGCTCTCGATGTCCTGGGTCAGATGTGTGTATCCATGCTTTCTTCAACTTTACAGCTTTACCTCAAAGAATGCATAAATGATCTGCACACGAAGTACACAGCCGAGTGGCTACAAAAAGCCGGAATCGGTCCACCTGAGGAGGAGAATAAGGCTGCTTTCAAAAAAGGGTGGATAAACGGTAATCGGGTATATTTCCGAGACAAGCTGCGAATAGAATGGAACAATGCGCCGTCGAATTTAAAGCCACTCGAAGAGATAGTATTGGCGCGCAACAAAGTCCAGCATCCGGAGACGATCACAGATCTACACGCCCGACACTGGGACCACGACCCCAAGAACTATCGACGAAGTTTTTTTGCTGACGAAGACGAAATCAAGATGATCGTTGCCGCTCCACTGATGGATGAGTGGTTCCTGCCACGGAGACTAAACATCACAAAAGAAAGACTGTGGCAGGCTATCGAGGAAGTTGAAAAATTCTGTTGTTGGCTTGACGGCGAACTGCAAAAATGGCCGAGCCAACTGGAAACTCACATTGCTAATTTGGGATGACTGTTCGCATTAAAGGTTTCCTAAACACAAATACCGGCTCGCTAGCCACGCCATCCCCCTGCAATCCAAACCGATAGTTTAGCTCGTATGGGTGCTCCTGACCTTCGTATGTCAGGCCAGCCACTTTCCCACACTCGACTGTCCATCTTTCGAGAGGGATCAGTTTATTGTCGATTTTCACATCGGCAATGTTGACGATCACGAACCTCCCGGCTTGACCACCGGACTCCGGTATCACCCCGCACTCGTTTAGACGGGCGTGCATCTCCCGCTGGACTAATCTCGGCGTCCCCGCGAGATTTTCACGATCAATATTTGAGGCTCACCGACGGGATGCTCGTAGCCCAGTTTCGGAACAGGGGATTGCTGTTGCCGCCCC
>WNFW01007197.1_pt1 | contig 10621 bp, 9 predicted proteins | sample 5400131 | NCBI WGS metagenome assembly WNFW01 (sample SAMN13153362, study PRJNA577476) | soil metagenome | isolation source: 20 cm soil or saprolite under grassland replicate 1 | place: USA:California | collected 2016-06-15
CTACGCAGAAACCGCTCTCTTGCAGAGTCTCGGTAATTCGCGTCACATCCTGCGAGCGGTTCTCTATTTCCGGATAACTGCATCTCTCGATTCGGATTAGCACGGGCCCGGCCGGTCTCACTGCCCCGGGGTTGGCACTTCCGTTGCCTGGTCGAACAGCGATGCTCAGTGACCCGCTGCGGAAGCGTCATCAGACCCTTGCGGCTGTCGTGGCGCTGCTCCTTTCTGCCGCTCCCGTGCAGGCCGGCGAGCCCACAGATCAGCTCCGCACCGAGATCGACCGGGTGATCAAGGTTCTGGAGGACCCGGGTTGATGGTCGTCTGGGTCTTCACGCTTTACGTCTCGATCGTGACGGTGGGCTCTAACGGCCACGCGCGCCACTTCGAGCCTGACGGCCAGTTGGTCTACCCGACGCGCGAGGTCTGCCAGGCTGCGCGCGTTGCGATCCACCGCTTGGACCCCCGGGGCGACCAATACTTCCTGGACGACTGCGTCTCCCGAGAGGCGCGACCGTCCTGACGCCTTAGGCTCAGGCCTCGCTACCTCTTTACCGGCAGGAGGTCGTTGGTGTAGACCTCCTCGGCCTCGACTTTTCGCTTGAGCTTCAGGTACTGCGTGTACACATCGATGGACTTGCGCACCTTGGCGGAATCGAACTGGCCGGGGGCGGCCTTGCCGGTCTTGATGTCGTCGGTGAGACCGTAGAGCGTGGCCACGCGGGCGGCGCCGACGGCGGCGTCCAGGTCCACCTCCGGATTGCGCTTGACCACGAAGCGCGCGCCTTCTTCGATGTTCTTCGGGTCCCACGCGTACTCCATGCCGCGAATCGTCGCTCGCAGAAACGCCTTCAGCGCGGCGCCGTCTCTGGCGATGGTCTCCTCGCGCGCGATGACGGTCAGCGCGTAGAGGTCCATGCCGACGTCCTTGTAGGCGAATCGCTTGAGCGAGGCGCCCTGCTCCTTCGCTTGCTTCTGGAGCCGCGCCTCGTGCACGTGGGCGAACGGGGCGGCATCCACCCGCTTCGTGATCAGCGCCGGTCCCATCGCGGCCCCGTCCATGGTGACCCACTTCACCGAGTCGCCGTTGAGGCCCGCCAGCTGGGCGTAGAGCGGCCAGAGCACTTGGTGGGGGTTGCCGGGCGTCGTCGAGATGGTCTTGCCCTCCAGATCCTTGGGTGAGTTGATGCCCGAGTCGGTCCGCACGAAGATCGAGAGCCAGGTCTCGCGGAAGTAGACGGCGATCGACTTGACCTTGGTGTCCTCGTTGGCCCGCGCGGCGACGACGGGAGAGAAGTCGGCGCTGCCGGCGTCGCCCTGCCCCGCCGCGATCCGCTTGACCGTGTCGCCGGAGCCGGCGCCGCGCAGAATCCTGACGTCCAGCCCTTCCTCCTTGTACCAGCCCTTCTCGAGGGCCGTGAAGTACGGGGTGTATTCCCCGTAGGGCAGGAAGTCGAGGATGAACGTGAAAGGTCGTAGGGGCTTGGCGGTAGCCTGGGCCCAGCCCAGCTCCGCGAGCCCGAGAAGTCCGGCGACGATCACGAGGCTGCTGATGATTCGCTTCATGCCTGGTCTCCATCCCCTCACTGCTGCTGCTCAGCGGCGTACCACGGGCATACGATGCGCTCGACGAGTGCGACGAGGGCGAAGAGGATGATGGCCATCAGCGACAGCAAGAAGATCGCGCCGAAGGCCAGATCCGCCTTCCAGTAGGAGGTCGCCGACAAGATGATGTACCCCAGACCCTTGTCGGAGCCGACGCGGGCGTGGCGGCCAATCCCGTCGCGGTGTCGACGACGATCGGGAAGAAGGCGACGAGGAAGGCGACCACCAGCTTCGACGCTTCACCGTGCCCGAGCACGAGCAGGAGTACGGGGGCGATCGCAACCTTGGGCACCGACTGCGTGACGACGATCAGCGGATAGAGCGCATTGCGGAGCACGGGCGAGTAGACGATGAGCACCGCGAGCGGCACGCCGACGGCGATCGAGAGCCCGAAGCCGGCCAGGGTCTCGTAGAGCGTCACCCACGTGTGCTCGACGAGCCGGAAGCGCCACTCCCAGGTCTCGGCGATGATGGCGGACGGCGCCGGGACAATGAACCTCGGAATCTTGAAGACGCGATAGGCGACTTCCCAGAGAACCAGCACGGCGACCAACGTCCCGGTTGGAAGCAGGTAGTCGCGCGCGAAGCGACTAAGCGAGCGTGGCATACTCCCGGTCCGTGCGCGGCGCGAAGATGTCAGACCGAATCGCGTGGCTGTAGGCCTTGAAGCGCTCGTCGAACTCCAGCTCGACGCTCCGCGGCCGTGGCAGATCGATCTCGAGGACGCGCGCGATGCGGCCCGGCCGCGGCGTCATCACGACGACGCGGTCCGCCAGGAGAATGGCCTCGGGAATGCTGTGCGTGACGAAGAAAATCGTCTTGCGACGGTCCTCCCAGATGCGCAGCAGCTCGAGGCTCATCTCTTCGCGCGTCATCGCGTCGAGGGCGCCGAATGGCTCATCCATGAGCAGCAGGCCGGGGTCGTGGATCAGGGCGCGGCAGATGGCGACCCGCTGCTGCATCCCGCCCGACAGCTCGCGCGGGTACTTCGTGTCGAAGCCGGCGAGACCCGTGAGACTGAGAAGCTCGCGGGCGCGCGCACGGTAGCTCCGCGATTCGAGGCCCAGCATCTCGATGGAGAACATGACGTTGTCGAACACCGTGCGCCAGGGCAGGAGCACCGGATGCTGGAAGAGGAAGCCGACGTCGGGGAACGGGCCCCGGACGACCTCATCGCGGACCCGAATCGTGCCCTGGCTCGCTGGCACGAGGCCGGCGACGAGTTTCAGGAGCGTGCTCTTGCCGCAGCCGCTCGGCCCGACCAGGGTGACGAACTCGTTCTCGCGGACGTCGAGGGTGATGTCCGCGACCGCGTGCACGAGGTCCCCGCGCTGGGTCCGATAGGTTTTGTCGACCTTCTCCAGCCGGATCATCGGCAGCGCGCGATCGGCGGCGCCGCGTAGTAGTCGACCGGGTACGGCGTCCTGACCGCGGTGCGGCACGTGGCGGAGACATAGGGCGTCAGCTGCTCGGCGAGCGTCCAGGCGCCGGCGTTCTCGGCGCGCAACCGCTCGACGGCCGACTGGGCGCGCGCACGCAGGCGCTCTTCATCCACGCCGAGCACGCGCCCGTCCTGGAGGACGACCCGCCCATCGACCAGCACGGTGGTCACGGCGGCGGCACCCGTCTCGGCGTAGACGAGCGCGTTGACGGCGTGGTTCAGCGGCCGCAGGAAGACCGAGTCGGCCCGGAGCAGGATGAGGTCAGCCTTGCATCCGCGGGCGACGGCCCCAACCTCGCCCGCCAGGCCGAGGCAGCGCGCGCTGCCCGCGGTGGCCATCTCCCAGACGGCCCGGGCTCCGATCCAGCGCTCCTGTTCGTGCGGAAAGCGTACCGTGCTGATCAGGGCCGCGAAGCGCATCGCCTCGAACATGTTCTGGTTGTCGGAGCTCATGGAGCCGTCGGTGCCCAGGCCGACGCCGACGCCTCGATCGAGCATCTCACGGACGGGGGCGATCCCGCTCCCCAGCTTGAGGTTGCTGGCCGGGTTGTGGGCGACGGTGGCGCCCGCGTCGGCCAGCAGCCCGATGTCCTCGGCGGTCAGCCACACCCCGTGTCCGGCCACGAAGCGGGACCCGAGCATGCCGATGTCCGCGAGATGCCCGACGATCGTTTTCCCCCAGCGGCGGAGGCCGTGGATGGCCTGAACCTTCGACTCGCCCGTGTGCGTTTGCAGGCTCACGCCGTGCTCACGAGCCAGGCCGGCACTCCCGGCCAGGAGGGCCTCGGTGCAGTGGCCGGGGATCGTCGGGGCCACGCCGAGGCGAATCCGTCCGGAGGCGGCGCCGTCCCACCGGCGGATGGCGTCCTCGGCGAGGCGCAGCAGGCTTTCGGCCGGCGCCGCGTCGATTCGCTCCACGACCCGGCGCAGGTCCGCCGGCAGGAGGTCCATCAGGTCCGGAAGCACGCGGTAGAAGACGATGTCGCTGAGCATCGGGGCGAGCACGGCGCGCAAGCCGACATCGGTGTAGGCGCGGACGACGGCTTCGACCCCGTCGTCGGTCGGCACCGGCACGGCGCTGAACATGTCGAAGGCGGCCGTGCACCCGGTGTGAAGCATCTCGAGGGCGCCGAGGGCCGCCGAGAGGTACTGGTCCTCGGCCGTGCGCCCGCCGTACAGCGCGGGCCCGTGGGTCCACAGGTCTTCCAGAGTCCAGTTGTCTCCGAGGCATCGCGTCAGATTGTTGTGCGCGTGGGTGTGGGCATTGATCAGACCGGGCAGGACGACATGCCCCGTCGCATCCAGCCGCTGTGCATCGGCCGGCGCGGCAAGCTCGGGCCCGACTGCGACGATTCGCTCGCCTTCGATCAGCACATCCGCCCGTTCGAGGACCGACTGGGTGCGATCGAGGAGCTGCCCACCCCGGATGAGCAAGGTCATGTGGCCTCCCAAGGCCCGGCCGGTTTCAGACGATCAGGAGGGCCGGTGATCCGGCCGGGCGCCATTATAAGTGACACCGCACCACGGAAGTAGACGGGATCGTGCGGTTCGCTCCAGACGCCGCCGCGTTCGGAGTGCTCGATTGTCGAGATGGGGTGCGCGCGACGGACGTCAGCCGCCGCCCAGATAGGCCTTCTGGATGAGCGGGTTCTCGAGCAGCTCCTGCGCGGAGCCGGCGAGGACGACTTCGCCCATCTGAAGTACGTAGCCGCGATGGGCGATCGAGAGCGCCATGTTCACGTTCTGCTCGATCACGAAGATGGTGGTGCCTTGCTCGTTGATGGCGCGGATGATGTCGAAGACCTCCTCCACCAGGCGCGGCGCGAGGCCCATGGACGGCTCGTCCATGCAGAGCAGCGTGGGCCGCGTCATCAGCGCCCGGCCGATGGCCAGCATCTGCTGCTCGCCGCCCGACATCGTGCCCGCGAGCTGATGGCGCCGCTCCTTGAGCAGCGGGAAGAGGCCGAACACGCGCTCGAGCTCCTCGGCCCAGCCAGGCTCCGCCCGCCGCGTGTAGCGGCCCATCTCGAGGTTCTCGAGGATGGTCATGCGCGGGAACACGCGGCGGCCCTCGGGCACGGGGGCGATCCCGCGCTTGACGATCTCGCTCGTGCGCAGGGCGTGGATCGGCTGGCCCCGGAAGCTGACCGTCCCCGCGCTCGGCCGCACCAGCCCGAGCACCGTCTTCATGGTGGTGGACTTGCCGGAGGCGTTGCCGCCGAGCAGCGAGACGATCTCCCCCTCGCGAATCTTGTAGCTCACGCCCTTGAGCACGTGGAGTGAGCCGTAGTGGGTGTGGACGTCGCAGAAGTTGAGCAGGACGCGCCCCGAGGCCTTCATGCCACGCGGCGCCGCCGGCCCAGGTAGGCCTCGATCACGCGCTCGTCGCTCCGTACGTGGGCCGGCACGCCCTCCGCGATCTTCACGCCGTGATCGAGAACGACGACGCGGTCGGAGACGTCCATCACCACGTCGAGCTTGTGCTCGATCAGGATGATCGTGATCCCGAGGCCGCGGAAGGCGCGGATCACGTCCATCAGCTCGAGCGTCTCGGCGGGGTTCATCCCGGCCGTCGGCTCGTCCAGCAGCAAGAGCTTGGGCCTCGTCATGATCGCGCGCGCGATCTCGGTGCGGCGGCGGTTGGCGTAGGAGAGTCCGTACACCGGGTGGTCCATGCGGGGCCGCAGCCTGTTGCCGAAGATCTCGACGACTTCGAGCGCGCTCTCGACGGCCCGCCGCTCCTCCTCCCGCACGCGAGGTGGGCGAAAAATCGCGCCCAGCGCGCCGGCCTCAAGGCGCGCGTGCTCGCCCACGAGCAGGTTCTCCATTACGCTCAGGTTGTTGAACAGGCGGATGTTCTGGAAGGTGCGGGCCACCCCGCGCGTGACGATCGCGTGCGACGGCAGGCCCCCGATCTCCCGGCCCTCGAAACGAATGCTCCCGGTGTCTGGGGGGATGAGGCCGGTGATCAGGTTGAAGAGCGTGGTCTTGCCGGATCCGTTCGGCCCGATGACGCTGACCAGCTCGCCGGCTCGGACGGTGAGCGTGATGTCATACGCCGCCATGACCCCGCCAAAGCTCTTGCGCAGTCCCTCGATCTCGAGCAGCGGACGCGCCGCCCCGCCGGCCGTCGCCGCGCGCGCCCACGAGAGACTCACCGCCGCGCCCCGGACCGGCGCGGCGGCCTGCTGCTCGCGCGTGAGCGCGGAGACGCGCCGCACCGCCGGCCACAGCCCCTCCCGCCGGAAGAGCATCATCAGCACGAGGATGAGGCCAAAGATCAGCTCGAGCGAGGTAATCAGCTCGATTCTCTGTAAGAAATCGCTCCCCACGAGACGGCCGAGGGCGTGCACGTACTCAGTGAGCTCCTGCAGGATCACGGATTGGAGAAACGACAGGAACAGCGCGGCCACCACCACGCCGCGGATCGACCCGAGGCCGCCCAGCACCACCATGACCAGAATCATGACCGACACCGGGAACGTGAACATGTCCGGCGTGGCCGTGGTCAGCTTGGCCACGTAGAACGTGCCTCCGAGCCCGCCCACCGCGGCGCCCATGGCGAAGGCCATCAGCTTGTAGTGGACGTGATTGACACCCATGGCCCCCGCCGCCAACTCGTCCTCCCGGATGGCCATCCAGGCGCGGCCGAGCCGTGACTCCTGCAACCGGATGGAGATCCAGACTGCGACGGCGACCAGCCCCAGGCCGAGGAAGTAGTAGGGATACGGCGAGAAACCGAACTCGACACCGAAGAGCCGGGGCGTGCGGATGCCGCCCAGCCCCTGCGCCCCGTTGGTGAGCCCTTCCCAGTTGCGGGCGACCACCGGCACGATCTCGCCGAAGCCCAGGGTCACGATCGCCAGGTAGTCGCCCCGCAGCCGGAGCGTTGGGGCGCCGAACAGCAGGCCGAAAATCGCGCAGACGATGGCGGTGACGGCCAGCATCGGCCAGAAGGCGAAGTGGAACTGCACGGTGTCTGGCTGACCGGGCACCACCAGTCGGCTCACCTGTCCCGCCCACTCGAGCGGAATCCACAGGCTCGACCACTCGGGCTTGAGATGCCCGGACGCAGCGACGCCGTAGCCGTAGGCGCCGATCGCGAAGAAGGCCGCATAGCCCAGGTCGAGCAGGCCCGCGAAGCCCACCACGATGTTGAGGCCGAGCGCGAGCAGCACGTAGGTGAACGCGTTGGCGGCGGCATCCACGTTGCCGGCGTTCGACGTCACGAACGGGAACAGGAGCCCGGTGCCCAGGAGGATCGGCGTGAGGATCTGCCGGCGCCGCGACACCGGCAGCGTGCGCCAGCGCTCGAGTCCGAGCCGCCCTCCGAGCCATCCGGCGAGCGCGGCCATGGCTCAGGCCTTCTGTGGGACGTGGGCGCCAAGCAGCCCGTTGGGCCGGAACACCATGACGACGATCAGGAGCGAGAAGATGATCACGTCGGTCCACTTCACGCCCACGAGCTGGCCGCCGAGGGACTGCGTGAGCCCGATGAAGAGGCCGCCGAGGACGGCGCCCGGAATGGACCCGATCCCGCCCAGCACCGCCGACGTGAAGGCGCGCAGCCCGGTGGTGTAGCCGATGTAGTAGCCGGTGAAGCCGTAGTAGAGGCCAAAGAAGAGGCTGCCCGCCCCGGCCAGCGCCGAGCCCAGGAAGAAGGTGAGCACCACCACGCGGTCGACGTCGATGCCCATCATCCGGGCCGCGTCGGCATCCTGGGCGGTGGCGCGCATGGCCTTGCCGAGCGTGGTGCGCCTGACCAGGTGGCTCAGCGCGAGCATCAGAACGAACCCGACGACGAAGAGGACGACTTGCTTGAAGGTGACCTCGGCGGCACCCACCGCCCAGCGCCAGTTGGGCAGGAGCTGCGGGAACCGCTGGGCCTGCGGGCCCCAGATCAGCAGCATGGCGTTGATCAGAATGAACGCGACGCCGATCGTCGTGATCATCGGCGCCGTGCCCGCGACGTGCCGTAACGAACGCAGACAGATCCGCTCGATGAGCACGCCGAGGACGCCGGTCGTCGCCATGGTCGCCACGAAGAGCACCACGAGCGTGCCGACCAGCGCGAGTCCGGTCAGGGACTTCGAGACCGCGGTGACACCCATGAGGTTCAACACCACGAGCCCCACGAAGGTCCCCGTCATGAAGACGCTGAAGTGGGAGAAGTTGATCAGCTCGATGATGCCGTACACCATGGTGAAGCCGAGGGCGAGCAGGGCGTACATCATGCCAAGCGCGAGCCCGTTGACGATCTGCTGGAGGAGAACATCCACCGTGCTCATGACCGCGTCTTCGTCTGAGCCGTTCTCCGGGCCGGCACGCGAGGCGCCGGCCCGGGAAGCCGGATCTCCGCCTACTTTTCCGGCGCCACGCCGACGTACTTGATCTCGCCGTCCCGCCACTGATAGATCGAGACCGTCCGGGTCAGGATGTCGCCGTTGGCGTCGAAGGCAATCGGGCCCTGGATCGAGGCCAGCTTCGTCGCCTGGATCGCGTCCCGGAGGTTCGTGCGCGTGATTGCCTTGTTGGCCTTGGCCGTCCGCTCCACCGCGTCGGCGATGACCAGCACCGCGTCGTAGGAGGTGATGGCGTAGTTGGTGGGGTCGCGCTTCATCTCCTTCTTGAACTTGGTCACCCACGCTTCCAGCTTCCCGGAGGTGACCAGCTCCGGGGAGGCCTGGGAGCAGAACCAGCCGTCGACGGCCTCCTTGCCCGACTGCTTCGGCCACGAGAGGTCGTACACGCCGTCCGAGCCCGCCTTGATCACGCGGGGCATCACCTCAAAGCTCTGGGGGGCGAGCTTGGCCGCCGCCTGCATGACGCCGCCGTAGTACAGCGCGTCCGGATTGAGCCCTTTGATCTTGGTGAGGATGGTCTTGTAGTCGGCTTCCTTCGGGTCGAGCCGGTCACGCCCGAGGATCTTCACGCCCAACTCGCCAGCCCGCTTCTGGAAGCTGTCCGCGATGCCGACGCCGAAGGCGCCGCCGTCGTCCAGCACGAAGACGCTCTTGATCTTCTGCGCGTGGAAGAGATAGTTGGCCATGTTCGGGCCCTGGAAGGCGTCGGTGGTCACGGTCCGGAAATAGACCGCCTTGCCCTTGGGCCGATACTGCGACTGGAACTTGGGATCGGTGATGTCGGGATTGGTCGAGCTCGGCGTGATGGTGGCCATGTCGGCCTCGGACAGGATCGGCGAGATCGCCTTGCCCTCGCCGCTCATGACGGGACCGACCGCGGCCATGACGAGGCTGTCCGCGATGAACTTCTTGTAGTTCGTGGCCGCCTGGGCTGGATCCGCGATGGCCATCTGCGCGCCCTTGAGAATGGCGTCGGCGCCGTCGGCGTCGGCGCCGGTCACCGGCAGCGAGAGGCCGATCTTCACGACCTTACCCTGCGCCCTCAATCCTCCGGGGAGGCCCGTGAGCATCACCACGAGAGCAAGGAGGGCGGTTCCGGCCACGAGAATGCGGCGATTCATGGTGTCTCCTCCTGATCGAACGTGTAGGGCTTCAGGCTGGCGCGGAGTCTAGCACGCGGCGGCCGTCGCCGGCCTGACCGCGTAACCGCCGCATCCGCGGCTCTGTCGTGAACAGATCTCCGCGGCCGGAGTCAACGGCGTGCGTTACATGCGCGTTTGACATGACCTGGGATGCCGTGGGACCCTCGCGGCCACGCGGGCACACCGACCCTCACGTCGGACGTGATCACGACGAGTCGTGCGTCGAGCCCACGAAAGGAGTGCCAGCCGATGGCTGAACGGACGATCTACCTGAACGGCGACTACGTGCCCGAGTCCCACGCGAAGGTGTCCGTGCTCGACCGCGGGTTCCGGTGGGGCGATGCCGTGTACGACGCGGTCCGCACCTTCGACGGGCGGCCGTTCAAGCTCCACGAGCACGTCGAACGGTTCTTCCGTTCGCTGAAGTACGCGCGTATCGACCCCGGCCTCGACAAGAAGCAGGTGACCGACGTCACGCTCGAGGTCGTCCGCCGCAACGAGGAGATGCGGAAGACGGACGGCGACTACCTGATCACCATGCAGGCCAGTCGTGGGCCCGTCACGAACGTGTACTCGCCGGTCGCCCCGCGCCCGACCGTGACCGTGTACGGCCTGCCGCTACAGTTCTCCGTGCACGCGAAGTACTATCGCGCGGGCGCGCACGTGGTTGTGCCGTCGATCCGTCGCACGCCGCCCGAGTGCGTGTCGCCCCGGGCCAAGGTCTCGAACAAGATGAATCATTTCCAGGCGGAGCTCGAGGTGAGGGCCCTCGATCCCGAGGCGTTCGCGCTGATGCTCGACGTCGACGGCTACATCGCCGAGAGCACCGGCGCCGACTTTCTCTTCGTCTCGGACGGCATCCTCCGCATCCCGCAGCGGCGGACGCACCTCACCGGGGTGAGCCTCTTGACTGCGGCCGAGCTGGCCGAGAAGCTCGGCATCGCGACCGACGAGGGCGCGTACACACTCTTCGACCTCTACAACGCCGAGGAAGCGATGCTGACGGCGAGCACGTACTGTCTCCTGCCGGTGGTGCGGGTGAATGGACTCCCGCTCGGCGAGGGGAAGCCCGG
>WNFW01003724.1_pt1 | contig 10620 bp, 7 predicted proteins | sample 5400131 | NCBI WGS metagenome assembly WNFW01 (sample SAMN13153362, study PRJNA577476) | soil metagenome | isolation source: 20 cm soil or saprolite under grassland replicate 1 | place: USA:California | collected 2016-06-15
TTGGTCGCTGATGAACATTTGTGGACAAAGATACAGCGTTAGAAAAATGTTAGCGACTAGTTCGTGGGAGCACGGTCATTCTGCGCCCGGGAGATCGGCAATGACATATTTCGGAATTTTACCTAGACGTTCTTCATTGAAATAAACTAGCCATGTCTTGAACTATCGTGTCGCGCTGCTGTCGTAGAGCTCCGAACGGTTTGTCCACAACCTGCATCACAGGTTTTCGCTCAGCGGCGCCCAGCAGCACTTGTGGATCATCCGATAGATACGCGTGCCACGGTTCGTCGAGTAAGTGCACAGCCTGTTGCAGATTACTATCGTATTTCATGATGTCCGCTTTAAGTTGCTCGAGCGCCTTTGGACCGATTAGTCGCAGAATCCGAGCTTGATTGTATGCGTTCCATGTCCACCACCACCCTACGCTGTTGAATTCGGCGTAAAGCGGGTATATCCGCTGGCGCAATTCGTCCCGTCGCTTCCGATAATCCTCTGGCGAGGCTGTTGACAGCGAATCCTTCTCGAAAGACTCGAATTCTGTCTTCAGCTTGTTCAACATCACGTTCACGGACTCCGATGTAGTCATTATTTCGATGGCTTGTTTGACCCGCGTTTCTGCAAGGACTGCTTGCTTATTAGCTCGACCAGCTACCCATGGGATGAGCAGTGAACCCAATAACGCACCGACAATAGAGAGCGTGAGAGGATGTCTGAAGAACCGATCAACTCTAGTTGTCGCTGCCGATTGATTAGATAATTCCATGATCAGTCGTTAGTGCGAAAGAAACCAAGCGGCGCCATCGCTTCCTAACGCCTCACATTTTCGCGCAAGCTTCCAGATTTTTTTTCGGCAAATTGATTCAAGCGTTACCCATACTTTCGCCCTCTCGGGTTTGTCCATCTATGTCGCCTCATCCCGGCTCAGCTCCATTGTATCTCGGCTGCGCCCGCAGCGCTCGACCACTACCTCGCGGCTTTACCGGCCATGTCGCTCATCCCGTTCGCTCCATTCAAGATCATTGCAGATCTCAGAATTTCGTCCACTATTCCGCGGCCTTCTTCGCCAATGCTTCGATTACGTTAATGTTTGGCAGGACCTCCGGTGGCAGGTTATGCCGCTCCTGCAAATAGGCCAGGCTGTTGTAAGTGACCCAAACTTTTCCCTGAGCATCTTCCCAGATCAAAATCTTGAGAGGAAGGTCGATGGCGCTGCTGGGCGCCGCCAGCATCACCGGAGTGCCTGCCTTTGGATTCCCGAAAATCAACAGCTTCGTGGGACGCATTTTCATTCCTGCTTTTATCGCTGCTCCGCTGTGGTCGACCAACGCGAACAGGGCAATTCCCTTCGCTTGGAGAATCCCCTTGAGCTTCTCGACCGTTTCGTCCACCGAGTGGCTGCTCCGTATATCGATAAGCCCGCTGTCTTTCCGGGCCGCCATAACTATCTCCTACTATTTGTAAACTGCGGGCGACTGCAACTTTGCTATCTCAACAGGCCATCATGATGTCAGCATTTTGTTGTTTTGTCTTCGCGCCCCGCAATTGCGGGGCCACCAGCCCACCATGGCGCGCAGGCCGCGCGCTTTTCGGAATTTGCGGCTAACACCCGCGTTCGCTCAGCGCTTGTCGTACTCGTCGTGGCGGCGCCACCAGACGCCAGTCTCGTTGCGCCCTTTGGGTGCGCGGTCGAGCCACTGGTACATGCCCCAGAGTCCGTCCACTCCGCGCGAATAGGTGGAATAGGTGTGGTAGACGACGCCTTCTTCGAGCGCGAACGCGCTCATGCCCGGCCGCTCGCGTATGTACGTGTTCACGTCCGTTCCGCACATGGCAGCAAACTTGGCGGCCCCGTCAGATGTCGTACGCGAGGGTATCTCGGCGACAGGTTCCTCGCGCTCATAATTGTATTCGATGCCCTTGCGCTCTTGTTCCTCTGTGAACCCGACGCTGAAGTCGGAGTTGAAGTCGCTCCCGAATGAGGACGCCCAGGGAAACGTCCAGCCCATTCGCCGTTTGTATTCCTGCAACTTCGCGAGCGGCGCGCGCGAAACCGCCCAGAGCATCACGTCATGATTGGCCAAGTGAACGGCGATGCCGTTGAACCCGTCCGCAATCGCCGAGCACGACGGGCACCCTGCTTTGTAGTCGGGCCCGAACATGAAGTGATACACGAGCAGCTGCGAGCGTCCTCTGAAGATATCAGCGAGGGACGCTTTTCCTTCGTCGGTCTCGAAGCGGTACTCCTTATCGATCCGGACCCACGGTAGCTCCTGCCGTTTTCTTGCCAGCTCGTCGCTCCGCCGAGTCAATTCTTTCTCGGCCTCGAGCACCTCGAGCCGGGCCGCAAGCCATTCTTCACGTGTTCCAGTCTTATGATTAGTCATCGTTTTTTCTCCTTTCACTTGGTCGGTCATCGTCTCTCTGTGTATTTCGCTAGCGGTTGCGTTGTTTCCACCGTGCGCATCAGCGCGACTCAGGATTTTGCGTAAAGCTCGGCGCCTTTTTCGACAAACTCAATAACGAAGAGAACTTCGGGCTGGGAAGAACGGCGTTTTGCTTTGACCTAACAATCACTTTTTGGCTGAATGCTGGAAACCCCCCTTTTGAGATGATACTCCTCATCCGGCGACTCCCCATCGCCATCGGATTAGTTGCGATCGCCAGCCTAGCCGGTTGCAACCCAACGCCGGTGACGATTGCACCGCCGCGGGTCCAACAAGGAGGGCGCGCGTTATCGATTGCCGTCGCGTCGAACAACGAGAAACGCATGGTGGTTGCAACGGATACTGGCGGTCTCTTCCGAACGTTCGATGGTGGAGCAAGCTGGCAACACCTGGACAATCTGCCCAATTTCAAAACGCTCGACGTGGCGATCGCGTCGTTAAATCCGGACGTAGTCATCGCAACCACTCAGCCGGAGTATCGAACGGTTAACGATGGCGGTATCTGGCGAAGCGTCGATGGCGGCGCAACCTGGAATCAGCCGACAGGCTGGGCGCCGTCACCCAGCACGGTTTGCACCGATCGTCCCGGCGCGTGGGGAATTTCGCACATGCCGCTCTCCCGGACATTTTATGTGGGGACTGATTGCGGATTAGCAATTAGCAATGATGACGGCGCGACGTGGTCGAACATCGCGTTGGATCCGAACTCCACCGGAAATAATTTGCGGAACCGTGTTCGCTCAGTCTTGGTAATTAACCGCACATCTGGAGTGGCGGCCGCGGACAACGGTTTGTTTCACCTCGGCCCGGATGGAAACTGGGCAAAATCGCAAACCGTAACGACCGGACACACGCCAGTCCTTCATGGCTTCGCCGCGCCGTGGTTTACCGGTGTTTCGAACGTTTTCTTTCACACGAGCGAAGACCGAAAACTTTTTTTCTCCACCGATAGTGGAGCGACCTGGACCGAGATCTCAACCCCGCCAGGTGCATTTAGAGAACCATTTGTTCGCGTCGCCCGCTCTCTCGCCGGAGACGACACCAAGTTCGAGCTCTATTATGGAAATGGATTCAAATTCAATCGCCAGACTTTCTCGAGCGCGGGCCCGACCGGCACTGGCACCTGGGTCAAATTGAACGAAGATCACGATGATCCGTCCGACGTCGCGTTCGATTTGGACCGCCGGATTCCAATTCTCCTCGCGACTGATGGCGGCGTCCATGTGACGACCGACCAAGGCGCGAATTGGAAACAGACTGGCGGCGGCTACGGCGGATTTGATGCGCTCCAAATCTCGGAGGTGACCGGCCAGTTTTTTCCCGGCCCGCCGGCGCAGCAGCATCTCTACTACGGCACGCAAGATAACGATCTCAAGGCTTCGTTGGATGGCGGCCAATCGTGGACTGGTTCGATCTGCTGTGAGGGACGATTCATTCGCGTCAGTCCGCGAAGCATCGACCCGCCTCGGGTCACTGGATCGGCTTGTGGACCGTGCGACAACTTCGTTGCGGTCGATGACTTCCAAAATCAGACCGCCTGGCCAAACGCTCCGAACGGAAACCCCGGGAGTGTCGCCGACACACCTTTTTTGATCGTTGGCGATGCTTACCTTCAGGATGTCCCCAACCCCACCGCGTCCCCGCTGACGTTCGATTTCTTCCTGACTCTGAGCGCGGGCAGCGCGTGGTCCAAATCGTTCTCGCTGCTCGAAGTGCCGAAGGGCTCTCTCGCCATCGCCGGCTCGCTCGCAAATCCAACTGCGTATCAAGGTGTCCAAACAGCTGGATCACTTCCGGATGGCGGACCGCGTTTCGGACTCTTCCGCGCCAGCAATATCGCCGGCCAGGCCATGGTCAAACGCGCCGACGCCGGAGGACTCCTCGCGCTCGGGTCGCTCCGTGTTCCGATCGCAAGATATGTTGTCTTCGGCGCGGATCCGAACAATCCAGATCATTTGATTGCGCCCGATGCGGATGGCGGCGAAATGAAATTCTCCGCCGACGGTGGCGCGACCTGGCACAAATTTCCTCAACTGACCCAGGCGGTGACCGCCAACGGACAATATCTTTTCCAATTGTCCGAGCTCACCCTCGCCAGCGTAATCGCGTGGGACCCGTATGACTCCTGTCACATTCTCGTGGGCACGATCCAAAACGGGATCATCGAATCGACCGATAACGGCAATACGTGGGCACAAATTCCCGGATCGAAAGCTGTCACTTACGTCAGCTCATTCTATTTTCCGCCAACTGGGCCGGTTTGGGTTTCAACCAATGGCCGCGGTTTATGGACCTTGAATCTGAAACGACCAACTGCGAACGCCGGCAAGTGCAATTTCCCCGAACCGCGCGGTGTTGTTCCGCCCGTTGTACCGCCAGTCGCGATCGATTTCGCTACCGGTTCCAGCCAACCGTTCCAGGGGGTGAGCGATCCGGCGGTCTGTCCGGGATGCTCAATCGTCGTCGTTCACAATGGTTGGGTAACCGATCTCCAAATGGAGGGAGACGACGTGCGCGAAATTGCAATCTCGGGAGGAACGATTTCGCAGTTGGACAAATCTCAGCGCGAAGTTCCTCTCGTTATTCCGAATGTTTATCGGCCGGGCAATGGAAAACTCACGGGTCGAATCAAGAGCGGTGAGCTGACCGGGTCCCGTCGAATCCGCGCACTCATTTTGGAAGGAACTCGGCTCAAGGCGGTGATCGCCGCGGACATGGAGTTGCCGTTTGCACCTTCACGAACGCCCCTGGTCTTCGCCTCCAACGCGACCAGAGCAGGAGCATCCGAACTGGGATCCGGGGAATCGGTGCGAGTGATCGGCCAGAACTTTGTTCCGGCTTCGCACGCGGGAGAGCCCGTCACAATTCTGTTCGACGGTGAACCCGTCGGGAAGATCGTTCCGGTGCGCGACGATGGCTCCTTTTCGATCGACATTCCTGTTGCACACGGACCGGGCGAACTAGTCGTTACGGCCGAGCAGAAAGACGGCCGCAGGCTGACTAGTGAAAGGGCGATGATCGACGTGATTGCGAGCAATCGCGCGCGCTGAGTCAACAATCGGCGTCTGACACAGACAGGGGCGTGGGGTCTTCAGAATTTGCGGCTGATACTCCGAAAGCTTTCGCGAGCAGGCAGACGCCGCTCTACAGTTTGGTGCTTTGAAGCGCCCGCCTGCCTTTCGTCGTTGCCGTTGTTGTTCTGCTCATCGCCGCGCTCGCCGTGCACATCGACTGGACTTGGAAACGAAAACTCTCGCCGCGCGGCGGACGTTATTTTTTCCATCGCGTCGAGCTGGCGGTGCCGTCGTTCCGCCAGGCCGATGAAAAATGGCGTGACGATCCGCTGGGCGTCCAATCTTCGATCTCAAGACGATCGAATTTTGCGCCCGGAGAAATCTTGTTTGCTGCACGGATTGTTGAGTGCGGCTCAAGAATGCAGAGACCGTCATCGAACTCGACATCGAACGCGTCTTCCAACTTACGTAACGCACGTTTTTGACCGGCGAATATTTCGCGAGCTCAAGAATGCGAGCGTCCAGGTTGTATATATATTGACACGCGCAGAAATTCGCCAGAGGAATCGACGTCATGAGACGTATCTTTGGTTTCGTTAATCTCCGCGCGCTTTTTGTTTTCGCTCTAGCTGCACTGCCTCCCACGCTTGCAAGATCTCAAGGCCCAGAGCCCCTTGCTCCGCAAGCGCTGATGAGCAAGCTCAAATGGCGATCGGTCGGCCCGTACATCGGCGGACGCGTGGTCACCGTGACCGGCGTCCCCGGAAACAACAACCTCTTTTACGCCGGAGCGGTGGGCGGCGGCGTTTGGAAAAGCACAGACCAAGGCGTTGAGTGGGAAAATATCACCGATGGCAAACTGCCGGGTCCGAGTTCGAGTGTCGGCGCGGTCGCGGTGGCGCCCTCCGATCCCAAGATTCTTTATGTCGGCACCGGCGAAGCCGATATTCGCAACGACGTCATCCCTGGCGATGGCGTTTACAAATCCACCGATGCCGGTAAAACGTGGCAATACGTCGGCCTCCGCGATACGCATTCGATCAGCGCAATTCTGGTCGACCCGAAAGACCCGAACGTTGTTTACGTTGCTTCGATGGGGCACGTGTTCGCTCCCGATGCGAACCGCGGCATTTTCAAGTCCATCGATGGCGGCAGATCTTGGAAGAAAATTTTGTTCGTGGACAACAACACTGGAGCAATCTGCCTGGTGATGGACCCGAATCATCCGGACCTGATGTACGCAGCGATGTGGCAAGCTGTCCGCAAGCCCTGGGGACTTACAAGCGGCGGCCCGGGTAGCGGCATGTACAAGACCACCGACGGAGGTGCGCATTGGAGCAATATCACGCGCAATCCCGGTCTGCCGCAGCAGACAGTTCTGGGACGTGTCGGTTTGTCCATCGCCGCCAGCAAGCCAGACACGGTTTACAGCATCATTCAGGCAAAGGACGGGGGCGTGTTCCGATCCGACGACGCAGGGGCCACCTGGAAGCGCGTGAACGATGAAATGAAGCTGCGGCAGCGCGCCTTTTATTACATGACGATTTATGCAGACCCCAAAGATCCTGAAACGGTCTACGCACCGGAGGTGGATGCGCTGTGGGTTTCACATGACGGCGCCAAGACCTTCACGAAACTGAAAACGCCGCATGGCGATAATCACGTAGTATGGATCAATCCGGAGGACACCCGGATTTTGCTCGAGGGCAACGACGGCGGCGCGACCGTGTCGACCGATGCGGGCAAGACGTGGAGCACCGAGCACAATCAGCCGACTGGTCAGTTCTACCACGTTAATCTTGACGACCAGTTTCCGTATCACATCTACGGCGCGCAGCAGGACGAAGGCTCTTTTGAAGGGCCGAGCGCTCATTCCGGTGGGACGATTCCACTGGCCGCATGGCACAGCGTGGCCTATGGCGAAAGCACTTACACCGTGCCACAACCAGGAGATCCCAAAGTTACTTACGGCAGCGGTTACTACAGCATCTTCGTGAGGCACGATCAGCAAACTGACGAATACCGAAGCGTGAGCCCGTGGCCGCATTATCAGGAAGGCGCATCGTCAGGCGAGCTCAAGCATCGGTTTGGGTGGACGCATCCGATTCTTTTTTCGCCGGCGAATCCGAAGGAACTTTTCACTGCCGCTCAATATGTATTTAAGAGTGACGACTATGGCGCGACTTGGAACCAAATCTCGCCTGATCTCACTCGCAACCAGCCGAGTACCGAGGGACCGAGCGGCGGCCCGGTCGATCTCGACCAATCGGGAGCGGAAATTTATCCTCTGGTTTCCGCGCTGGCGGTTTCGCCGCTCGATGGCAATCTCATTTGGGCCGGATCAGACGATGGTCTTGCCCATGTGACAGCAGACGGTGGAAAGAGTTGGCAGAAGATCACTCCACCCGGCTTGCCCGAGTCCGCCTGGATCAGCTGTATCGAGCCTGATCACACCGACAAACAAACGGCCTATTTGACGGCCCGGCGATATATGTTGGACGATTTCAAGCCCTATATCTTTAAGACCACCGATCTGGGCAAACATTGGACCGCGATTACAGCCGGGCTGTCGGAAGACGAATTTGTCTTCGATATTAGACAGGATCCAAATGAACCCAAGCTGCTGTTCCTCGGCACTCGCAGTACCGTCTATTGCAGCCTGGACGCGGGCGCGCACTGGCAGCCGCTTACACTCAACCTGCCCGTATCGCAGGTCCGCGACGTCGCCGTCAACACACGCCAGGGCCAGATCGTTGCGGCCACTCACGGGCGTTCCTTTTGGATCCTCGACAATCTCACTTTTCTTGAGCAGTTGACCAAGAACCCATCCGTGCAATCAAACGCCAGTTTTCTGTTCACTCCTCAGCAGGCATGGCTGACTCATGATTACGGGCTTCCCGATCCGGACAGAAGACGTCCTCCCGATGCCGGCTATAACCCGCCGTTCGGCGCGACCGTCTTCTTTCACTTGCCCGAGAACTACGATGGCAAGACGCCAGCGACTCTCGGATTCACCGATTCAGAGGGGAAAGTGATTCGCAGCATCCCGCTGCACCTCGCCACCGAGAAAGAGAAACAGGAGAAGGCGAAGGCGGAAACCGCGGCCTTCGCGGATGTCGGACAGACCAGCGAGCATCTTGAAAACGCTGGCACCGAAGAACAGAAAACCGAAAAGAGCACCGACCAAAAAATTCGAGAAAAGGAGGCGAAGCTGGCTGCGGCCGAGCCCGGTATGAATCGGCTCCAATGGGACCTGCGTTACCCGTACGCGACCGAGATCGCCGGTTACAATGCTCCGATCGCGGCCGGTGGTCTGGAGGATTCGGTTGAGGGACCCGTCGTCGTGCCAGGGACATATTCGGTGGTGCTTGATTATGGCGGACAGAAAACGCAACAAACCTTTACGGTAGCTCTCGACCCGCGGCTCCACGTCACGCAACAGGACCTGGCAGCACGCCTGGAGTTAGATTTAAAGATTCACGCCGACCTAGACGCTCTGGATAAAGACATCAACCAGGCGCTGGCCGTACGTGATAAGTTACAGAAGGCCGTTTCCTCCCACGGTGGGAGCGACATGCAGGCCGCCGGAGTTCTAGCCGCTCTCAACCGCGACATCGACAGCGTTGCGCAGATGGCCATGAAAGCGAGCGAAGGTAGCCTGCTCTTTGAAACCAAACTGCGCGATCATCTTGCCTACCTCGCCGCGGACATCGACCTGTCCTACGATCGGCCAACTGCGGCACAAGAGTCCGTCTTCAGTCAACTCGATCAGCAAACGAAACAAGGTGAGCAAAAGCTAGAAGCCGACATCGCGGAAGCTGAAAAAGCGGCCGCGCAAGACAGCGCAGCAAAGTGAAATGCAGGATTGCGCAACGTTTTTGCAACCTTGCGTAATTTTGACGAGCGTCGTCAGCCCGCGAATCTCGGCTTGCCCATCTCTGTCGCTCAATTCTCATTGGCTCCATCCAAGATCATTGCGGAAACGCCGATTGCGGATTGTGGAGAGCACAGACATTAATCATGAAGAACAAAGAGAATGCTAACGCGATTGCGGAAACCGAATACCGAATTTGCGGCTGACACTCCGAATGCTTTGACTCGTTCGCTCCCCAGCTCACTCACCCTCGCCCCTCGGGTTTTTGCAATCTATGTCGCTCGACTCCCGTCGGCTCCATTCGCGGGCAGGCTGAGCGGGCAGCCCGCCTCTAGCGCGTTGAAATCGCTACCGGTGTGCGCTTAGGTTTAGCTGCTTTGAAACGTCGCTGGCCTTTCGTCATTTTCATCCTTCTGCTCGGCGCCACGCTCGCAGTCTATATCGATTGGAATTGGAAACGAAAACTGTCGCCGCGCGGCGGGCGTTATTTTTTCCATCGCGTCGAGCTGGCGGTGCCGTCGTTCCGCCAAGCCGATGAAAAATGGCGCGACGATCCGCTGGGCGGAGTGGAAGCCAACGGCACTCTCGGCGGCGAAGGCTGCGCCGTGGCCGCGGCGGCGATGGTGTTCAAGTTTTATGGCATCGAGACCGATCCGCAGCAGTTAAATTGGTTTTTAACATCGGTTGACGGATACACCGAGAATGGCTGGGTTTATTGGGATCGCGCGGCGTGGTTAGCGCCCGACCGCGTCCGGCACGTGTACGAAGACCTGGCCTCGTATCAGCTGATCGATTCGAACCTGGCCCACGGAAATCCCGTCATCGTGCGAGTGCGATTGCCGAGCGGCATCACGCATTTTGTCGTCATCGCCGGCAAGGACGGGTTCGACTACCTAGTGCGCGATCCCGGCGGCGGCGCTGCGAAAGGTTTCTACCCGCTGCGGGAGCTTGGCAGCGATATCGAGGGACTACGATTTTACCAGCCGATCGGTCCGAGCCGGACTGGCATTAATCATTTTACCGCGGAGAACACGGAGGGATTTCCGGGGGCCGGATACCCGAAAGAGTTGCGGCCGACACGGCCGCCGCTACAGCAGCGAGCGACCAAAATCAGGCTACGCCTTTTTTCGTGTAGCCGAAAAAGCCACGCTGCCGGATCATCTCCGCTACTTGGGGTGGCACCATTTCATCCCAGCTCTCGTCGCCGCTGGCGATGCGCTTGAGCACGTCACGCGAAAAGATCGGCAGATATTTCGGGTTGAAATTATCGAGCTGCACGAAGCTGCCG
>WNFW01005839.1_pt1 | contig 10619 bp, 5 predicted proteins | sample 5400131 | NCBI WGS metagenome assembly WNFW01 (sample SAMN13153362, study PRJNA577476) | soil metagenome | isolation source: 20 cm soil or saprolite under grassland replicate 1 | place: USA:California | collected 2016-06-15
TTTGTCGAGCGGCTCGAGATGAATGTCGCTCGCGCCGGAGCGATGCGCTTCGATCAACAACATCGACACCATCCGAATGATCGGTGCATCGGCTTCGTCGCCTTCGGCAATTTCCGCGCCGGCGCCGATCTCCAAGCCAAGATCGACATCTTCGCCGATCTTTTGCTGGAGGATATCGGCGGCTTCATCAGCTGTGCCGTAATATTTAATGAGCGCCTCGCGAATCTTTTCCGGGCTAGAGCAAACGAGTTCGATTTCGCGCTGAAGCAGAAAGCTCAGGCTGTCGATGGTGTCGATGTCGAGCGGATCGCTCACTGCAACGGTTAGCCCAGTCTCGCCGAACCCTACCGGAATGACCTTGAACCGTCGTGCTTCTTCAGCGCGAATCTGTTGGATTACTTCCGGTGGAATCACGATCGACGAGATGTCGATCCAATCCATATGCGCCTGCGCGGCAAGCGAGCGCGATACATCGGTATCGGAAACAACGCCGTCGCGGATCAGAACATCGACAACTTTCTCCGCGCCGTTCAAATGCGAACGCGCTTTGTCGATTTGTTTGCGCGTCACGAGTCCAACATCTTCGAGGACTTTGAGCACGTAATCTTCGTTGTGTTGCACGGATTGAGAATGCCTGAGCGCCGGTTTACTGGCAAATCTTTGTCGGCAGCCGCTGGGCCGGACCTTCGCAGGACGCGAACCTTTAAGAGAGTTGTATGAATATAACTAATTATGGTAGCCTCGGCATTCCGCGAAACCTAAATCGTCGGCGCCCACAAAATGAAAACACGGCTATCACTTTTTCTTTGTACAATCTGTTGTCTCCTGCTCGCCACTGGCGCCGTCTCAAGTCGCCCCGCTGGCAAGTCCACATCGGGGACACGATCGAAACTTAAGCAAATCGGCCCGGCAGAGTTGGGCCGTCCATTGTCTGGCGGAATCAGCGTGATCGGCCAGAGCGCCGGCCCAACACCGTTCATCGCGAATGTGCAACTGCTGGCGAGCAATCCCAGCTCAGTAAGAACTATCACATTCACGGTTTCGCCGAAGGCCGGTTCTGTTACACATCCAATCTCCGCTCTCTACACGGCCGACTACCTTCGGAGTCGCGGATATTTTAACCTCCAAACTGGCGAGATTACAATGCCGGTGTTCGGTCTTTACGCCGATTACAACAATCAGGTCACACTCGACTGCTCCTTCGCCGCCGATCCGCGGCAGCAATTGACGGTGTCGATCCGAACCGGCGCATTCGATGACCCTTGTGGCTATTCTAATCCGACCATCGTGCAACCTCGCACCAACGACACCTCGTTGAGCTACGACTACATGCTTATGAAAGGGAAGTGTGGAACGCAGTCGCCGGTGATCATCGATACTGACGCCGCAGTTCGCTGGATAGGCACCGCTGGAACCACCGCGTTTGCTTCGATTTTCTATGACAATGGCATCTACATCGCCACGCCTCCACCGACCTTCTCAAGTGTCACCGGTATCAGTCGCATGGAGTTTGATGGCACCTATACATTCGTCAAAGACTACGCTGACATTGGCGTTACCTTGAGCGGTCATCACAATTACGATCCGGGCAAACGCGGCATCTTAGTCCAAGTTGACACGGTCGCTTGGATTGAATCGGTGATCCTTGAGGTCGATCCGACGACCGGGAACGTGCTGAAGACTTGGAACATGGCTGCCATCATCAGTGCGGCGATGATCGCTGGAGGCGACGATCCCAGTCAATTCGTCCTACCTGGGGTCGATTGGTTCCATAACAATGCGGCCACCTATCGCGCCAGCGATGACTCGATCTTGGTTTCGAGTCGGGAGAATTTTGTGATATGCGTCGATTATGAGACTGGGGCAATAAAATGGATTCTGGGCGACCCGACGAAACAATGGTACCGGTTTCAGTCGTTGCGGAATTATGCCCTCGTGCTTACGCAAAATTCGCTGCCGCCGATCGGCGAGCACGCAATCTCAATTACCAAAGATGATCATTTGTTGTTGTTCGACAACGGCCTGAGCAGCTCCCATCACACTCCTCCCGGCGGCAACCGCTCCTACAGCGCACCGCGAAAATACAAGATCGACCAGGGGAAGCGAAGCGCCGCGGAAGTATGGAATTACCCGAATGGACAATCGATCTACAGTCAGGTTTGTTCGAGCATTTATGAGGACAAGCCGCTCAATTACTTGATCGATTATGCAGCGGTGAGCGCGGGCGCGCCGATCCTGATTGGGTTAAACTCGGCGGGCGACACAGTGTTCGATTACGTTTACGTTAACGGATGCAATCGGGGCTGGAATACAATCCCGGTGCATCTTGAACAATTAGTTTTTACCAGTCCGCCTCTCGCCACTGTTGTTTCCAGAATGACCCATGGCAGCGCAGGAACATTCGACGTAACTTTGCCACTGAACGGGCCTGTTGGAATCGAGTGCCGCCGCAGCAATTCGCTAGGCGAAGGCAATTACGTCTTGGTGTTTAGATTTGTGAACGACCTCGTTACTGTTGGCGGTGCGACTGTGACCAGCGGCAATGCTTCAATCGCCAGCAGCAATATCGGCGCTGATGCGCGTGACTACATCGTCAACTTAACCGGAGTAGGCAATGCCCAGCAGATTGCGGTGACGCTAAACGACATGACTGATTCAGCCGGTAACTTCGGCAGTTCGCTTTCGGTTTCCATGGGCGTGCTGGCCGGCGACAGGAGCAACAATGGCCTCGTGAACTCAAGCGATATTGGCGAGGCCAAGCCACCCAGCAGACCCACGGGCGCGAATTTCCGCGCCGATATCGATGCCAATGGTTCCCTGGACGACACCGACGTTGGGCTCATAAGGAACTTCATCGGTACCGCACTGCCTTAACCACATCCTCAACGACTTTGAGCACGTGATCCTCGTTGTGTTGCACAAGTAACCGGACGACGACCGAAGAAGATCGTACGAATCGCGCTGCGCGGTATCAACGGATGCAATAAAAAAATACGCTCGTGGAAGAAAATCCCTTGCAAGAGTAGCAGGAATCTGCTTAAAAATGCGCAGTCAAATCGTCGCCTATGGAACCAAGGCGAATCATTCTCCTGTAGCTGACGATTCCATCAACAACATCCCATGAAAAAAAATTCTACTTCTAACAAAGGTCTGTTTAATACCCGCGGCTTATTCGCGCTTGCGCTTTGTTCAGCCGGGCTTGTGCTTGCAATCCTTAGTTTTGCTGGTGTGCCATCGCTGCGTGTTGCAGCTGTCGATGAGCGACCGCGCTACATCCCGGTGGCCGGGGAAAAAGGCGAGGACCTCGATCGGATGGAAGTTGAGTGGTTCAACCGCGTAACTTATCCCACGGGCATTTTTAATCCGGAATGGCTCAAACGCGCCGGTGCGGAGGACGCCCGTATCGAGCGCGCAATCCCCGCTGGCATGCGAGCGACCCATCTCGGCGCGCCGTTAGCGTTGGATGTTAACAGTTTCACAGCGCTTGGACCACAGCCCGAACGCATGACGGGTTGCACTGGTTGCTTCGATTACGGCAAGACCGAGGGGCGTGTGAATGCCATTGCCGTGGATCCCACCACTACAACCAATGGCAGCATTGTCGCCTACATCGGGACTGACGGTGGCGGTGTTTGGAAGACAACCAACTGCTGTAACAGCAACACGAGTTGGACCGTTCTCACTGACGACGCGATGGTTAGCACGACCTCGATCGACAGTGTAGTAATTGATCCCAATAATCACAACACGATTTACGCCGGGACGGGCGATCTAAACTACGGCTCCTTTTCGTACGGCAGTCAGGGCATCTTGAAATCCACTAATGGCGGCACAACCTGGACTGTTCTGGGAGCGGATGTTTTCGGCGCGGGCTACCCGTTGCCTCCGGGAAGTTTTCCGCAATATCAGGCAGTCGGCAAAGTCCGCGTCGATCCTAACAACAGTAACAAGATCCTAGCTGGCACAAAGACAGGTCTCTATTTATCTTACGACGGCGGCACGAACTGGACCGGTCCGTGCACGACAAACAATTTCAGCACGCAACGTCAGGACATTACCGGGCTGGAACTGAGCAACATGGGTGGCGGGGTCACACGAATCGTCGCTGCGGTGGGCGTCCGTGGTTTCGCCACGACCGTCCAAATAAACCTCGACAAGAACGGAGCGAATGGCCTTTACAAAGGCACAGTGCCCGCGAGCGGGTGTCCGTCGGACTTCAGTTTAATCAGCCGCAACGACAACGGCTTTGTCTTCGGAACGCAAGTAAGCGGCAGTCCGTACTCGACGGGCGCGAGCATGAATGCGGGCAGCGGTTCCCAATACGTCAGCACCAGCAGCGGCGACCAACTCGGGCGCATCGACATCGCGGTTGCGCCCAGCAATATCAATTACATTTACGCGCAGGTGCAATCGATCGCGCCTAATAGCGACGGCGGTTGCGGTGGCGCTAACGGTTGCCAACTCGGCGTTTGGGCCAGCACCGACAGCGGCGGTACCTGGGCTTTTATCACCGGTTCGGCTGGCGGGTCGCTGCTCAATTGCAGTGCGGGCGCTGGCGATTATTCGCAGAATTGGTACGACCAGGGTATCGCTGTTGATCCGAACAATCCGGATCGCATCTTCGTTGATACTTTCGATACCTGGCTGACGACCCGCCTCGGCCCTAGTTTTTACGACCTGACCTGCGGATATAGTGGCGGCAACGTCGTGCACGTGGACCAACACGCGCTAGCGTTTGTGCCTGGCTCCTCGAGTATCCTATTGAAAGGCAGTGATGGCGGTGCTTTTTCCAGCAGCAATGCCGACACGGCCGTTATCGGCGTTATGAGAAACACCTGGGTCAACATGGACAACGGCATAAACACGATCGAGTTCTACTCGGGTGATATTAGCGGCAACTTTGCCACGGCGAGTAATCCGCAGGCTGTCGGCGGCGCTCAGGACAATGGGCCAAGCTCGGTCACGTTCAGCGGCAGCCCGACTGGGCCCGTGCAATGGCAGGAAGGCTTGGGCGGTGATGGCTTTTTTGCTCGCATTGACCCTGTGGGCACGGGAACAAGTCTGCGTTTCTTTGAAGGCAATAACAGCGGCGGGATGAGTCGATGCGTCAGCAATTGCACTGCCGGCGGCGCAAGTTGGTCGAGTGTCACCGGCGGTTGGACGGGCGACACGCGGTCATTCATTATGCCTTGGGATCTTTTCCACGGCGGCATTGCCGGCGGCGATGACTGTCCGGCAGCGGGAACTCCAGGCGGTTGCGGCCATCTTATCGCTGGCACGACGAGAGTGTGGGAATCGATCTCCGGCGGCAACGCCAGCATGACTTGGTATATAACTAACAATCCGACGACGCAGAACATGACCAAGGGGACTCTTGGTAACCGTTCCTTCATCAATCAGCTCAAGTATTCGCCCAAGTATCAGAGCGTCGCCATGGTCGGCACTAACGACGCCAACGCTTGGATCGGCTTTAACCTCGGCACGGGCGTCGCAAGTCAAGCGAACTGGGTGAATGTGACTGGAAGCAACGCGGTGTTGCCGAGTCGGCCGGTGCTAAACATAGCGCTCGATCCATCAGGAGCGGCTGCGACCACGCCTGTCGGGTACGCGGCCCTCGGCGGGTTCAACGAAAATACGCCGACCACTCCGGGTCACGTTTTTCAAGTAACCTGCACTGCCAACTGCGGAGGATTTACATGGGTAAATAAGTCGGGCAATCTGCCGAATATCCCGGTTGATTCCGTCATCGTGAATCCAAACTTCCCGCAGCAAGTTTTCGCCGGCAGTGATATCGGACTTTACTACACCGATGATATCACGGTGGCTTCGCCCACGTGGTATCGCTTCAACAACGGCCTCCCGAACGTGATGATCTGGGACATGCAAATTGATCGCGGCCACACGACGCTTTCGCTCTGGACGCGCGGTCGAGGCGCCTTTGCCTGGCCCCTGCCTGTGGGCCCGATTAATCCAGCGCTGCCAACGAGTGTCGTTTCGCGCAAGACCCATGGAGCAGCGGGTCCTTTCGATGTCAATCTTCCGCTTAGCGGTACGACGGGGGTCGAATGCCGCACAGGAGGCGCGACTAACGACTACACGATCGTGGCTACATTTGCTACTAACGTTACTGTTACTGGCAGCCCGCAGGCGCAAGTGACTTCCGGCACAGCCACAATCGGAAGCGGCGGAGTCAGTAATGGCGGGATGGTCACAGTGAGCGGAAATGTCGTCACGATACCGCTGACCAATGTAGCGAATGCGCAAACGATCAACGTGCGACTCAATGATGTGAATGGGCCCAACAACGTGACTATTCCAATGAGTTTGTTGATCGGCGATTCAAACAATAATCGCGCGGTGAATGCTTCTGATGTCTCTCAAACCAAAGGGCGAGTCGGGCAGGCTGTGTCAGCCGCTAATTTCCGTTCGGATTTCAATGCCAACGGCGCCCTCAACGCCGGCGATGTGTCGATAGTCAAATCGCACACCGGATCGGCGCTCCCTCCCTAACGAGCAAGAAGTTTCGGGTTGGATCGCCTGCGCAATCAGGCGATCCACAAAGCGCATTATTCCACGGTCACGCTCTTGGCCAGGTTGCGCGGTTTATCGACATCCCGGCCAAGCTCGACCGCCACGTGATAGGCAAAGAGCTGAAGTGGAATAACTGAGAGAATCGGCATCAGGCAATCAGGCGCGTCGGGCAGGACAATGATCTCATTCGCGACTTCTTTGAGTTGCTTCGCGCCGTTGCCGCTGGTGACCGCAATGATAGGGCCCTTGCGCGCCTTGATCTGTTCCATGTTATTCAGGTTTTTGGATAAAACTGCATCGTCCGGCGCGATAAAAACCGAAGGCAGATCGGGCCGCACCAGCGCGATGATGCCATGCTTGAGCTCGGCGCTTGGATGCCCTTCGGCAAAGAGATAAGTGATCTCTTTCATCTTGAGCGCACCTTCGAGCGCAATGGGAAAATTGAATTGCCGCCCGAAGAACAAGATGCCGCTAGCATCGACATATTTTTTAGCAATCGCTTTGAGTTGGTCGCTCAGATTGAGAGCTTCTTCGATTTGCGACGGCAATGCCTGAAGCGCTCCGATTATCCGGCTTCCTTCCGCAGTGGAAAGATTGCGCATCCGTCCCAGAAGCAGGCCAATGAGCGTGAGGATGGCAAGTTGCGACGTAAATGATTTGGTGGCCGCGACGCCGATCTCCGGCCCAGCATGCATGTAAACGCCGCCATCGCTTTCGCGCGCGATCGTGCTTGCGACGTTGTTGCAAATTCCAAGAGTGCGATGTCCTTTGCGCCGGCTTTCGCGCAACGCACCTAACGTATCGGCAGTTTCGCCGCTCTGGCTGATCGCGAACACGAGCGTGTCGTTAGTCATCGGCGTGTTGCGATGCCGGAACTCGCTCGCGTATTCAACCTCGGTCGGAATATTTGCCAACTGTTCGATCACATATTCACCAACCATCGCCGCGTGCAACGCGGTGCCACAGCCAGTGAGGACGATGCGGCCCACGTCCCGCAACTGTTGCGGCGTCATATTCAAGCCGCCGAGCTTGGCTGTGCATTCTTCCAGACTTAAACGGCCGCGCATCGCGTCGCGCACCGAATTCGGTTGCTCAAAGATTTCCTTGAGCATGTAATGCTCGTAATCGCCTTTCTTGACGTCCTCGGCGGTAAATTCGACTTTGCTGACCTGACGATCTCCAGTCTCGCCGGCCAGCGAGCTGATCTCGAACTTGCCGCGCTCGACTGCGACGACATCGAAATCGTTCAAGTAAACGGCGTCGCGCGTGTAAGCGACGATCGCGCTCACGTCGCTGGCGAGAAAATTTTCTTCCTTGCCAACACCGAGCACGAGCGGGCTTCCTCGACGCGCGCCGATAATGAAATCCGGAATCTCGGCGTGAACCAGCGCAATGCCGTAGGTGCCGATGACTTGCCTCAACGCAGTCCGCACAGCGTTAACCAGCCGCGATTTCTTTTGATCGACATCAACCGTGGTCGCGCAGGAATCGACATAAAGTTTTCCAATCAAGTGCGCGAGCACTTCGGTATCAGTGTTCGAGCGGAAATTATCGTCGCCGTCCTGAATTAGCTGCTCCTTGAGCGCCTGATAATTTTCGATCACGCCATTGTGCACGAGCGCGAGTTTGCCGGTGGCATCGACGTGCGGATGCGCGTTTTCGTCAGTCACTTTTCCATGCGTTGCCCAGCGGGTGTGACTGATTCCGAACGAGCCCGACGGCGGCTTCGCCGTGATCAGCTTTGCCAATGACGCGATCCGTCCCGCGCACTTGCGCGTTTCGATCTCGTGATGCCGGTTTACGATGGAAACGCCTGCGGAATCATAGCCGCGATATTCAAGACGGCGCAATCCATCCAATAAGATAGGCGCTGCTTCCGCCCGTCCGACATATCCAACAATTCCGCACATGATCGCAACCGGTTGATTGTAATGGCAAGTGCGGTTAGCCGCAAGATTCACCCCGCTAGTTTGGAGTGCGGCGGTGCTCCGCCGCTTTTAGATTCTCGTCGCACTTGTTACATAGGCCCAATACGAATCGAACAAATTAAGCACAACAGCGGCGGAGCACCGCCGCACTCCAAAACGCAAGCGCAAAAAGATTGCTTGAAAGCGCTAAACCGGCGGTGCCCCTGGGCGGGAAATATCGGCTGGTGGATATCCCAATTAGTAACTGTCTCAACTCAGGACTGCGCTCGATCTATGTGCTGACCCAGTTCAATACGATGTCGTTGCATCGACATATTCAGGCGGGCTACAAGTTCGACAATTTTTCCCGCAGCTTTATCGATATTCTCGCTGCTCAACAAACTCCCGCCGGCGCTCAATGGTATCAAGGCACGGCCGACGCCGTGCGGCAAAACATGCGGTATTTTCTGGAGCGCCCGTTCGAATATTACCTGATCCTGAGCGGCGATCAGCTTTACCGAATGGACTTTCGGGCGTTGCTGCATCAGCACATTCGTTCCGGAGCGGACATCACGCTCGCGACTAAACCGGTTCGGCGAGATCAAGTTTCCGAGTTTGGAATCATGGAGAGCGGTGTTGATCGGCGCATTGGGCGGTTTCTGGAAAAGCCGAAAGCCGAAGCGGAAATCAATGAAATGAAAATGAGCCGGGAATTGTTGGCAGCAATTGGTTCGAATAAAAACGAGGAACTATTCCAGGCGTCTATGGGAATTTACGTTTTCAATCGCGACGTGCTCGTTAAATGCCTGGAAAATGATCTGGTGGATTTTGGCAAACACGTGATCCCGCAGTCGATCAAGGATCGACATGTCAGCGCATATATCTTCAACGGTTACTGGGAAGACATTGGAACAATTCGCGCGTTCTATGAGGCCAATCTCGATCTCACCGACATCGTGCCCGAGTACAGCTTCTTCGAGCCAGACGCGCCAATCTACACGCATCCGCGATTTCTGCCCGGCAGCAAGATTAATGGCGCCACTTTGCGACAGGCAATCATCTCCGATGGCTGCATCATCTCCGATGCGCATCTGGAACGCTGCGTGATCGGCATTCGCAGCATCATTCAGAGCGGGGCAACTGTGCGCAACAGCATCATCATGGGCGCAGACCATTTCGAATTAGCCGGAGGCAATCCGTCTTGGCCAGCCATCGGAATCGGCCGCAACTGCGTGATCGATCGCGCGATTATCGACAAGAACGCCAGAATCGCCGACGGCGTGGTCATTACTCCGGAAGGCAAGCCGGACAATTTCGATTCGGAAAATTATTTTATTCGCGACGGCATCGTGGTGGTGCCGAAAAACGCAGTGATCCCGGCCGGATTTTGGATCTAACGCGATTGTCGGCCCGTTCGACTACGCTCAGGATAAGCCTTATCGCCGATCCGTCATGCCCGCGAGTTGACCGCCCGATTCCCATTTTTCGGGCTTGTTCCAGGGTACAGTGGACTCACGTTTTGCGTTCGGGTCGTCGACGAGCGCCGTCTCCTTTTGCGTCGCGCATGAGACGAGCGTAGCCGCGATCGGCAGCAACATTGCGGAAATGATTTTTTTGCGAAGCTCAAGAATTAGTACCGGCATAAATGACAATGTCTCCAGGTTGCACTTGGACGCCCCGCGCCAAGCTGCTGGTAATTATATCGCCGATTGCGGTGGTCGGTTCAACTGAAGAAATGCGAATCTTCCCGATGAGCGCGCCGTCACGCACGACGAGCATTTCCGAATTTGCCTCTACGCCCTGACGGCCGCCGAGATTCAACACCACGAAGTTGTAAGATTGATTCACTGCCAGAACGGTGCCGCGCACGCCCGGTTTTCCAGCGGCCACGGCCCGTCGCTTCTTTTCATCTTCGAGCTGAGTAGCCCGCTCCTGAGCAGCGCGAAGTTTGTCGGACAAGAGCGCTTTCTCACCTTCCGCGCTGTCGAGTGAGTGCCGCAGCTCATCAAGTTGCGCGTCAACTTCCGTCGTCGATGGGACGCCGGGGATTTCGCCCGCGGGTTTTCCGGTTGTTTCCTGGATGTTTTTTTGCAATGCGGCAATCTCTGCGTCGTTCGCTTCCACCCGAGCTCGCAGATCAGCTTTTTCCTTTTGCGCTTGTGTGAGGTCTGCTTCAGCCTT
>WNFW01003726.1_pt1 | contig 10618 bp, 7 predicted proteins | sample 5400131 | NCBI WGS metagenome assembly WNFW01 (sample SAMN13153362, study PRJNA577476) | soil metagenome | isolation source: 20 cm soil or saprolite under grassland replicate 1 | place: USA:California | collected 2016-06-15
TGGAGCACGGTCGATTCGAAGGCTGGATTGATCGCGTGACCGTGTGTTTCCCAACTGCGATCGAGCAGATCGATCTCGATGCAACCGCGAACCGGCTCTGTGCTGTTTATTCGAATTGCAGCGTCACGAAAATCAGGACCGGTTTCGCGGTTCCAGGTGCCGAACTGGATAACATCGATCTGGTCTCCAGCAGTGCTGACAAAATGTTTGCCGAAATCTCCGGCAAACCAGCGCGCTTGCAGCTCCAGCTCGGATGGAATTCGCGGCGAGGCAAACAGCGTGCGCTCGCGAATGCGGTCAGTGTCGCGCACCTGTGCGTAACGATCTGCGAGCGGCGTCACGTGCAGATTATGAAAAACGCATGGCCCAATGTCACGTGCAGCGTTATCAGCGCATTCCGGGTAGCGCATGCGTCTCGCGTGCTGGCGAGCGCGTCCTCGCGATCGCGAACTTTTCCAAAAGCACTGAGGGCGCCAGGCAAGCGAGACCCTAAGGGCAGTTCGTTTCGGCGCGACGCCGAAACCAGGTCGCCGCGACGACCGTTACCCAACCGGGCTCGCTGATTCTGCTTCGATCTGTTCGTGCAACGCAGGTTCGTGCAGGCGCTCACGCAGTTCGCTAACAATCTGCTCGACTAACGCCGCATCCGGCCGCGGAAAAATGAACGAATATCGTTGGCGTCTGCCAGCAGCATTTGAGATAACAAGGTTCTCGAACAAGAATCCCGGCTCATGATGAACGATGGAGCCTTCGAGATCGATCGTACGCGCGAATGGCCGTCTACCTTTGCGCGCCACGAAAATGAGTCTGTGCGGTTCTTCGCTCGTCGCGATGAGCGCGCCGAAAAGATTCGCCGGGATTCCCGGCCCGCGCCCGCTGATGCACGGAACAGCCCATGCGATCGTTTCGGCTAATATATTTTCGTGCGCGAAAACGGACGCGAGCCGCGCCGGCAGCATAACTGGCAACTTTATTGGTAAGCTGCGGTCAGCTGGGCCATTGAGTTTTCGCCAAGCCAGCCAAATTTTCACCTTCATGGAACGGAAGATTTTTCGCGCAAAATAAAGAAACGCCCCGATGCCGATCAGAAATATGATCAGGGCAAGCACGGGATTGAAATGCACCAGAGCCAACCCGCCCAGGACTGCAGCGTCTTCGCCCAGGCTCAGCCCAATGTTTGAAAATGGTTCCGGCGACGTGTTACTGGCGAGACGTGTCGCTGCTTTCGCCGTATGAGCGACAAGGCTCGTACCGCCTGCAAGCAATGCGACGATTACCGTAAAAGCTGGACTTGGATGGCCGAGCACCTGAATGGCAAGCAAAGCGCCTCCAATCGGGCGAATGACGGTGTGGACCGCGTCGGAGATAGAATCCACCCACGGAATTTTGTCAGCGAAGAATTCGAGAAAATAGAGAACACCTGCGACTGTAATGATCCACGGATTCCCGAGAACCTCCAGCGATTGATACTGTGGCCCCAGGTTGATCCAGTGAAAATGGATGGCGAGTCCGGAGACGAAAACCGTCAGGTAAAGATTAACGCCTGCAAGCGCAGCAAGACCCAGCGCGACAGCGAGGAGATCGAGCTTTTCCACGAAAAGAATATGTGCCCCGCGCGGTGAATGTCACGCAGCAGCTGATGCGTGGGTTCCTGGGTAGCGCACGCGTCTCGCGTGCTGGCGAGCGCGTCCCCGCGATCGCGAACTTTCTTAAAAACGCTTGCTGCTCCCGAGCAGCCACACTCCAAAAGAAGTTCGTTTCAGCGCGACGCCGAAACCAGCACGCCAGAGGCGTGCGCTACCCAATCCGATTTGCCGTCGGCGATGGCGACCTCTACAATCGCGCCATGCTCGACATTCGTTTGATTCGCGAGAAGCCCGATTTTGTGCGCGCGCGGTTGGCCACGCGCGCCGGGGACGATGAAGCGAAGATCGATGGCGTCCTGCGTGCGGACGCGGGACGCCGCAAACTGGAGACGGCGTTGCAACAGTTGAATGCCGATCGCAATCGGCTGAGCAAGGAGATCGGCAAAAAACTCGCGGGAGGCGAGGGGGCCGATGAGTTGCAGGGACGCGTCCGGGACATCGGCGATCAGATCGCTGATCTCAATGCGCGGGCGGCTTCTGCCGAGGCCGAGCAAAACAATCTGCTTCTTCAAATTGCAAACCTGCCGCATGAGAGCGTTCCAATTGGCAAAGATCCGAGCGCAAATCGCGTCGTCCGCAGCTGGGGCCAGAAACCGCCACTTACCCACCCGGTCGATCACGTTGCGCTTGGCCCAAGACTCAATCTTTTCGATCCGGAGTGGGCGACAAAGCTCAGCGGAAGCGGTTTTATTTGTTTCACAGGCGTTGGCGCGAAGCTGGAGCGCGCTTTGATCAATTTCATGATCGACCTGCATACGCGCGAGCATGGCTACCTCGAGATTAGTCCGCCATTCCTGGTGCGACGCGATTGCATGATCGGCACATCGCAGCTTCCGAAGTTTGAAGCTGACATGTACGGCTTGGAAGAGAATCAACTTTTCCTTGCGCCCACAGCGGAAGTGCCACTTACAAACCTTTGTCGCGAAGAGATCCTGAGCGTTGGCGATCTGCCCAAAAAATTCACTGCTTATACGCCCTGTTTCCGGCGGGAAGCAGGAGCGGCAGGACGTGAGACGCGCGGGATAATTCGGGTTCACCAATTCGACAAAGTAGAATTGGTGAAAATCACAACTCCCGAAAACTCCTACGAAGAACTCGAATCGCTCACTGCCGACGCCGAACGCGTGTTGCAATTGCTCGGCTTACATTATCGAGTGGTCGAGCTCTGCACTGGTGATTTGGGCTTTGCCTCAGCCAAGAGTTACGACATTGAAGTCTGGTCGCCGGGGCAAAATGCATACCTCGAAGTTTCAAGTTGTTCCAATTGCGAGGATTTCCAAGCACGCCGGATGCAGCTTCGATTCAAGGATAGAGACGGGAAAAACCGGTTCTGCCACACATTGAATGGCTCCGGCGTGGCATTGCCCAGATTGTTTGCTGCGCTGATTGAGAGCTATCAGCAGCCAGACGGGTCGATCCGGATTCCCGAGAAATTGCAGCCTTACTTCGGCGCGAACGAGATTCGGTGAACTTGTGGCGGCGTTTGTGTCAATCGCCGAGCCTTGATCAGGCGCGCCTGAGGGTGATCGCTTCTACAACAGACCTTCAAGTCCGCCGGTGATCCTGCTCATTTCCGATTGCGCAAGCGCTTTGCCTTGTGCGACAGCTTGTTTCACGGCGTCGAGTATCATTTCTTCGAGAAATTCGATGTCGTTCGGGTCGACTACTTCCTTGTCGATCTTAATTGCGGTGATGTCGCCCGCGCCGTTCGCCGTAACCTTCACCTTCCCGCCACCTGCGCTTACTTCGATGGTCTGTTTCTCAAGCTCAGCCTGCGTTTTCGTCATTTGTTCCTGCATCTTCTGAGCCTGCTTCATCAATTTGTTTAAGTTCATAAGATTTGCTTCAGCGTCTCACTTCCGCTTTAAACAGTTCGATGGCCTGCTGAATCAACGGGTCATCTTTGAAGGGTTCCGCTGATTTAATGCCTTCAGCCGCTGTGCTTGAAGGGATTCCCTCTTTCGCCATGAATTTCACGGTCCAATCGCGACCGCTGGCTTCGTTCAGCAGCTTTTCCAGCTGTCGCCGATTGTTTACTGTCGCGACTACTTCGACATGAGCTTTGTCGTCCGGGGAATGCCCCAGCAAAAAATTGCGGCCATCGATTCCGATCGGACGAACCAGATCAGTCAACGTCCGCAACAAACCCTTAGCCGGAATTTTTGCCAGAACGCCCTGCCAGGTTTTTTCAGCGTCCATCGTGACCGGCTGTTCTTCGGCACGCGGAGCGCTGTAGCCGGGGGCGTTGACCCCGGCGTTTTGCGGCCGAGATCTGTTTTGGCCGCGGTCACCGCCTGGGGCTACGGCTCCGCCATTATCGCGAAGCTCACCCAGTTTTTGAATGACCTCATCCAAGGTCGCCTGTCCCAGAGTCTGGATCGCCCTGATGATGGCAACTTCGAAATGCAGCTTCTTGTTGGGCGCCCACTTCATCCGGCCTTCGGCGGCGGCAAACTGATCGATCAGATCGAGCAAACGATCCGTAGCAATCAATTCCGCGTGTGCGGCGAGCGACTTTTGCACGTCAGGATCGACGTCCTCTTTCAGCGCGTCCGGTTTGGCTTTGAACACGAGCAGATCACGCAGATAAGCGATCAGATCTCCCATCAGTCGCATCATGTCTTTCCCGCTTTCGCTTTGCTGATGCAACAGATCGATCGCACCCGGTGTTTCTCCTCGCAATATTCGTCCTGTAAGATCGACCACGGTTTGTTCGCTGGTGAATCCGAACACGTTAAGCACATCGCTCTCGCTGATTTTCTCTCCGCAAAACGCGACCAGCTGATCGAGCATCGATTCCGCATCGCGCAGGCCGCCTTCCGCTCCGCGCGCGATCGCGTGCGCTGCCGCAGGCTCCAGCGTGATCTTCTCTTTTCCGGCGATGAATTGCAGATGCTGCGCGATCAGGTTTGCCGGGATCCGGTGGAGATCGAATCGCTGACAGCGGCTCAGAATTGTTGGCAGAACTCTCTGCGGCTCGGTCGTTGCGAAAATAAATTTCACGTGCTCGGGCGGCTCTTCCAGCGTCTTCAAAAGCGCATTAAACGCCGCCTGCGAGAGCATGTGCACTTCGTCGATCAGGTAAATTTTGTAGCGACCCTTGGCCGGGGCATAGCGCACATTGTCGCGTAGCTGGCGCACGTCTTCTACGCTGTTGTTGCTCGCGCCGTCGATCTCGATCACGTCGAGACTGTTACCTGCGGCTATTTCCCGGCAGTTGTCGCATTCGCCGCATGGCGTGACGGTCGGGCCTTTGACACAATTGAGCGACTTTGCCAAAATACGTGCAGTCGATGTTTTGCCGATCCCGCGCGGTCCAACAAACAGATACGCATGGGCAAGCCGATTCTGTGCGACGGCATTTTTGAGCGTGCGTGACACATGCATCTGACCAACCAAGTCGTCGAAGGTTTGCGGCCGGTATTTTCTGGCGAAAACCTCGTAACTCACGTGCTCAATCTAGACGGGAAACTTGATGGTTGGTAGTTGATAGTTGATTGATCGTGATGAACTCGCAACGCTCCTGCGGTTTCGTGCTCATGCTCGTGCTCGTGTTCACTTGCTCCGCGCGCGAGCCGATCAAATCTCCGCCGCCGACGACTCAGGCGAAGATCGTTCGTGCACGTGATCTTGGAATTCCCTTCGAGGGCACACCCGGAAAGCTTAATGCCATCACAGACGTGCCCGGTGTCGAAGTCGGCTATACCACATTGATCAGTGGCGAAGGAAAACTTCAAGTGGGCAAAGGTCCAGTGCGTACCGGCGTTACGGCGATCCTGCCTCGCGGTCATGCGTCAATCGACGACCCGGTTTACGCGGGATTCTTCAATTTCAATGGCAACGGCGAAATGACCGGCACAGCATGGGTCGAGGAGAGCGGTTTCCTCGAAGGACCAATCCTGATTACAAATACGCACAGCGTGGGAGTAACGCGCGACGCAGTCGTCGCCTGGCGGGTTCAACACGGCTCACCCGACAAGACCGGCTACTGGTGGAGCTTGCCTGTTGTAGCTGAGACATGGGACGGCTGGCTCAACGACATCAATGGCTTTCACGTTAAGGCAGAGGATGTCTGGCACGCGCTCGATACCGCGCATGGCGGCGCGCTGGAAGAGGGGAGCGTGGGCGGAGGAACCGGCATGATTTGTTACGAGTTCAAAGGCGGCAACGGGACAGCCTCGCGCAAGGTCGATATCCGTGCTTCGAAAGACGTTCCACCACAGACATTCGTCGTCGGCGTGTTTTTGCAGGCAAACTTCGGTCGTCGATCGCAGCTCACCATCGCCGGTCTGCCGGTAGGCAAAGAAATTCCGGGGGAAGTTTACAAACAAGAAAGCGGCTCTTGCATCGCGGTGGTCGCCACAGACGCACCGCTGCTGCCAACTCAACTGAAGCGACTCGCACGCCGCGTTTCGCTCGGCCTCGCGCGGACGGGAACAATTTCGGGTAATGGCTCCGGCGATTTGTTCATCGCCTTTTCAACTGCGAACCCCAATGTCGCGAATCCCGACCAAATCACGCACAACGTGCAGACAATTCCCAATGATCTGATGGACCCGCTCTTCGCAGGCGTTGTGCAAGCGACGGAAGAAGCGGTTGTGAATGCGCTCGTCGACAATCGTTCGATGACGGGCCGCGACAATCATCGCGTTGAAGCGCTACCGCGCGATCGGTTGCGCGAGCTGCTAAAAAGGTATGATCGGCTTGTGCATTAGGGCTGTTGCTGCGTTCCCGCTAAATCGCCGATTATCGTAACCGCATTTTGCATCAAGCAGGCTGGGCGCCTTCAGCAGGAGCTCTTTCGGTTAAGAAAAACTAAGAGTAAAACAGAAAAAGTATTTTACATAACTTTGCCGACTCTGTAGAAATTCGCGCTCTGATTATGAACATGACAACTCCATGAGTTGGATCACCATCGCCTGGTCGATGAATGCGGGTGCGTGTTTTGTGCTCGCGGCAGTCTATTTCGTGGTCTGGTGCAATCAGCGCGACAGCTGGCCGCATTTGCTCTTTGCATGTAGCGCTGTCGCCGCGGCGGTCATGGCGCTCATCGAGTTGGCCATGCTTCATAGCACGACAGTCGACGAATACGCTGCACTTATCCGCTGGATCCATGTGCCGGTGTGGCTGCTCACTCTGTCTTTCGTGGCTTTCGTGCGGCTCTACCTGCGCGCCGGACGAGCATGGCTGGCGTGGAGCATTTATGGGTTGCGGACAGTGGTGTTGATTATCAATTTCATCTCCACGCCGAATATTAACTTCAGGGCGATTTCAAGTATCCGCCATTTTTCGTGGTGGGGCGAAATCGTTTCAGTACCGATTGGTGCGCCGAATCCGTGGGCTCTGATAAGCAACCTTAGTTTGCTGTTGCTGCTTATCTTTTCCGTGGACGCCACAATTACCGTCTGGAGGCGGGGCGATCGGCAACGCGCTTTGGTTGTCGGCGGCAGCATGATCCTCGGCGCTATTATCTCCTGGCACGTCCCGCTCGTGATCTGGGGAGTTATTGACATCCCGTTTTTCCTCTCCTTCGCATATTCCGGAATCGTCCTGGCGATGAGCTCTGAGCTAGGCAACGATATGTTTCAAACGGCACAACTCGCGCACAGATTGGAACGAAGCGAGCAAAGGCTCAATATGGCGGCCGAGTCCGCAAACTTCGGAGTATGGGAGTGGGATTTGAACAAAGATGAGGTCTCCGTCACGCGTTCGCGTCGTGATCTTTTGGGACTGCCTCCTGGCGGAAAGATTAGATTCGAACAGTATCTTTCGCGGGTGCATGTCGATGATCGCGATCGGATACGACAAGCAATTACAGAGGCGATCGAAAAGGGTAAAGTTTACGACTCGGAGTTTCGGATCGTGCTCTCGGACGGGAGTGTGCGCTGGATTACAGCCCGAGGAACAGTGCAGACAAACAAACAAGGGAAGCCAAGGCGGATGCTGGGAATCAGCCTGGACGTGACTCCCCGAAAAGAGGCAGAGTTGCAAACGCGACAGCAGCGCGCTGAACTTGAGCAACTAAGGCAACAGAAGACTGCATCGTTGGAGAAGGAAGTCGTCGAGCGCGCCCGGCTGGAGCGTGAAGTGATCGAGAGTTGCGGCCGCGAACAACGGCGGATTGCTTACGATTTGCACGACGGTGTTGGGCAACAACTGGTAGGTATTGCTTTGAGCGCGAAACTGCTCGAGCAAGAACTGCGCGCCGAACGCCCGGCGCAAGCCAGGAAGGCCTCGGCGATCGTCCGACTGGCTAATGAGACAGCCCGGCTCACGCGACATACCGCACGCAGTCTCGAGGGTGCCGATGGAGTTGGAGATTTGAAAGTGGCTTTGGAAGCGCTTGCCGCGAACGCCCGGAAGAATTGCCGTGTTGCCGCCAACGTGACAGCGGATTCCGCCTTCTTCGCGGTTAGTGCGCCGGCGGCGGCCCAACTTTATCGGATCGTGCAGGAAGCGCTGCATAATGCGGTGGAGCACGGCCGCGCACACAAAGTTCAGATCGATCTTACTGTTGATCGCGACAGCATGGTGCTGACGGTACGAGACGACGGAAAGGGGTTCGATGGCGGCGGCGCTTCAAATGGAATGGGTCTCCGCATCATGCGATACCGAGCACAGTGCATCGGCGGCTCGTGTGAAGTGCAGTCCAATCGCCCCGAAGGCACGATCGTTACCTGCCGTGTGCCGCTGCAACCCGATGCACACATTCGCCCCATACCATGACACCGAAATCGAACGCTCCGAGAAAATCACGCATCGTCGTGGTCGAAGATCATCCGGTGGTGTGCGCTGGTCTCATGCAGCTGATTGGCAGCCAAGCGGACCTCACTTGCGCAGGAACAGCCGAGGATACCGCTGCCGCGAAGCGGCTCGTAGAGGAGTGCGAACCCGATCTCCTGCTTCTCGACCTGCGTCTGAAGAGCGGCGATTCATTGGAGTTGATCAAATCATTGCGGGTTGAGCATCCGGAAGTAAAGGTGCTCGTCCTTTCGCAATACGACGAGTTGATGTTTGCGGAGCGTGCCCTTCGCGCCGGCGCTTCCGGTTACATCATGAAAGAAAACGTCACTGACGAGGTGTTGCGCGCAGTACGCAAGGTTCTCGCCGGTGAATTGTATTTCAGCGAAAGAGTCGCCGCCGCTGTGGTGCAGCGAACCTTGCGCGAAAAACCGAGCGCCTCGCGTATCGGCGTCGAATCCCTGTCGGATCGCGAGATGCAGGTATTTCAACTTCTGGGCGCTTCGTACAGCGCGCGGGAGATCGCGGAACAATTTCACCTGAGCCGTAAGACCGTCGAGACGCACTGCGAGAAAATTAAGCACAAGCTAAGCCTGAATAGCGCAGCTGAACTCAAGCAATTTGCTCGGAAATGGGCCGCTGAAAACATGACGCCTTCCGAACCCTGGACGGCTTCCCGATCCAAGAGTTAGCGCGTCGCGGGCGACTGTCCCGTTAAAAACCCTGACGGTCCGCTAAGGCGCTTCGAATCGTTGCCCTAGGTCAAAATCCCGGGGTTCAATCAGCACAGCTGCCTGATGAGGTTTTTCGGAACTTCGACCCGAGGTTCCCGGAGTAGGAGGTGAGACGTGTGAACACGCTCGACCCCCACGTGGTTAGGAAACTCGCTGCGCGCACAACTCACACTCACCCTCAGAATAGCTAGGAAAAAAATGAGAAAAATAATTCGACGCACCGCGGGCATGAAAAAAGAAATCGGCGCAGCCCTGGTCGTGGCGCTCCAATTAATAACTTTAACATTGATAGGCTTGATGGCGCCTTTTGCCACTGGACCACAACACTCAGCCAACACTGCGGGCGCATCACAAATGAGCGCAACCGACGCGCAAACCGACCAGACTCCAACGGCAACCGTGAAAGATGATCGGCGTGCTTTGGCCATCCCTGCCACCAAGCTTTCCGGACTACGTGCTACGGATGTATTTAATCTGGCCACGACGCGCGGTGCGTCAGCCAGGCAATCGGAGCTGCCTAACGAAGCGACCCTCACCACCGATCAAGAGGATTACCAGCCCTACACCTACGTCTATATCACCGGCACCGGATTCGCGCCCGGTGAAACTGTTAATCTGATCGTAGTCGAATTGGAACCGGACCCCGCTGCGTTCGAACCATGGGACGTGGTCGCCGACGAGAACGGCAATTTCCAAACCAGTTGGTATATCTTCTCCGAGAACCTCATTGGCGCCACGATGCAAGCGACTGCCACCGGACAGACTTCCGGCTTCACGGCCTCGGCGACGTTTACCGATGCCGTCCCGCCAAAAGGCGTCGCTCCGGTCGCCCCCCCTACAGGAGGGTTCGCTATCGAAGGCGACCTCCTATCGAACACGCCAACGTCTTGTGTGTTGCTGCCTACGCCTACGCCTTCTCCTTGTCCGTTCGCACCAAATCAGGGCGATTGGTACCCTGGCCCCGGTGGCACTGGCGGCAACGTCTTAAATAGCGATGCCACGGGAACACCCGTGAATTCCGCGACTACCTTCCATTTGGTTGACGCTTTCAGCAGCGCTACCGACGACAACTTCGCCGGGGGTGACAAGGTGGATGATAACCCGAACACGTGGAATTGGACGCTCAATCCGGTCAATAACAAACTGGACATGAACAACGCCCTGATTCATGTCACCAAGGACCCCATCACCGGACACACCTGGATCATGGTTGCCGGAGATCGTTTGGACAACAAGGGGGACGCATACATTGATTTTGAGTTTCTGCAGAACACCTTGACCACCACGCCGTTGGTCGGTGGCACCGGCGGCTTTTCTGCCGCCGGACCCAACTGCGGCCGCACGGTCAACGACTTCCTGGTGACGGTAAAGTTGACGAACGGCGGAACAGTTCCGGACTTCTTTGTCTCGCGATGGGAGGCTGCGAGCGGAAACACCAGCTGTAATCCGGCCACTAGTTACGACTATGTGGATGTCACGACTCCCGTGATCACAGCC
>WNFW01008293.1_pt1 | contig 10618 bp, 7 predicted proteins | sample 5400131 | NCBI WGS metagenome assembly WNFW01 (sample SAMN13153362, study PRJNA577476) | soil metagenome | isolation source: 20 cm soil or saprolite under grassland replicate 1 | place: USA:California | collected 2016-06-15
CCCGGCCTGGAGACATGCACAAAGAAAGTTCGCGACCGCGAGGACGCGTTTCGCCAGCACGCAAAATGCGCGCGCTACCCTTCCGGTGCGAGTTCGGGTGCGGCGACAACGCGAGTTGGAACAAGCCGTAGCCCCGAGCCAGTTGTTTCTTCAGACGCCGCAGGACCGGCTTCGTGATATTCGGCATCGCTGTTGACCTGCCAGAGATCGTAGAGCTTTGTGTCGGCCAAAATATTTTCGACGCACAACATCGCAGTCATCATCGCGTGGTCCTGGTTGTTGTACTTATGCATGCCGTTGCGACCGACGAGATGGAGGTTGGGATAACGCGTTCCCAGCTCCTCGCGGATGGTGGCGACGTGCCGCGCGTAATCATCATCGTAAACGGGGTACGCCTTTTTCTGGCGAACGACGCAGCCATCTACAAGGTCCTCTGCACTGGCCAGTCCGATCCTCACCACCTCCCGCTTGGCGAGCTCAATTAAGTCGGCGTCGCTGGAATCCCAGAGCCCGTCGTGTTCGAAGCAGAAATATTCGAGGCCGTAACAAGCCTTATCCAGGTCGGGCACCATCTCAGGGGACCAGGAACGAAAGTTTTGAACACGCCCAACTTTGACGGTTGGGTCGTGAATGTCGATCCAGTTGTCATCAAACATCTGTCGATCTTTCAAGATCAACATCACGGTGAGGAAATCACGATACTTCAGACTCGCGGCAGCGTGCTTCGTTCGCTCGCTCACACTCGGCGACAATCCGCAGACGAGCTCTCGCATCGGGGCCGATGAAATGATGTGTTCGGCTTCGATCGTTTGCCATTCACCCCGTTGATTCTTGTATTCGACTGTCCAACTGCCGGACATTTCATCGCACGAACAGCGAGTAACCCTGCATCCCATCTCCAGCTTGCCGCCCAGAGCTTTCATCTTTTCCGCGCATGCCTCCCACATCATACCGGGACCTCTTCGCGGATAGCGGAAGGAATTAATTAGCGTTTTGATGACCTTCGCTCGATCTCCGTTATAACGCTGCGGAATCAGCGCATTCTTGATGGCGCTGCCAAGAGAAAGTCCTTTGATCCGCTGCGCCGCCCAGTCGGCCGAGATATCCTTGCAACTCATGCCCCACACTTTTTCGGTGTAACTTTTGAAGAATGTGTTGAACAGCCGTTTGCCAAATTGATTGCTTACCCAATCTTCGAAATTGCGTGGATTTCGCACCGGGAACAGGCGCGCTTTCATCCATGAGAGAAGACAGAACGCAGACCTGAAGACGCCAAGCTTGAGCAGCGCTTCGAACGGTTTCAGCGGATAGGAGAAAAATTTACCGTCGTAAAAAATCCGCGATGAACGGGGGCGCAAGAGCATGTCGTTAGGCAAAATCTCAGTCCACAGATCTTCAACTGGTTTCGACTTGGAAAAGAAGCGGTGTCCGCCAATGTCGAAGTGAAAACCCTTGTAAGTCACGGTCCGGGAAATTCCGCCGACGTAAACGGGGTCGGCTTCCAGGACAACGACATCGACTTCCTCTTTCGACAGAAGATAGCCCGCCGTTAAACCCGCTGGGCCTGCACCGATAATTACGACTTTTGCTTTCATCTTTCTTCTACGCAACCCAATTGCCACGGGTGAAATTCCAGACGTACCAGCCCTGTACGCACAGCCCAGTGGCGCCGACCAGCGCCACCGCCGCAATGCCGAATGCCCTAACGAGCACTGGCGGCGTGCGAAATTGACTCAGAAAATTCAAGAGCGCCAGCACGATCAGTGCGTGCACGCAAAATTCGTAGCGGAGCATGCTTTCCATATCCACACAGGCCACTCCGCTGACGGAGAGATAATAGGTGACAAAAGCGCAGAAATAGATGCCGGCGCGAAGTGGCAAACCAGTCCACCTACGAAGCGACAATTCGCAAGCGGCGATCCCCACAAAGAGCACGGCGCCCAACGTCATCGACATTTGGCTCGCCTCGGTCGGATCGTTCAGCGCGGGAACAAACCAGCGATAACTAGAGGGCTTAAACACCGCCAAATAATCGGGAACAATTCCCCAACCGGCTGCCTGCGTAAGCATATAAATATCCCAGTGGCCCCAGCGCAGTTGAGAATAGGTGAAGAATCCTATGGCGCCGAAGCTTGCCACCAGCGTCATGGCGATCGCCGGGTTCTCCCTGCGAAACCAGGGCCTCGGCTCAAGCAAACGGCGCCATCCAGTTTGGAAAAACGATTGCACCAGCGGAAACGCCGCACATACGATTCCGACAATCCTTGTTGCCGACATCACAATGCCGTGTACAGCCGCCAGGAACTTCGCAGATCGTCCTTCCTTAGTGCTCCAATAAATAAAACCGAGCAACGCCATCAAAAACAGCGACTCTGAATAGGCGGCAATCAGAAAGAACGATGCAGGATGAGCGGCGATTAATAATGCGCCGCAAATTTGGAACGCAGGCGAAATATTCCAGCGCCTGCAAAACAAAAAGAAATAACTCCAGAACCCCCAGGCAGCGAGCTGTGCAGAGATCAAAAGAGCTGTGCCGGTGCTGATGTTAAGTCCATAGCGAAACACCGACGCAATCGCAGGGTAAGCGGGAAAAAAAGCGACGTTTGATACCTCCATCACCTTGTGATCGATGGGCGGGACGATGGTCTGGTATCCGCGATCCACGATGTTCATAAACCAAAAGCTATCGTGCTGGACCAGCGTGGCGTAGCGCTCCGAAAAGGAGCCTTCTGGCGCAAGCAGACCCATCGCCATCGCAAGTTGCAACAGGGTAATAATGAGTCCCGCGAGCAAAGGTCTGAGCAACCAAAGCGAGCGGGTCATTACATCATAATCGCTGCCCGCCGCTCCTTTGTTCGTGAAAGCTTTTGGAGACGGTAGAGCTTCGTCCCTGGGAAGCGTACAGGTGACGGGGAGACCAACAACGCAGCAAGAATGTGCGTGAGTTTCGGGAGAGGCAATTGCAGGTCGCATTGTTTCCAAACGTTTACGCTGATTTGAGTAGCGGAGTTTGACGACGATTGCGGCTCGTTTATTCGCAAGGACGGCGCCGCCGCTCCGCTCGTTGGCGGGCTTGGCGATTTTCTCGCTTTATTCTACGAGCAGCCAACGCGACTATCGCGCCGCCGAAATTACGAGAACGATCTCGCCTTTCGGAGGGTGCGCCTCGTAATGGGTAAGGAGTTCACCTGCGGTCCCGCGCCGGAATTCTTCAAATTTTTTTGTCAGCTCTCGCGCGACGCAAAGTTGCCGGTGTTGCATGACACCGGTGCAGACCGCGAGGGTCTTGGTTAATCGGTAAGGCGACTCGAAAAAGATTACTGTGTCAGCGGATTCAGCGGCAGCTCGCAACTCACGCTCGCGTCGTCCTCCTTTAACCGGCAGAAATCCGCGGAAAGAAAATCTTTCAGTCGAAAAACCGGATCCGACCAGAGCGGTCAGGATCGATGATGGCCCCGGGATGATTGTGAACGAAAGCTCCCGCTTAATGCATTCACGAATAAGGCGCAATCCCGGATCGGATAGTCCAGGCGTGCCTGCGTCCGTGATTAGCGCGACGTTTTCACCCACTGCGAGACGTTCAATGAGTTCAGCCGTGCGCCTCGCTTCATTATGTTCGTGATAACTAATGAATGGTTTCTTGATTCCGAAATGCTTCATCAAGAGTCCGGAATGCCGCGTGTCTTCGGCTGCGAGCAGATCGACGGACTTCAGTACCTCCATGGCGCGCAACGTGATATCGCCCAAATTGCCAATTGGTGTCGCGACTACGTAGAGCACCGCCTATCATCGAATCAAAATTGATCTTCCGCCATCGATCGCAGATAAAAGCTTGGCTTTCCAACAAAGCCAACTGTTTAGCGCGAAACGAATCCCTAAGGGAGGTCAAGATGAAGAGAAGCCCCTATTTGTTGATGTTAGTGCCATTGGTATTGATTGGCTGCGCGGAAGAACCAACCACGGTGACGACCACTACAACTACGCAGGAAGTGACAACGACCGGTACGCCTCGCGAGGTAGTCGTGACCAGAGCTCCGCCGCCAGTTCGCGTTGAAACGCAGACTGTGGCACCCGGACCAGGATACGTTTGGACGGGCGGCTATTGGCGATGGACGGGGGCCGACTACGTCTGGGTACCGGGCAGTTGGGTAGTCCGTCCAAGACTAGCGGCAGTTTGGGTCGCAGGTCACTGGGTGCACCGTCCCGGCGGATGGGTCTGGATTGCAGGTCATTGGCAATAAAACAACCAGACTGTGTTCGACTGACGTTTGTCAGGAGAATATAAATCTGGCTCCGCCATCTGCTTCAGGTATGGCCACGTTTCGGAGACGGCTACTCTGGATTCACGGCACGATCTTAACGCTTGTGGCATTAGGGAGCGCCGCCGCCACGACTATGGGCTGGATGATTGGAATCGGGCCGTTTGGTTTCATCCAGCAGAACCCCATGGTCTGGGTAGGCCTCATTCAGGCATACCTCCTGATGACTATTATTGCTGTGCTTCTGATTCTTGGGGCCGCTCAGGCGAATACCGGAAAGTGGCACATCGTTGGAGCAGTGGCACACGGTCCTCCTTTAATAGCAGCCTTCTCTTCATTGGATGTATTCGCATCGATGGCCGTGGTCAGAATTGTTTGGATACCGATTACATTCCATTTGGTCTTTCTCGGTCTCGAAACGTTCGCAGCGCTTTATCCTCACCAGGGATAACGATGTGAGGAACTTTTTGCCTTCGCTGGGCGATTTACTACCGCCTGCGACGGGGGTTATTGCGGCCGCTTCGGGTCGCATAGCGATTACCAGCCTAAGATTTTGGCGAAGATGAGCGGCGCCACAATCGTGGCGTCGGATTCGATGATGAACTTCGGTGTATCGATGTTCAGTTTGCCCCAGGTGATCTTCTCATTGGGCACTGCGCCGGAGTACGATCCGAAACTCGTCGTGGAATCGCTGATCTGACAAAAGTAGCCCCATTCGGGCACAGGCGTGGTGACTACGTCTTGATTGAGCATGGGCACGACGCAAATCGGGAAATCGCCCGCAATGCCGCCGCCGATCTGGAAGAACCCGATAGATGAATCCTGGGATATCCGGCGATACCACTCCGACAACGCAATCATATATTCGATGCCAGAGCGAACCGTATGCACATCGGTGATCACACGTGATATGCAGCGCGCGGCATAAATATTTCCCAATGTCGAATCTTCCCAACCAGGCACAAAGATTGGAAGATCCTTGTGCGCGGCAGCAATCATCCAACTGTCGGCCGGGTCGATCTCATAAAATTTCTTAAGCCGGCATTCTCGCAGGATTTTGTAGAAAAATTCGTGAGGAAATCTTCGCTCCTTCTTTTTCGAAGCGTTCACCCATTCCTCCAGCACGATGTGCTCGATCCGTCGCATCGCCTCCTCTTCCGGGATGCACGTATCAGTCACTCGATTCAGATGACGCCGCAAAAGTTCTTCCTCCTGTCTCCCGGTCAATTCTCGATAGTGAGGAATCCGCTCGTACTGGCTGCGTGCAACGAGGTTGAAAAGGTCCTCCTCGAGGTTTGCTCCGGTGCAGGTAATTGCGTGCACCTTGTCCTGCCGAATCATTTCCGCGAGAGAAACGCCCAGCTCTGCAGTGCTCATTGCTCCGGCGAGCGTAATCATCATTTTTCCGCCACCATCCAGATGCGCGGTATACGCATCGGCCGCGTCTTTCAAAGCTGCCGCGTTGAAATGACGGAAATGCCGATCAATGAACTGGCTAATGCTGCCCATCTTCACTTCATCAACTTTTCCGGTCAGTGCTTCTCGATTTGATGCAAAACTTATACAGCGATAGTCAAGCGTTAATCACACTTTTTTGGCCAAATCCTCACTGAGCGGCGGCAAGAATTCGCGCCGCCAGGATATTTGGCATTATACCAAAAAAGAGAATTGCTGCAGCCAGTATGGTCACCGTGATTCGCTGCAGCAAATCGGACGAAACGTGATCGAGCGCTGGCGCTGTACGCGGAGGCTGGTTAACGAAAATCGCTTTCAGCACGATCACGTAGTAGTAGAGCGAGACAAAGCTCCCAAAGAGCGCCAATGCAACCAGCCAGAACAGGCCATAATTTCCACCGGCGCGCAGCGCAGCGCTAAACAGATAAAACTTTCCAAAAAATCCGGCCAACGGAGGTATGCCCGCCAGGGAGAGCATGAAGATAGCCATGCAACCGGCGAGTAACGGCGCACGGCTCGCCAGGCCGGAAAAATTTTCCAGATCGTCGCCACCAGTTTCGCTGCGCACGACTGCAACGACTCCGAACGCACCGACGAGCGTGACCGCGTAAACAGCTGCGTAGAAAAGTGTCGCTGAAAATCCGTCTCGGCTTCCGGCGACCAGTCCAAGCAGGGTATAGCCGGCATGAGCGACGGCGGAGTACGCGAGCAACCGCCGAACGTTGGTCTGTGCAAGCGCGACGAGATTACCAATCACAATCGACAACGCAGCCAGCATGGCAAGAACTGGCGACCAGCCGGGAGCCATCGCGTGCCATGCCGAACTCCCATGCACTGAACCGAAGCCGACGAGCACGATCTTTCCAAGCACGACGAACGATGCAACCTTTGATCCCGACGCGATAAACGCAGCACTTGGGATGGGTGCTCCCTGATATGCATCAGGTGCCCACAAGTGAAACGGCGCAGCGGCAATTTTGAACGCGAAGCCGATGAGCGTCATGACAATGCCGGTCGCAAGCAAAGGTTGCAGAGGCGCGGACGCCAATTTATTCGAGATCGCAGCGAGGCCGGTACTGCCCGACATGCCATAGATCAAACTGATTCCGAAAAGCGTGAATGCGCTCGAGGTGCTACCGAACAGAAAATATTTGAGGCCTGCTTCCGCAGATCGCAGATCGGTCTTATCGAATGCAGCCATCACGTAAAGCGAAAGGCCCAACAGTTCGAGCCCAATGAAAATCATCAGGAACTCTTCACTGCCAACGAGCAGCATGAGACCGACGGTTGCCAAGAGTACGATCGCCAGGTATTCGCCCGGATGACGCAGGGATTTTTCTGATCGCACCAAACACACCGTGAAAAAGGCGAGCACGAGGCAGATGATTTTGAAAAGCGATGTCAGCGGTGTGATCACAAGCATCCCGCCAAAAAGGCTCGCATTTCGGGGCAACATGACCACCGCGGCTATTGCGACGGCAACCCCCAGAGCGGCAACTAACGAGCACCAGCCTGTAGCGGCAGCCGTGCCGGCTGCCCCGGTTGGCGGTTTTGCAGGCGACACGCCTGCCACCACGGTGGCTCGCTCGCTCATTAGCCCAATCGAGAGCACGACGAGGGCGCTAATCACAACAACGGTTTCAGGGGAAGCAAGCTTGAGCAGCTGCGTGATCGATTGTTCCGTCCAGTCGGCGTCTGTAGAGACTCGCCCGGTCTGCACGCGCACCTCACCAAAAAATGACTTTACGAGCGCGCGCAGCGTGAAAGCCGCTACGAGGACCATGCCGGCACCGGTAATCCAAACCGCGACCGGGTAGGCTTTCCATGCACCAATCAGGATCGTGATTTCTGCTGCGAATCCGCTGAAACCTGGAATGCCCATCGACGCGGCCGATGCGACAACGAACGTGAACGCAGCGAAAGGGAGAGCGTGACTGAGATTCATTCCAGATAATGCATCAAGCTCGCGGGTATGAGTGCGCCGGTAGAGCATTCGTCCGGCAACGGCGAACAACAGTGCCGCAATGACTCCATGGGAAAACATTTGCAGAACTGCTCCGGAAACACCGAGCACGTTTGCCGTAGCCAGACCTAGCAGCACGAAACCCATGTGGCTCACGCTCGAATAACCAATAACAAATTTCAGATCATGCTGGCGGAGCGCCACCGCTGCCGCGTAAACAACTCCGATCACGGCCAGCACGGCGATCCATTTGCTCCACATTTGGAATCCTTCCGGAAACAGATTCATCGCTACGCGCAGTCCTGCGTAAGCGCCCAGTTTCATCACGATTCCGGCGAGCAACATCGATCCTGCGGTAGGCGCTGCGACATGGCCTGTCGGCGCCCACGTGTGCAATGGCCAGATGCCGGCAAGCACCGCAAACCCGAGAAACAACACAGGAAATGCCCATGACTGCAGCTCCGGACTAAAGTGGAATTGCGACAGTTGATTCAGATCCAAGGAGCCGGCAGTCGCATAAGCGACAAGGATCCCTGCAAAAACGAACATTCCACCGAAGAACGAGTAGAGTGTCAGCTTCATCGCGCCATACTCCTTGTTGGTTGATCCGAAGATGGCGATGAGAAAGTACTTCGGCACGATGACCAGTTCGTAGAAGGCGAAGAATAGAAACAAATCGGCACTGAGGAAAACGCCGTAACAGCCTCCGACAACGAGCAGCAACCAGAAGAAAAATTCGCGCTGGCGATGATCGACATCCCATGAAAACAAGACAGTGCTTACGGCGGAAATGCCCGTGACAAGAACCATCGTAAGACTGACGCCATCAACAGCGAGATGGTAATTCATTCCCAGCGGTGGCACCCACGGCACACTTACGATGGTTGTGAAGTGGGCGAGATCCGCAATTGGAGTGCGAACAAATTCAACGATTCCCAAGACCAAACCGGCGAGGGTTGTTAGCAGCGCAATCCACCGTGCAAAAACACCCGGGAGAAGGAGCAGCACGACTGCGCCCGCGAACGTCAGGTAAATCGTCCAGGCGATCATGCGCGTTTGGTCGCCCGATATCGCGGAGCGTTCTCGCGCACATGAAATCCGATTTCACGTCGTGGCTTTTCCGGCGGCGTCATCAATTTCCGGATTGTTTCGAGGATCGCGGCGATTTCTTCATCGTGTTCGCCGACTCGCTGTTCGAGCTTCGAAAATTTTTGCGCCAACTCACGATTTGTGTCGATCATGTGACGGAGCTTCACAAATACGCGCATGATGGCGATGTTCACTTTGATCGCGCGCTCGCTGTTCAATACGCTCGACAGCATTGCGATGCCCTGCTCTGTAAAAACATAAGGACGCGATCGCCGTCGGCCGCCCCAACTTGATGTTCCAAATTGGAATTTCAAGTTTGCAAGTTCCTCAGGCTTAAGCTGAAACATGAAATCGGAGGGAAACCGATCAGCGTTGCGCTTTACTGCCTTATTTAGGTTTCCCGTAGTCGCGCCATATAAGATTGCGAGATCAGAATCGAGCAGCACTTTCTGGCCACGAATCCAGCGAACCGATTGCACCACGCGCTCGAGTGGAACGATTTCTTTGCTCATTCTCTAGCCAAACAGCCGCGCCATTTGAATGACCGTCGCGTTGAAAATGTTGAACATGAATTGCGGTGCGAGGCCGATCCCAAACATGAGCAATGTCACGGGAACAATGACAATTTTTTCCCTGGGCAAGAGATCGGGAAAGGTGCTGCAGCCTTCCGCTAGCGGACCGCTGAAGAGCGCTTGCATCGCGCGCATGAAAACGATTGCTGTTACTAGCAGGCCAATCACCGCAATGGCCGTGAAGGATGCAGTGATGGCAAATGAGCCTTTAAAAATCAGAAACTCGCCAATGAAACCGTTTAGGCCCGGCAAGCCTAAAGACGAAAACATGGCGACGCTCATCCAGCCGCAAAGAATTGGCGTCCGCTGCATCAATCCTCCGAAATCACCAATGCCACGCGATCCGCGGCGTTGCTCGAGCAGGCCGACCAGGTAAAACAATGCAGCCGCTGTGATCCCGTGATTGAACATCTGGATGAACACACCGCTCAGCGCTGCTTGCGTGTCGATCGCAGCGCCGACCGTCGAGGCACCGATCGCAAACAAGCCAAGCATGCAGTAGCCCAGATGATTGACCGACAAGTAGGCGACCATTCGTTTCAAATCGGACTGCGCCCATGCGGCCAGCGGAGCGAAAACAATCGAGCAGATCGCGAGGGCCAGCAGCCAGGGTCCGATGATTCTGATTTCGTTTGGAAAAAGCGGAAGCAACAGGCGCACGAAACCGTAAACGCCCATTTTCGACAGCAAACCGGTCAACACCATCGAGACGCCGGTCGGGGCGCTTTCATACGCGTCGGGCAACCAGGTATGAAATGGAAACAGCGGCACTTTGACCGCGAGTCCTAGGAAGATTCCGGCAAAGGCGAACCAGGCCAGTTTGCCCGTAAGCAATCCGTTTTTACCAAGACCAGCAAGCGTGGCAAAATCGAAGGAGCCCCTCGCCAAATAAATTCCAAGGAATCCGAGCAGCATCGCGACGCTTCCCAGAAACGTGTAGAGGAAAAACTTTGTCGCAGCGCGGTCGCGATTTTCTCGTCCCCAGATTTTGATCAATAGAAACGCGGGGATCAGACTCATCTCGTAAAACAAGAACCAGAGAACAAAATTTTGTGCCGTGAACGTGCCGTACAGCGCCGATTGCATGATCAGCATCAGCGCATAAAACCCGCGGTCCATCCTCTGCGCGAGAAACGCAAAAGGAATGATGAGCGAGGTCAGTAACACCAGCAGCAGGCTCAAACCGTCGATCCCGACCAGGTATTCGGCGCCGATGGCAGGAATCCACGCGTGCCGTTCGATCAATTGAACGCCAGCCGCGTTGATATCGAAATGCTGCC
>WNFW01003727.1_pt1 | contig 10617 bp, 14 predicted proteins | sample 5400131 | NCBI WGS metagenome assembly WNFW01 (sample SAMN13153362, study PRJNA577476) | soil metagenome | isolation source: 20 cm soil or saprolite under grassland replicate 1 | place: USA:California | collected 2016-06-15
ACGAGAATCTGGGAAGTAATCCGACAATCGCACCGAGCAAAGCGATCGCCGCGATCCATACCAGTATGCGCTCGAGACCCGGATGTCCTGGGAAAACCAAGTAACGCCAGCGAGCACTCGCTCCCACTTTGCTCCAAAAGACAGAGGGCAAGCCGGACATTTCCGCGAGATTTCTCGACAACAGCACCCAAAGGGAGTAGACGCCAAACGTGATTCTCGCCGCTGCCAGATTTCGAGGTGAACCTGGGGCAAACCAGAATCGGTCCCAAGCTTCGAACCACCACGATGGAGTCAAGAGTCTCATCACGGCCGATAGTCGAAGACGAGGACGCGTGCGACCTTTTGGGGGTCATGACTGCGCTCTTCGGGATTCCACCTCTCTTCGTAGATTCTCAACTCTGTAAACGCTTTGCGAGGAACGCTCTCCGGGCGAGACCAGATCGCAGGATGCAGCATGTGGGTCGGTGCGGTCAGCGGCCCAAACCATCGATTCGGGTACGGCAACCCAGCCGAACTGAAGACTTGCTCCCGTGCGAGGTTCGATCGGCTCAATAAGTAAGCTCCCACACGGTCGCGAGCCGCCGGGTCGAGTCGCGCGAAGTGCAACTTTATCCAGGAGAGCAATTCTTCAAGGGCTAGCGGGCGCCATGCCCGGTAGTCAATATCGAATTCCTTGCCACTGATATCAACACCCATGATTCGGGGCAAGGGGGGATAGTTCCCGTCAGTGGGCGCAGGGTATGCCAGGACAGGCCAGGACGAAAATGGCCACAGGTTGTGTTGCGTTAAGCCTGCTCCGAAGCTGATAAAGAGGACTACGAAGAGAAAGATATTTGTCAACCGACGCCGGGACGTTGCGGAGAGAAACCTTCCCAAAACGGCAGCCAGCAGACCAAATGTCACGAACGCTATGAAGCAGAAGGTGCTGACAATATTTGTTTTCACAGTTCGGTCATCGGATGAGGTTGGCGAGCACTCGCTAGTTGTACAGACCCACCGCGGCAATAAAGATTCCATCCAAAAGACGCTGATTCTACCAAGCCAGGCGACTTGCCGCAATCGTCTGGGGTGTACCCGAGAACCGCCTTGTATCGCACTTCTCGCCCCCGATGATCCCAGAGAGGTTCGCGGCGCCGGGGGCATAGACCTGAAAGGAAATGCCATACGCGCTCGGCGTCCCACCGAGAGCAATCGAGCATTCTCGTCCCGGGGGCGACTCTCGGGGCATGGGTTGCAAGTTTTTCCTCCTGTGCCGTGGGCTCGGCCTCACTGGATTCAAGCTGGTGTAAGACTCGTAGCAACAACTCTCCCCCGAGCGAGGCTTTTCGTGCGTACAAGCGGTCGATGGGAAATCCGCGGGGCAGTTCGAAAGCCTCTTGCGCGAAAATAGGACCAGCGTCAGCCCGCTGGTTCATGCCATGCACCGTCACGCCTGTCTGCTGGTCACTGTGGTAGTAGATCCAAAACAACGGGTTCGGACCACGATGACGTGGTAGCAGCGACCAGTGAACATTGAAAGCAGCGCGGCTGGCCAGTTGAAGGATTTCGCTCCCGAGGAGCCAGGGGAATGCCGAGACACAAATGACCTCGGGCGCGAGCCGTTTCAAGCGTCCGGCCAGTTCGGAATCGCATCTCGAAAGGGTGTCAAGCAAGGGCACATCGTGAATTCTTGCCCACTTTGCCATGGTCGCCTGTGTTCCGATTCCGGCCCGCGACTTAATCGAACTAGCGATTCGACGCAACCAGGATCGCGATCGGAAGGGTCGCACTAATGCGATGACCTGATGAGAGCGGGAAATGGTCTCCAGCGGGACCATGCTGCCTTCTCCCCCGCTACCGAAGAAGACAATCCTCAGCACAACGCCACTTCCCGGCCCGGTGGACACAGGTCGAAGAGTTCCCCTGTTTGCATTGGTCTTGGCAACCGGCCATGACTGGCCGCCCTCAAGGTAACCAGGCGAGAAAGAGAGCAGAGGCAAGACTTCGTCGACCACCGTTGCTTTGCACCGACGCGTTGCTCGGGTGCAGTTCCATCCGCAATGTCCCTCTCATAATTCCGGTTGCAACCTGAACTCATATGATTCTTGTTCGGGAGCAGCGGCTTCGCCATTCCCCAGGTTTTGCCGGGCAGCACCGCCATGGCGCGGAAGCACTCCCTATTCCTTTGGCAACTCATCCGAACTTTCAGAAACTGATGCCGCGTCGGAGTGCTCCTCAATCGGCCCGATCGTTCAGCGCTCGATTGGACTCTAGAAGAGGCCCATAGGCCAGCTTGACAGGAACTTTCGCCGTTTGCTAGCCTACCTAGGTCCAGTCGGATTTGAGGCCGCCAAGTGAATACAGTCTACCGTCGAAGTCCAGCGATAGAGATGGCCCCGCTGCAGGAAGAGACGATCCTGTTCGATCCGCAAGAGAATAAATTCTGCCTGCTCAATCGAACTGCATCTTTCATTTGGAAACAGCTAGACACACCAACATCACCAGGCGCTCTTGGAGCCAGAATCTGCGAAAGTTTTTCGGGAGTTGCTCTTGAAAACGCCGTCCGCGACGCGAGCGGCGCGCTCGAAGAGATGCGATCGCTGAACTTTATAATCGAAGAATCGCTTCCAGGAGACAAACGGTGACCGAGCAGGATAACAAACCTAACGCAACACTTCAGAAAAATGACGCTCAAGCACCCCCGCTGCCGGCCTATGAACCCCCGCGCCTTACGGTCATGGACGAGAACCAGGTCATGAGCGTCTTCCAGGTCCCCGTCGTCGCCGGCTCATGGTGGGGCTAGTGCGCGATGCTGCTTTCGAGCTAGATGCCGACCCTGGAGTGTCTTACACACATTCACTTTCTGATTTTCCGTGTTGGCAAAAACCAGCCGAACTGCTGGAGCAGTTCTCGACCGCAGACAGGAAACTCCGGCCGTGCGATTGGTACCGCATCGTGGACGGCTTCCTGGGAGTCGATTCCGAAGATTTTGCGCTGAACCAGAGATTTAGAACTCTCTATGCTGAACTGCTCTCCCCACGCCCCGCGCTCCGGGAAGCAACCGAGAGACTCTTGTGTCGCATCCAGGTGCGTGATGGGTTGCCCGTTCATCTCGTTTCCTTCACGGCTCCCTCAGAGATCGCTATCATCGATTTCATCTTGGCGCTCTTTCCCGGGCGCGGTTATGTCGAAATAGAGGGCGCGGCGGCCGGTTGGCGGTCCATCGGTCTTGCGGGCAAGACCTCACCGCTCCTGACGGCGAGAGGTTCAGAAGTGCTAGTGGACGCTCGCGAGGAGTGGCAGCCGCTGATCGCGAATTGTGCTGTCAACTGGGTCATGCAGATGCAGCCGGGATTACTCTTTTTTCATGCGGCCGCCGTGGCCATTCGAGGGGAAGGCATCCTGATTGTCGGCGAGAAAGGAGCGGGCAAATCAACGTTGTCCCTGGCGCTGGCCGCACACGGCCATGACTTTTTCGGAGATGAGATTGCCGCCGTGCGGACGGAAGGATTTGAATTAGCGCCTTTTCGCCGGGCCTTGTCAGTTCGTACGGGCCCACAAGCACCGCAAGTCGAGGAGAAACTCAGGAGCAAGTGCTGCGCGATGGAAACGTTCCCCGATGGCACGGTGCGCTCGCGCGCTACGGCCAAAGAGCTTTTTCCCGAGGTGGGTGCTCGTCCACGACCGCTTCGACGGGTGTTTTTCTTGCGTGGATTCGAAGAGCAACCGCGTTATGAATCGTTCTGTCCACGTTCAGAGGACCTGCGATTGCTGGCGCCTCTGGCTTGCACTTATTGGGGGAGTTCCTCGGCGGCACGAGTGACGCAAGTTGCCAAATTGCTATCATCGGTCGAATGTTATTTTCTCTATCCAGGACAGCCCGAGGATACGACTAATCTAATAGAGAGAATCGTGAGGTCAGAATGAGTCTTTCGGTGCAGCAGAGAGCGGAGTTCGTCGCCACTTTTCGCTTCATCCAGGTGTTTCTTATGGAAACGATCGCGCGCTGGGTCCCGCAAACCCCGGAGATGGAAGTAAAGGTCCTGTTCGGACGACACATCTGGGAACTTGCCCAGCAGGCCGATGGGCTCGGCAAACGTGTCTACGAGCTGCGGGCGCCGTTGCAGTTCAGCCTGCGGCCCGTGGAGAGCTACGTCCGAGTCCTTGAAGAATTTGCCCGGACGGAGACAACGGCTCAAAAAATCTCTGGTTTTTATGATGTCATCCTGCCAGGCCTCGCGGCGCGATACCGGAATTACCTGGAACGTACGGACCATTTATTAGACGAACCTACCACGCGCGTGGTCGAGAGAATTCTCAATGAATTTCTGAAAATGATTAAGGAGAGCGAAGCGCTGAGGAAAGAGCTTCCGCAACTTCGCTTGACCGATAAGAATTGGCCGGCTCATCTGGCAAAGCTCGAAGTGAGTGAGCCAAATATCGTCGCGCACCGGCCTTCCGCAGCGGTTGCATGAAGGTGAGCCAATGACCGGACTGAAACCAGAAGAAACGAAACAGATAAAAGGCATGACGCTCCGACGCGATCCAGCTCGCGAGGACTGCTTTCAGGTTGTCCATAGCGACGCCGAGATGCAAGAGTGGCCGGGGATGACCGAGATCTCCCAGCGACAGCGTATCCACCGCCACATGAACAATGAAACCGGAGCGATCGAGATCGCCGCTCAATGCCTGGTGGATTTCCCTGAAGCCCCGTGGGAATTGCGCATGCACCTGGCGCGTCAGTGCTGGGATGAAAGCCGGCATGTGGCGGCGCTGTATCAACGCTTGCGCGAGATTGGCGGCCGCAAGGGAGAGTTTCCGATTTCGTGTTTTGAGTGGTGCGTGACCTGCTCGCTGGATTCATTGGCGGCGCGACTGGCACTCCAGAACCGCACATTCGAAGCGGGCGAATTGGACCTGCTCGGCCAGCTGCCCGCCAAGTGGCGGGAGGTCGGGGATGAGAGAACGGCCGAGGTGCTCGAGTCCATCCTCTCCGATGAAATCACCCACGTACGCTTTGCGAATCAATGGCTAAAGCTCATGGTGCGGGAGGATCGCCGGCTCCTTCTGAAGATTGCCATGGCCGTTCGGTTCCTCACAACGGTCACTGCCGCGCTGGCACCACAAGAAGGGCAATTGAGTCCCATTGGGCTTCCTTTCGAAGAGCCTCAGAATAGAATTACTCAGGTCAACGTTGCCGATCGCCGACAAGCGGATTTTAGTGACAGTGAGATCGATGAGTACTTGCGTCAATCAGGGTTTCAATCGATCATGGCCACCAGTGCCGAAGGATGATAATCGTTCGTGAGCGCGACTCAGAATTTTGATCCGGCGCTGTTTGGAGACGGCCCGGCACGCGATGCACGGTTTACCGAGAAGCGCCGATGGGCGGAGTGTGCGAATTTCCCCAATGACCACCCGCTAAAGCACATCGAATTTTTCCATCGTCAAATGAACGAGGAAATGAACGGCGTCGAGAATGCCGCGCAGTCGCTTGCCGATTTTCCGGATGCAGATTGGAACGTGCGTATGTCCATGGCTCGACAGTGCGCCGACGAAGCTCGCCATGTGGAAATGTTTCGGCGCATTTTTGAGAGCCGCGGCGGCAAACTCGGTGAATACCCGATTCTAAATTTCCAGTACCGTATCATCGCAAATCTCGGCGATCTCTTGAGCCGTTTGGTGGTGCAAAACCGCAGCTTTGAAGCTGGCGGAATTGATGCCGTGACTTTTGCAATCGATGAAGCGCGCAAGAGAGGCGATCAGGAACTGGTGGATTTGTTCGAGATGCAGCAAGCCGACGAAATCACGCATGTTCGCTTCGCCAATGAGTTTGTCTATCAGACCATCCGCAAAGATCCTCGCGCCGCATTGCAGGTGGCCAGAGCTCTGACCCTCGCTTCGACCGCCTTCATGCAGGTCATGGGCAGCGAGGGCGTCGGAAGCGTCGAATACCTCGCGGACGAAAGAGGCCGCCTGGAAGCCGGTTTTGGGCTCGAGGAAGTAAAAGCTGCCACCACCCAAGCAATGAAACGGCGTGCGTCGTATGGGAGCCATTGATCTGAGGGGGAGGCAAATCCTTTGTCGCAAGGCGTGTCTTCTGGCGGAAACGACCCGGATCTCACGGATGCTCGAGCTTTCGCCCCCGGTCAAAACAAGCGCGGTTGGATCCAATCTCCGCTTTTCGACCTGAGTCTGTTCACCTTATCGCCGCTGGCGGGGTTGCTCGTCATACTACCGGTGCTGGTGTCGCTAAAGGGCCTGCGCGTCTTCATTGCGGCCACATACCTGATTGCAATTCCACACTATGTCTCGAGCTTCAGCTTTTACCTGGGTGATGAAAACCTAGCGTACTACCGCACGCGACGCTTGGCTTTCTTTGTTGGTCCGGCGATGATCTTCATCGCCGTGATGGCGTTGCGACTAACGAAGATCGACGCGGCCGTACAGTCCTCGCTTTATGTGTGGAATGTTTTCCACGTGTCGATGCAAAGCGCCGGCATCCTTTCCCTCTATCGGCGCCTCAACGGAGGTTTGCTCGCGGAGAGCCGGTTTGCACGCGCAGCCATCCTGGGCGTGAATGGGAGCCTGGCATTTTTTCATATTGACCGTTTTCCTCCGATTTATCAGAACCTGCTAAGGATGCACATCCCTGTGTGGACAATTTGCGCCGCCTTTCTAAGTGTCGCCGTCGTCGGGCTGGTCTATTACTTGCGCAGTCTTCGGCGCCGCGCGAAACGGATTCGAGCTCCCGAGTTCACCTTTCTCGTATCCAGCTTGTTGCTCTTCCACCCGTACCTGTGGGTCCGCGACCTGAATCTTGCAACCTTTGGCATGCTCATCGGGCACTTTCTGCAGTATCTGGGCATAGTCTGGTTGCTCAATCGCAGGAAGTACTCCACGGTGGAGGGCTCGGGACACCAACGGCTGCTTTCCTCGATCAGTACGAAGACTCCGCTTCTGTTGCTCGCGTTGGTTTCGGTCGGGTCGGTATTTTATCTTGCAGAAAAGAGCAGTGCTTGGCTGGGCGTTCCGATCTCTTACGTCATCGTTTGGAACTCGCTGGCACTGGTTCACTTTTACCTGGACGGGCTCATCTGGGCGTTCAAGGATCCTTTCGTTCGCAAGTCCATTGGACCGTACCTGACTCCAGAATCACACATGGCCGTCGAATGAACGAAAACGTTCCAGATCGTCGGAGCGGCGAGGCGTTCGACAGGGAGCGGTCAGTGGCTCTTTCCAGCCTGCTCCAGAAACAGTTCGGTGTAGTCAACTTTGCCTGCCTGGTATCCTCCCCACCGGCTGTCCGTCTGTATTTTGCGCTGGATCAGAGTCTCTGACCTTTGGAAGTGTCCAAGGCCCATTAAATCCAGAAAGCCTTTGGAGTTTGCGGGGACCGGATTTCAAATTGTGACCGGCAGAATTTGAGTTCGCTAGCGAGTACAATGCCCGCACCCTGGAGGCTCATGATGGAAAATCAGGACCAAGCAGCGGCCGATTGGTCACGCGTTCAACTTTTGGCGTTTCGATTCGCCTTTGTCTACTTTATTTTGTACTTCCTTCCGTTCCCCTTCGGGGCCCTTCCCCACACCGGCTCAATCGCGCAAAAATACGAATCAATGTGGCAAAAGCTTGTGCCTTGGGTCGGCAAGCATATCCTTCACTTGAGCCGCGAGATCATGACCTCTGCCAACTGCAGCGGTGATACCATTTACGACTATGTGCGGGTCTTGTGTTTCCTTGCCCTGGCCTTCGCTGCCACTGTTCTTTGGTCTTTCCTCGATCGATCCCACTCGAACTACCAACGGATTCACCAGTGGCTCCGGTCCTACGTCCGGCTTTCCGTGGGAGCCGCGATGCTCATGTTCGGAGCCGCCAAGATTTTCCGGATGAATTTTCAACAGCCAAATTTCTACAAGCTGCTTGAGCCCCTCGGCGATTACTCACTGATGGGCTTGCTCTGGACCTCTTTGGGGGCTTCTCGCGGCTACGGCATATTTATCGGCTGTCTGCAGATGTTCGGCGGCATCTTGCTTTTCGTCCCGCGGCTGACAACTCTGGGAGCTCTCGTTGGCCTTGGAGTCTTTTCGAACGTTTTCGCTCTCAACCTGTGTTATAACCTGCCGCTTAAGCTCAATTCATTCCATATTCTTCTCGCCTGCTTCTTTCTTGTTCTGCCGGATGCGCGGCGGTTAGTTAACTTCTTCTTGCTCAATCGAAGCGTGGCACCCTCCCCCGAGACCGCCCTCTCTAATCACCGGCGTCTAAACGCCGGCGCCTTGGTCGCGCAGTTGGCGTTAGGCGGATTTCTGGTCTGCTCAAGCCTTTATCAAACGCACGATTTCGATAAACGGAACTTCGGCATGGCTTCTAGACCGCCGTTCTACGGCATCTGGACCGTCGATGAATTCAAGCTCGGCGGAAAGGTGCTGCCTCCGCTGTTGACCGACGAGACTCGTTGGCAGAGGGTGGTCTTTCAGTTTCCCAAAGAAGTTGGCATTCAGTCCATGAATGGCTCGTGGACGGGACACTGGGTACGCCGGGACATGGCGAAGAAGACCTTAACTATCGAAAAGCCCAACGATCCGCAGAAAGAGTTGGAATTTACCTATTCGAACCCTGATTCGCGGTCGCTCACTTTGGAAGGAAGCGACGGCGGAAACGAGATTCGGGTTAAACTCCACCGGGTGGGCGAAAAACAATTTGCGCTCCTCGGCGGGGGCTTTCACTGGATCAACGACGATGCTGATTGGGTGATGGACGAGGAGAGGGTTTGCGATCATGTCCGGCAGGCGGGTGGCGAGCTCTTATCGCGCTGAAAACTCCGGCGTGGCCTTCGACAAGAGCGAAGGGCTCCCTCGGGCTACTCCGCGGTTAAATCACAGGATGTCAAATCTCAATCTGGCGGTAACGTGAAACTGAATCAATCCAGGGTCGTGGGGCACTCGGAGTTCGACAGGGAGCGCTTGTTGGCGTTCTCTGGTCTTCTCAGCAAGAGCTCTCGGGAGTTTGAGTTCCTTCTCCAGGGCAAGAGTATGAGACCCCTTCTGCCCGACGGCTCGAGGATCCGCGTGCGGCTGGCTGCGGCTGCTGATGACCAATTGATGGTCGGCCAAGTGTTGACCTATGTTGCGCAGGATCGCATGGTGGCGCATCGCCTTGTGCGATCCGTGAAATCGGGGAGCAATCGCTATCTGATCACGCGCGGGGATGCAACGGTTTGTTGTGATTTGCCGGTCCTGGCCACCTCAGTTTTGGGCCCGGTGATTGGATGCTGTGCTACCGGGTCCTGGCAACCAGTTGGCCCACCTCCTGAGAGATGGTTCGGCTTTCGCTGGTTGGCGCTCCTGATCTCTAACCTCGTTGGCGGTATTCTGAGAGTGAGCCCTGCTGCCGCGGTCTGGACTGCAAAACGGATCATTGGGATTCATAGGACGATCGAGAAAGCGACCGGTTTTCTAAAGCGTCATGCGGCACGCGGTTCGCGTCCGGGAGCCGCACTCTGAGGTACGATTTGAAGCTCTTTGCGGTCAATTTCCGATGCCCTCAGAATCCTCTGACGCACCTCGCCACCGGGCCAGAGCAGGTCAGTCGCGGCTGGCCCTCTTTTCTTCGAGTAAGGAAAGCACCGCAGGAGCGGGCCGCAAGAAGTGTGCTGATCCGCCAGATGAATCCAGAGGCTCACTCGTTTTGGTTCGGAGCTTGCTCCCAAAGTGATGACTGTAGACAGGTTGACGCTTCTCTCTGGTTCCGCGCGGAGGGCGGCCTGTTGTGATCAATCCCCCTTCACTTCGGCAGGAACAGGAATCCACGAGCTTCCATCCCCTCTCTCGGTTTTATCAAGGCTATTCGCGCGAGCACGAATTCTTGCTTCAATTGCTAGGCCGGCCGCGCCCGGAACAATCCCTGACGCTCCCAAGGGCAGCACCACAAGTCGATTGGCAGCGCTTGTTTCTAATCACACCTCCAGATCTCTCCGCCTATCTGGGGCACAAGATCAGTGAGCATGGGTTGACCAGTCAATGCCCCGCGCAGCTGTTCGGGGAAGCTGGAGAGGCCCGCCGTGCTACCGCAGCTCGATGGCTGCGCTTGCGTTTTGAACTTCGCAAGTTGGTGAGCGAGTTTAACCGGCACAAGCTCGAGTTCGTGGTGTTGAAAGGTGCGGTGCTGGCCTTTATCGCCTACCCTGATTCTTCGCTGCGGCCTGTTTCCGATGTCGATCTCCTGGTGCGTCGGGAAAACCTTGAGAAGGCACTGAAGCTGATCGAGGATGCCGGTTTCCGATGCCCGGAGCGATTCGAGTTTGCGAACCCTCTGATTATCAAAGATTCAGTGGTTCCCGGAGAAGAGATATCACTCCCGCTTGAAAAACCCGGCACCCAGGCGCTGATTGAGGTTCATACCCAGCTAGAATCTGCAGAGCCTTGGTTTCCGGTGCCGATAGAAAAGGTCTGGGAGCACGTTGAGGAAACAGATTGGAACGATATATGTATTCCCATCCTTGATGTGCATGAATTCCTGTTTCATTTGGTGCTGCACCTCTCCCGGGGCCACTACTTCTCCCTGGGCTTGCGGCCACTTCTGGATGTTCACCTGTGGGTGGAGCTTCAGGAGAAGCGCCTGGATTGGCAGTGGATC
>WNFW01020763.1_pt1 | contig 10614 bp, 11 predicted proteins | sample 5400131 | NCBI WGS metagenome assembly WNFW01 (sample SAMN13153362, study PRJNA577476) | soil metagenome | isolation source: 20 cm soil or saprolite under grassland replicate 1 | place: USA:California | collected 2016-06-15
CACAACCCGCGAACCCGCCTTCAAATCGCGTTCGAGATTGGGGCGAAGCAGCTCATTGGAAGTGGTCAGCAGATAAATTGTGACCACATCAGCCGGGCGCAGATCCACTTTCAGCAGGTTGGCATGGATAATCCTGATCTGATCCTCGAGGCCCAGCCCTTTCACCCGCGCCGTGGACTCCTTCACGATCGGCATTGAAAGCTCGATGCCCACCGCCTTGGCTCTGAATTTACGGACGGCCATGATCACGATGCGCCCGTCTCCGCAGCCCAAATCGTAAACCGTTTCACCTGGCTTCAGGCGGGCAGCTTCGAGCATTTTTTCAACGACGACCTCGGGACTCGGGAAGTCAGGCGCCAGAACATCGGGGTTGCCGAAACGCTGTGCGCTCGCCGACGATGTAAAGAAACATACAGCCAAGAGCGCAAGTGGTGTGGCGGTGGACGAAGCCCGTATGTTCAAGGGGAGCAAGCTCACTCAATTTTACTATACGGCTCTCAGTGCAAAGAGATTTCGAGTAATTTTTGCATGCGGCTGGTTTTATCTTCCTTTTATAGGTTCAACTTCTATAGGTTCAACGGCTACTGTGAGGACGCCGGGTCTTCCGATGGCGTCGCGCCAGGGATTCGCCTGAGGAGTCAAGTTGAAATTCATATAGAAGACAGGATAGTCAACGTTGGCTATCTGGTTCAGCGCGTCCTGCGAAACGGAATCGTCCAGCATCACCTTAGGACCGGCGAAAATCACGGCGTCAGGATGGTCCTTGCTCGTCATTTCTGCGGTGAGCAGATGCGTCAGGAACTCGGTCTCGCCGTGCTTCTGGCTGAGCCGCTTGAGGTCGACCGTGCCCAGATTCAACGAATTCAAAGCGTCGCCGAGACCCGGAAAGTCGATCTTGTCGGTGTTCTCCTGACGGTAGATCACCCGCTGTTCCTGCATATTGAAGGCGACAATGGAGAATTTCCGGATGCGCGGCTCGCGCGAGATGCTGCGCAGAATCGAAAGCAACGCATTTACATCGAGGGGCTGCAGTGTGGCCGATCGAGAGTTCTGCGGCGCGAAGTTGACGATCACTTTTACGTTTAACGGACCCGTAGCTTGCTCCCGTTCGACCGGCGGTTCGTCTTTGAACAGCTCCTGCTCCGCCGCCTGAACTACCGCCGGCGGGATCATGAGGACCAGTTGCTTGTCTTTGGAGGGAAGTTCGGCCTCCACATCCCAATAGAACGAGCAGATGCGCTCGCTGCGATCGCGCATCAGGAAGTCGACGTGATAACTGCCTTCGCCCACATCGAAATTGCCCTGAAGATAGGCGCTGCCCTTAGACCCTTCCTCAATAGTGGGAACTCCCAGGCGCTGCGACATGTAGACCGGTTCGTCTTTATGGCTTTCGGATGTGACGCGGAAAACCATGGTCAACATGTCTTCCGAGCCCGCCAGGTCCCTAAGGGGAATGCTGACTTCATAACCGGCGTGGAATCGAAGATCGAAACCCAGAATGGGTTTGATGGGTGTAACTGTGCAGGGCAGGTCTTTGCGGACCTCCTGAGATTCCAGAGTGGCGGAATCCGTATTGAAAATCCGCACCAAACCACCAGGACCGGAACCCTGCATCACCAACTGGGCTTTCAGCCCGGCCCCGAGCAACAAACAGAGGCTGAGTACACCACAACCCCGGCTAACAACCACGACGCATCCCCGTTTCATCGCCACGTACCGAGCACCTGAAGTACCACGGGATTTCAAAAAGCGGAGATCCCGCCCCTCCGATGTATAAAATGGTATTATCTGCCAAATATTTAAAACTGCAAGAGAAAGATCACTCTATGCTTCTGCGAGTGTGAGATTTTGCAACCGGTCTCCGAATTCTCACCATAAACGTTCACTGTCTCCGGGCTTCCTCTCGGGAGAAACGATACAGGGCTGTTTACATCTAACCCGGGTCGAGCGGAGCGTAGAGTTAGCGGTCGGGGTTAACGTTCTAGATGTGCCTAGCGCTCGGTGCCGTCCTGAAAGCAGTGTACACCGGCGCCGGTAAGTAACAAGGCGTATCGTGGGTGCAGTTTCCAACCGCACCCCGTCTGTCAGACTAGGAATAGACCTATGTGGAATGGGCTAAACAAATTGTTGCTGCCGGTGCTGCAGAGCGCCAACATGTCGACGCAGCGGCCCATTCTGCGTCGAAATTTCGCCAGCAATGTCGACGGGCTCTACATTATCGGGGATTTAGCCGGGGCGCCGGTAGTGAAGCTGGCCATGGAGCAGGGCAATGACGTAGCCGAGCACATCGTCGCTCAGCTTGATGCCAAAAGCGCTGACCCAAGAGGTGATCCAAATATATATGACCTGGTGGTGATCGGCGCCGGCGCGGCCGGCTTAAACGCCGCCCTGACGGCGCAGGACCATGGGCTCAAGGTCCTGGTACTCGAAAAGAACAAGATCGCAAACACCATCGAGGACTTTCCCGAGGGCAAGTGGGTTTACGCTGAGCCCGATACGCGGCCTCCCAAAGGCAAGCTCTGGCTGGACGGGGCGCGCAAAGAAGAGCTGATTTCGCGCTGGCACGAAATTATCACTGAGAACCACCTGGAGGTGCGTGTTGACGAAGGTGTGGAAACGCTTCGCAAGCGGTCTGATGGCGGCTTCGACCTGTCCACCCCACGGGCGAAGTATTCAGCGCGGCGCGTGGTGCTGGCTACCGGACAACGGGGCAATCCGCGTCGCCTAGGCGTTGCGGGCGAGGACCGGGAAGAGGTTTATCACCGTCTGTACAGTCCGAAACACTACGCCAACGAGGACATCCTCGTGGTGGGAGGGGGAAATAGCGCGATCGAAGCGGCTTTGACGCTCTCGGAGCAAAATCGCGTCACGCTCTCCTATCGCGGCTTCCAGTTTACACGCCTCTTCAAAGACAACCGGCGCAAGCTGGACCAGGCAGTTAACACTGGTAAGCTTACGGTGATCTACCAGTCGCGGGTCATAAGCTTCAGCGCGGGCACATACAACCTGGACGTCGAGGAGGCGGGACGCAAGCGTACGGTCGAGTTGCCGTACAAGCACGCGTTCGTCCTGATCGGCGCCGAGGCACCGACCGAGTTCTTACGATCGCTGGGGATCAAGCTCGAAAACGACTGGAACGGGAATGCGCTTTGGGCGGCGATGCTGGTGCTCGCGGCTTTCTTCGGGCTTTGGGTGCTTGGGGGGAAAACGGGAGTTGCGGCGTTTCAGGGGCAGGCCACCGCCGGGGGGCTATTGGCACTGGCGGCGGCCGCGTCGCTGGTAGTTTTGGGTCGGCGCGGGAACCAGTTCGCCTGGCTGGGCGTTTCGTTCGTCATCTGCTACACCATTTACGGTGCCAAGCAGGCGGAGGGCTTCGAGTTCTGGCCGTTCCGGGGCTGGGGCGCAAAAGCGCTCGCGTTTTGGAATCGCCCGTGGTCGTTCTGGTATACGGTCCTTTATACGCTGGTCATGACGGTGTTCGGGCTTCAGGCAATGAAGCGCTGGGGCTTCGCCAAACGCGACCCCTTCCAGATCTGGCGTTACGTGAGCCTGATCAGCTTCCAGTGGATCTTTTTCTTTTTGATTCCCGAATTCCTGTTCCGCTGGGCGGTCCAATACCAGTGGGTGGGAGAGCGGCTGGCGCACGATTCGAATTTTGCCGGCAACGCCTGGAGGACTTACGGACTGATTTACGCCTGGCCCCTTTTCTTCTACACATTTTTCGGCAACCCGAGCCAGGTCTGGATTGTTTGGGGTGCGCTGCTCAGCTTCGTGATTATTCCCGTGCTGGTGTTGTTCCACGGGAAGCGCTATTGCTCCTGGATTTGCGGGTGCGGCGGGCTCGCCGAAACTCTCGGCGACCGCTGGCGTCATCTCGCGCCCAAGGGCAAAACCAGCGTGCGTTGGGAATTCATGAACTCCGTCGTGCTGGGCGGTGCCGTGGTAGTCACACTGGCGGTTCTGGCGCGCGATTCCTGGCACATCTTTGCAAAGCCGGCGAATCTGGGCCTCGAGATTTATCATCTGATGGCCGACGTCTGGCTGGTAGGAATTCTTCCGGTCACGTTGTATCCGTTTTTCGGCGGCAAGGTCTGGTGCCGCTACTGGTGCCCGCTCGCCAAGATGATGCAGATTTTCAGCGCGGCATTTACGCGGTTCCGTGTGAGCCGGTTTGCGATCCATTCCAATGAGAAGTGCATCGCCTGCATGGAATGCTCGCGGAATTGCCAGGTGGGGATTGACGTGATGCAGTATGCGCTTAAACAGGAGCCCATCACCAACGCCCATACTGGTACAGATTACGGCGGCGCGATTGTGATGCCGTAGCGCGGAGTCACGAATAAATCCCATGCTCTTTTCTAAAGATCCCAAGAGCCAGGAAGAGGAGATCCGCAGCCCGGCTCAGTTGCCGCCGGACGTGATCGTCAGCCCCGACACGCGCCGCCCCAACCGCGTTCCGCCCGGGCAATCGCGCACGCGCAAGTGGCCGGTGCTCGATGCCAGCGGTACGCCCGAAATTTCGCTCGAGCGGTGGAAACTCGAGATCCGCGGACTGGTGGCCAGGCCCGTCGAGTGGAGCTGGCAGGAGTTTCTCAAACTGCAGCGCGTGAAAGTCTTTTCCGATTTTCATTGCGTGACGCGCTGGTCGCGGCTGGGCAACCTGTGGGAAGGTGTCTCCACGCGCGAGCTACTGAAACTTGCGGGCGGAGCGCTGTCCCAAGCCAAGTACGTTCTGGCATACGGTTACGACGGCGGCTGGACCACGAATATGCCGCTGGCAGATTTTCTATCCGAAGATGCGCTGGTGGCGGTTTCCCACGATGGCGAGCCGATTTCGGCCGAGCATGGCGGCCCGGCGCGTCTGATCGTGCCACTACTTTACGCCTGGAAGAGCGCCAAATGGGTGAACAGCATCGAACTGCTGGATCGCGATCAAGGCGGCTTCTGGGAACGCAATGGCTACCACATGCACGGCGACCCTTGGAGCGAAGAGCGCTACGGGCTGTGAGTGTACGGCGCGCGCCGCGCTGTAGAATGATGCTATGGGCACACCACACTGGTGCCGGTCCGGGAATACCTGAACACCAGCTTGCCGGATGGCGATCGAGACTATGTTGACGGCCGGATTGTGGAGCGAAATGTAGGAGAGGTTGAGCATGCAGACGTGCACGGCAGAATTTATCGCTACCTGTGCGACCACTACCCCGCGTTCTGGTCGGGTATCGAGGTCCGCGTGCAAGTGCGTCCCACCAGGTTTCGATTGCCTGATGTCATTCTGGTTGCCGGTGATAAAACGACGGAATCCATCGTAAGCTTCCCCCCGCACGTTGCGGTTGAGGTTCTATCCAAAGATGACCGCGCGGAAGAGATGCAGGGAGCGGATCGACGATTACCTCGAGTTCGGTGTAAAGGCCGTTTGGGTAGTCAATCCGTGCACCCGCCGCGGTTACATACATACCACCGAGGGCGCCCACGAGGCCAAGGATGGTCTCCTCAACGCTGCTGATCCTGCGGTTGAGATCCCACTGAAGAGTTTGTTCGAGCCGTAAGGCAGTCGCAGTACGCCGCACGATAGAATCAGAACAACTCGATGCGGGCGCTTTTCCACGACTTGCATTACTCCCTTCGTGGGCTAGCGCGTAATCCGGCCTTTGTCGGCGTCGTGATCCTGCTGCTGGCTGTCGGCATCGGTGCGAACACTCGCATCTTCACGGCAGTCGATGTTCTGCTCCTGCGGCCGCTGCCGGTGAAAAACCCGGAACAGTTGATCCGGCTGGTCACCATTCGTCCCAACAATTATATCGACCCGATATTCGGCTACTTGTACTGCCGCTTATTGCGGGAAAGGGTGAAAACCTTTTCTGTGTTCGCCGCCGGCGGCCTGGAGATGTCCTTTCAATCCGGCGACCAGGTTGAAAATGTTGCGGGCCAATTTGTATCGGGGGAATTACTATCGCACGCTGGGGATCAATGCGTTCCTCGGACGTTTGACCACTGACGCGGATGAGGACGTATCGCCTTATCCGGTAGTGCTCAGCTATGGATTCTGGCAGCGCGCTTTCGGCGGGCGGCGTGATGTGCTGGAGCGCAGCATACACCTGCGCGGATTTCCGTTCGCCGTAGTTGGCGTGTCGCCGAGAGGATTCAATTCAACGGCATTCAGATCGAGGAAAGTCCCGACGTGCGGATTCCGATCTCGGCTCACAAGCTGTGGATTACCAAACCGGGCCCGGTAGAAGCCCAGACCGGCGATCGTGAGCCAGAGCTTTGCCAAACGTTTTTTCCCCAACGTGGACCCGATCGGACGCACCTTCGGAGATGAACTGAACGCCGTGGCGAAGCGCTGGAACCAGATTGTCGGCGTGGTGAGTGATGCCAAGTACCGCTCCATGCGAGAGCAGGCTCCGCCCACGTATTACGAGCTGATCGATGACGAATTGAAATGGTCCGACGGCGTGGCGCTGTACGTGCGGACGCGCGGCGACGCAGGTTTGGTGACTGGCGAACTGCGGCGGATGCTGGCCCAAATGGGGAAGGGTATTGCGCCTTCGGAGACGGCCACCATGGAGCAGGAGATTGAAACTTCGCTCTGGCAGGAGCGATTGATCGCAGCATTGTCAGCCCCATTCGCCGCGCTGTCGGCTGTGCTGGTGGCCATCGGTTTGTACGGCATGTTGGGATATTCAGTAGCCCGGCGCACGCGCGAGCTGGGCATGCGCGTGGCGCTGGGAGCCCGTGTGCGGCACATTGCGAGTCTTATCGGCCGCGATACTTTGTGGAGCATCGTGCCTGGGCTGACACTGGGTCGGTTATGCCGGGTGTGCCCGCTACTCTACTGTCTAGAGCCGTTCGATTGCCGTGGCCGTGGCGCTGCTCACGATCGTGGCTGCGATTGCGGCATCCGGCCCTACTTGTCGGGCTGTCCGAATGGAACCAACCGAAGCGCTTCGAGAAGAGTAAGCTTCGGCGCCGGCCGCCAGACGCAGGACGCGCCGCGCTGTAGCAAGGCCCCCCGCCAAGCCCCGGAAAATTGGAATCCGGGAAAGCGGCCGTTTTCAAGACTTAACGGCAGTTTATAGGAATGATAACAGCAAAATATCGGCATCGGCCGGGCCGCTCGAACGAACGTTGATGACAACGAAAAAGCGCACCGGCTTCAATCCTATCTTCAGTATCGCGCCGGCAGTGGCCACTGGTCTTATTCGGATCGAAGCCGTCAAGCAAGCCATTGGGACGCTCCCGATCACGCCACGTGTACTGGCCAATTTGCGAGAGACGACCCGCCTGTTTTCTACTCATTACTCGACCGTGATCGAAGGCAACCGCCTGACTCAGGAACAGGTTGCCCAGGTAATCGGCGGGGATCAACATTTTCCAGGCCGGGAGCGAGACCAGGACGAGGTCAAAGGCTGTTACGCCGCGCTCGACGAAGCAGAACGTTTGGCAAAGAGACGTGGCAAAGTTTCCGCGGCGACCGTGCAAAAGCTGCACTCTCTGGTTATGGGAGGCGGCAAGACGCGCGTGAAATCCACGCCCTATCACGACGGTCAGAATGTGATCCGTGACGCTCATTCCAAAGGTATCGCTTATATGCCGCCGGAGGCCAAGGATGCTCCGTGGCTGATGGAGCAGTTCATTACTTGGATCAACCAGAAGGATGAGTTGCCGGTACCCATCAAGGCTGGGATTGCACACTACCAACACGCCACCATCCAGCCGCATTAGACGGCAACGGACGAACGGCGCGTTTGCTGACCACCCTTCATCCTGCATTCGGGAATGTACGACCTGAAGGGGTTCTACGCACTCGAAGAATACTATGCTCGCAACCTGAAGGTTATTATGAAGCGCTGACCGTCGGCCCGTCGCACAACACTACCTGGGCCGCGCCGAGGCGGACATCACCAAGTGGATAGTTTATTATTTCATTGGGGGTATGGCAAACTTCATTCGAGAAGGTTCATTCGAGAAGGTACGCGACCAGGCTCTGCGCGAGGCTGAAAAAGGTGGCAAGGATCCAAGCAACGCAGGGGCCTGACGTTGTTCCGAAGATCGCGAGAGATTGACGCCAAGGATGTTGCCGGCCTGTTCGGCTATAAGTCCAGGACCGCGGCGTTGCTGTGCCAGCGTTGGGTCGAGAAAGGCTTCCTGGAAACAACCGATCCTGCCAAAAAATCGCGCCGCTACAAACTGTGCGACACGTATGCCGCCATCGTCGATGAAATTGACTGATGGCCGCCGTGATCTTGCGTGCTTGGTTTGCGACTGCAGGCGCCCACACTCATGAGATCATCGGGCAAGCGATAGGCAGCCAATCATCACATCGGCTTAACGTTCGGCCGCTTGAACTGCTTGCATCAATCGTTCCCACCGGCCACGCGAAATATGGAACACTGAGAAACTATGGCAACGCATCCGCCCGCTCGGGAAGCGGGAATCGAATCCGGTTCGTGGTACAAAGCGCTGAGCGGGTATCACTGGTGGGTGTTGAGTGTGGCCTCGCTTGGCTGGATGTTCGACACCATGGACCAACGGATTTTCGTGCTGGCGCGCGGTCCGGCGATGCACTCGCTGTTGCCGGTGGGGACGGCGGCCGCGGAAGTAACACATTACAGCGGCATAGCCACGGCGATTTTCATGGTGGGATGGGCAGCGGGCGGTCTGTTCTTCGGCATCCTGGGCGATCGCTGGGGCCGCGCCAAGACCATGATGCTGACTATCCTGTTCTACTCCTGCTTCACGGGTCTGTCGGCGCTCTCGACTTCCCGGGTGGACTTCCCGTTTTACCGCTTCCTCACCGGACTGGGTGTGGGCGGTGAATTCGCCGCCGGTGTGACACTGGTAGCTGAAGTAATGCCTGAACGCGCGCGTGCGCATGCGCTGGGGGGGCTGCAGGCGCTATCGGCGATCGGCAACGTCATCGGATCGGCCATTAGCTTCGTAGTGCTGCCGCTTGGCTGGCGCTGGATGTTCACGGTAGGTGTGGTCCCCGCGCTGCTGGTGGTGACTGGTACGTGAGCCTGGGGACGCTGCTGCAGGATTGTGGCGCATTTCTCGGGATCTACACGTTCACCGTGGTCACAGCCAAGGTCGGACGCAAGCCGGCGTTCATCATCTCATTCCTGCTGGGGATGGCCGCCACTATCATGACCTTCGCGTTGCTGCACAAACCCAGCGACGTGTTGTGGATGATTCCGCTAATGGGCTTCTGCACGCTGCTGGTCTTCGGTGGATATTCCATCTACTTTCCAGAGCTTTATCCGACCCGGTTGCGGAGTTCGGGCGTGGGCTTTTGTTATAACGTGGGACGCATCATCGCAGCGCTAGGGCCCTTCACGTTGGGCGAACTGACGGTGCTGTTCCGTGACGCGCACTTCGCTACACCTTTCCGCGCCGCCGCAATTGCTTTGTCGTCAGTCTATTTGATCGGTGCGGTTGCAGTGTTGTTCGCGCCGGAAACCAAAGACCGGCCATTGCCGGAAGAGTAAGCTGAGTCCAGTTCAACGCCGCCTCGCTTCGGGATCCAGTTCTAGCTGCGCGCGCACACCCTCTCGATGAGGCATTCGTCGTTTCTTGTTGCGCACCTGCTTCTGGAGACCTGCGGCTTTTCGTGCGTCGGTCCCACTGTCCATACTCGCCACTCAATGGCGAGACCGTGGTCGCTTTGATCTAGGCTTCGATCTGGGTTCCCTGAAGGAGCGGATGATACGTCTGGCTGGATCGGTGGCCGCAAGCACTCCTTTGACCGTTTTGAAAGCGGAACTGCCTGCAAGCGTTGCTGGTGTATGTACTGGCGCATTGGGAGCGCTTACCGCAAGAGACCAGCAGAGGTCAACAAAGCGGCATTCTATGGGATCGTCCAAGAGGGCCCACCGCCCGGATTGCTGGCATTCGATGGCGACACCGCGGTTGGGTGGTGCCAACTTTCGTCGCGGGATTCGCTGCCCTGGCTCGATCGAACTCCGAATCTTAAACGCGTGGACGATCTGCCTGTATGGTGTATCTCGTGCTTGTATGTGCGCAAGGGCTACCGCAAGCAGGGAGTTACATCGGCCCTGATTCGCGAAGCGTTGAACGCCGCCCGGAATGTCGGAGTGCCCGCACTTGAAGCCTGTCCACTCGATGGGGATTTGACATCGAGCTCCTCATTCACGGGCTTCGCTTCGACGTTCCTAAAAGTTGGGATTCAAGCCCGTTGCACGCCGCGTGCCTCCTCGGCCGATCATGCGTCATACGTTGGTGAGGTGACCAGGGTGATAACAACTCCTGCCTTGTCTCCCAGCATTTACCGACGTTTCCGGCGCGCCACTCGGAAACGTTACCGTCGGCAAAGCCGACTGTCGTTCCTAACTAATCCCTAACCCGGCAAAGCCGGAACCAAACAGGATATCCGTTATGATGCCCGAATGGGCGTTGAACTTCTGACCGAGCGGTACCAGAGCCAGATCGTTGGCGTTCTCTCCTGCTACGACCGAATCATCATCCAAGGAACGGTTCCGAAGTGGTGCTACGCCCAGGGCATGACGGATTACTTTTATGAGCACCAGATCCGCATCTTTGACTATCCCCGGTGGGCAGAACCGTTACGCGATGCCATTCGGGAGAGCCTGGAGC